>Ga0137371_10004507_pt1 | contig 10913 bp, 10 predicted proteins | sample SagtaG_7_FD_104919 | JGI IMG/M metagenome (GOLD analysis project Ga0137371, IMG submission 104919) | Vadose zone soil microbial communities from Sagehorn Ranch, Mendocino, California, USA - Sage1_R_40_16 metaG | ecosystem: Environmental > Terrestrial > Soil > Vadose zone | place: USA... | reverse complement strand
TAATATAGGCAGCTCCCCCGATGTGGGAAGCAGAGAGAAAGAGTATCCTTTCTTTGAGAGCGTTGAGGTGCAACGCTCTCCACTAGCTAAAAAGGAGCAGTCTATGCCACGCTATGTCGTCGAACGAACTTTTCCAGATGGGCTGATCATTCCCATGGACCAGACGGGAGCGGAGATCTGCCGCTCGGTCGTGAGCAGCAATGCACAAGACCAGGTAACCTGGGTCCATTCCTATGTCAGCGAGGACAAACAGAAGACCTATTGCATCTACGATGGGCCCTCCCCGGAAGCTATCCGACAGGCCGCACGGCGAAGTAGCCTTCCGGTAGAGCGCATTACGGAGGTCCGCGTCCTCGATCCATACTTCTATAAATAAAGAAGCTGCTGGCCTCACCGGGCAGGGAAGCCAGTCGGAGCCTACCCGATAGATCGCGTTGTCGGTCCACTGCGGAAACTGGGCGGCGAGCAACCGCCGACGAGAGAGACGTCGACGTCTCTCTCGTCGGCATGCATTTTACCAGCGGTCATCGTTCAAAGGTGCTTTTCAAACCAGTGGTGGGCATAGGGCTCGTCGTTGAAGGCTTCTACCTCCTGGTATCCAGAGTGTCGGTACAGCTCGATGGCTTCAATGAGCGTGCGGTTCGTTTCCAGGTGAATGACCGTCATTCCCGCTTCCCTGGCAGCGTGCTCCAAAGCCTCTAGCAGACGCCGTCCCAGCCCAAGGCCACGCGCTCGTGGAGCTACCCACATGCGCTTGATCTCCCCGACGGTGTTCTCGTGAAACTTTAATGCACCACAGCCCACAGGCTCCTCTCGCAGACGGGCAACGAGCAACAGACCCGCTGGGGGCACCAGTTCGTGCGCATGCGCCGAAATGCCGAGCGTTGGATCGAAACCCGTCTCAAAGCGCTCGCCCAGTTCGGTGAAATATTGCTCAATGCACCACCTGGCATCCTGACTGGTTGGATCGGCGACGGTGATCTGGACCATGGATGCGATCAGAAGGCGCTCGACCTGTGCCATGGCTGCCCCCAGTTTCACGCGTTGGCTCTCGCTGAGTGGCGAGAGCAGGGAACGGGCAAAGGCATCGGCTCGCTGATCAAGCTCTGCACGCTCACGAAGGCCAGCCTCGGTAAGCTGGACTTGGCGAACTCTTCCATCATGCTCACTCGTCCTCACCACAATCAAGCCTTGTTTCTCAAGTGAGCGCAGCAAGCGGCTGACGTAGGCAGAATCGAGCGAGAGCCGCCGTCGTAGTTCCCGAACTCTCGCCCCCTCTTCTCCGATCTCCCACAAGAGCCGTGCTTCGCCAAGAGGATGGTTTCGGCCCAGGAAGTGATCGTTGAGGACACCAACGCGCTCGGTCATGGTCCGATTGAAGCTTCGGACCTGTTCAACCAATGGCATATCCATGAAAACCTCCAGACTTGCTCAATCTGTGACTTCTCATTCTCTGATTATAGTCAGAGAATTTGCTCTGATGCAAGGGATCTCTGAAGCCATAAAGTCCGGACTCGGAAGGAGTAAAATGATGTCAGCACTGTTAAGAAGCAGGGGTCCAGGGGGCGGCAGCCTCCTGGCGGAGCGCGAGGTGTCCTCGCCCCTCTCATCTCCCTGCCGCCGCAGGCGGCAATTGAGGACTTTGCAACAGCCCTATACTGGTGATTGGCGTCTATTGACAGTTCTTGCTGCTTCAGGGTATCATTTTGCTACGAGATATCATTATTCTTTTAGCCTAAAGGGGGGTATGTATGCATATCAAGTTCTGTGATGCCCACCCTGAAGCCTTCCGCTAGCTACTCTCAGCCGGGCCTCAGGGAATGTTTCTTTGCCTGAGGGCCCCTTTGCGTCTTTTTGCCTCACAGGTGCTCTCCCCGACCTTTATTCCTACCATTGACTGAAACGTCCAATCATGCTCATGCCTTTGCCTCTTGCTGTGTCTTTCGAGCAAGGGTGCACAAAGTGTGATCGCTGTATGAGCCTGCCGGACATGAATGAAAAGACAGGATGGAATGAACGATGCGAAAACCACCGGGTATTGCAGAGGAACACCTTCGAGCTTGTTTCCAGGACCAGTATGACCTTTACCCCGTCACATTTGAGTTTCTTCCCCTGGGACTGGATTACAACGCCGGGGTGTATCGTGTGGTGAGCGAGCAGGGAACTGCCTATTTGCTCAAAGTCACGTCTAGACCTCTCTACGAACCACGCTGTCTGGTTCCTCGCTATCTCAACGATCAGGGGATCACATCCGTCGTGGCTCCCGTTCCCACCAGCAGCGGTGCCTTGTGGACAAGAGTAGAGGAGTGGACCGTGATCGTGTACCCTTTCATTGACGGAGATACGAGCTTGACGGGGATGACGAATGAGCACTGGAAGCAGGTGGGAACCATCTTCCAGCAGATTCACCAGGTCCGGCTTTCGCCAGAAGGCTTCGAGTCACTGCGAAAAGAAACCTTTGATCCAACCGAGTACACTCGTTGGGTGCGTGCCTTTGAGACCCAACACCTGCATTCGCGACGCGGTGGAAGTGGATCTTCGCGCGCTCTTCGCGCCGACTGGCGGGCGCATCAGTCCACGATTCACACGGCAGAGGCCTCCCTGGAAAAGCTGGCAGAGGGGCTCCAGGCGCGAACATTGCCATACGTCATCTCTCACGCGGATCTGCATCCAGCCAATCTGCTGCGTGACCAGCATGGTCACGTGTTTGTGATCGATTGGGATGAGGTGATGCTGGCGCCCAAAGAGCGCGATTTCATCTTTGTGCGGGAACCAGACGCCGATGCATTTTTTCAAGGATACGGACAGAGGGAGATTGATTGGATGGCGCTGACCTATTACCTCTGGGAACGGGTTGTTCAAGATGTGATCGAAGATGCCCAAAACGTGTGTTTCAGGGACGATTGGGCAGAAGAAACCAGGGCTGATGCTGCCCGGTTGTTTCATGAGTACTTGTCTGAAGGGAGCACCATCGATGCCGCCTATAAGGCTAGCGCCCGCCTCGCCATCTGACCTCACCGTTCACACCAGGGATATCTCTTGACGAGAGATATCTGATTGAACGAGAGCATGGTTGCATATGAAAGAGCTCATGGATGTTGACATGTGCTTTATGCACCCGCGCTCATAGCGCCCAGCCGCCGCATTTGGGGCCAGATCAGTGCGACCAGCAGCACCACCAGGACCGTGCCAATGCCACCGCCGGTGACCGCGATGACCGGGCCGAAGAACTGCGCCGCCAGGCCGGACTCGAAGCCGCCCAGTTCGTTAGATGCGCCGATAAAGATGAAATTGATGGCCGAAATGCGACCAAGCAGGGCATTGGGCGTGCGCGTCATCAACAACGTGCTGCGAATGACGACGCTGATGGTGTCGAACCCACCCAGCAGTCGGTATGGACGAGGATTCATTGATGACTTTGACACTCCCTCAAATTTGTTGTATAGTCTGTATGTCTAAAAAATAATTAGATAGACTGTCTACATAATATGCTACACGGAGGCTCCTGTAAAGAAAAGAGCCATTCATCCGAAAGGAGAATCACTCGCATGCCACGACCATTTCGCTTTGGCGTCACAGAGGCTCATGCCCCATCCCGTACTGCCTGGGTCACCATTGCCCGCAGAGTCGAGGAGCTGGGCTATGCGACCTTGTTAATCCCTGATCGAATGAACGTAGGGAGCCTGGCTCCCACTCCAGCGCTGGCAGTCGCGGCCTCGGCGACCACGTCGCTGCGCGTTGGGAGTTATGTGTTCTGTAATGGATATCGTCATCCTGTACTTCTAGCCAGGGAAGCCGCCACGCTCGATCTGCTTTCCGATGGCCGCTTTGAACCGGGCCTGGGAACAGGCGTCTCATCGTCCGAGTTTCAACAGATGGGTATTCCGTTTGGGAGCGCGGGGGCACGCGTCGATCATCTTAAGGAAACTCTTCAGATCATGAAACGACTCTTCACAGAAGAGTCGGTCAGTTTCACTGGCAAGTACTACACGATTACAGAGATGAAAGGTTATCCCAGACCAGCCCAGAAGCCGCACCCGCCCATTCTCGTCGCGGGCGCGGGAGAACGCATGCTCAAGCTGGCAGCCAGGGAAGCTGATATCATCGCCATCGGATCAAAGATAACCGCGCAAGGTGTGGATCCGGCAGACGCCACCTTGGAGCAAAAAATCGCCTGGATCAAAGAAGCTGCTGGCAACCGCTTCGCAGACCTGGAACTGTGTCAGACGATCTTCGACCTGGATATCACCGACAGTGGAACTACTCTCTCTTCCCAGCCAGGAGGGTGGTCCATTCCAGGCAGGCCGCTCACTACCGAGCAGGCGGTTGAGCGTCTCCTTGAGCAGCGCGAGCGTTATGGGTTCTCCTATCTGCAGGTCTCTGCAGGACAGGTAGAGAACTTTGCCCCGGTGGTTGCGCGGCTCGCCGGCAAATAAACCAGAAAGGAGTTGGACCTACATGAGCATCTATACCATCGTCCTGTTCTTACATGTGAGCGGAGCCATTGGCTACTTTGTCAGCATTGGCATCTGGCTGTTCGGCCTGGTGAGCCTGCGGCGAGCGCAACGCGTCGAGCAGGTGCGCGCTCTCGTCCACCTTGTCGGCCTGTCAGGCCCCCTTTTTGGGATCAGCGTGCTGCTCATTCTCGCCGCCGGGTTGTACATGGCGTTCACCGCCTGGAGCTTGCAGACCGGCTGGATTGCTGTGGCGCTGGTCAGCCTGGTCCTTATGGCCCCGCTCGGTACCGCGCTCATCGAACCACGCAGGCGCGCCATCGAGCGGCTGGCGCGCGAGACACCAGACGGCCCGCCGCCCCAGTCGCTTGAGCAGCGCATCCATGACCCTGTCCTCTTGACAGCGCTGCAGACCGTAGCAGCCCTGCTGTTCGGCATCGTCTTTCTGATGACCACCAGGCCTTCGCTTGCTGGCTCCCTCATCGTGATAGTAGTTGCTCTGGCGCTCGGGTTGGCTTCGGGCCTGCTCGTCTCCCGCGTGACGCGCACCCGGTGGCAGAACGCGGCCGCTCAAGCGAACCGCGCAGGAGAACCAGTTGATAGTGGAAATGCTGTTCCATGAGCCATAAGTAAGAAGGAGGTGTGTCGAGAGCTGGAGCGCAGTAGAGTTGATCGGCCTTTCAGCGTATGCCGTAGTCCTGCAAAATTTCTCGTGCTGCACGGGCACCTTCGCTTGCGCCGCCCTCCATAAAGCCCTGCCAGCGCGTAGAGCAGTGCTCGCCTGCAAAGTGGATCGGCCCCTGGCGAACTCCCTCGTACCCACCAAAGAGGGTATACTGCCCCACGCGCCAGCACGCGTAGCTTCCCAGAAGATAGGGATCGCCCGTGGGGTAACTCAAGGCTGCCGTTCCGGTGTAGTGAGCGCTGATGCCGGGAAAGATGCGCTCCAATTGCTGAAGGCAATCCTGGGCATACTGCTGGATTGCTCCAGACTCGGTTGTGGTTGCATAGGCTGTAGGGGGAGCATAGGCTGCTCCTCTGTGTCCACTCGTATAGTTGACGAGCATGCCATGCGAGCCTGTTTGCCCAAGCGAGCCATCCCACAGCGTCTGAATGTCCAGGTCTGTGATGATAAACCCGTTGTTGACACGTGGCCAGGGTCCATCCTGATACCAGTAGGGCGTATCGAACTGCAACAACAGTTTGGAAATGGTGCCATATCCAAGCTCCGTAATGGCAGTTTGCTTTAAGGCATCAAATCCAGCTTGCTGGTAATCAACGTGCCGCAGGGTGCTGAACGGCAGCGTAAGGATCACATGATCGCAGCTCACTTCCAGGGGTCCCGTGGGAGTTGTGAAAGATAATATGATGGCATCATCGCTCTCCCGTTTGATAGCAGCCAGTTGATGGTTTAACTGTATATATCCTTCCGGCAGACTGCTGGCAATCGCCAGCGGAAGCATCTGGTTCCCGCCCGCAATTCTCAGGCTTCCTCGCATTGGTCCCGGAGTGGTCTGCTGATCATCGTCTTGAGAGTCTTGCTCATCTTCAGAGAGCCACGAGCCAAACGTGTAGACCAGGTTGAGCGAGCTCTGCATGCGTGTCTCCAGCCCAAAGTACCCTCTGCATGCACCATCCAACAGGTGGCCCAGTGGAGTATTGTGCCCGCCCTCCACGTACTGCTCAATCCAGTCATAGACACTCAAGTGGTCAAGCCGGTATCCCGTCTCAGTAAAGTGGGCATAAGTAGTTGGAAATCCCGCTTCCCGAACCTGCTGCTGCAGCATAGCATAGATAGATTGAAGGCTTCCCCATAGTTCTCCCGCGTCATAATAGCGGTTGAAGAAATACATAATGGTCTGTGCCTGGTCTGGTATTCCCCGCCCCAGGTCAATAGTCTTGAGCCTGAACCGCTCGATTAGATGCAATAGTGTCCGGTGATCGTCATCGATAAACTCACCGCACCATTCACTCACCATGCCATCCGCCCAGGTGCTGGTATCAGAATGCATCCGCCCTCCGATGCGGTTTGACGCTTCGTAAATGCTGCACGCGAAACCTGCATCCTGCAAAGTCAAGGCCGCGTGCAGCCCTGCAATACCTGCGCCAACGATAGCGATGCGAGTGTGTTTGTCCATGTTTCTATTATACGATTTTCAAGGGCACTCCATCCTTAAGGCGCGACCTACATAGTATTTAAGAGCCAGCCGCCATCAGCAGCGATCTCTGATCCCACCACAAACGAGGAGTCATCAGAAGCGAGAAACAGCGCAACTTTGGCCACTTCTTCGGGACGGCCCAGACGCTTGACCGGCGAACGACTGATGCGCGCCACATCCTGAGCCTGTAGGATCTCTTGCGAAGACCCCGATCTGGCCAGGAGCCGCGTCGCGGTGGGACCAATCGTGATGGTGTTCACACGAATACCACGACCAATCAGTTCCGCCGCGAGGGCCCGCGCAAGCGCGTGAATCGCACCCTTACCGGCAGTATAGAGCGAACTACTGGCGATCCCCGTCAGGGCGTTCACCGAGCCATTGAAAATGATTGATGCTGGCTCATTGAAAAAGGGGAGGCCTTCTGGACGGTGAAATACGCCCCTTTCAAATTGGCGTTCATCATCGATTGCTGAACTCGCGACCGGACGAGCGATCTGCCGCGACTCCTAGCCTTTCTGAAGCTGTTGCGCGATGAACGCGAGCGCGGTCTCGGCCACTTCACGCCACCCGTGGTCAATCGTCAGGGAATGCCCGCGGCCGGGTATTTCACGGATCTCAGTTACGCCGGGATTCTTCTCCTGTTGCTTGTACGAGGCATGGGCAATCGCCCACGGCACGGTGTTGTCATGCTCGCCGGAGATGATCAGCAGCGGTCCACGCTCGGGATTCTGCGTGTCGACCTGGGCTTCGGTCCACGGGTTGAGATTGGCGGTGGCCGCCTGGAAGATCGGCACACCGGAGCCGGGCACCGAGTACCTCTCGTACAACTCGTGAGCTTCGCTCTCGTCTACGGCGTTGGCGAAGGCGAAACGGAACTGCTCGTAGGTCAGCGGGACGGCGCGGGTGTAGTTCAGCGGGTTGCCCAGCACCGCCGACGACGACTTGAGCGCCGAGAGCGGCAGGGGGAGCACACCGCGGAACGGAGCGGGATCGATGGCGACCGTTACGGCCGCCACGCCCTCCCCGGCCAACCGCTGCGCGATGAGCCCGCCGAAGGAATGGCCGATGACGGCGGGCTTCCTCTTGAGCTGGCGGATGGCGTCAATGTAGTGATCCGTGACCTGCTTGATGCGCTTGTGGGCAAAGACCTCCGGGTCTTGCTTGGCCTCCTCGACGGTGTCCGGGTCATCGGGCCAGCCCGGCGCGAGCGTGGTGTAGCCCTGCTCTTCGAACAGCGCGCGCCAGTTGTCCCAGCTGCTCGAGAGGAGCCACAGGCCGTGCACGAACACGACCGGCTGCAACCCTGAGTTGTTGGCGCGGTCGATCTCTTGCTGTTCATGGATCGTGAGAACTGTCATATGGTACTCCTTTGGGTGTGTCGGTTGGGTCAATCGCTGAGATTGTCCCGTTCAATAGCGAAAACACTCTTCCTTGCCTTTTCCACAAGGATCTCCCTCCATCTGGCCCGCGTGCCCCAGAGCCAGGCATTTGGAGATAAGACTTCCTCCGTGAGCGGACTTGGCCTGTGTCCTGGCTGTCATCCTGAGCGCAGGAGCCGAAGCCCTGAGCGTAGCGAAGGGGAAGGATCTCTGCGTCCGTCGAGCCAGACCCTTCGCGAAGCCAGGGGTGACAGGCATTATCTCCAAATATCTGCCCCAGAGCCAGGATCATGGACACGAGCCTTCCATCTTCCCGGAAAGAGTGACATCTCCCCCTGATGGATCAGCCTTGCGTTGCCGGTCGTGTGCCGGCAAGCTGCCCATCGCGACCTTGCCATGGGTGAGATGATCGTCTCTGTTTTATAGTATACTGGTCAGCGTATTCAAAGTCACCGGACACAGGGTTACATTCCAGGGCGGCATTTGCACCTCCCATTCCTTCCCATCGCTGCGTTTCTGCGGAGTAGATAAAAAAGGCAACGTCCATGAAGGGATCTTCATACCGCGATCGCGACTACGCCTTTGGGCAGGCCATGCTGACCCTCGATGGCGACCATTGAACTCGCCGCGAGCCGCACCGCTGCACCCTGGCCCAGGCCAAAATCGTGGCGATTGATCGTCGCCGATGCTCTAAGGCCTGCACGCACGCTCATCATCGAACTCTGACCACGGTATTGGACATCGAAGGTGATGGGCCTGGTCACCCCGTGCAGGGTCAGGTTCCCGGTCACCTGGTAGTTTTGACCGCCGGCATGCTCGACGTGCGTGCTCGTAAAGGTGATGGTAGGATACTTCTTCGCGTCAAAGAAGGCAGCGGACCGCAGGTGGGCATCACGCAGAGTATTCCGGGTATCGATACTGGCCGCCTCCGCCTGGGCATCGACCCAGGAGTTGGCAGGATGCTGCTCGTCAGTAGCCTGGCGGTCGTTGGAACCCGCCTGTCACCTCTGACAAAATCTCGGCAATTGCCAGCAGCCGCTCATCATCCCAGCGCCGTCCCATCACCTGTACACCAAAGGGCAGTCCATGGTGATCTTGTGCTAGCGGGATCACTACCATGGGACAACCACTCACCGGGGAGAGGCTGTAGGGAATGTCGAGCAGCTTTGCCTTATCGTCAGGCACCACCACTCCGTCCACCATTGAGATTGTGTAGGTGTGGCGCTCGGCAGTGATAGGACCAGCAGGACAGACCAGGGCATCCCACTTGGTGAAGAACTCCTCCCAGGCAGCCATGAAGCCATCCCGCTGATGCAGTGCAAGCAGGTAATCGCCCAGCGAACCGGATGGCTTTCCTTCAGTCTGGGGATCAACGAGGCTCGCCCTGGGCTCAAGGGCGCTCGCAAGGAGGGAAAACAAGTGCCAGCCAAGTTGTGCCTGTGCTAGAAAATCTACCTCCGGCAAGCACTGCTCCATCTGGACGCCCGACTGCTCCAACTCCTGTGCCAACTTTTCGATACGAGTACGAATTTCATGCGCGAGATAGGCCTCCAGCACTTCGACTGCCGAAACCTGGCGCTGGTGGATCGCCGTTGCTAATTCGTGGGTCGTCATGAAGGTTATGTCGTTCATAGCTTACCTCCTAGATATATGGACAAACACAGTTCTCGATGCCGATCATTGATCACTTACGGTCACAGCAGGAGGTTGTATCTTACTTGTGCGAAGCCCTTCTAGCTCATTTTACCACAACAAATGAGGGCGGTTCTGCTCGCTACAGAGGTCTGCTTTGAATCAGAGTCATTCTTCGAAGTCTTTTTCAACAGTCTGAAATATTCTACGAAAAGCGTGCTCGGTGGGATATGCTAGGACTAGCTGATGGTCGTATTGACAATAGATGGTATAGTGGAAGAAGGCCTGAGAACCTGTGTGTAGAACAGTCCCGGTGTTGTCAAACGACTTATCGCTTCCTTTTTCCTCTCAACCAGTGGAAGGAGATGTACATGTATAACGATCCCAATCAACCGCAGCAGCCTCCCTACGGGCAACCACAACCCCCCTATGAGCAACCGCCATCGCCCTCTGGACAGTCGCCCTATGGACAACCGCAGCAGTGGGGACAGCAAGCTCAGACACAATACGGGCAACAACCGTATGGACAGGCACAGTTGCAGTATGTTGGAGTTGGGCCGCGCTTTCTCGCCTTGCTGATCGACGCGATCCTTATCGGTATTGTGACGGGCTTGCTGACTTCCCTCTTACGCAACGCCCCAGGAGTGGCAGGCCTGCTGGACACGATTATCGTGTTTGGCTACTATATTGTGCTGGAAGCCACCCAGGGAGCAACCGTAGGCAAAATGGCGCTGGGTCTGCGCGTGGTCAAGACCAATGGAGCTCCCATCACCTGGACAGACTCCATTATCCGCAATCTGTTGCGTATCATTGATGGCCTGTTCGCTTATCTGGTAGGAGCAATTTTGATTTGGTCCTCCCCTCTCAAACAGCGTTTGGGCGATCGCGCAGCAAATACCGTGGTGGTCAAACGACCACGCTAAGGCACACGAACAGGCGATGTCCGTCTTACTCCACTTTTGTTTCATCAGCATATGCGGGAGAGTATTATACTCTCCCTCCCTCTTCTGCTCCCTTCCCATGCTTAAGGTCCCTTCTTCTTGCTGAGCAAGGTACATATTGAAAAAGACTTGTACACAGCTCATCAGTAATGAAGGAGCGGAGCACAGAGCTGTTCTTTTCTTCCCATCAGGGGAAGGGTCTCTCTTGCTCATCGAGGTGTGGAGGCATGCGTGTGTTCCGCTGCCTGGAGGGTGCCTGAGGGCGTAACCACAGCGAGATATGCGCTGGCTGCATGGTCTGCTGCACGACCGCCACCAAATCCTCACGCATCTGGCTCAAATCCACTT
>Ga0137371_10004503_pt1 | contig 10919 bp, 12 predicted proteins | sample SagtaG_7_FD_104919 | JGI IMG/M metagenome (GOLD analysis project Ga0137371, IMG submission 104919) | Vadose zone soil microbial communities from Sagehorn Ranch, Mendocino, California, USA - Sage1_R_40_16 metaG | ecosystem: Environmental > Terrestrial > Soil > Vadose zone | place: USA... | reverse complement strand
TGATAAATATGTATAACCTATTTAATATATATTATATTATATTGGACGTTCGATTCGCATGTATTAAAGCCTCTAAATAGCGTTCACTCGGAACCATCATCAAATACCGCACTATTATTATAATTACGATATCCATATTTAATATATTTTTTTATAATTTTCATTAATAAAAAATATATTATCTCTTATACTTTATTAATTTCATCTGTATTATCTTACGATAATACAGATGAAATTAATAATTATATAAAAACAAAATAATTACCATATATGGTAATTAGCCGTTAATAGGAATCGAACCTATATACAAGCATTAACAGTGCTCTGCTTTACCATTAAGCAATAACGACATAATATTAAATAAGAAAAAACTTTTTCATTATATCCCTTTTTATAAATACTTATTAAAATTATAATAATATAATATTTTTTAATTTTATAACTATTCCACATTAATTTATATCAATAATAAAAATTTTTTTATTATGACATTTTAGTTTTATCTCATTATTTATATCTTATCTTACTATTATTAAAAAATTAACATAATATAATATATTCTATATATTACTCTTTCATTTTAATATTGATTTATATGATTTAAAATTTTTCTATATCTTATAATTAATTAATATAATAAGTGAATCTTATATAAAAAGAATATAAATAATTTATAGAACTGTATTATAATTTATAATAAATATACAAAACACCAAATAACAAATCTGATAATGAATTTTTCAAAGATAAGATCTATAAATAATACAAATTATAAAAAGTACAAAAACTTAAATAAATAATATTAAAAATTTTTAATATTATTTATTTAGTATATCAAAAAGCGATAAAAACCTTAGAAAAAAAGGAAATATAATTAATATTAAATATATAATAATAACTTAACAAAAATAAAAATGGTTTAAAAATTATAATAAAGAATAATTTATAATAAAAATAAAAAACACTAAAATAATATATATATATATAAGAATAAATTAATAATAATTAAAACTAGATTTATGACGATTAAAAGATAATTAACGCAAAACATCTTCTATAGAAGATGAAGAATTCATAAAAAATATGAATATATAAACATTCATCAAATATTTTATTTTTACGATATAGTAAATCAAGGCAACAACCATATAAAAAATTTTTTACTTGATAAATTATATAACAATATTTATTGTTGTAATAATCAAGTAAAAAATTTTTCTACCTCAACAGCTTCAATTTTTATAGGCATACTTGAGTGTAAAACACCACATATTTCAGAACATTGTCCATAAAAATAACCACTTCTTTCAATAATAACTGAAGCTTGATTTAATCTTCCAGGACAAGCATCAACTTTTATACCAAGAGATGGTACAGCTCATGAATGCAATACATCTGCAGCTGTTATTATGAATCTTATATGTGTATCTATAGGTAAAACAACAGGATTATCTACTTCTAATAATCTTAACTCTCCTTTTTCTAAACTGGCTTCATCTTTCATATATGAATCAAAATTAATTGCTTCATTTTCTTCATTTAAAAAATCAGCATACTCGTATTCTCAGTATCATTGATGCAAAAATAATAAATAATAAACATATATTTTACATGTTTATTATTTTATTAATCGACTGTACATTAAGTATTAAATAAAATAATACCCACAAGTGACCCAGTCTGTTGCAATATAAATATAGAATATATATATATACTGATAGTCTAATACATTATATTGACACTATAAATATAATATATTTTGACTATTTTCACTTATGTCGCCTAAAAATTTTTTAAAGGATTCTGTCGAATCCTTAGAAATAAAAACATAATGTTTTTATTTCTCGACTATTATATATATTATTATTTTAAAAAATATTATAAACCAACCTTATATAACATCGAATTATGTAAATGAGGTAAAATTATACTTCTTAATTTAGATATAAATTCCTTTTTTATATAAATAGAATATTTATTTTTAGTATGAATTTCTTGAATAGTACAATTTATATTAAAATTTATCTTTAACATGTTCACTAACAATTCTACTTCTTTTAAAGTAAAAGCATTGGAAGCAATACGTACTCCGTATTGAGTTCAACAACCATCATCTGAAATTCATATAGCTAAAGCTAAAGGAGTCAAATAATTAATTAATTTTTTATTAATTGTTTTTTTCCCTTTTTTATAAAACATTTTATGTATTCAATCAAAACTTCTAAAAGTATAGGTATTAAATTCATATCCGTAATATACTTTTTCTTCATTACCTATTATTAATTTTCTAGTATATAATCTAGGTTTTAAATTGGAACAATAACCCCTAATATAAAAGAAATTATATAATCAAAATAAATATTCTTTATGTATAATACTTTGTTTAAAAATAAATATTGTTCCTTCAATATATCTTTTATTTCCATAACAATCTCCTAAAAGTGAACCCACAATTATTGAAATAACGTCATTCTCGTGAGGACCTATTCTATTTTTTGCTTTTACTAAAGTATGAAAATTTTTATTTTTTAACGTTATATTTTTAAATAATGTTTTATATAAATACATATATTTATATATAAATAATATATAAAATTTAAGGCCATAAAAACTAAATATTACATTTTTATAAAATAAATAATATAATTTATATAAAAGACCTGTTATTTTTACAGTCATGGCTGGGTCAATTACTTCATCCATAAGATAAAGTAATTTAAAACTAGGAAAAGCAATAGCAACTAGTACTAATGCTGGTCCAACTGTTCATATTAATTCTATTAAAGTCATTTACAACTCATGCAATTTCTTACAAGAATAGACTATATCTTACCGATATTTCGGCTTTCACATGTAGTCTCTGAGGATCCTACTAAGATACAAATAAGTATCTTTTGGTTCCCTGCTGATTATCCATTGTTACATCTTTTAGTATTTTCACTAAAAATATTATAATACCTAAAGCTTTAGGAGTTTCCAGCATATAGTGAAATTTTATTCATAGTTTTTCTAAGTTTATTAGGATGAAAATTTATATCTTTCTTTAAATATTTCACCTGATTTCATAAGGCTTATCTTATTACAGTACTACCACTTATATCCCAAAAATTACCAGCTCTTTTAGCTAAAACAAAACTACCTATTAATTTAAATCCTTCTGAAGAACATTTTTCATATATATTAACAGGATTACCACGAATAGCACTCATTTTTAATTTAGTTTCTTCAGAATGTATTCTACCTAAAGCTTTTTGTCTAATTAACTCTATAGTATCTTTACTTTGAGTCTTTCCAAACAAAAGATTATTATCTTTTGCTTTTTTTAAACTCAAGAGTTTTTTAGTTTCTTCTGTATGAGTACGACCAAATAAAGCAGACTTTTCTTTTATATAAATTCCCTTCAAAGATTTACTAATTTTTATTTTAGTATCTTCTGAATGCTTAAAACCCCAAGAACTACCTGCTATTTTTAATATATTATATTGTGGATTTAATTTATTAAAGTAATATTGTTCTCTTATAATTAAATCAGATTTATCACAATATTCTAATATCGTAACAGAAAAATTAATAATCATGTTAGGGACACCTGTCCTTTTCAGTAAAAATATCTCTTCCTTTATTCATACCAGCTTTGATTTTTCGAATTTGATCTAACCCTTCTTCCGTAATATGAGCTTTATTCTCCATTATATCCATAACTTTTAAAAAATCCAAATAATCTAAAAATTTTACTCCTTGGATAGGATATTTTTTAAAAAATGGAATAAGTTTATTCTTCAAGTCACTGAATTTAGTAATAATAAAATCTACTGCTTCACGATTTTTATAAACATTACCACATCCAAAATAATCAATTAAACTTGTCATTAATTCCTTGTCTCTATTATGTTGACTAATACTAAAAACTAATTTAACTTGAAATCCTGTTCGATAAATAGACGAACGACTCAAATTTATCAAGAAACATCCTTCACCGCTAATAAATCCAGCCAATAAGTGAGGATCCGGAACTCTAAGGTTTTGAACTAAAGGCCTAGAAATTAAGACAATGTTAGAAAAACATGCTTTAAGTTCATTTGATAAACCTAAATACATAGAAGCTCTAATACTCATAATTTTACGAAATCCTTCTACAGTTAGATGTTCTTTATTATTAATTAAGTTTACACCCGATTTAAAAAGAAGGTAATCCGCACGTTTTTGAGTTATTAAAGGGTATTTATCAAAATGAGATATTAATGCAACTAAACCGCTTAAAGAATTGACAGTATACTGTCTGGAATTTTCCCCATGTTTATATACTTTTCCTACTCCTAAGGTAGATCTAATTTGGTCTAATATAGCAATATCTTTATTATGAAGTCCAATAGTAAAAATCGCTTGAACTTTTCAACCAAATTTACTATTGAGAGTTTTAAAGAAATTAATAGAAAAACAAGCTTCAGCGTCAGATAATCCAGTGAAAAACCAGGGATTCATGGGTTGATAAATTTGTGAAACAGGGACTAGGGAATCCTTAGTAACGATGGTAGTTTATAATCTAGTATAATTAGTATACTTAATTAATTTTAAAATAGTATTATCAAACTTAGAACACTTTTGAATAGGCACATATTTACCATGATTTAAATATTTGTATACTAATTTATTATGCTTATTATTAAAATTTCACATAACAGATAATAGTATTCAAGTTACACCAAATAATATAACAACTAAATAAAACATAATTCTGTTATGTAAATCGATTATACCTTCAATAGATGGACTTGCTCCATCTTGAAAATATAATCCCCAAGCTAAAGGTGCATCAGCTCACTTAATATGTTTATTCTTATAGTTTTTATATTTAATATTATTGACTTCTTTAAATTTATTTATAATGGAAACTATATAATAAATACTATTAACCATATTAATATTTACATTATACTAGAAATCCAATATTTAAATAAAATAATTTTTTTATCAAATTACTCAGTATAAATTTTAATTATAATGTAATCTTAATTCATTTTGGACCCGCAATAAAAATAAATAATGAATCACAAATTTATGTTAAAAAAAATGGTAAAGTTAAACTACTAATTATATTAATTAATAAATAAGGTTTAAGTACATAAAATAATGTAATATTAGTTAAAATAGCTATAATAAGGCTTAAGTTATTACTTGGAAACATAGGAAAAAAATCATTATTTATAGAATTAATATCAAAGAAAACACTTTGCTGATTATCTGAATAAGTTTTATTATTATTATCAATATAATTATCTTGATTATTACCTTTTATTATATTGGCAAAATAAGAAGGCAAGAATGTTTCATCATAAAAATAAATAAATTTAATAATCCTTAAATAATAAGCAGCACCTATTATACTTGTAAATATAGCAATTATAGAAATAAAATAATAATCAGATTGAAGAGCAGCCAATAATACTTGTTGTTTAGCAAAGAATCCTAACATAGGTGGTATACCAGCTAAAGATAATAAAGTAATACTTAAGCAAAAAGCTAAAAATGGATCTCTAGAATACATACCTTTAAAATTAGTTAAAAAAGGAACAGGAGTATATAATCATTCTGTATCTTCGTTATCAAAATTATATTTATTATTATCTTCAAGTAAAAGTAAATGATTATTGACAGTGTAAACTTTAATATCACTATAAGGATAGGGATTCCCAATACCAGTATTTTCTTCAATTAATTTTTTCTTAATAAATTGACCATAATCATAAATAGTCGGTTGAATATATTTGTCTTTTCACGAAAAAGGATTTACATATAAAAATCGAATAGGTATATATTCTTTTTCCAAATAATATTTAGTATATATATAACCTCATGCTATTAAAATTAAAAATAAATTGAGATTAGTAAAAGTATATTGAATTAAATAAAATAAAAAAGCGTCTATCCCAGATACGGAATTTATTGACAAAGCTAGTAATAAAAATCCAACATGAGCTATAGTACTATAAGCAAATAATCTCTTAATTCTTGATTGACTTAAACCTACTAATGTACCTATAATTAAAGATAGTAAAGCAGAAATAGAAATAATATTAGTTCATAATCCTAAACTAGAATATGAATTATATCAGAAAGAAAAAGGTATATTTAAATACATATTAATAAAAGACATAAAATTATTTAAAATAGAGGTATCATAATTATAACTAAAAATATTAATATTATAATTATTATAATTATTAGATGGTAAATATATGGAATTCAATATGTTTTCCTTACCTGTGTAAAACTGATCTAACAAATTTAAAGTATTAATATTTAAGGCAGATTGAATATTATGAATCAATAATAACATAAATAACATAGTAGAGATCTTAACTATTACAATTAATCAAGTAGTACTATATGTAGGGACATCAGAATAAACATCAGGAGCTCAATTATGAAAAGGAGCAGCAGATACTTTAAATAATAGCCCAGCAAATAAAACTAATAAACAAGGATCAAGTACATAATTAATATTAGTGTCCGAATAAATATAAAAAATGTTTTCAATATTTAAAGTACCAGTATAAGCATATAATAAGCTACATCCTAATAATATAAATCCAGAAGATAAGCCACCAAGTAAAAAATATTTCAAACCTCCACTTGTACCTTTAAATGATTTAATTTGAGAAGCAGCTAAAATGTATAAAGTAAAACTTTGCAATTCTAATGATAAATATAGAGAAACCAAATTATTGGCTGAAATTAACAGAGAAGCACCTAGTACAGTATACAATAAAAGAAAACCAAATTCCTTAACTTCTAATTTAGGATATTTTAATTTTTTTTCTAATAAAAATAGAGATTTTACTTCTATATTTGGGATAAAATTAGAAAATTTTTTTAAAAAATTAATAAAAATAATATAAAAATATGTTTTATTTGAATAATCATTATAGGAATAAAATTTTATTAATTTATTTAAATAGTAGTCTTTAAATAAATTTTTAAACATTACAGCTCTAGGGGATAAAATGCTATTACTTTTTTCATTCATAAATTTTTCCATAATTCTAGAATCATCATAAATTCTAAAATTATATGGAGCGAAACATGTTAGTATAACAACAATTGCTCCGACTAAACATAAGATAATGTCAAAAACTTGTGACAATACTGTTAATTTGAATACTCCACCATATATTCCAACTCCATCCCCAATAGCATTAATATATAATATATTATATGCAAGATAAGCTCCTAGAATAAATGTGATGAATACTATTCTGTTAAATTTTATATAATCGGCCAAAAAATTATAATTTTTTTCAATGCTTGGAGTTACCGCTAATAATAGGATAAGAATCGAAATTATTAGCATTAGAGTATGTAGGAATCGAACCTACATATATACATATATATTTATAAGTTTATCCTTTATATATATATTTATTATTATCCTATATAAATTAGAAACTTATATATATTTTTACCTTTAAAAATAAATACTCTATATATAATTAAAATATAAATATAAAAAGTTTTTATATTTATATTTTATATAAAAATAGTATAATTTCTATAGTTTTAAATAAATATAGAGTATTTATTTTTGAGTCTAGCATATTAAACATTTAATTTTGGTAAACTAAACAATTTATTTAAATAAATATTAAGATTGAAGAGGTAATTTATTGAAAGTATGGAAATGAGGTGGTGAATTTACACTTCATTCTATATTTTTACTCAATTTAGCATTATCTGTTCAAGATAATACATCTTCAATATATTCATCCTTGGCTCAACCATCTCTAGGTGCTTCTTTACCTTCTTCAAATTTATCACAAATTAAAGAAATAAAATAAGCAGTCATTACTACAGATAATATTGAACCAGCACTAGCCACTAAGTTTCAACCTGCAAAAGCATCAGGATAATCCGCTATTCTTCTAGGCATACCTTGTAAACCTAAAAAATGCATAGGTAAAAAAGTTAAATTTACCCCTAAGAATAATCCTCAGAAGTGTATTCTACCTTTTTTATCATTGTATGTTAATCCTTCTGCTTTTGGTGATCAAAAATATCATGCGGCAAAAAGTGCAAACACTGCACCCATCGATAATACATAATGAAAATGCTTAAGAAAAAAATTCTTAAGTTGGACTATTTATTTATCTAATTTTTTTTACAAAAGGTATTGTTTCTCATAAAGGATTCCTATACTGTATTCAATCTAATAAAAAATCAGAATATATTTTGAATTCTTTGCTATTTTGAGGTTTTTTATTATATTTTCTTATTTTTAAAAATTCTTTAATTTTAGTTACTCTATAAAATTTAAAATCTGAATATAATCTATTAATCATAAAGAAATTATATAAATAAATCATACCTTTAACTGTTTGATATCTAAAAGTAATAGATTTATATTCTTTTTTTGTTTGATTACTTTTTTGTTTACGAGTAAAAATGCAAGGTTTATATTGAGGAATAGTATTATCAAAATTCAATTTTCGTGTGTATTCATTATATTGGAACTCTAAATTACATTCAATTCTATTACCAGAATAATTGAAAACAATAGAACCATCTGTATCTACTAATCCTGCAAAATAAGGATCCATAGATTCAATATTATAATTAGGTTCTTTAAATTCAATATTAAAAAAATCACATGCTTTTCTAAATCCCGGTATTTTCAATCTAATTAAACCGTTTAAACGAATAATTAAAAATTGCAATTCTTTTGAAGTTGATACAGTATAGGTAGAGTAAGGTTTATTTTTACTTGCTCTAATACGTCCCATATGTAAATAATTTTGAATTCGTGTTAAAATTCTAACATCCCTATTGTGTAATTTTATTCTTAAAGAACGTAATTTAGGCATGCCTAAATAATTTTTTCTAATATCAAAATTACCATCTCCATCTATAATTCCTGCTAATCAATTAAAAAATTTGGAATCCTTTTCCTCAATATTATTAGATAACTGACGTATAGTCTCTGAGAATTTTTTACAATTTTCGGCTGATTCTATATTTGCATAATAAATTTTATTAATTATAACTGTATCATTATTATTTTTACTATTTAATAGAAGATTATAGCTTCGACTTACATCTATTTTTGAAAGATAATTAAATTTAAATAGTAAATAATATACTAAAAACATAGTTCCCAGCATATAGTCAGTTGCAGAATATGTATTATTCAGGCCCATTTGAGCTACCACGTAATAGGTATCATGGAATGCTATATCTAAACTTGCATTTGCAAGTACAACACCTGTTAATCCACCTACAGTGAATAAGAATACAAAACCTAGAGCATATAACATAGGTGTATTAAAAGCAAATGATCCTCCATAGGCAGTTGCTAATCACGAAAAAATTTTAATTCCTGTTGGTACTGCAATAATCATAGTTGCAGCAGTGAAATATGCTCTTGTCATATATAAAATTTGGACTATACCATTTTCATTAAAAATAATTAATGAAATTAAGCTACTAGTCTCTGAAACTGTTTATTATATTTAATATATTTTTTATACCTTTAGGATCTAAATGTTGTCTTTCTAAATAAAGTCTATAACATTTTCTTCATTTTAAATATCTGACATATTTACTAGAATTCAGTTGATATTTATCAAAATAATCTATTACTTTATATTGTTCTTTTAAACTAGCAAACCTATAACGATAAACCAAATTATCATTATAAGAATGTCCACCAAATACTTCTTTAATAGGTAATATAACATCTTCATGTTTTTGTACTATTTTATACTCCAATTTTAAACTATAACCCAGTTTATGTGTTTTTTTTTTACTGATATGAATAGTAAAAGATCCATCAGCATCAGTAAATCCACACAATCAATAATTATTTAATATTCAATTTTTTCAAATAGTTTTGTCATGAGGATATAACTCAAATAAAGAAGGTAAAAGAGTAAATGGTAATTTATGTTTTTCTATATATTTTCGTATTTGATCATTTTTATATTTACTAAAAAACTTACCATTTACTAAATTTAAAATTTTTATTATGCCTTCCTTATTTCATACTGTATATCTTATAGCATTTTGAGTATGTGAATATTTCGTTATATTACCATATCCTATTCTTTTTTTTATATAATAGGCCAAGTGAGAATCAGATATATGGAAAGCTATTTCAACAGAACGTTTACTTATATAACCATCACCTTCAATTAATCCGGCCAAATAAAAACCAAATTCATCTTCACTATTCGGTTTTTTATGTTTATTAAGATGTTCATATTTCTTAATTAATTCAAAATTTTTAGTAACAATAAGAGAATAATATCTTTTACTAAATTTTAAAAAACAATGAATAATTATAAATAAAGTACTAAAAGTCCTAACAAAATTATTAAATAACAATAAATATAAAGACAATTTGTCTTTATATTTATTAATCTTATTTTTTCAAGGTAAGATCAACAAACAGTCAGCTGATCTAATATATCCCACAATAAAAATTTGTGGTAAAAATTTATAGATTATTCCTACTTCACATGTATATAAATAAATTTTATTTTTACATTTATTTGAAAAAACATATTTTCCTTTATTTAATAAATTAAAATAAATTATAATAAATAAAAATATTCCTAGAAGTGGTGGACTTAAATTAAAAATATTATTACCAGCTAAAAGCTTAATTTTTAATATTAGAATATCTTCTAAAACCGACACAAGAATATAAATATCGGCATCTAAACCAACAGTATACATGTGATGCAAGTTATTGTAAATTGAATAGTTATGAAATAACTATCAACTTTGGACTATCATATATTTTATGATTTATCTAATTTAAATTTAGAGTCTAATTTTACCTCAAATTTATTCATATTTTTTTTAAGTTCTCTAACTTTTATTAATAAACTAGGAGTAATACGGACACCAGAAGTTAATTTTAT
>Ga0137371_10004496_pt1 | contig 10931 bp, 12 predicted proteins | sample SagtaG_7_FD_104919 | JGI IMG/M metagenome (GOLD analysis project Ga0137371, IMG submission 104919) | Vadose zone soil microbial communities from Sagehorn Ranch, Mendocino, California, USA - Sage1_R_40_16 metaG | ecosystem: Environmental > Terrestrial > Soil > Vadose zone | place: USA... | reverse complement strand
CTTGATGCACGACTCGACAATCGACGGGTCTGGGCGGTGCCCGCGCGTCGCGCTGAACCCGAACCCTCGATTCAGCACCCACGCTGTGCGCAGTAATGCGTCCGCCGGACTGCTCACGATTCGCCCAGGGAGCTCGCCGCCGGTCCAGGTCCTGTGGATCGGAGCGATGTAGTGTTGGCGGACCCACCCCTCGATCCCGATTCGGAGCGCGAAGAAGGAAACGAAACCGAGGCCGATCGCCGCCGCCGTTCGTCGCAGGACGACGCCGAAAGCAAGCACCACCGCAGCGGCGAAGAGCGTGTATGCGGTGGGTACGAGGCCCTCGAAGTCGAAGCCGTTCTGGAACCGGCCATCGACCGCATCGAGGGGATGGCGCCACCAGCTCATGAGAAGCGTGAGCAGCAACGAGAAAGCAACTGCCGCACCCACCAGGAGGGCAAGCCGGGTGGTGAGCCAGCGTCGCCGGGTGATGCTCTGAGTCCAGGCGAGGCGGAACGTGCCGCGCTCGAGCTCGAGCACGAGAGGCGCGGCGAGCAGAGCCCCGATGAGGCCGGGGAGCAGGTTGAACCAACCTGTGAGGCTCGAGAGGGAGTCCCAGCGTCCGGCGAACGCGTCGAGCCTCTCGGTGCAGGTGCCGGTCGGGTGCGCGAGGCAGCCGCCGATGCCGTCGTGGTCGTACACGGAGGCGATGTGAAGACCTGTGGGCACGAGCACGGCGGTCACGAGAGCGAGCACGAGGATCGCGATCAGCGTCTCCGTCCGCTGCTGCCTCCACGTCAGCCAGATCACGAGGCCACTTCCGTCAAGTCGCGCTCTAGCTCAGTGCGTCGCGTCGACTGCTGTCCGAGGTACGCGAGCACGACCTCCTCGAGCCCGACGTCGTCACTCCGCCAGCGGACGTCGACCCCGGCGCCGTTGAGTCGAACGAGCAACGTGGTCTGTCGCTCGGTGTGGCTCTCCTCGATGACCGCGTGCTTCTGATGCTCGCGCGCAACGCCGTCCGGATCGACGCGCGGTCCGACGAGGAGGCGATGCGAGGCCAGGATCTGCTCGATCGAGCCGGCGAGCCGAACTCCGCCGGCGGCGAGGATCACGAGGTGGTCGCACACGCGCTCGAGCTCGGAGACGATGTGCGACGAGAGCAGGACGGTGAGCCCGCCTTCGGCGACAGCCTCCATCAGCGACTGCAGGAACTCACGTCGCGCGAGCGGGTCGAGCGCAGCAACCGGCTCGTCGAGCACGAGCAGCTCCGGTCGCTTCGCCAACGCGAGCGTCAACGCGACCTGCGCCTGCTGTCCGCTCGAGAGTCTGTGCACCTTCTGGCCCAGGGGAATATCGAGGCGAGCGAGCCGCTCGCGCGCGAGGCCTTCGTCCCAATGCGGGTTCAGCTTGCGGCCTACCTTGAGCATCTCGGCCAGGCTGAAGCCGCGGTAGAGCGGATGCTCCTGCGCGACGAACCCCACACGTGGAAGCACGACCTGCGGTTGTTCGCGCGGCGACCAGCCGAGCACGCGCACTTCGCCGGCGCTCGGCTCGCTGAGCCCGATCAGCAGGTGAAGGAGTGTCGTCTTGCCGGCCCCGTTCGGGCCGACGAGCGCGGTGACCGAGCCGGACGCAATCGCGAGCGAGCAGTCGCGCAAAGCCCACCTCGACCCGTACCGCTTACCGAGCGCATGCGTCTGGACAGCGGGGATGACGGTCACGCCGCCTCCTCGATGAACGCGGACCGGACGACTGCAGCAAAGAGCGCTGCGACACCCTCCTCGTCGAAGCCTGCCTCCTGAGCGCGCTCGATCCACCGGAGGAGCGCCGCTCGGAGTGCCGCGTGCTCAGCCGGCGAGGTCGTCGTGGGCCCTTGCAAGACGAACGTCCCCTGGCCACGACGCGCTTCGACGAGCCCCTCGTGGTCGAGCTCGCGATAGGCCTTCAGCACCGTGTTCGGGTTGATCGCCAACCCGCCGACGACCTCCTTGACTGTCGGCAGCTGGTCGCCGGGCTGAAGGAGACCGAGGCGCACTGCGTGCCTGACCTGCTGTACCAGCTGCAGGTACGTCGGCACGCCGGAATGGGAATTGAGACGAAACTCGATCATGTGCGCTATTTATCTATCAAGCTAGATAAATGGTATATCGCACCGAGCGGAGGGCGTCAAGCGATGGGGGCAGTGAGCAGGGGCGTTAGCGGCCGGAGGCGCGAGCGCACCTCCTACCGCGAAGGCTGGCTTCCCGATTAGGTACCGCTCAACGCGGGACTTCCCCGCCCCACGAGGCCGGATCGACGTCGGCGATCGATTGCGAGAACGTCCAGACGTGGCCGCCGAGATCGGCAGCGGTGTACTGCCGCTCGCCGTACGGGTAGTCCGTGGGCGGGCTGAGAATGCGCGCCCCCGCGCGGGAGGCCTGCTCGTGATGCAGGTCGGCGTCCTCGACTCGAACGAGCATGGCGTGCGTCAGGAAATCTGCGCGCGGCGCAGCGGCGTCGCCCAGCTCGATGACGATCATCGCGCCGTCGCCGTACACGAGCTGGGCACGGTGGTTGCCGATCCGGAGACGCACGCTGAACCCGAAGGCGTCGCACAACCAATCGGCCGCCTCCGTCACGTCCGGATACGCGAGCTCGGGCATCACGGTCGCATCCGGAATCGAGCGGTTCGCGATCACGAAGGATCCTCGAGCTCGAGCGTCCACTCCATCTTCCGTCATTCCTTCCGTCGTAAGGACCGCGGGCCGATGAGTTATCGGATCGAGCGCAGTCTTACCGAGCAGATCGAACGAGGAGGACCCATGTTGAGCAACTCGCCCTTCTACGCGGGCTTCGCCGTGGACGATCTGGCGGCGGCGAAGGAGTTCTACGGACGGACGCTCGGTGCCAGGGTCATCGAGCTCGGAGGGCCTCTGCTCTCCCTGCAGGCCGGGAACGGCTACGCCGTGCTCATCTACGAGAAGCCCTCCCACAACCCCGCGGAGCACACGATTCTCAACTTCCCGGTCGAGCACATCGAGACCGCGGTCGACGTGCTGCGCGAGGCAGGCGTCCAGTTCGAGCACTACGACGAAGGGCCGATCGCGACCGACGAGAAGGGGATCGCCACACCCGGCCCCAAGCAAGCGTGGTTCCGGGACCCGGCGGGCAACATCCTCTCGGTCATCGAGGGCTAGCTTGAAGGAAATCATCCTCGATGCGAACATATGTTCGTGTCGGGTACGGCTTCGATCCTCCACGCCGACGTCGACTCGTTCTTCGCGTCTGTGGAGCAACGGGACGATCCTCGCTTGCGCGGCCGCCCCGTGGTCGTCGGCTCGTGGGTCGTGCTGGCCGCGAGCTACGAGGCCAAGGCGTACGGCATCCGAACCGCGATGGGGGGTGCGCAGGCCCGTCGCCTGTGCCCGAAGCTGGTCGTCGTCGAGCCCCGCCTGGCTGCCTACTCGGAGGCGAGCAAGGCGGTGTTCGAGGTCTTCGACGATACGACCCCGCTCGTGGAGGGGATCTCGATCGACGAGGCCTTTCTCGACGTGCGCGGGCTCGAGCGGATCGCGGGGTCGCCGCCCGAGATCGCCGCGCGCCTGAGACAGACGGTGCTCGACCACGTCGGCTTGCCGATCACCGTTGGTGTAGCTCGGACGAAGTTCCTTGCGAAGGTCGCAAGCGGAGTCGCGAAGCCGAACGGCCTCCTCGTGGTGTCGCCGGAGCACGAGCTCGACTTCCTGCACCCGCTCGCCGTCGAGCGTCTCTGGGGAGTCGGCCGGGTGACGTCGCAGAAGCTCCGGAGCCGAGGCATCCGGACGGTCGGCCAGGTCGCCGAGCTCCGGGAGTCGGCCCTCGTCTCCATGCTCGGACGTGCTTCCGGACGGCATCTACACGCACTTGCACACAATCGCGATCCGCGGCGCGTAGAGGTCGGGCGTCGTCGCCGGTCGATCGGCTCACAGCGCGCACTCGGTCGCCGGCCCAAATCGCACGAGGAGCTCGACCTGACCCTCATCGGCATCGTCGACCGACTCGGCGGTCGTCTTCGCTCAGCGCATCGGCTCTGCCGCACTGTCGTCCTCCGTCTCCGCTTCGGCGACTACTCGCGCGCGACGCGCTCGCAGACCCTGCCCGACCCGACGGCGCAGACGCGCGAGATCCTGGACACGGCGAGGGGGCTACTCGTGACGGCGACTCCCCTCGTCCGGGAACGGGGCCTCACGCTGCTCGGGCTCTCGCTGACGAATCTCGAGAACGAGGTGCCGGTTCAGCTCCCGCTCCCCTTCAGCCCGCGCCACGACACGACTCTCGATGCCGTGCTCGACGTCATTCGCGATCGCTTCGGATCGACTGCAGTGACACGCGCCGTCCTGCTCGGCCGCGACCCCGGCTACGGGATGCCGGTCCTGCCCGACTGACTGGTGCGCAAGATCGGAATCTGCTCGCGCAGATTCCGATCGCGCGAGATCCCCGAAGAGCGGCCGCAGGGCGGCGGCGGCCCCCGGGATTCGCCTCGAGCCGTTCCCCTGCACGACCCCAAATCACATCGCTAGGGTGACGGATCGTGTCCGAGCAGGCTGTCACGCGGGTCGAAACCGAGGCCAGGAGCCCGTTCCACGTCAACCCGTGGCTCGTGCTCGTGCTCGTCTGCATGGCGCAGTTCATGGTCGTGCTCGACGCGACCGTCGTGAACGTCGCGCTGCCGTCGATTCAGAAGGACCTGAAGATCTCGGACGCCGACTTGCAGTGGATCGTCAATGCATACGCGCTGACCTTCGGCGGCTTCCTGCTCCTCGGCGGCCGCGCGGGCGACCTGCTCGGGCGAAAGCGCGTGTTCCTCGTGGGTCTCGTCGTCTTCACGGTGGCGTCCCTGCTCAACGGGCTCGCGCAGTCGTCCGAGATGCTCATCATCTTCCGCGGCCTGCAGGGGCTTGGCGCCGCGCTGATCTCGCCGGCCGCGCTCTCGATCATCGCCATCACCTTCGCGGAAGGATCGGACCGCGCGAAGGCGATGAGCGTCTGGGCTGCGATCGCGGTCGGCGGCGGAGCCGTCGGCCTCCTGCTCGGCGGAGTCCTCACCGACCTGCTCTCCTGGCCCTGGATCTTCTTCGTCAACGTGCCCGTCGGCATCGCCGTCTTCATCGCCTCCCGGCGCTTCGTGCCCGAGTCGAAGGACCCGCGCGCGCACAAGACCTACGACCTCGCCGGAGCCGTGACCGTCACGGCCGGACTCCTGATCCTCGTGTACGCGATCGTGAAGGCCCAGGAGAAGGGTTGGGGGTCGGCGCACACGCTCGGCTTCGGCGGGCTCGCGTTCGCGTTGCTCGGCACCTTCCTCCTGATCGAGAGCCGGTCGCCGGAGCCGCTCGTGCCGCTGAGCGTCTTCCGGATTCGCACGATTCGCGCCGCGAACGTGGCGATGTTCCTCCTCGCCGCCGGCCTCTTCGCGATGTTCTATTTCAACTCGCTCTACATGCAGCGCGTGCTCGGGTACACGCCGCTGCAGGCAGGGCTCGCCTCGCTTCCGTTCACGGTCGGGATCATGGTGGGCGCCGGGCTGGCACAGCAGCTCGTCAAGAAGCTCGGCGCGCGCGAGGCTCCGGTCCTCGGCACTGCAATCGGCTCCGCCGGGCTCCTGCTCTTCCTCCGGCTCGAGCCCGGGGGGTCGTACGTGACCGACCTCCTGCCCGCGATCGTCGTCGTCTCGGTGGGGATGGGGCTCGCGTTCGTGCCGGTCACGCTGATCGCGACGAGCGGCGTCGGCGCCGAGACCGCCGGGCTCGCGTCGGGCCTCTACAACACGTCGCAGCAGATCGGCGGAGCTCTCGGCCTCGCAGTGCTCGCGACGCTCGGAGCGAGCAAGACCACGTCGACGCTCGCCGATCTCGGGCATGCGGCGACGCCGGCCGACCAGGCGCAGGCGCTCGTCGACGGGTTCCACGTCGCGTTTCTCGCAGGCGCGATCATCGTCGCGGCGTCAGGCGCGCTCTTGCTCCTCCTCCTGCGCCGGAGCGACGTCGAAGCAGTCAGCGCCGGCGAGCCGGCGATGGCCGAGGCATAGGCTCCCGCCCTAGCCGGCGTCCTGCACGACGCGCAGGGCTTCGGCAGGGGAAGCGATCGCAGCAGCTGCCGCGCTCGCCTGGTCGGGCGGACTCGCCGCCGCCTTGCTCGCGGTCAGCCTGAGAAGCTGCTTGTCGACTTCGGCGGTGAGGATGCGAGCGCCCCCGATCCCCGCGAGGAAGGCACCCGTGAAGCCGGAGAGTGTCTCGTAGAACTTCGCGGAAGTCGAGCCGGGCGGAGCGCCTGCGATGACCGCTCCGGCCCAGCGACCGTAGAGCCCCCAGGTGACGAAGGCGGCAGCCGCTCCGATGATCACGTTGCCGAGAAACCCGGGCTTCCAGACGCGCGCGGGATCGGCTACGACGTACTTGGGAAGAACGAAACCGTTGTCCGTGAGCAGCGCGTTGACGAGACCGCCTGCCGCACCCGCTCCGGCGATGACGAGGCCGAGTAGCCACAAGCTCATGTCCCACCCTTTCGTCAGATCCGATCGGCCCGGCGATCGTCCCAAATTGCACGACCCGCGACAACCCGTGTGGCTAGCCTCCGGCCGTGGCGGACTGGAACACCGTTCGCGAGCTCGCGATCGCTCTCCCCGAGGTGGAGCTCGACGAGACGCGGGAGGGAAGGCCGAGGTTCCGCGTCCGCGGGAAGGGCTTCGCGTGGAGGGCTCGCGAGCGGGACGGCGGAGGGCTCGCAGTCAGGGTCGATCCGGACGAGAAGCAGTTGATCCTGGAGTCGAAGCCGAAGGTCTATTTCGATCCACCGCACTACCACGGATTCCCGGCGGTGCAGATCCGGGTCGAGAAGATCGGCCGCAAGGAGCTCCAGGAGCGGATCGAGGACGCCTGGCTGATCCAGGCGCCGAAGCGGCTTGCCGCGGAGTACCGCGCGTCGTCATAAATCCGCGCGGGCCGCACCCCTCGGGATCCCCAGCCGACGACGCGCCCGGTCGCGGGAGCTCGTCGTCATCCGCACCTCACGTCCGATCGGCGCAGGAAGCGGAGCGTCCCGCGGCAGAGGCCGACCGCTGCTCGCTGCTCGTAGACGGCCGTCGCGAGCAGGCGATCCTCGGTCGGGTTCGTCATGAACCCCATCTCGACGAGGATCGCCGGCACGTTCGACCAGTTGAAGCCCGTGTAGTCGGTCCGCTCCTGGAGCCCGGCGTCGGGGAACCCGAGTGCGCGCACCTCCTCGCTCTGGACGATCGTCGCAGCGCGTTTGCTCGCGGCGTAGATGTCGTCCGTCCACCCGTTGCGGAATGCCGGGTAGAGCGTGTGCGTGCCCCTCGTCCTCGGATCGACGGAGCCGTCGGCGTGAATGCGGAGGAAGAGCGCAGCGTGCACACGGTTCGCGATTCGGGCGCGGGCGATGTTCCCCATGCTCTTCCCCTCGGTCGCTGTCCTCGTCATCACGACGCGAACGCCTGCTCCCTCGAGCAGCGCCCGGAGCCGGAGGGCGACGCGCAGATTCAGCACGGCCTCCGGGAGCCCGGAGACGACACCGCGCGTGCCCCCGCCGTCCTTGATCTTGCGGAACGAAGCGCCCGGGCCGATCGGCTCGGTCGCCAGGTTCGCGTACGCGTCGTGGCCGGGATCGACCACGATGACGGGCGATCGCGCCGCGCCTGCCAGCGACGCGAGCACCGCCACTCCGGCGATCGACGCGCCGAGGACGATCGCGAGTCTCATGCGGCGAGAGCCCGAACCTCGGCCAGCTCGTCCTCGCCCAGCCGTTCGAGCAGCTCCAGCGCGCCGACGTTCTCGACGACCTGCTCCGGCCGGCTGGCGCCGAAGAGCACCGCCGCGACATGCGGGTTCGAGAGCGCGAAGGCGATCGCCAGGCGAACCGGTGACGTATCGAGCTCGGCCGCGAGAAAACGGAGCCGCTCACCGACCTCGAACATCCTCTGCCAGTCGGCCGTATCCGGCGTCTCCGCAGCGCGACCGGTCCTGCCGCGCCCGGTCAGCGCCCCGAAGCCGAGCACGGCCGAGGCGACGACGCTCGCGCCCGACGAGTCGAGTGCGGCGACGACCGCCTCGTCCTCTACGGTCGAGCGCCAGACGAGGTTGTAGGCGAGCTGGGCCGCGCACGGCGCGGGCACACCCTCCGCAAGCGCCACGTGACCTGCCTCTGCGATCTCGTCGGCAGGCCAGTTGAGGACGCCCCAGACCCTCGCCTTTCCAGCGGCAATGAGCCCGGTCGCGGACTCGACGACTTCGGCGACCGAAAGCCCCTCGGGCCGCTTTTCCGAGTAGATGAGGTCGAGATGGTCCAAGCCCATTCGACCGAGCGACGCGTCGATCTCCCCTGCTGCGCTCTGCTCGGGCCAGAACTCCCACCAGAGCTTGTTGGAGATGACGACCTCCTCGCGCTTCCAACCGGACGCGCGGAAGAGCTCGCCGAAGACGACCTCCGAGTAGCCGGTGGGAATCGGCGCCTCACCGGTCTCGTCGTCGTAGCGTGCGTCGTCCAGGAAGTCGATGCCGGCCTCGCGCGCCGCCCGCATCACGGCGAGCCCGTCGCCGCGGGACATCCGCTCGTACGTCCGCCAGGAGCCGAGTGCGAGCGCTGAGACCTCGATCCCGGATGTGCCGAGCGGGCGATGCTCCAACGCGGGCATCTGGAGATTCTGGCGATTGGCGGACCGAGGTCCGCGGTCAGACGATCTTCGCCTTCTTCATCGTCATGGCGAGCATCGGCGTCGCACTCCTGCGAGCCCTGCTGCGGCCGTCAGCCCGTGACCGTGACGGCGACCCGCTGCACTGCGTTGTTCGCGTAGCCGCCGACGTTCCAGGAGGGCTCGAGGGGCTGCACGTTTCCCGCCGCGTCCCGCGCGCGAGAGCAGAGAACGAACTCGCCGGGACGAGCGTCCCATTCCAGGCGCCATGCACGCCAGGCCCAGCGCCCGAGACCGTCTCGCTCGACCTCGGCGTCCGACCAGGACTCGCCGTCGTCGGTCGAGACCTCGACGCCCGAGATGTCGGCAATTCCCGACCACGCACGCCCGCGCAGCTCGCAGCGGCCGGCCGCAACGATCCGGCGCCGACTCAGGAACTCGGGAATCCCGGGCGGCACGAGGAGCGAGCGGGGCCGCATCCGAGTAAGCGGCATCCCCTCGTCGTCGTCCTCCTCGCGGAGTCGATAGCTGTGCCGCATCTGGTACCCGTCGAACGGCTCGTCGACGGCGCTGAGGCGGGCGAGCCACTTGACGCTCGTCATGCCGTACCAGCCGGGAACGACGAGCCGCAACGGAAAGCCGTGCTGCGGCGGCAACGGGACGCCGTTGACCTCGTACGCCAGGATCGCCTCCCCGCCGAGTAGCTCCTCGAGAGCGACGCTCCGCGCGTACAGCTGCTCCTCGTCGCCTTCGACCCCACGGTCGAGGCCGGTGAAGACGACCTCCACGGCGTCCTTTTCGACCCCGGCCTCGGCGAGAAGATCGCCCACTGGAGTACCCCGCCAGCGCGCCGTGCCGACAGCCTCCACGATCCAGGGCTGGCTCACGACGTGAGGGTCGAGCTGGGCCCGGCCGTTGCCGGCGCACTCCATCGTGACCGCGAGCTCGACGGCCGACCGGGCCCGTACCTCCTCGAGCGTGAGCGAAAGCGGCCGCTCGACGCGGCCGTCGACCTCGAGCCGCCAGGAACCCGGATCGACCTCCGGGATGTCGTAGTGCGTGAGGAGGTAGTGGAGGCCGAGCGGAGTGACGTCCCAGCGGAGCGCCTCGAGCGGCATTCCATGATTCCGCGCTGCGAGTTGGAGCTCTTCGACGCTGATCGGCTCGGTCACGCCACGACGAGACTACAACGCGACACCGGCGCGGTCAGGCGCCGAGGACGTTCACCGCACGGGCGGCCACAAGGAGAACCGCGACCACCGAGATCACCGAGCCCAAGGCCATCGACGCCTTCGCGTGTCGCGTCAGCGGCATCGCATCGGTCGGGCTGAACGCGATCGAGTTCGTGAGCGACACGTACAGGTAGTCCCAGACCTGCGGGCCCCAGCCCTCGCGCGCGAGCCCGGGATTCTCGTCCTGCGAGAACTGGAAGTCCGGCTGCGTCCGAGAGTGCCGTGCACGCGCGACGGGTCCGCCGTCGTCGATCTCCCAGTACCAGAGGCCGAAGACGATGACGTTGGTGATCCAGATCGCAGAGCCGGTGAGGAGGAGCTCGCCGCCCGAGAGCTGGGAAGTGTTCGTGCTGACGAGCCCGGCGACCAGGATGGCGAGGCCTACGAGGTTTCCGACGACGAGCACGCCGAGCAAGGCGAGCGCCACGCGGCGCGTGCGGACGAGCGAGCCCCCGAAGAGGAAGTCGACGAGCAGAACGACCTCGGGGAGCGCAAGCACGAGCCAGGCCCACCAGTGAACGCGATGCAGCACCTCCCAGCCCTCGACGCGGCTCACTATCGACAAAACGACGAGCACCCCGAGCGCGGCCACGACGGCGGGCGCGGCTTCACGCCGAGCCTCGTATCGGAACCGGGGGTCGACGCTGGACATGCCCGCCGTATTCGCGGACCTTGCTCCAGGATCCTCTCAGCTCGAGCCCGCGGCAACCGGTCCCGGAGGAGACGGCGCCGCCCGCCGACTCGCGATGAAGTCGCGGTACCAGTAGAAGCTGTCCTTGGGTACCCGCTCGAGAGTCGGATAGTCGACGTAGACGAGGCCGAACCGTTTCGAGTAGCCGTGCGCCCACTCGAAGTTGTCGAGGAGGCTCCAGACGAAGTAGCCCTGGACCGGCACTCCCTCCGCGACCGCCTGCGCAACCGAATCGATGTGCGACTCGAGATAGTCCTGCCGCTCCGGATCCCGCACGCGACCGTCGTGGCCGCGAACGTCTCCGAACGCCGCGCCGTTCTCCGTCACGTAGATGACGGGCGGCGCGTAGTCGGCCGCGACT
>Ga0137371_10004494_pt1 | contig 10932 bp, 8 predicted proteins | sample SagtaG_7_FD_104919 | JGI IMG/M metagenome (GOLD analysis project Ga0137371, IMG submission 104919) | Vadose zone soil microbial communities from Sagehorn Ranch, Mendocino, California, USA - Sage1_R_40_16 metaG | ecosystem: Environmental > Terrestrial > Soil > Vadose zone | place: USA: California... | reverse complement strand
GTTATCTCTTGACATTGAAATAACAGTATGCTATATTTTATTATAGCAATTAGCTATGATGTAGCTTATGATGAGTCTAAACGTTTTAAGATGCCACTTACTAACAAAGAGAGTAGGTTTTACAAATCGTGTTTCTGCGTGGCTTGTGGTATGATAGATATGTGATCTGGCATCTACATTGGATGATAGATAGGCGCGTTGTTTAGCTAACTGGAGGAACATTGCCATGTATTCGCGCCAAGCTTGTCGCAAACCAATTGTACGGTCCTTACTTGCCATACCTATTATCGTTATAGTACTCGTCTTCCTATCCCTATCCTTGAATGTTCGCTCTGCCTCTGCGGCAACAGTTTCGTCATCTCATGTCGATGTGATGACGCTGAACAGTCAGATCAACCCGGCTTCGTTGCGTTTTCTCACCAACTCAATCACTACTGCTTCGACCGATGGTGCGCAGGCGCTCGTGATTGAGGTCAATACGCCTGGTGGCGATATTAACTCGATGGAGTCGATGAAAGTAGCGGAGCTGAACAGCAGCGTGCCGATCATTTCCTACGTGTCTCCAACGGGTGCATATGCTGCCTCGGCAGGGGCTTTTGTTACGCTGGCTGCTCATGTTGCTGCTATGGCTCCTGGCACTACAATTGGCGCATCAAGTCCGGTGACCAGTACTGGTGGGGACATCGGTCCCACGCTCAAGTCGAAAATTGAAAGCGTGCTGGTTTCAGATATGACAAATATCCAGACCAGGTATGATCGTAACGTCCCCTATGCGACAAAAATGGTCACTGATGCGGCCTCGTATACCGACCAGCAGGCGAAAGCTGATGGAATCATCGATTTACAGGCAACTAGCGTGAGCGAACTTCTCAATCAAGTCGATGGTCGATCAGTCACACTTGCCTCCGGTCGCGCTGATACGTTGCAGACGGCAGGGGCAGCTGTGCAGGATATCAATTCCAGTCCAGTCGATACCCTCTATTCGCTATTACTGGATCCTAATGTGATCTTCCTGCTGTTTATTGTGGCTATGATAGGCATTTTCGTAGAAGTCTCGCACCCGGGTGCTATCCTACCAGGGGTTGCAGGAAGTATAGCGCTGTTACTCTTCCTCTTCGCGGCGGGGTCGCTCTCTCCAAACTGGGCAGGCCTGGCATTGATGGTGCTGGCATTTGTGTTACTGATTCTCGATGTGAAATTGACCACGCACGGCGTGCTGACAGCAGGAGCTGTGATCTCGCTCATTTTCGGTGCATTGCTCTTTTTCAATAGCGGTGGTCCCTATCAGGGACCACAAATAAATCCCATTCTTGTATTCGCAATGGGTGGGTTAGTTGGCTTAGTTGGTATATATGTTGTCACGATGATTGTGCGAACCAGGCGGCAACCTGTCAATACAGGTATGGAGGGTATGATTGGCGCTACAGTAATCACATCGACACCGCTTCAGCCTGTTGGACGTGTGAAGTATAAGGGTGAAGACTGGGAGGCTATTCTGGATGAGCCATCCGCATCTGTCGACCCTGGAACTGAAGTGCGCATTGTCGCCATTGAAGGGTTGCTGCTACATGTTCAACCTGTCGTTGATAGACTCTCAAATCCTCCCCCTAAATACATCAGGGGGTCATAAAGGAGGCGTTCCGTGGATCCTATTATAGCGTTTATAGTAATAGGTATCGTTGTAGTTATTGTGCTGATGCTACTCTTCTCGGCCATCCGGGTGGTGCAGCAGTACGAGCGCGGCGTGATTTTTGTGCTTGGACGTTTAACCGGTGCCAAAGGGCCTGGGATATTCCTGGTGCCGCCATTCATCACGCGCATGATTAAGGTCGATCTACGTGTTGTCACATTAACAGTCCCACCACAAGAGGTGATTTCGCGTGATAATGTGACAATAAAAGTCACTGCTGTTGTCTACTTCTATGTAGTAGACCCGGTGCAGGCTGTTGTGAATGTGATGAACTACATGCAGGCAACAACTCAGATTGGTCAGACCACCCTGCGAAACGTGTTAGGTCAATCAGAACTGGATGAATTGTTGTCTCAGCGCAACAAGATCAATCGTGAACTGCAAACCATCATTGATGAGCATACAGAGCGTTGGGGCGTGAAGGTGACTGCTGTAGAAATCAAGGATGTTGAATTGCCGGCCACGATGCAGCGCGCCATGGCAAAGCAGGCGGAAGCGGAGCGCGAAAAGCGAGCCAAGATCATTCATGCCGAGGGTGAATTGCAGGCCTCTGCGCAACTGGCGCAGGCTGCGAATGTGATCGGTTCACAACCGGCTACACTGCAACTGCGTTACCTGCAAACGCTGACAGAAATTGCTGTTGAGAAAAACTCGACCATCATCTTCCCACTTCCCATTGATCTAATCGAACCTTTGCTGGGAATATTGAAGCATCGCGAAGAGGTCAGCTCGGTTAATGGGTATGAAGGACGGACGCCTTCTGCTCCTGGCGGGTACGATGGACCAGTACCGTCTACTCCGCCTATGACTGAATAGCCGTACTACAGGATTTGATATAAAAGTGTCGAGGTAATTATGCGTGGCGGCGCCACGGCTGGCTACCTCGGCACTTTTTGTGGTAAGAGCTATTCCGTTACTCCCTGCTTGGTGCGTAAATATTCAGCGGAGATATGGTAGGTCTCTTCTGAAATCAGACCTCTGGACATGTAGTGGTTAAGCATTACATCGAGTTTCAAAATACTCATCAGGTTGAATCCTCGTCGTCTTAACCGCTCTGTTGCGCCATGTTCACGGTCGATGAGAACGATAACATCCTTTACCTTTAACCCATTCTCTTCGAGTAACTCGGCTGTTTCAAGGACGCTGCTTCCCCTGGTAATCAGGTCGTCAATAATGAGGACCGTGTCGCCGGCGTTGAAGCGGCCTTCTATGCCCCGTTTACCTGTCCCCTCCGGTCGAATGCGTGCATATATAAGGGGAATATTCGTTTCTAATGAATAGGCAGTTGCCAGGAGCAATCCACCGACAGGTACTCCTGCTACTACAGCAAAGGGGTGAACTCGCGCGCGACGCAAAGATTGAGCCAGGTTGATTTCTTGTTGCATGAGTTTGCTAGCAACACGCAAGGCGGTTGGGTTACTGATAAGTACCTTGGGGTTAACAAAAACGGGGGAGCTAACTGCCGACTCGCTGACTGTAAAATTACCGAATTGCACTCCACCAAGATCGAACAGTGTTTGCGCCAACCACAAATTGTCCAGGGTCTGCTCTTTCGCCACCTCTCAGCATCCTTTCTCTCTCAAAGTGAGGTTTAATGCCTATTCAGTATATCATACCTTGTTCACACATGGAACAGTTTCAGCTTGTGTACATCAAACTTGCATCAGAAGTCCTTGTATGATACGCTAATGCGCGAATTATAACGAGAAAGAATGTAACTCTTCAGGTTTATTTGCGCTTGCACCGCCTCCGGCGGCAGGGTGGGGGAGGCAGGCGGGGATACCCCGCACCCCGCCAAGGGGCCTTGCAGGCCCCTTGGAACCCCCTGCTGAATAGTTACGAAAGAATACATGATAGTATACGAGTGAAAATACATGCCAATTGTAAGTGTCATACAGGTAGGGAAATCTTTTGGCGCCGAACGCATCTTTGAGGGCGTAAACTTTCAAATAGATGAACATGATCGGATTGGTCTTGTCGGCTCAAATGGCGCAGGTAAATCAACTTTGCTCAATCTCCTGGCAGGTCGTGAAGAGCCTGACGAAGGGACAATTGCAGTCGCACGCAATATGCGCATTGGCTACCTTACGCAGAACATAGATTTCCAACTAGAGAATTCACTGCGAGAAGAAATGCTCATTGTTTTTGCTGAGGTGCGAGGTTGGGAGCGTGAGATGAGGGAGCTTGCACTTGAACTGGCCACTCCAGAAGCACTGAATGATAGCGATCTACACGAACAATTGTTAAAGCGCTATGACGAGTTACAGAGCCGTTTTGAACATGCAGCCGGGTACACCTATGAAAATAGAGTCGACCAGGTGCTTAGTGGCCTGGGATTCACGCGTGAACAACAAGAAGCTCCAGTGGTGCAACTCAGCGGTGGACAGCAGACGCGAGCAGCATTAGCGAAACTGTTGTTGCAAGAACCGGATCTTTTGCTACTGGATGAACCTACCAATTATCTCGATCTGGCAGCCCTCGAGTGGTTGGAAACGTACCTGGTAGGTTGGAAGGGGGCTATGGTTGTGGTGGCGCATGACCGTTATTTCCTGGATAAGGTTGTGGAGCGTACCATAGAAATCGCGTTTGGGCGCATCGAGGAATACCCGGGAAACTATACAAAATACCTTCGTTTGCGTGAAGAGCGTTTGGAACGTCGCATGCGCGAATACGAGGCGCAACAGGCGCATATTGCCCACACAGAGGAGTTTATACGCCGTTACAAGGCAGGCCAGCGCAGCCGAGAAGCGCGAGGTCGTCAGAAGTTGTTGGATCGATTGGAGCGGGTCGAACGTCCACGGGATTTTCCAGAAATGCATTTCGAGTTCAGTCCGGTGATAGAAAGCGGACAGGTTGTACTCTCGACCCAGAGGCTCATCGTTGGCTATCCGCCTTTGGATCAACAGGGCGAAGCTACGGTTCTAGTGCGCGTTGCCGACCTGGAACTGTTACGTGCGGACCGTGTTGGTCTGCTGGGACCCAATGGCGCTGGTAAGACCACGTTACTGCGTACGATCATTGGTGAAATACCGCCCATCAGTGGATATGTTTATCCTGGGCACAATGTACGTATCGGTTATTACTCGCAAACTCATAGTGGGTTAAATTACCAAAGAACCGTTGTTGACGAAATCCGGCAAATGAGCACCTTGAGCGAAGATGGGGCGCGTAGTTTTCTGGCTCGTTTCCTCTTTACGGGCGATGAAGTATTTAAGCCCATTGGCGCTCTCAGCGGTGGGGAAAGGAGCCGCGTGGCATTAGCGAAGTTGACACTGCAAGGGTCGAATTTTCTGGTGCTGGATGAACCTACAAACCACCTTGACCTGCAATCACGCCAGTTTCTTGAAGAGGTTCTGGGTGAATTTGAAGGCACGTTGCTGTTTGTCTCGCATGATCGCTACTTCATTGATAGCCTGGCAACCAAGGTCTGGGTGATAGAGGAAGGAGTGTTGATCCCGTACATGGGGAATTACACTGAGTACCGCACGCGTAAACGTCCCATTGCTATTGATGTGCCTTCTCCCCAGGCGAAAACTACTGACAACGTTTTAACAATTAAGGCGAAACCTGCTGCGTCTCTCTCCAGGAGTGGTAACAAGAAAAGCGCAAAGGTCAAAGTGCGTACCGTCGAGGACGTAGAACGTGACATTGAGAAGGCAGAAGCACATGTAAAAGCTCTCGAGGAAGAGCTATCTGATGCTGCTCTCAGCGCCGATGCAAAGCAGCTAACACAGCTTTCGGTTGACTACGAAAGGGCGAAGGCAAGGGTAGAGGAACTGCTTGTTGAGTGGGAACAACTTGCGGACGCAGTGTAGAGGGCTGATTACGATTTTTAACAAAATAATCTGAGTATCAATACATGCACCAAGGGCCGATCAATCGGCGCTGGGCACGATAAATCGGCCCCTACGGGTGCCTGGATTATTTTGTTCATCTGTATTATCGATCCCCCTAGAGACGAATGAAGGATTCAAGTGATCAGCGTTTCTTTCGCGAACCAATGGTGACCCTGCCGATCAACCCGCACAAGGCTGCCAGTAGTGGTAAAATAGCGGCGGCTGCCAGCCAGAGACCGAGGAAGAGTACAGGTACGATGAGCGGAGGAAACACGATTACTTTGTGCGTAAACCAGCTATACCCGAACTTGTATGAGGCGCCCAATATTCCAACTGCCAATAGGCTGGTAATGAAGGTAAGCAGTAAACGTGCTGCACCAAACAGGTAGGTACCTCGTGCAGCATTAATACATAAGATTGCCAACGCAAAACTTTCTAAGAGGAAAGCTACGATGATTGGCAATGATGGATGGATGATGAGTATCGATGCGCCAATTGCACCTACAACCAGAGCGAGAACCTGTATAGCTGCGCTGAGAAGGAAGGATTTTGGGCCTCCCCGTTTTTTAGGTGGGGAAGCTGCTGCCAGTGGCTTTTGTCCTTGATCTACCTGCGAATTTCTTGCCAGGTTTACCAGAATTGCGTTTCTGATAGCTTGCGCTTCGGGATCGTTTGGGTTGAGGGTGATAGCTCGCTCGATTGCGGATGAAGCTTCCTGAAGCTGTCCCACGTTTGTCAATAGGGCGGCGCGCATGCTCCAGCCCAGAGCATTACTGGGGTCTAACTGCAACAGATGGTTCACGACAGCCAAAGCTTCTTGAAAGCGACCAGTCGCTCCCAATAGCTGTCCCTTAAGAATAAGGGCATCGACAAAGTCTGGTGCCATGCGGAGTAAATTCTCAACAGTATTGAGTGCCTCAGGAAGATTCTGCATCTGAACCAGTTGCCGAGCTTGATTTAAAAGCTTCATGCATTGCTGCTTGCGGTTCTGCTCCAGTACCGAGAGCGAAAGTTCTCCGGAAGTCGAGGGCGACATCTGTACGCTTGCGAGATCCACTGATGACTGTTGGGGTTGCCAAGCAAGCTGGCTGCTGGCGCTCGGTTGTACCGGCGCAGAATTTGGAGCGACTGTGGATGTTGCCGACGCGGCAGCAGTGTATGCTTGCCCATTGAGCGAAGTGAGAGCAAGAGGTGGCATTTCGCCTACGAGTACGATTGGGCGCTGCTCAAGTCCAAACACTTGTGGTAAATGCTGTTCGTCTAGTGAACTGGAGAGATATGTATGTAGGTTCTGTAGTGTAATTTGTCCTGATGTGGAATCAGCAGCGTTTCCGCAAAGACCCAAAATGAACCGATAAAGCAACTTACCTAATTTTTTTTCCCCAGACTCTGGAGCATATTCATTGCCTCTGCACGAGCAGTATAGCAGGCGTCCCTGCATTTGTTGCAAATCATTTTGCAGTGTTGGTCCAAGCAGCGGTTTGAAATCGAACTGGGAGGTGCGTCGCATGCTCCAGATGGGACCTGTTTGGAAGCAATCGAGCATAAGCACTATCTGGGCAGCGCGACTGCTAACCATTGCCTGGCGCACGATTGAAAGGAGATGAAGGCCTGTCGATGGCTGTTGATAGCGTGTATTTACAAAGGCCAGATAGCCTTCGCCGCTTGCTTCATCTAAAAAAGCATGCCCGGCAAAATAGAGAAAAACAAGATCGTCTGGATCCGCTACGTTCACGCAAAGTTGCGTGATCAGGGATTCTGCTAACTTTGAGGTGGCCTGAGCCCCCAGCATGAGTTGCAGGTCTGATGGAATCCATTTGCCTCCCTTGGCGTTAACCAGCCATTGTGCGAGCGCTCTCGCGTCATTTTCAGCAAATTGCAATGGCCGAAAAGCTGAATGCTGGTATTCGTTAATTCCTATGATTAGCCCCAGGCGTCTACCCACACTATATCTCCTTAAGGCTTGCATCTGTGTCATTACTGTAGTGTATTGTATTGTACGCCAGGCTGCGAAAATGAGGTAATCAATAAGGAGAAAAAGGTACTTTTGGAGGGGGCAGGCTCAGGTTCTGTAAATTGTCCAGGCGACCGTAAATCCGGGCGACCGCGAGGGTCGCCCCTACATTTCATGGGGCTTCACCAAAGAGCGGCAGGAGTCCCGTCCCCTTCAGGGAATGGGGAGGAATGCCGCCAATACTTCACGCATCATGCTAATTTTGACAATTGTGTGAAAACCTGCTATACTAGAGTTATGCAACAGATCATTACGGCCAAACTGAAACTGCATACCACGCCAGATCAGTTCGCGGCATTGCGACAAACGCAACTGGCCTATCGCGATGCGCTGAATTATGTGAGCAAGTATGCATTCGAGCATGGCAAGCTGAGCAGCGGGCGGGCCTTGCAGCGCGATTGCTATGATGAGATACGCCTTGTCTACCAGTTGCCTGCGCAGATGGCCTGTAATGTCCCCCGCCAGGTCGGAGCCACCTACAAGACGCTCTGGACGAAGGTCAAGCAGAATGCTGCACAGCGCAAGGCTGGCGTGACCAGGAAGCGCTATAAGGGTCTGGACCAGCCACCTAAGTATGACTTCCCAACGCTGACCTACAACTCCCACCGCGACTATAGCCTGAAGCCGGATAACCTGGTGAGCATCCTGACGCTTTCTGGGCGGGTGATTGTTCCCTACACGGGCTATGACAAGCATGTTGCCTTGATTCAGCATGGGGCCCACATCGGGGCAGCCAAACTGTGGTATGACAAGCCCAAGAAGCAGTTTTACCTGCTCGTCACGCTTGAAATAACCGTGGCAGAACCAACTCCTGAGAGCCATCAGGCAGTCGTAGGCGTTGATGTGGGACAACGCTACCTAGCGGTCACGGCTACTCCCAACAATGAGACCTCCTTTTATTCCGGTAAGGCTGTACGCGCCAAAGCCGATCACTATGCGCGACTGCGCAAACGGTTGCAGCAGAAAGGCACTCGTTCCGCCACACGGCGCCTTGTCGTCATCAGTGGACGAGAGAGACGGTTGAAACAAGCTACCAACCACACAATCAGTCGCCGCATTGTGGACAGCCATCCACAGAGCATCATCGGCCTGGAAGACCTGATACACATTCGTGAACGTACCAGGCGGAAACGAGGCAAGAAAGGAAGTCCGAAGCAGAGGAAGGCCAACAGGCATGCTTCTAAATGGGCCTTTGCCCAATTGCACGAGTATATTGCCTATAAAGCCACCATGACGGGCAGTATGGCTGTCATGGTGGATGCGAACTACACCAGCAAAGCCTGTCCGATGTGTGGCTATACTTCGGATGCCAATCGCCCCAACAAGGGCTTGCTTTTCGTGTGTCAGATTTGCCAATACAGCCTCCATGCCGATCTGGTTGGTGCGCGGAATATTGCGCTGCGCACGCTGCTCATCCGGCAAGACTGGATGAGCACGGGCATCTTGTCGGTATGCCCTGATGTGTCGGATGCTGAAGCCAAAGCGGCACGCCTCACCAGGTATGCCGAGTTGCGGTGGAGTCCAGACACAAGCTCGTCGCCTGAAGGCGATTGAGTCACTGACGCATGGATGTAGGGGAGGATTCCGTGGTCGCCCAGATGCAATGCTGCTTTGTGATATACTTTATCAACGATTCTAGAAAATGTTCTTTTTATGGAGGGGCGTACTGCGGATGCCTCGAGTTATAGGAATCACTGGAAACATTGCCTGTGGCAAAACTGCTGTAGGGCACATGTTACTGGACCTGGGTGCTGAGCGATATATTGATACAGATGCAGTAGTTCATAAACTCTACCAGAGAGGCCAACCTATTGCAGTCAAAGTTGCTGAAGTGTTTGGCCCTGGTGTTGTTGCACCTGATGGCAGCATTGATCGTAATGCATTAGGAGCGATCGTATTTCAGGATTCTGAGGCGATGCACCGCCTCGAATCGATTGTGCACCCTGCGGTAGGCCAGGCATTGGCAAACGAATTGGCATCTGTCAGCCAAACTGGAATTGCGGTTATCGATGCTGTGAAGCTGTTAGAGGGTGGTTCCGGCGCGTTTTGCCTGAGTAAGTGGATAGTTGTCTGTCCAGAGGAACAGGAGTTTGCGCGTTTAGTAGCCCGTAACCAGTTCAGCGAAGAAGAAGCCAGAGCACGTATTAATGCCCAGGCTTCTGTTGCTGATCGGCTACCACTCATTGATGAAGTTATTGATAATAGCGGCTCCTTAGCGGACACGCGTAAACAGGTTGTAGCAGCTTTTGAACGTTTTTGTAGGCAATTCCCGGCATAGGTGAGGGTGTAGACAAAACTTTATTCTAATGGCAAATTCTATTGACAGTACCCGCAGTGATGCGTATAATTTGCACATCTGCTATTGTTTATTTTGTCCTGCCGAAGTGACGCTGTGCCATTGGAATGATCTTATTTTAATCAGGCCGGGACAAATCTGAGCAATATCATTGCGAAATGGTGAGATTTACTGAGAATACAACGTAGTATTCGTAAGAGGGCAAGCTGTTCTGTAGAGATTTAGCTTGTATCCTCCGGTATCTCTTGATATTCGTAGAAATTTAGTATTGCTGAAGGAGGCTAACTACATCATGAAGAGAAGTTGGTCACGTATTTATGCCTTGACATTGGGGATCCCCCTGATGTTGGCCCTTCTCGCTGCCTGTGGGGCAGGCACCACGACTGGCGGGGGTGGGACACCCACCGCTGGTTCTACGACCATTAAGATTGCCACCGATTTTCCGGTATCCGGGAAGGACGAGAGCGGTGGCAAACCCGCCGAGAATGGCGCGCACCTGGCCGTCGACCAGGCCAACATGAATAAAACCATTCCCGGCTATACCCTGCAATTTGTGCCCAAGGACGATGTCGGACCCAGTGGCGCCCACGACCCGGCGGTGGGCAAGGCCAACGTGTCCGCCTTAATTAGTGACGCCCTGGTAGCCGGTATCGTGGGGCCGTTTAACAGTGGGGTGGCCGAGGCCGAGATGCCGATTGCCAACCAGGCGCCCATCGCGCTGGTCAGTCCGTCCAACACGCTGCCCTGCCTGACGCAGAATGCCTCGCAATCGGCGGCGTGCACCGGCCAGTATGACATCGTGTCCACGTTGCGCCCCAGCGGCAACGTGACCTACTTCCGCATTGCCACCACCGACACCTCGCAGGGCAAAGTGGGCGCGACCCTGTTGTACGGGCTGGGCTATCGCAAGGTATGGGTGGTCGACGATGCCGAGGCCTATGGCATCGGCATTGCCAATATCTTCTCCACCGCCTTTAAGGGCTTGGGCGGCACGGTGCTCACCCGCAGTAGCGAACCAGGCACCACCACCTCGTTTGTGTCGCTGCTGACCTCGATTGCGGCGGCCCATCCCGACGTGGTGTACTTTGGCGGCACC
>Ga0137371_10004493_pt1 | contig 10932 bp, 6 predicted proteins | sample SagtaG_7_FD_104919 | JGI IMG/M metagenome (GOLD analysis project Ga0137371, IMG submission 104919) | Vadose zone soil microbial communities from Sagehorn Ranch, Mendocino, California, USA - Sage1_R_40_16 metaG | ecosystem: Environmental > Terrestrial > Soil > Vadose zone | place: USA: California... | reverse complement strand
CCGAGCCCGGCATAGCGCGTGCTCGGGTACTGGATCACGACGTCGAGCCACGAGAGCCCCGTGCCGAGGACGCCGATCACCGCGAAGAGCGGCCAGTCGACGCCCCGCCAGCGAAGGTTCGGCCGCGCCCGCCACGGAATGTCCTCCCCCGCCTGCTTCCGCCGCAGCTGGATCACCGCCGCGTGCGCGATCGTGAACGAGAGCATCGCGCCGAACGAGTACATCGTGCCGAGGAAGGTCGTCTTGCCGGGCAGGAGGACGAGGATCGAGACGAAGCCCGCGAAGACGATGAGCGAGATCCACGGCGTCTTGAACTTCGGATGCAGCCGGCGGAAGACTGCCGGCAGCTGCCGGTAGCCGGCCATGGCATACGTGATCCGCGAGGCGCCGATCACGCCGGCGTTCGTCGCGATGAACAGGATCGTCGCCGCGAGCAGGCCGACGTAGACCTTGACCACGGAGAGGAACGCCCCGCCGATGCCGAGGTTCTCGACGAGGCCGAGCACCGGGTCGTTCGCGAAGCCGTGCTTCGACGGTGGCAGGCCGAGCAGCGTCTGCTGGTGGCCGCCGATCAGGTGGACGGGCAGCGCGGAGAGCGCGATCAGCGGCAGCGTGAAGTAGATGGCGAAGACTGCGATCGCGACCATGAGGATCGAGCGCGGGATGGTCCGCACGGGGTCCCGCGCCTCCTCCGAGAGGTTCGAGACCGTTTCTATCCCGGTGTAGGCGATCATCCCGACCGGGATCGCGAGCAGGAAATGGCCCCAGGTGGGTGCCGTGCCGAAGTGGATGTTGGCGGCGAGCGTGTGGGGGCTGAAGACCAGGGCGAAGCCGAGCAGGACGAGCAGCACCTGCGTCGCGAAGTCGATCCCGGCGAGGACGACGTTGACCCGCGCCGACTCCTGGATCCCGACGATGTTGAGCGCGACGAGGACGACGATGACGACGGCGCCGCCGACGATGTCCCAGGGGTTCTGCTTCAGGGGCTCCCAGAAGATCGAGAGGTAGTGCGGCACGAAGAACGCCGAGATGGCGATCGTGATGACGTAGTTGAGCATCTGCGCCCACGCCGCCCCGAACGAGACGAGCTCGTTGAAGGCGTGGCGCGCGAAGCTCGATGAGCCGCCGGCTTCCGGGAAGCTCACCGTCCCCTCGGCGTACGTCGCCGCGGTCGCGGCGAAGAAGAGGCCGGCGATGACGAAGACGAGGGGCGTGAGCCCCAGCGCGAAGAAGGCGGTTACGCCGAGCGCGTAGTAGATCGACGAGCCGACGTTGCCGTAGGCGGTGGCGAAGAGGGCGTTCGCCCCGAGAACCCGCTCGAGCTCGTGCGCCTGGCGACGCCGTCGTGCCACGGCGGGACTGTAGTGCTCGGTGCGGTCGCGCCAGTACCGGCAACCGGGCCGGTCGCGATCATCACGCGGCAAGGCGCGTCGCGGACGAGCAGGAGCACCTCGCGGGGGAACGCGCGGCGGAAGCCCCGCCGCGACTCGACGGGCGCGCCGACGACGACGAGCTCCGCCCGGCGCTCCGCGGCGACGCGGGCGACGTCCTCGCCCAGGCTCCCCGGCCGGGTACGGACGACCTCGCGCCGCACGCCGACGCCATAGGAGCTTGCCACGGCGGCCGCCGACTCGAGCCGCTCCTTCAGGCCGGCCAGCTCCCCGTCGAAACGCGCGTCGAGCGGCAGCTCGCGATCGACGACCAGCGGCGCGACGAGGACGACCTGCGCCCCGCGGTCGGCCGCGAGCCGGCAGGCGAGGTCGAGCGCGTGCTCCGTCTCCTCCCGGTCGAGGAGCGGCACGACGATGCTCCGATAGGCGATCGCCTGCGTCCGCAGCGCCAGCCCTCGCGCCCGGCGTTGGAGGAGCCTGACGTCCGGCAGCCTCATCGGAGGAGGTGGTAGGGGACGGAGGCCAGGATCACGTGCGGCTCGACGAGCAGCAGCCGCTTCACGTAGAGCGCGCGTTGGTTGTGCAGGAGCCGCGCCCAGCCCCGGAGGATCAGCTCCGGGAGCACGACGAGGACGTCGTTGTCGTCGGCGGTCAACTCGCGCAGGTAGGCAAGGAGCGGATCGCCGATGTCGCGGTAGGGCGCAGCGAGCACCTCGAGCGGCATCCGCGCGTCCTGCGCCTTCCACTTGCGCCGCATCTCGGCCGCCTCGCTCTCGTCGAAGGAGAAGTTGACGGCGTGCGTGTCGGGCAGGCCGACGGCCTCGGCCCAGTTCAGGGCGCGCATCGAGGCCGCGTTCGCGCCGGAGACGAAGATCCGCATCGCGAGCGGTCGGCCACCGGGGGTCTCGTCCACCGTCGGCACGTCGGCCACCACGACCCCCGGCTCCGTCAGGAGCCGCAGCTTGAGCGCGAACTCGAACGGATGCCTCGCCTCCTCGGCGAGCGCGCGACGGCGGAACTGCTCGGGGACGACGACCGTGACGAAGTCGGACTCGCCGCGCGGCAGCCGCCAGACCTGCTCGAGCACCGCGTCGACCGCACCGCCGTGCGGGTCGAGCGTCTCGAGCAGGGGCGCGCCGCCGGCGAGGTGGAACCAGCGCGGGCCGATCCCCGGGTCGCTGCTGTAGCGTGGGACGTGGATCGCGCGGAACCCGTCGGGGGCGATCGTCCGCGCGAAGGCGAGCGCGCGCTCGGCGGCCGGGTCGAGCTCCTCGACGACGAGCAGGGTGCGGTTGCGTGCGCCGGGAGCCGAGGCGACCGCCGCGGCTCCGGCGCTCAGCCGGCGCCCGACCCGGCGGTAGTGGCGCCGCACGCCGAGCATCGCGAAGACGAGGACCGGGATCGCGACCGTGACGAGCCAGGCGCCCTCGGCGAACTTCGTCCAGACCACGATCACCGTGACGAGGCCGGTGGCCGACGCGCCGACACCGTTGACGAGCGCCCGCCCCTGCCACCCCGGCGTCCGCACCCGTTGCCAGTAGCGCACCATCCCGGCCTGCGAGAGCGTGAAGGCGGTGAAGACGCCGATCACGTAGAGGTGGATGAGGCTGTTGGTGTTCGCCTTGTAGATCGCGAGCAGGGCGGCCGCCGCCCCAGCGAGCACGAGCATCCCGTTCGAGAAGACGAGCCGGTCGCCGAGGTTCGAGAACTGCCGCGGCGCGAAGCGGTCGCGGGCGAGGAGTGCCGAGAGCCGCGGGAACCCCTGAAAGGACGTGTTCGCCGCGAGGATCAGGATCAGCAGCGTCGTCGCCTGGACGACGTAGAACATGAAGCCGCCGAACGAGCCCTGCTGGAAGACCGCGCGGGCGATTTGCGAGACGACGGAGGCGGTCGCGCTCGGCCGCGCATGCACGTGCATGGCGAGGAACGAGACGCCGAGGAACATCGTGATCGCGATCACCCCGAGCGCGCCGAGCGTCTTCGCCGCGTTCTTGCCCTGCGGGTGGCGGAACGCGTTGACGCCGTTCGCAATCGCCTCCACCCCGGTCAAGGCGGTCGAGCCCGAGGAGAAAGCGCGGAGGAGGATGAACAGCCCGACGGCTCCGACCCCTGCGGGCAGCGCGTGCGGGACGGTCGCCCGGTGCAAGTGGCCCGTCGCATACTGGACGAGCCCGATCGCGTCGAGGGAGACGATCGCGGCGATGAAGGCGTACGTCGGTAGCGCGAACAGGAGCCCCGACTCCCGCACGCCGCGGAGGTTCGCGAGCACGATCACGGCAAGACACGCGAGCGACAGGCCGACCCGGTGCGAGCTCAGGGACGGCGCGAACGACGTGATCGCGAAGATCCCGGCCGAGATCGAGACGGCGACGGTGAGGACATAGTCGGTGAGAAGGGCTGCCGCCGCGACGAGGCTGGGCGCGGTGCCGAGATTCTCGCGCGCGACGATGTAGGCGCCGCCGCTCGTCTCGTAGACGCGCACCGTCTGCCGGTACGAGAGGACGACGATCGCGAGGAGGCACGCGATTCCGACGGAGATCGGGAGCACGAGGTGCGCCGCCGCCAGCCCGGCGGCGCCGACGAGCACGACGAGCGCCTCCTCCGTCGCATAGGCGACCGACGAGAGAGGGTCGGAGGCGAAGATCGGCAGCGCGAGCCACTTCGGCAGCAGCGTCTCGTGCATCTGGCCGGTGCGCATCGGCCGGCCGACGAGCACGCGTCGCAGGCGCTTCGGCTCGAGCGCCTCCTCGTCGCGTGCCAGTGCGTTCACGTTCTGACGCTAGGTGCGCCAGGCTCAGTGGAAGATCAGGATCTCCGCGTCGGCCTCAGGAATGGCTCAAGACAGCGCCGCGAGCCTGTAGCCCGCGCCCGGCTCCGTGAGGATGAAGCGGGGACGCGCGGGGTCCGGCTCGAGCTTGCGGCGAAGCTGCGAGACGTATACGTGGAGGTAGTGCGACTCGTCGCCATAGCCCCTCCCCCACACCTCGTGCAGGAGCATCGTGTGGGTGAGCAGCTTGCCGGGGTTCCGCGCGAGAACGCGAAGGAGGGCGAACTCGTGCGGCGTGAGTTGGACGGGCCGGCCGTCCACCGAGACGGCGCGCTTCTCGAGATCGATCCGCAGCTCTCCGATCTCGACGACCGGCTCGGCGGGAGCCTCGGCGCGCCGCAGCGCCGCGCGGAGCCGGGCGAGCAGCTCGTCGATGCCGAACGGTTTCGTCACGTAGTCGTCGGCGCCGGCGTCGAGCGCCGCGACCTTCTCGGCCTCGTCGCCGACGACGGACAGGACGATCACGGGCGCGCTGCTCCACGTGCGCAGCTCGCGGCAGACCGCGGTGCCGCTCCCGTCCGGGAGGACGAGGTCGAGCACGACGGCGTCGGGCGGGTTCGCGGCGATCGCGGCCAGCGCGCCTGCCGCAGTCTCGGCCGTCACGACGTCGTAGCCGGCGCCGTGCAGGCTCGTCCGCAGCGCGCGGAGAATCTGCGGCTCGTCGTCGACGACGAGCACGCGCACGCTCACGCGCGCACCGCGGCGGGACGCTCGGCCAGCGGCAACGACAGGACGAGGTGACCGCCCGCGGGATCGTCCTGTGCCCAGAGCCGGCCGCCGTTGGCCTCCGCGAAGCCGCGGGCGATGGCGAGCCCGAGCCCCGAGCCGGATCCGGCGGCGCCGCGGCGGAACGGCTGGAACAGCGCGTCCCGCTGCTCGGCTGGGAGACCAGCGCCCGAGTCGACGACATGGATGCGGAGCTCGGTCGCGCCGGGCTCCGCACGAAGGAGCACATGCGAGCCGTGCGGCGAGTACTGGAGCGCGTTGTCGAGGAGGTTCGCGAGCACGCGCTCGACCTGGGCGGCGTCGACCTCGACCGGCGGCGTCTCTGAGCCGATCTCGAGCCGGACTCGCCCGGCTTCGGCTCCGAGGCCGGCAAGCGCCTGGCCGACGAGCTCGTCCACGTGCCACAGCTCGCGGTGCGGCTCGACCGCACCCGCCTCGAGCCGCGAGAGATCGAGCAGCTGCTCGACGACGCGGTCGAGCCTGGTCGCCTCGCCACGAATCGTCTGCGCGAGGCCGAGCCGGTCGTCCGCCTCGAGCGCCAAGCCGGGGCTCGCGAGCGCGTCGGCAGAGGCGAGGATTGCGGTGAGTGGTGAGCGCAGGTCGTGGGAGACCGCGCGCAGCAGCGCCGTCTTGAGAGCGTCGCTCCGCCGCAGGGCCTCCGCTTCGAGCGCCTCGCCCTCGAGGCGGCTGCGCTCGACGACGACGGCGAGCAACGCCGCGAGCGACGGCAGGAACCGGCGCCGAACGGCGTCGTCCACGGTCGCCTCCTCGTTCACGAAGAGGGTTGCGACGCACCTGAGGCCAGCCTCGACCGGCAGCGCCCGCTCGCCCGGCTGCGGCGGCTGCTCGCCGAGCTCGAGGCGGACTTCCTCGATGCCGAGGACGCCGCCCGTGAGCGCGGCCAGCCTCCCGAGCTCGTCGTCGAGGGTCCGGCCGCGCAGCAGATCCAGCGCGGCCTCGGCCAGGGCGTGCGACTCGGCTCTTCGCTGTTCGGCGTCCTCCCGCCTGGCCCGCGCCCGCGCGGCGAGCGTACTCACCGCGAACGCGATGGCGAGGTAGACCGCGAGCGCGAGCCAGTTCTGGCTCTCCCGCAGGTGGAACGAGTGGTACGGCGGCAGGAAGAACCAGTTGAAGGTCAGCATGCTCGCCACGGAGACGACGGTGGCCAGCGCCGTGCCCCAGACGATCGCGACCGGGAGCACGGCGAGGACGTAGAGCGCGCCGAGGCTGAGCGCCGGCACGTGCGGCTTGAGAAGCTCGACGACGCCGCTCACCGCGGCAACTGCGCCCGCGCTCGCGAGGACGCCGATCAGTAGCCACGCCCGCGTTCTCACGCAGGCAACGGTACTCCGCTAGCTGTGGATCGAGACGATGATCGGGATGATCAGGATCGCGACGATGTTGGCGATCTTGATCATCGGGTTGATCGCCGGCCCAGCCGTGTCCTTGTACGGGTCGCCGACCGTGTCGCCTGTGACCGCCGCCGCGTGGGCCTCCGAGCCCTTGCCGCCGTAGAGGCCGTCCTCGATCAGCTTCTTCGCGTTGTCCCACGCGCCGCCGCCCGAGGTCATCGCGATCGCGAGGAAGAGGCCCGTCACGATCGTCCCGATCAGCAGCCCACCGAGCATCTTCGCGTTGATCAGGCCGACGACGATCGGGAAGGCGATCGGCACGATCGCCGGCAGGATCATCGAGCGGATAGCCGAGCTCGTGACGATGTCGATCGCCGGGCCGTACTGCGGCCGCTCCGTTCCCTCCATGATCCCCGGGTGCTCGCGGAACTGGCGGCGCACCTCCTCCACGACCTCGCCGCCGACCCGCCCGACCGCTTGCATGGCGAGCGATGCGAAGAGGAACGGCATCAGGCCACCGATGAAGAGGCCGGCGATGACCCAGGCGTCGGAAAGGTCGAAGGTGAGATGCGAGAGCGCCGAGCCGGCTTTCGCCTGCGTGTGCAGCCCGTCCGCGTACGAGCCGAAGAGGACGAGAGCGGCGAGCGCGGCAGAGCCGATCGCGTAGCCCTTCGTCACCGCCTTCGTCGTGTTGCCGACCGCGTCGAGCGGGTCGGTGATCGCGCGCACCTCCGCCGGCAGGTCGGCCATCTCGGCGATGCCGCCCGCGTTGTCCGTGACGGGGCCGTAGGCGTCGAGAGCCACGATGAGGCCGGTCATCGAGAGCTGTGCCATCACGGCGACGCCGATCCCGAACAGGCCGGCGAGGTGGTTCGCGACGAGGATCCCGATCGCGATCACGATCACCGGCGCAGCGGTCGCCTGCATCCCGACGGCGAGGCCCTCGATGATGTTCGTCGCGTGGCCGGTCTGGGACGCGCGCGAGATCGACTTGACGGGATTCCAGCGCGTGCCCGTGTAGAACTCCGTGATCCCGACGAGGAGCGCCGTGATCGCGAGCCCGATCAGCGCCGCCCCGTAGAGCCGCCCGAACGAGAAGTCGCCGCTGGTGTCGAACGCCTGCGTGACCGGGATGAAGATGAGCGCGGAGATGACCGTGGCGACGAGGACCGCGCGGTAGAGGGCGTTCATGACGTTGCCGCCGGGGCGCACGCGCGCGAACTGGACGCCGATGATCGAGGCGATGATCGAGACGCCGCCGATGCACAGCGGATAGAGCCAGATGTGTGCGCCGGTGCTCGCTGCCGCGCCGGTGACGCCGAGGAGCATCACGGCAACGGCCGTCACGGCATACGTCTCGAACAGGTCGGCGGCCATGCCGGCGCAGTCGCCGACGTTGTCGCCGACGTTGTCCGCGATCACGGCTGGGTTGCGCGGGTCGTCCTCGGGGATACCGGCCTCGATCTTGCCGACGAGGTCGGCGCCGACGTCGGCGGCCTTCGTGTAGATGCCGCCGCCGAGCCGGGCGAAGACGGAGATGAGCGAGCCGCCGAAGGCGAGGCCGACGAGGTGCTCGATCGCCTTGTGCGGGCTGTCGCCGATCCAGGAGGTGAGGATCCCGTAGTAGCCCGCGACACCGAAGAGGCCGAGCCCGACGACGAGAAGCCCGGTCACGGAGCCCGCGCGGAAGGCGACGTTGAGCGCCTGCGGCAGCCCGTGGCGGGCTGCCTCCGCCGTCCGCGCGTTCGAGCGCACGGCGACGTTCATGCCGATGAAGCCGGCCGCTGCCGACAGCGTCGCGCCGATGAGGAAGCCGATCGCCGTCCCCCAGCCGAGCGAGTGGTAGAAGCCGAGCAGGAGGAACGGCACGATCGCGACGACGGCGATCGTCGTGTACTGGCGGCGCAGGTACGCGGCGGCGCCCTCCTGCACGGCGCGCGAGATCTCCTGCATCCGCTCGGTACCGGCCGGCTGGCGGAGCAGCCAGACGGTGAGGCCAAGGCCGTAGGCGAGCGCCGCGCCCGCGCAGAGCAGCGCGAACAGCACGGCGTGATGCATGAACCAGCTCATCGAGTCGAGATCTCCCTCCGGGGCGTCACAAAGTCAACGCCGGAGGCGACCCCGGCGCGGCCTGTTTGTACCACAAGGGCCGCGATTCCTGTCTCACGAAGCAGGTGTGCGCAAGTGCCAGCGAACCTGTTCTTCGAAGATCTCCCGCATGCTTGCGCCTTCCTCGTGCCGTGCGATCTGGCGCTCTGCAGCGGTCCGCTCGGGGATCGCGAGCCACTCCGCGGCGCCGAGCTCCTCCGCGACCGGGCGAACCCACTCGACGAGCTGCTCGAGCCGTGCTCGCGCGGGCACCTGCTCGCCGCGCTCGAAGTCGATCAGCTCGCCGGAGAGCCCGTGCCGGATCGCCCGCCAGAGGTTCTCCTCGAGGAGGCGGGACGGCAGGTCGGGCAGCGGCTCGCCCTCGTCGAGCGCGCGCGCGATCCGCGCAGTCAGCACGTAGCAGAGCGCCGCGAGCGAGCGGGACTCGCCGAGGTCGGGCTGCGCGTCGCAGATCCGGATCTCGACGGTCGGGAAGGCGAGGTGCGGGCGCACGCTCCACCAGATCTGCGTGTTCTCGCTGATCGAGCCGGTCTCGTAGAGGAAGCGGACGTACGCCTCCCACTCGTCCCAGCCCGCGAGCGCGTCGGGGATGCCACAGCGCGGAAACATGCGCGTGAAGATCTGCGTCCGCGCCGAGTGGAGGTGCGTGAAGACGCCTTCGACGAACGGCGAGCTCCCCGAGAGCGCGAGCAGCTCCGGCAGATAGTTCCGGAGCGCCGAACAGACGCGGATCGCGCGGTCGGCGCCGTTGATGCCGACGTGTACGTGGATACCGAAAGAGTTGTTGCGCCAGACGACGTAGCGGAGGATCTCGTCGTTGCGGCGGTAGTGCGGCGTGTCGATGATCCGCTGCTCCTGCCACGGGCTCCAGGGATGGGTTCCGGTCGCGGCGAGGGCGACCCCGCGCGACTCCGCGAGCGCGCGGAGCTGGTGCCGCCGCTCGCCGAGGAGCGCCGCGGCTTCGGCGAACGAGTCACAGCGGCCGGTGCGGATCTCGATCTCCGAGGCGATCAGCTCGCCGACGAGGTGCGGCTCGAGCTCCGTCCCCTTTGCCGCATCCTGCAGCTCCTCGAAGCGGTTGACGAGCCCGAGCGTCTCGGGGTCGAGGAGCGCGAACTCCTCCTCGACGGCGACCGTGAAATCCGGCACGGCGTCGAACTCGGCGCGCGAACGCGCAAGCATCTCCTCGTACCCGAGCCGTTGCTCCTCGCCCACTATGAAAAGGCTAGTGGCTGGAGGAGGCGCGCGGAAACCCGTGCCCAGCTCCAGCGCTCCTCGACAGCGCGGCGGGCGGCGAGGCCGAGCTCGTTACTGCGTTCGGATGGCAGGGCGAGGATCGCGGCGAGCCGCTCGCGCAGCGCGGCAGCATCGCCGGCCGGGAAGGAGAGGAGTGCTGCCGTCTCCGGTCCGACCTCCTCGCCGATGCCGGCGGCGACCTCCGCGAGGCCCGAGTGCGCGGAGACGACCGGCAGCACGCCGGCGGCCGCGGCCTCCGCCGCCACCATCCCGAACGCCTCGGGGAAGATCGACGGCACGACGGCGACGTCGCAGAGCGGCAGCAGGTGACGGAGGTGGCGGTGCTCGAGCGGCCCCGTGAAGAGCGTGCTGGGCGGCGCGAGTGCCTCGAGCCGCTCGCGGAAGTCGCCGAAGCCGACGACGACCGCTCGCGCGTCGAGGCCGGTGAGCGCCTCGAGCAGGACGTGAACGCCCTTGTTCTCGATCAGCTTCCCGAAATAGACGACTGTCGGCCGCTCCTCCGCGAAGAAGTCCGCGAAGCGCTCGGCGTTGTCCTCGTCCGGATGCCGCTCCTCGCGGTTGCCGGGATTCGGCGGGTCGGCCCTCGCCTCCTCGAGCAGCGCCGCGAGCGCCTCCTCCCGCGACTCCGGCCGGAACTCCTCGACGTCGACGCCCGGCGGCACGGCCTCGACCCGGTCGACGTGGCCGCACACCTCCTCGAGCACGTCGCGGATGTGCTCGGAGCCGGCGTAGACGACCTCCGCCCCGGCCAGCGTCTCCGCTCCCCAGCGCGCGAGGTCGGGGCGGCCGCGCATCGAGTATTCGAGCTCCGAGCCGTGCGCCTTGACGCGAAAGCGCAGACCGCTCGCCACGCCGACCGGCGCACCGAGGAGGACGTGGTTCGCGAACACGAGGTCGGCCGGAGCGAGCTCGCGCAGCGCCGTTGCGTTCGCCTCGACGTACGCCTCCCGCTCCGCCGCGGAGAAGTCCACGAGCAGCCGCGCGTCGAGCCCCTCGTAGCGGTCGAGGACGAAGACCGGCAGCAGCCGGTCGGGCAGCTCGGGGACGACCACCCGCGCTCCGCCGAGGTCGTAGCGCTCCGGATGCCGCTCCTGGCAGACGACCGTCACGTCGTGCCCCGCCAGGCTCCACTCGCGGGCGAGCGCCCGCGTGTAGACGTTCGAGCCGGTTCCTCCGAGGAGGTATCCGTGCCAAAGAAGCACCCGCACGAAGCGGACGCTACTCAGGTGAGGTGGAAGTAGAGCGCGTAGAGGAGCTCGACCGCGGGGTT
>Ga0137371_10004490_pt1 | contig 10934 bp, 8 predicted proteins | sample SagtaG_7_FD_104919 | JGI IMG/M metagenome (GOLD analysis project Ga0137371, IMG submission 104919) | Vadose zone soil microbial communities from Sagehorn Ranch, Mendocino, California, USA - Sage1_R_40_16 metaG | ecosystem: Environmental > Terrestrial > Soil > Vadose zone | place: USA: California... | reverse complement strand
GCGCGTATCCGATGTCGTCGAGCGACGGCTCGGCGCGCTCGGCGATGCCGGCGGGTGGGCGACCATCGACCTCCTGCCCGCGTTCAGAGGCGCGGCCGCGGGGGGCTCCCGCCCGCTCTTCATCGACCTCTGGCATCCGAACGCCGCCGGTCATGCTGTGGCGGCGGAGGCGCTCGCCGCTCAGCTCTCCTGCCGCGGCCTCGTGCCGGCGCCGCCGGGCGAGGACTGCCCCGGCCCCGCCTCCTCGCCGATCACCGCGCCGACGGCCTCAAACCACGACGCGCCCTCGGCCCGGCCGAGCCTGCCCGCCGCAATCCCCGTCAGATAGGGCAGCACGGGCCGGCGGACTTCGGATCGCGATCCTGCGGAGCCGGGGCGCGCTACCGCGGGGCGTCCCTATCCGGGCGCTCGTACGCGTAGGTCTTGAATCGCCCGTAGTGGACCGGGCAGCGCCGGCACTCGGCGACCTCGTTCGCGCGGTAGCGCGCGCGGAAGGCGTCGTACTCCTCGCCGAGCCAGATGTCGCCGAGGGGTTTCTCGAAGGCGTTGCCGAACGATATCTGCCGTGGGTCGTGTAGATTGCAGCACGGCGTCACGTGACCGTCCGCGGTGATCCAGGTCGCGTTGAACGGCCACTGACAGCGGCCCGAGACGGTGCTCTCGTCGGCCGCCCCATCCGCCGCGAAGGGCAGCAGCACGCGCACGCGTCGGACGCGCGCCACCGCCTCGAGGACGCGCTGGCGCGCCCGCTCGACGCCCGCGGGATCGAGCGCACAGCCCTCCTCCGGCTCGTCCGGAAGGCGCGACTTCCCCCAGTTGAGGAACGACTGGACCTGGAGCTCGTCGACGCCGACCTCGTCGGCCAGCGCGAGCACGGCGTCGAACTCCGGATAGCTCTGCTGGGTCAGGACGAACACGAGCCGGAGAAGCGGCGTCGCCCGCGCGCCACGGATCTCGACCATCCGGCGGATGCGTGCGACCAGCGCGTCGAAGAGATCACGCCCCGCATACGCGGCGAAGGCGTCGCGCGATCCCGCGCTCATGGAGATGCGGAGCTCGTCGAGGCCTTCCTCGACGAACCCCCGCATCTGCGCTTCGGTCGTGACGGTGTGGTTCGTGTTGAAGTAGACGTAGAGGCCGCGACCCTTGGCGTAGCCGATCAGCTCGACCAGGTCCTTGTGCAACGTCGGAACGCCGAGACCGTGCAGCACGAGCCGCGTTCCTGGTTTCAGCTGATCGACCAGGGAGCGAAACAGGCGAGGAGGTATGTCGCGATACAGGTTCCGCATGCTGTTGTCGCAGAATTGGCAGCGCAGGTTGCACTTGACGGACAGCTCGACGTAGGCGAACGCGAGCTGCTCGAGGCTGCGGGAGGTGGGGGGGGTGGTCGTCATGAGGCCGGAGCGCGAGAGCGATGCCGGGACGGACCCGGACGTGCGTACGTACCCACCCGTCGGCGAGCGTGTCAAGGCGCCGTCGATCGGTCACCGACGCCGCGCCTCTGTGGACCGAGCTCGCGGATCGGTAGTATGGTGCACGCGCCTCGGACGCGTTCCATGGTCGAAAACGAGCGCCGCCAGAACGCCCGGTGAGCCTGCCCCGCATCTGCGTCCTCGCGGCTGCGGGCAGCGGGCAGCGCCTCCATCCGCGCAGCGCCCGCCTGCCGAAGGTGATGCTCGAGGTGGGTGGAAAGCCGATCCTCACCCGCCAGCTCGAGCTCGCGCGCAACGTGCTCGGCATCCGACGCGTCCAGCTGATCGTAGGCTACCTCGAGGAGGCGTTGCGCGCCGCCTACGGAGACGGCCACGACCTCGGGCTGGAGATCGAGTACATCCGGAACCCGGAGTTCGAGCGGGGTCTCGGGACCGTGCTACTCGCCGCCGAGTCGCACGTGCACGAACCCTTCGTGCTCCTGCTCGGCGACGAGGTCTACCTCGAGAGCAACCACGCGGAACTCGCCGCGATCCCGCCCGGCTACACGGCCGTCTGCGGCCTCTACCGCACCGACGACGCGGACCTCGTCGCCAAGAACTACGCCGTCACGCTCGAGGACGGGCGCATCACCCACCTGGTCGAGAAGCCCGCCACCTCGACCTCGCCGTACGCCGGCTGCGGAACCTACCTGTTCTCCCCCGCCATCTTCGCGCACGCGCACGCGACCGCGCGGTCGCCGTCGACTGGCAAGTTCGAGCTGACCGATGTCATCGACCACGCGGCGCGTGCCGACGCCATCGTGCTGCCGTTCTTCGTCACCGGTCAGTACATGAACGTGAACACGATCGAGGACCTGAACGCCGCGAACTACATGTGCCGATCGCTCCACTTCGAGAAGCATCGGGTGAGCGTCATCATCCCGACGTACAACGAAGCCGAGTCGATCGGCGCCGTGATCCGTGACTTCCGCGATCACGCCGACGAGATCGTGGTCATGGACAACCGCTCCCCCGACGGCACCGCCGACATCGCGCGCGATCTCGGCGTCACCGTCCACTCGCGGCCGCTGCGCGGCTACGGCGACGCGCTCAAGCAGGGCATGGAGGTCGCCTCCGGGGACATCCTCGTTCTGGTGGAGGCGGACGCCACCTTCCGCGCCAAGGACATCGGGAAGTTCCTGGAGTACCTGAAGGACGCCGACATGGTGGTCGGCACGCGCACCACCCGGCAGATGATCGAGCAGGGGGCCAACATGGACGGGCTTCTGCGCTGGGGCAACCTGGTGTTCGGCAAGCTCGTCGAAGCCTTCTGGTGGGAGCTCGAGCCGCGCTACACGGACGTCGGCTGCACCTACCGCGCGATCTGGCGCGACGCGTACCTGAGGATCCGAAGCTACCTGACCGCCCACGATGCGTCGTTCTCGCCCGAGATGATGATCGAGATGATGCGGGCCAAGGGGCGGGTGATCGAGATCCCGGTGAGCTACTACCGCCGGCGCGGCGGGCGATCGAAGTACTCCTCCAGCCGGTGGCAGAATCTCCGCTCGGCATTCAAGATGCTGCGGCTCATCTTCAGCAAGCGGTTCAACCTGAGCTGACGGCACCCCGGCATGGGCAAGCTTCCCTGGCAACGGGCGGTCGTGGTCGGTGCCTCCTCGGGCATCGGTGCGGCGCTGGCGCGGGAGCTCGCCGGCGCCGGCTGTCACCTGGCGCTGGTGGCGCGGCGCGAGCCGGAGCTCCGTCGGCTGCGTGACGAGATCGACCCGGGCGGGGATCGCGTGAACGTCTATCCGCACGACGTCCGACGTCCCGAGGAGGCTCCGCGCACGCTGGACGCGATCGCGCACCACCTCGACGGCCTCGACCTCGTCGTTTACTCGGCGGGCATCATGCCGCGGATCGGCCCCGACGAGTACACGTTCGCGACCGACGCGGAGATCGTCGGGACCAACCTGCTGGGTGCCATCGCCTGGCTCAACGAGGCGGTCCGTCGCTTCACGGCGGCCGGTGCGGGGACGATCGTCGGCATCTCCTCGACCGCGGGCGACCGGGGCCGGCGCGGGAACCCCGTCTATCACGCCACCAAGGCGGGCCTCGACGCGTACCTCGAGTCGCTCCGCAACCGCGCAACCCGCCACGGCGTGGCGGTGGTCACGGTGAAGCCCGGGCCGGTCGATACCCCGATGTCGCGCGGCCTTCCCCGCCTTCCCCTCCTCATCGGCGCCGACGAGGCGGCGCGGCGGATCCTGCGCGCGGCGGCCCGCGGCTCCGGTGTGGCGTACGTCCCCGCCGCGTGGCGCCCGCTGATGTTCGTCGTTCGCAACATCCCCGGATGGCTCTTCCAGCGGCTCGACATCTGACCTTACCCGGGGCCAGCTGGGAGGACGTGTGCGCGTGGGGCCTCGTCACACGCAGTGCGAGCTGGGTCTGCCGGCCGCGGACGGTCGACGAGATCCGGCAGGTCTTCGCGGCCGCGCGCGCCGCAAGCCTGAGCGTCGGTCTCCGCGGTGGAGGGCAGAGCTACGGCGACGCGGCGCTGAATGCGGGGAACGTCTGCCTCGATCTCACGGACATGAACCGCATCCTCGCCTGGGATCCCGACCGCGGCATCGCCGTCACCGAGCCGGGCGTCACCATCCAGCAGCTCTGTCGGTCGATCGTCGGGCAGGGTTGGTGGCCGTACGTGGTCACGGGCACGATGTTCTCCACGCTCGGCGGATGCGCCGCCATGAACGTGCACGGAAAGAATCACTGGAAGGTTGGCCCGATCGGCGACCACATCCTGGACTTCGACCTCCTGCTGCCGACGGGAGAGATCCGGCGCTGCAGCCGGGAGGAGAACGTGGACCTCTTCCACGCCGCCATCGGCGGCTTCGGGATGCTCGGCTGCTTCACCCGCCTCACCCTGCGTGTGCAGAAGGTGCCCTCGGGATGGCTGCGCGTCGAGCCCATCCCCGTCCGCAACCTCGACGAGATGATCGCCGTGTTCGAGGAACGCAAGGACGCGGCCGACTACCTGGTCGGTTGGGTCGACGGCTTTCCTCTCGGGGCAGCCACCGGCCGGGGGCTGGTCCACCGCGCGACCCACGTCCCGGCGGAGGAGGATCCCGATCCCCGGCGCGGCTTCGGCCCCGAGGTCCAGCGGCTGCCCGGCGCCATTCTCGGCCTCGTCCCGGCGCAGCTGGCGTGGCGCATCGTGCGGCCGTTCCTGCGGGATCCCGAAGTGCGGCTCGTGAACGCCGTCAGGTACCATCTGGGACGCCTCGAGGGGCATCGCGTGCGGCGCGAATCGCACACGCGGTTCTCCTTCCTGCTCAACAGGATGCCGAACTGGCAGCACGCCTACGGCCGGCACGGGCTGGTCGAGTATCAGAGTTTCATCCCGGCAGCCCACGCGGCGCACGTCTTCCGCGCGCAGATCGGGCTCGCGCACGAGGCGGGGGTGATCCCCTACATGGGCATCTTCAAACGCCACCGCCCCGACGCGTTCCTCATGAGCTACGCCGTCGATGGCTTCTCGCTCGGCCTCGACTTCAAGCTGACGCCCCGGAACAGAGAGCGCATCCGGGCTCTCGCCGCGCGGCTCGACCGCCTGGTGCTCGAGGCGGGCGGTCGCTTCTACTTCGCCAAGGACAGCACGCTGACGCCCGAGAGCTTCGCGCCCTGCCTCGCCGAGGAGCGGGTGCGGCTCTTCCTCGCCATGAAGCGGGCGTGTGATCCGGAGGGTCTTCTCGAGACCGACCTCTTCCGTCGTATTTTCCGGGACGTGCAGGGCGCCTCCTGATGACGGTCCGCGCGGCGGGCGCCGGCGGCGTCGCGGTGGCCGCGCTCCTCGGAGCGGGCCTCGCGGTCGAGCTGGGGCTGCACTTCCTCGAGCCCCGGCTGGCGATCACCTGGAGCTATGCCCACCTCTGGCGGAGCCCCGCGCTCCCCTGGGTCGGCGCCGCCCTCGTCCTCGTCCTGCCGGCCGCCACGCTCCTCGCCTGGCGACATCCCGCCCTGGCCCGGCCGCCCGGCACGCCGTCCTGGCCCGCGGTGCTGGGCGTCGGTGTCGTGCTCGGCACCGGGCTCGTCGTCGTGGGCCATCGCTGGCCGGCCGCCTCCATCTCGGTCGACCCTGCCGCCCTCGTCATGGACGTGGCGGCCGTGAGCCTCGGCAACGGTCGCCGCCTCCTCCTGGTGTGGAGCCTCGGGCACCTCTGGCACCTCGGCACCTCCTGGTGGCCGAACGTCAGCAACTTCATCCGGGGCGTGAACGCGCTGTTCGGCGCTGCGAGCCTGCTCCTCCTCGGCGGGTGCGCGCGCCGGCTCGCGCACACCCGCGGCGAGACGGCCGCGATTGCGCTCCTCGCGTGGACCGCGTTCGGGACGTTCCAGCTCTGCATCGGCTACCTCGAGGTCTACCCGGCCGAGCTGTTGGCCACCACGCTCTACCTCTGGCTGGCCCTGCAGACGATCGACGGCGAGCTGCATCCCGCGTGGCCGGTGGTGGTCGCGGCGCTGGCGCCCTTCTGGTACGTGACGCTCGTCCTCCTCGCGCCGTCGCTCCTCGTGATCGCGGTGGTGGAGCTCCGCCGGCCAGGCGGGCTCGGCCGCCTCGCCGTCAGTGCCATCATCGCGCTCGCGGCTGCCGGCGCCGCGACTCTGCCCTTCCTCGGCCGTCCGTTCGCGTGGGCGACCCTCGCCGCGCGTGTCGCGGCGCAGAGCGCGAGCGAGCTGGGTCTCTCCCCCACCAGCAGCCTGCTCCCCTTCGCCTACATCGTGAGCGGCTACCACGCGCGCGAGCTGGTGCACACGCTGCTGCTGGTCGACGGTGTCGGCGTGCTGCTCCTGCTCGCGGCGGGGCCGTGGGTGCTCGCGCAGGGTGCGACCGATGCCAAGGCCGTGTTCCTCGCGCTCGTCATCGCGAGCCACCTCCCCTACTTCATCGCCTTCGACCCGGTTTGGGGGGCGTTGTGCGACTGGGATCTGTTCAGCTATCTCGCCGCGCCGACGAGCCTCCTCGGGGCCTGGGTCTTCGTGCAGTGGGGGCGGCGATGGCCCGATGCGTTCGCGCTGCTCCTGGGGCTGGCGCTCGCGACCGCCGGCGTGCATCTGCTGGCACGGCTGAATGCGCTCGAGATCGACCTGCCACGGCACCGGATCGAGTCGCCGTATCACGAGCCTGCCGTGACGCAGCTCGCACCCGCCGCGCACTGACCGCAGGGCCGAGGCGAGTCGCCCTATCACACGCGGTGAGGCCGGCCTGAGCAGTCTCGCGCGGGGCGGGACCTATCGCGTCCGCCGACGCTTCATGCGCACGGTGCGCTTCCCCGCATGCCCACCGTCGTGAAGCAGACGATCGAGCAACTGCTGCGAGCGAACGCGGACCAGCTCGCGGATCGTTCGACGGAACGTCTCGTCTGCGAGAGCCTCGCGGGCGATCTCCTCTGCCATCCGATCGACCGCGAAGCTGACGGTGCCTACCAGCGTCTGTCCGACCCGCTCCTCGACGATCCGTTCAAGCAGCGTCTCCCGTGGCACGGAGCAAGCGTATCACGTCGCTGGTGGCACCCCAACACATCGCCCCGTGCCGCGCACGTCCGAGCAAGTGCGGGCCATGCTTGCAGCTCGCGTATCGAGCGCGCGAGATCGCGAGCGACGACACCTTCGGGTCGCCGCGGCCGAGGAGCCGAAGAACTAGCAGGCTGCTGAAAAAACCCCCGGCCCCGCGCGACCCGCTCCACGAAGGACGGGACCCGTTTTTCAGCACCCTGCTAGAAGAACTTCCCGATCCGGCTGATGAGCCTGTCGGAGACGATGTGGTAGCGCTTGAGCCCCGAATAGACGCGCAGGGCGAAGCGATCCAGCGCGATCATCGACTTCTTCCAAGCCGAATCCGTCGGCAGAGATTGGTAATAGGTGGGCTCCAGCGAGCAAAGGCGGTTCTCGTCCCGGTAGTAGTAGCACGCGATCGACTTGCGGCTCATCTGCGGCGGGCACTCCAGCGGCTGAGGGTAGCCGTGGAAGGAGATGCGCGTGGTGCGGAACAGCACGCAGCGGTTGAAGGCCGGCTTGATCTTCTGATGGCGCTTCTTGGCCTTCATGTCCCAGAATTCCAGGAAGCCGTTGTATTCCTCCTTCCAATCCTTGTTGAGGAAGATGAGGAGGTTCAGCTGGCGGCTCCAGTGCTTGTGCATCGTGTGAGCGAGGAAATCGACGTGCATGTTGAGGTAGCCACCGCGCCTGGTGTCGTGGAGGCCGGCGCCGTCGAGCTGAGGGTCGTAGACCAAGCCCCGGATGCCGGTGAGCTTCTCCAGAAAGGAAAGGAACTCCGGCCGCTGCAGATCCTCGAATAGCGCGCGGGTGGCGGGACCCATCTCCGCCGTCTTGCAAAGGCCGACGCTATGGTTGTTGTAGTGATGGTAGTACACCGCCTTGTCGGCCGGGATGCTGAACTCCCGCAAGATCTCCTCGGCGGCCTCGCGCTTGAGGAAATCGTCGAACACGATCTGCGGAAAGGGGATCGCGTTTTGAAACTCCCCGCTCCGCTGCGCGAGCTGGTTCAGCTTGTCGGGCTCGATCGACCGCATATCGTCGCGAGTCCCCACGATGCGCAGGTGCGGTAGCGGCTCGGGCTGCGCCACGGGTGCGACCCTAACTCCGGCCGCGCCGACTGTCCAGGCAGCGCGCGAACGAAGCGAACGGCTTGACGGCCTGCCGGCACGTTGGTACGGCCCGCGGGCGAGCGCGCACCGTGGCGAGCTTCCCGCCCTTCAAGGCGTACATCCTCGCGACCCTCGACGAGTTGATCGAACGCCATCGCCTCACGGGCCCGTTCCTCGACCTCGGCTGCGGACGCGGCGACGTCGCCGTGCACCTCGCGCGCCGGGGGTGGTCGGGCATGGCGGTGGACGCGGCGCCCGTCGTGCGCGCGCTCGCGAGCGCGGCGCTCGCGGCGTATCCGCAGGTGCAGGTCGGTGCCGCGCTGCCCGACGGGGAGCGCTTCAACACCGTCCTCCTGATGGACGTCCTCGAGCACGTGGCCGACGATCGAGGCACGCTCCTCGCCGTCGCCGCGCGCCAGCCGCCGCACGGCGCGCTGGTCGCCACCGTGCCCTCGAACCAGGAGCGCGAGTGGCGCTGGGACGACGAGGTCTACGGACACCTCCGCCGCTATGGGCCCTCGGCATGCGCCGCAGTGCTCGAAGCCGCCGGCTATCGGGTCATCGAGATGTGGGACGTGTCCTTCCCCTTCTTCTGGCTGCTGCGGCGCGGGTTCACCGCCCTCAAGCGCCCCCCCGCCTTCGCCGACACGCCGGAGGAGCGGAGCGCGCGCAGCGCAACGACCGAGGCCTGGGACCTCCCGGTGATCGGCCGCCTCCTCTCGCATCCGCGGCTCTGGCGGCCCGCCTTCGCGCTCCAGCGGCGCTTCCGCGGTCGCCCCGAGCGTGGCGCCGAGATGATCGTGCTCGCCCGGCGGGTCATGCCGTGAACGACGCTCACGGCGCGTCGCCGGCCACCCAGGGCGAGGGCTCGGGGGAGGCGTCCCTCTTCGGCACGTACCACACCCGCAGCCGCGGCCCCGGGCGGAGCAGCGTCGCCATGCCGCGCATCGGCGCGTAGTTCAGGTCGGGCTCCCACGCGCGCCGGTCGGCCTCACGCTCGACCGGATAGTCGGCGAGCAGGACGGCCCAGCGCTCGAGGTCGGCGATGGCAGCCGCCGGCGTGCTCTCGCGCGCGAAGGGGCCCTCCCGCAGCTCGGAGGTCACCACGATGGCGTTCGACCAGGGCGCGAGCCGCTCGGGTCCGGCCGGGCTCCCGGCACGGTCGCCGAGCGGGGCGAAGAAGCGCCACGTGTGGGGGAAGGGCGGGCTCAGCTTCATGCGGAGGACCTCGAGCGTCGCCGGAGAGAGATCCTCGGGGAGCACGAACGCCCGTGGCAGGTCGGGGCCGACGTACCCCGCCGTCATCACGTTGCCGGGCAGGAAGACGCGCGCGTCGGGCCGGACGTGCGCGCGGAGCCAGCGCGCCGCGGCGACGCGCGTGTCCTCGCGACCGATCAGCGAGAGATACTGAAGGGAGGACGACAGACCGAGCGCGACCAGCGCCGCGGCCGCCACCACGCGCAGGCGGGTCGGCAGAGCCCAATGGAGCCCGCAGGCGGCGAGAAGCGCGACCGGCGGTGCGAGCGGAAGCGCGTAGCGGTTCAGCGGGAGCGGGTTCTGCCACGCGAGCGCGCCGTACACGGCCGCGAAGGCGAGGAGCGGCACGAGCGCCCGCTCGCGCCTCCGGATCACCATCGCCGCCCCGGCCGCTGCCGCCCCGAGCAGCGGCAGCCCGAGGCCGTTCCGTAGCACGTCGAAGAACCCGTAGGCGACGGCGCGTCCCGCAAGGCCGCGATACGCCGCCCGCAGGACCCAGAGGTGCACCACGAGCTGCGCGGGCTGGAGGAACACCGCGGGGCTGGTGACGAAGAGCGTGGCGCCGGCGGCGCACGCCGCCGCGACCAGCGCGCGCGTTCGCCCGCCCGCGGGAGGCGGCGCGAGCCCGAGCGCGAGGAGCGGGGAGACCAGGGTCACGGCGGCGTTGTACTTGAAGGACGTGGCGAGCGCGGCGGCCGCCGCCGCGCCGGCGAGCACGCCCGCGGCGGGGCGGCGGACGTAGCGCGCGGCCAAGGCGAGCGACACCGCCGCCGCCGCCGAGGCCGGCGCGTCGTACATCCCGTGATGGTGCTCGCGCACGAACATGTACGAGGTGCCGAGTAGCACGGCGGCGAGCAGGCCGGACCAGCGGTCGGTGGCGAGCGCCGTCAGCCGCGCGACCGCGACCAGCGACACGGCCCCGCCCGTCATGGCGATGAACCGCGGCAGAATGCGGAACGGGGCGGGATCCCTCGACCACGCGGCGAGGAGGTCGCCCGCGTCGAGGTGGTGGCCGGCGAGGCGCGCCCCGAGGAGAGCGAGCGCGTAGCCGGCGCGGAGAAGGTTGTTCAACGCCGAGGGATAGTGGAGCGACCACGGCGCCCAGCCGCCGCGGACCAGCTCGAAGAGCGCGAGGGCCGGGTAGTCCTGATCCGGGTTCTGGTAGCGAACGTGGAGCGGGAAGTAGAGGAGCGCGGCCAGCGCCACGAACGTCGCGCGCTCGAGCCAACGGGGCGGTGAGCCGTCGCGCGCCATGCGGTCGCCCGCTTTGCTACGCGATGGGCGCGCCCGCTTCAACGCGAGCGTTTCCGCTGGTCGCCGCACCCCTGGCGAGCGGCCCGGCTCCGCCCGGGGGTTGCGCGCGTCTTCGCCTTGACTTCTCGCTACCCCGACGCAAGGGTGAGCGCCAGCTCCGCGCCCACGCATGCCCTCCCGTAGCGCCAGCTACTATCGCGCCGCCGCGGTGTTCCTGCTGAACACGCTCCTTTTCTTCCTGGCCGTCAACGCGGTCGCGTACGTCGTCCTGTGGGCGAGCGGTGCGCTGCCGCCCGCCCCCGGGAGCGAGGCCTACGAGGCGGCGCGGCGAAGCCTGCTCCAG
>Ga0137371_10004488_pt1 | contig 10936 bp, 8 predicted proteins | sample SagtaG_7_FD_104919 | JGI IMG/M metagenome (GOLD analysis project Ga0137371, IMG submission 104919) | Vadose zone soil microbial communities from Sagehorn Ranch, Mendocino, California, USA - Sage1_R_40_16 metaG | ecosystem: Environmental > Terrestrial > Soil > Vadose zone | place: USA: California... | reverse complement strand
TGCGCGATCGGCATGGCGCTCCGCCACGCCTCGTCCGTGCGGATGGAGATCCGGCCGGTGTAGAACCGCATCCTGTTACCCGAGGTGGTGTGCGCGGGCGCCAGGTCGGCCCAGGGACCGTCGGCGTCTTCGCCGAGGAACCGCAGCGCGGGCTCGTCCGCGGGCAGGCCTGCGAACGCGGCGATCCTGCGCAGGGTCGCCGCTGGCGCGCATGCGAGGTCCTCGTACCTGATCCGCATCGTGGGCGTTCCCACCCGGGCCAGCAGATGCAGCGCCGCGTTCTGCACGTTCCACTGCGTGGCCGAGGCAACAGGCGAGAAGGTTCGCATATAGCTCTCGGCCGGAGCGTCAGGGCGAGCCACCTGTTTGGTCCAGGAGTGGGCGACGGCACGGCTGTCCCGTACGACGTGCACGACACGCAGGTCAAGGCCAGGCGCCCAGCGCAGGCAGAACGCCAGCGACGGGTGTTTGCTCGAGTCGACGATCGTCGCGCAGCCGCTCACCGCGCTCACGGCGGCGTAGACACGCTGGTAGTAGCAGACGTATTCGTCCAGAGCGCGCCGGAACCGTGGCGGCAGCGCGGGTCCGGCCAGTAGCGGCGCGAACCTGTTTCTGTCGACCGCGGCGCGCAGTTGCGCGACGCGGCCGACGTCCACCGCTGCCCAGCCGCCGAACGCGGCCTCGCCGACGCCGCGCCAGAACCCGCACCTTGCGAACGGTTCGCCGCAGCCGCAGCGTTCGTCGTCCACGATGCTGCGCCGCCACATGTGGACGACCTCTCCAACGGCGCAGACGCCCGGCAGTTCGCCGAGCAACCGCTCCAACAGGGTGCTACCGCTGCGGCCCAGCCCAGCGATGTAAACGACCCGTTGCGCTGTGGTGGCGGCCGTGGTTGGTTCCACCGGCATTACTCCGTGGCGACCACGACGCGAGTGCGCGGATCAACCATAGGGCAGGAAGCAAATACCAGCGTGGCCGGACACGCCACCACAGTAGTTGGCGTTGTTGAAGTTGTCGCTCGCGATCCACAGGCCCGCGCTGGTCAGGCGCATGTCGTCGGCGCCGAGCCCGCGACCGCGCTTGTACACCGGGGTACCGTCGGGGTTGCGCAGGTCGTTCCCCGTGGTCACTGCGAGGCCCTCCATGCCCGTGTCAGCGATGGCGCCCGGACCCGCGAAGTCACAGCCATCCGGATTTTCTGACCACCGCTCGTGCCCGCCGAAGTAGGCGGCGCCCGCGTCCGCGGCGGTGGAGTACAGCGAATCACAGCCGGTGTAGTTGATCCATCTGTGGCTTACCGCCTGATGCGCGGAAGAGAACGCCGCAGCCGCGTCACACAGCCCGGTCCGCGGGTAAGACCCTTTTGGCTTGTCGTAGGGATGGAACCCCGTGGTCGCGATGTAGACCGTCGTGTCATCGGGCGACCAGGACGCGGCCCGGACGTAGAAGGGCTCGGTGAACCAGCACGCCTGGCTGAACTCGGCCGAGGTCCATGAGGTGATCGTCCCGGTGGAAAGGTTGAGCATGAAGATCTGCTGCCGGCTCGCGCCGCCGACGCTGGTGAAATCACCTTCCACCAGGTCGAGGGTGCCGCCGTGGCTGCGCTGCTGGTTGTAGACCCGCGTCGGGTTGCTGGCCGTGCATCGGGTGGCGCTGCAGAAGTGGTAGTTACCCGAGATATGCAGGTGCAGGAAGCCATCGTCCTTGCCTGTGGTCGGGCTCACGCTCGCCATGTAGTCGCGGACGGTGCCGTTGATATAGGTGAAGTAGCCGCCGACCAGCAGGTGCCCGCCATTCACGAGCAGCGTCTCCACCTGGCCATTGGTGGTGTGCCCGAAGCCGGACACGACCGCGCCCGTGGATGGGCTGACCGCGACGAGGTCGGTCACCTTGGTGCCGTGAACGGAGCTGAAGTTGCCACCCAGGTACGCGGTCGAGCAACTGGAGTCTTTGAACGCGATCGAGTTGACCTTGCCGTTAACGTTGGGATTCCACGATGTGACCCGGTACGGCGCGGTGGCGCTGAAGCTGAAGGCGTTGTTCCGCGCGTAGGTGGCACCGCCCCACTTGATCGAGGTGAAGCTGCCAACCGCGTACATGTTGCCGCCGCACTGCTTTATTTGCCGCACCTGCTCGGTGGTCCCCGTGGGGGCGAGCTGCGGGGTGCCGCTCGCCGGCTTGGCGGACACCCGCCCGGTCGCGGCGAGCGCGGCGCCCGCGTTTATGGTGATCGCGGCGGGCGCCGCGGCGCCCGCCGCGATCACCGTAAACGCGCCAGCGATAACGCTGACTACTCTACGTAGTCCCTGGCGACTACGATGAGTCGCTCGCATCGTCCCTCCTCAAATTCCGGTGGCTGCACCGGCGTTTAGGCCGAAGCTACGATGACGTCCCACCCGTCACGCGGGGTATGGAAGCAGGCAGATGCCGGCGTGGCCAGAGACGCCGCCGCAGTAGTTGGCGTTGTTGTAGTTGTCGCTTGCGATCCATAGCCCAGCGTTTGTGACCAGCATGTCGTCCGCGCCGCGCCCGCGGCCCCTGGTGTAAAGCGAGCCGCCCTGGGCGTTGCGCAGCAGCGCCCCTGTGGCAGGTGACAGGCCCTCCATGCCCGACGCGGAGATCGCGCCCGGGCCCGCGAAGTCGCAGCCGTTCGGGTTCTGCGACCATCGCTCGTGGCCGCCGAAGTAGGCGGCGCCCGCGTCCGCGGCGGTGGAGTAGAGCGAGTCGCAGCCGGTGTAGTTGATCCACTTATGGCTCACCGCCTGCTGCGCGGCAGGAAACGCGGCAGCCGCGTCGCAGAGTCCGCTCAGCGGGTAGGAGCCACCGGGCAGGTTGTACGGGCGATACCCGGTGGTTGCCACGTAGACCGTCGAGTCGTCCGGAGACCAGGACGCGGCCTGCAGATAGAAGGGCTCGCTGTACCAGCAGTTCTCGCTGAACTCCGTCGAGGTCCATGGCGTGACCGCCGCCGTGGCGCCGCTCAAGTCGAGCATGAAGATCTGCTGCCTGCTCTGGCCGCCGACCGAGGTGAAGTCACCCTCGACAAGGTCAAGGGTGCCGCTGTTGCTCAGCTGCTGGTTATACACCCGGGTCGCGTTGCTTCCTGAGCACTTTGTGCCAGCAGAATTGCAGAAGTGGTAATTGCCCGAGATGTTCAGGTTAACGAAGCCGTCGTCCTTGCCGGTTGTTGGATTCAGGCTCGCCATGTATTTGTGCGCGCTGCTTGCGTTGATTGTGCCGAAGTAGCCTCCCACCAGCAGGTGGGTCCCGTAACGAACGATCGTCTCGACCTGGCCGTTGGCGCTGTGCGCGAAGCCCGTGTTGACGACGCCCGTCGTCGTGTCGATGGCGGCGATGTTGGTGGCCGCGGTGCCGTGCACTGAGGTGAACTTGCCGCCGATGTAGGCGGTCGTGCAGTCAGAGCTGAGGCCGATCGTGTTGACGATGCCGTTGACGTTGGGATCCCACGCGGTGACCTGGTAGGGCGACGTTGCGCTGAAGCTGAAGACGTTGTTACGCGTGTACGTCGTGCTGCCCCGCTTGATCGTGGCGAAGGTGCCGACCGCGTACATCGTGCTGCCGCACTGCACGAGCTGGCGGACCTGGTCGGTGGTGACGCCGTCGTAGGCAGTCAGTTGCGGGGTGCCGCTCGCGGGCGTCGGCGACACCGGGCCGGTGGCCGCGGCCGCCGGGACCGCGGTGCCCGCGAGGATGACGGCTGCCGCACCGGTGACCAGGCTCGCCGCGCCTCCCAGGGCAAAGCGCCGCCGAATCGTCACGCTGCGGCTACGCCGGGATGCTCGAAGAAAGCGCATGGTTGTCTCCCTGGGACTAAGCCTCGCGCCGCCCGCGGCGAACCCCCCTTGGCACCGCTCAACCAGCCGACCGAGCCCTAAAGGTAACACGTCCAAACTAGTCCCCCGGATTACCGCGCTAAACCTCGAATCCGCCTTATCTGCGCTTAGTTACGACACTGTTAGCGCTTGGGGTGATCATCCACCCTTAGTGCGCTTCGGTGATCATCCCTGCGCCCAGAGTCGCGTTGGTGGACTCATCGATGAGGATCACTCCACCGGTGAACCGGTTGCGCGCGTAGGGATCGCAGAAAAGCGGCTGGGTAACGCGCAGGCTGACCCGTCCGATCTCGTTGAGCCCGAGTTGAGCCGCCGCCTCGTCGCGGTGCAGCGTGTTCACGTCGAGCCGATACTGAAGGTCCCGCACGATCGCCTTGGTCACCCGTGTGGTGTGCTTTACCACCAAACGGCTGCGCGGGGCGAGCGCGCGCTCGGTGGACATCCAGCAGACCATCGCCTCGATGTCCTGGGCGGTGGATGGCCGGTTGTGCGGCCGGCAAATCATGTCACCGCGCGAGATGTCGATGTCGTCGTCAAGCACAAGCGTCACCGACATTGGCGGGTAGGCCTCATCCACCGCGCCATCCGCGGTGTCGATCCGCGTGATTGTGGTGGTGAACCCGGACGGCAGATGCATGACCTCGTCACCGGGCTTGAGAATCCCGCCTGCCACCTGCCCGGCATAGCCGCGATAGTCGTGCAGCTCCGGGTCGGTGGCCTGCTGCGGCCGGATCACGTACTGGACGGGAAACCGCACGTCGATCAGGTTCCGGTCGGAAGCTATGTGTACGTTCTCCAGATGGTGCAGCAGCGATGGCCCGTCGTACCAGGGCATGTTCACCGACCGCTGCACGACGTTGTCGCCGTGCAGCGCGGAGACCGGGACAAAGGTGAGGTCACCGATCTCCAGCTTTGCCGCGAAGGAAACGAACTCGGCCTTTATCTCTTCAAACGCTGCCGCCTCATAGCCGACAAGATCCATCTTGTTCACCGCGAGGACCAGGTGAGGCACACGGAGCAGTGTGGTGAGAAAGGCGTGGCGTCTGCTCTGCTCGGTCAGCCCTTTGCGCGCATCAACAAGCACCACCGCCAGGTCCGCGGTCGAGGCGCCGGTGACCATGTTGCGGGTGTACTGAATATGGCCCGGCGTGTCCGCGATGATGAACTTGCGCTGCGGGGTGGCGAAGTAGCGGTACGCCACGTCGATCGTGATGCCCTGCTCGCGCTCGGCCCGCAAACCGTCGGTGAGCAGCGCGAGGTTGGTGTAATCCTCGCCGCGGTCGCGGCTCGTCCGCTCGACGGCCTCGAGCTGGTCCTCGAAGATCGCCTTCGAGTCGTAGAGCAGCCGCCCAATGAGGGTTGACTTTCCGTCGTCTACCGAGCCGGCTGTGGCGAACCGCAGGATGTCCATCTAGAAGTAACCCTCCCGCTTGCGGTCCTCCATGGCGGCTTCTGACGTTCGGTCGTCGGCTCGGGTCTGCCCCCGCTCGGTGATCCGGGTCACCGCGATCTCCTCGATGACTTCAGCCACGGTGGTCGCGGTCGACTTAACCGCGCCGGTGCAGGTCATGTCGCCCACGGTGCGGTAGCGAACGGTCGTCTCGAATACCTGCTCGTCCGTGCCGCGGTCCACATAGGGGCTGTCGGCGAGCAGGACGCCGTCGCGTTCAAAGACACGCCGGTCATGCGCGAAGTAGATCGGCGGAAGCGCCAAGTTCTCCCGGCCGATGTAGGCCCACACGTCGAGCTCGGTCCAATTGGACAGCGGAAACACGCGGATATGCTCCGCGGGCCTGATGCGGGTGTTGTAGATGCTCCAAAGCTCCGGGCGCTGGTTCTTCGGATCCCATTGGCCGAACTCGTCACGGAAGGAGAACACCCGTTCCTTGGCCCGCGCCTTCTCCTCGTCCCTGCGGGCGCCGCCGAAGACCGCGTCAAAGCGGTGCTCCTCGATCGCGTCGAGCAATGTGACGGTCTGCAGCCGGTTCCGGCTTGCCCAGCGGCCCTGCTCCTCCGTCACCCGGCCTGAATCGATGGAATCTTGCACGGACGCAACGATCAGCCGCACTCCGAGCTCGGCCACCTGGCGGTCACGGAAGTCGATCACTTCATCGAAGTTGTGGCCGGTGTCCACGTGCATGATGGGAAAGGGGATCCGGGCCGGCCAGAAGGCCTTCGCCGCAAGCCGCAGCACGACGACGGAATCTTTGCCGCCGGAGAACAGCAGCACCGGCCGCTCGAATTCGGCGGCAACCTCGCGCATCACATGGATGGACTCGGCCTCAAGGACGTCGAGCTGTGAGAGCCGGTAGTCGTGGCGAAGAGCAGTCATCATCGGTTCACCAGGCTGGTTCTGTCGCAGGGTCGCTTCTCGTCTCGCAGTCGGTCCCACTGGGTCAACGCCAAGGTGTGCCTACGGCTGGCTGTCTTCCGCGATGCGCGCGCGGCCGATCGCCGCTAGCAGCATGTCGGCGATAGCCAGCCGGCAGACCAGGATATCCGGCAGTCGTGGGTCGGGCTGGTTGTATGCGAGCGGACGCCCATCAATGCGCGATGCGTGCAGGCCCGCCGCCTGCGCGACCGCCACGGGCGCCGCAGAGTCCCACTCGTACTGTCCACCCGCGTGGACGTAGGCGTCGGCAGCGCCCGTCAACACTGAAATGATCTTGGCGCCCGCCGAACCGAGCGGTATCAGGTCGGCCCCGATCTCGGCGGCGAGCCCACGGACGAACACGGGCGGCCTGGTGCGGCTGACGACCAGCCGCACTTTCGCCTCGCCATCGGCTTCATCGGAACGCCGGTGGGCCACCGATGGTCCCATAGCGACACCGGTGGGCCACCGGTGTCGCGCGGAGGCGGGTGCCGAGCCCGTCGGCTCCTCGGAAGCGGCCGCCGAGCCTCTCCGTTCCGCGGAATTGGGCACCGAGCCTCTCCGGTCCGCGGAAGCGGGTACCGAGCCTCTCCGGTGCGCGAAGGCACCGGCGGAGCCCGACCGGTCCGCGAAAGCGGAGCCCGACCGGTCCGCGAAAGCGCCGGCCGAGCCTGTCCGCAGCGTGCTGAACGTCTGGCCGTCCGCAGGCAGCGCGACCGCGCCCGCGGCGAGCTGACCGCGCCAGCCCGCGGGCATCGGCTCGCCGGGCGCGTCGCCTGGCCAGGTCGCAAGGTCGACGCGCTGCCAGAGCGCCACATGCACGGCCCAGTCGCCCCGCCCCGCCTCACCGAACTCTCGTGTTCCGTCGAGCGGATCCACAATCCAGACCCGGCTCGCGGCAAGCCGGGCCGGGTTGTCCTTGCCCTCCTCGGAGAGCACGGCGTCGGAAGGTCGGTGGCTCGCCAGCGCAGCCGTTAGGTATTCATGAGAAAGCCGGTCCCCTGCCGACCGCAACGCCGCCGCATCGCCGAACCCGTTACGGCGGCGAAGGTAAAGCAGGCGCTGCCCGGCCTCGGTCGCCAGATCGTGCGCCAGGCGGTCGTCGTCACCCATCATCAAACAAGCCCTTTCGCAGGCGTTAGGCGACCCTGGACCTGGTCGCGTGCGCGGCCGACCACCGCCGTAAGCCGAACCGGACGCGGCGCCGCCGGCTCCACGCTAGTAGGCGCCCGATCCGCGGAAAACCGCAGACCAGGTCTTCCAGAGAATTTGCAGGTCGAGCGCGAACGACCAGTTCTCGACATAGCGCAGATCGAGCCGAACTGATTCCTCCCAGGACAGATCGGATCGGCCGTTCACCTGCCAGAGTCCGGTCAGACCAGGCTTCACCGCCAGCCGACGCCGCACGTAGTCACCGAACTTGGCCGCCTCCTCCGGCAGCGGCGGGCGCGGCCCGACCAGCGACATATCGCCGATCAGCACGTTCACGAGCTGGGGCAGCTCGTCCAGCGAGTAGCGGCGCAGCCAGGTGCCTGTCCTGGTGATGCGCGGATCGCGGCGAATCTTGAACAGCACACCGTCGAGCTCATTGTGGGCGGCGAGCTGCGGCTTGCGCTCCTCCGCGTCGAGCACCATGGTGCGGAACTTATAGACGGTGAACACCCGGCCGTGCTTGCCCACCCTGGTCTGGCGGAACAGTGCGGGCCCGCCGTCGCGCGACTTGATCAGGATGGCGATCACCGCGAGCAACGGAGCAAGCAGCAACAGAGCCACCGCCGCGGCGACCTTGTCGAACAGCGCCTTCAAGACCTGACGGGCGCCGGCGAGTTCTGGGTGATCAACGTGCAGCAAAGGCATGCCCGCCACGGACCTGATCGTCGTCCGCGGCCCAGCGACGTCAAGCAGCGCGGGTGCGACGCATAGATCCGTCCCCGTCTTCTCAAGCTCCCAGGCAAGCCGACGCAGCCGGATGCCGTCCATTTCCGGGCAGGCGAGCACCGCCACCGTGTCCGCGCCGGACTGCTGCACGGCGAGCGGCACGTCACCGAGGTTGCCGAACACGGTCACGCCCGCGACCTCTTGGCACGTGAGCCGCCCGTCCGGCAGGCATACGCCGACGATCTTCAGGCCGTGATAGTGGTCACGGCGGAACTCGGTGATCACGTTGTTCGCGGCGTCGCGGTGACCGACGGCGATGGTCCGGCGCATGCACAACCCGGCGCCGCGCATCCGGTGCAGCCGCTTGCGGAGCAGATAGCGGACCAGCAGGTCGAAAACAGTGGCACTCGGTAGCGCGATCAGCACATAACCGCGGGCGAGCTCCGTCTTCGTCGCGTAGGAGATCACCGCGACCGCCGCGGTGAGGCTCAGGGCAGCGTTCAGGACCCGGCGGAACTCGTCCGATCCCACCCCGAGGACGCGCGCATTGTAGGCGCCGGACAAGGCGAGGGCGGTCAGCCACAGCACCGGCAGGCCGATGCTGATGATCAGGTAATCGGGCGGCAGGTGCTGATAGCGGTCAAACCGGACCAGCAGGGCAAGCAGGCCCGCGGCGAGCGTGCAAAGGACGTCCGCGGCGGCCACGGTGCGCAGATACCGTGCGGTCCACTCGGTACCTGCGGCCATATCAACGGGGTCGGCCCGCGGCACCTCAGGTCCGGCCGGCGGAGCCTCGCGGCTGATCTTTGGCGCACCCGGGCCAGCTGGGGGCGCCTCAAGGCTGGTCGGCGGCGTGTCGGGCTCGGCCTTCGCGGCGGCGTGGGCGGCCTCCGGCGCGGTCTGCGCGGCGTTCGGCGCAGTCCGCGCGGCGGCGGTCTGCGCGGCGGCGGTCTGCGCGGCCTCCGGCGCGGTTTGCCCAGCCGTTGATCGCGCCTGCTCCCACTCGCCAGGCTGCGCGACGGTGCCGCGAACTACCACACTCGACCGCCCTCTTGCCCTGGACCCACGTCACGATGACAAAAACTGCTGGTGCCCCGTGAAGCTTGACGCACACCTAAATCGACCGGTTGGCGCCATGTGTCCACTCGTCGGGGACGACCCGCAATCCTAGATGAGCTGGCCGACGCTCACCGGGTGTTGAAGATGTTTTGCGCCGCGATGAGACCATCCCGTACCAGTGTCTCGATTGCGTCGGCCGCAAGCTCGATGAGCGACGGCAACTCACGGCGCTCTGCCGGGGAGAAATCCCGCAACACGAAGGACGCCGGATCCGTCCGTCCTGGCGGCCTGCCGATGCCGAACCGTACCCGGTTGTAGTCGCTCGTGCCGAGGGCGCTGGTCACCGAGCGAAGGCCGTTGTGCCCGCCGTCTCCACCGTTCAGCCTGACCCGCAGCGTCCCGAACGGAATGTCGAGTTCGTCATGCACGACGGCGATCCGGTCCGGTGAGATCTTGTAGAAGTCGCGCAGCGCTGCCACGGGGCCGCCGGAGAGGTTCATGAATGCGCGAGGTTTGGCGACAGTTGCCCGCAACCCAGCCAGCCTGCCCTCAGCGACGTCGGCCCGGGCGCGATGGCGTTTGAAGTTTACGCCGATCCGCGCCGCGAGCACCTCTGCGACCATGACGCCCACGTTGTGCCTGCTGGCCGAGTACTCAGGTCCGGGATTACCAAGCCCGACAATGAGCCAGTGGTCATCAGGCATGACTGGCGGTCGCCGTCAGTGCCTCAAACAGGCACCAGCGATCGCCGTCAGCCCGACTCCTCGGTGTCCGGCTCGGGCTCTTCGGGCACCTCGGACGGCTCGGCGGGCGCAGCGGCAGCGGGAACGCCGATCTCGGCCTCCATCTGCTCCGCTGTCGGCGCGGCTATCACATGCAGGACAAGCATGTCAGGGTCGGTGGCGAGCGTCGATCCGCGCGGGAGCTTCAGGTCACCGGCGTGTACCGAGGCACCGACGTCCATGCCGGTCAAATCCACCTCGACGGCCTGCGGAATTCTGGTGGCCTCCGCCTCGATGGGGATCTGCACGAGCTGCTGATCGAGAAGACCGCCGGGGAGAATTTCACCACTGATGTGAACCGGCACCTCGACGGTGACCTTCTCGCCACGCGCGACGATCAGCAAGTCCACGTGCTCGAGGAATCCCTTGAGTGGGTCACGCTGCACGGCCTTTGGAAGCGCGAGCTCAGCGCCACCAGGAAGACCATCGAGGCGGATCAGCACGTTCGGCGTCTTGAGCGCGAGCATCAGCTCATGGCCGGGAAGCGCGAGGTGCCGCGGATCGGTCCCATGGCCATACAGGACGGCAGGCACCTTGCCCGCACGACGGGTGCGGCGGGCCGCACCCTTGCCGAATTCATTGCGCGGCTCAGCGGCGATGCGTACCTCGGGCACGGTGAAAGCTCCTCAAGCTGGTGGCTCAGCAGGCGACGTGGATAAGCCGCGGCTTCCCCGCGCCGCAGTCTCGCAGTGTAGCCGACACACTGTAGCCGAGACACTGCGGCTGACGCACCGCGGCCAGCGGGGCCGACCCTGTGGTTTGGCACCCCGTTGGGTGTCGCCCGGTTGGGCAGCACCCAACGAGCTAGCCGCCAGCTTCCGCCGACGGCTAGCTTTTCGCTACCCTCTGCTACCAGTCGTCAGCCGTCGTTAGCCGCTAGCCGTGCCACGTGCTGTCCGGTTCAAGACCTTCCTTGCGCTCGGGCGGTGGCGCGCTGGGCTTCTCGCCCGGCTTCGGCGCGACTTCGGTGTCGGGCTGGACGCCGGCCTTTG
>Ga0137371_10004486_pt1 | contig 10938 bp, 9 predicted proteins | sample SagtaG_7_FD_104919 | JGI IMG/M metagenome (GOLD analysis project Ga0137371, IMG submission 104919) | Vadose zone soil microbial communities from Sagehorn Ranch, Mendocino, California, USA - Sage1_R_40_16 metaG | ecosystem: Environmental > Terrestrial > Soil > Vadose zone | place: USA: California... | reverse complement strand
GCGTTGGGCAGCCAGCCCGTCGGGATGAACAGGGCGGTGATCAGGCCCCAGGCGATGAACGCCGCGATGTTGGGCATGATCATGCCGGCCAGGAATGCGCCGAGGCGCTGGATGTTGGCCTTGACGCCGGTCCCTTGGACCGCTGGGGTGTAGGACATGGCCATGTGACGCCCTCCTTGGATGTGCGCCGACGAGGTCAGGACGAGCTGGGGTCGGGGCGGGCTCCAGCCGCCGGGGCCAGGGGTCGGGTGAGGTCGGGTACGTCGTGGATGTGGACGATCTCGCGGTGGATGTCGGCGGCGGTGGGCATGCGGCTGCCGGGAAGGCCGACCGCCGCCGCGCCCCAGGCGAGCGCCTCGGCCAGCGCGGCGGCGCCCTCACCGCCCCCGGCGAGGAAGCCGGCGAGCAGCGCGTCGCCAGCGCCGACGCTGCTGCGGTGGGTCACGACCTCCGTATCGCCGACGGCGACGCCCTCTGCGTCGACCATCACGGCGCCGTCCGCGCCGAGGCTGGCCAGCACGGTGCCAGCTCCCCAGGAGCGCAGCTCCTTGGCGGCGTCGACCGCGTCGCCCAGCGACTCGATCGGGCGGCCGGCGGCCTCGGCCAGCTCCTCGCGGTTGGGCTTGACCAGCGCCGGGCCGGCGGCCACCGCCGAGACCAGCGCCGGCCCGCTGGAGTCGACCGCGACGCGGATCCCGGCGGCGGTGAAGCGCTCGCAGAGCCGGGCGTAGACGTCCACGGGGACGCCGGGGGGCAGGCTGCCGCAGACCACCGCCCAGTCCGCGGGGCCCGCGGCCGCCAGCACCGCGGCCGCGACCGCGTCCAGCTCCTGCTGCTCCAGCGGCGCGCCCGGCTCGTTGATCTTGGTGACGGTCCCGTCCGGCTCGACGAGGGTGATATTGGAGCGCGTCCGCCCGGCGATCGGGACGGCGTGGACGTCGACTCCCTCGGCGCGCAGCAGCCGCACCAGCTGCTCGCCCTCGTCGCCGCCGCAGGGCACCACCGCCGTGGAGCGGATGCCGTTGCCGAGCAGCGCGCGCGAGACGTTCACGCCCTTGCCGCCAGGGTCGAGATGGGCCGAGGCGGCGCGGATGACCGCGCCGCGCTCCAGCGCGTCGACCTCGATCGCGCGGTCGAGGCTCGGGTTGAGCGTGAGCGTGACGATCATGCGAGGACCACCTCTGGGCCGGCGGCCTCCAGCTCGGCGGCGACCCGCCGGTCCAGGCCGCTGTCGGTGTAGATCACGTCGATGTCGCCGAGCTCGGCGAAGCGGGCCATGTAGTCGTTGCTGAACTTGGTGTGGTCGGCCAGCAGCACCGAGCGCCGGGCCGCGGCGACCATCGCGCGCTTGACCGCCGCCTCGGCCGGGTCCGGGGTGGTGAGGCCGTGCTCCGGCGTGCAACCATTGGTGGCCATGAAGGCGACGTCGGCGAACAGGTGCGACAGCGGCCGCAGCGCCAGGTCGTCCACGGTCGCCAGCGTGCGCCCGCGCACGCGGCCGCCGAGCATGATCACCGTGAGGTTCGGCCGCGACGCCAGCGCGACCGCCAGCGGCGGGGCGTTGACGACCACCGTCAGCTCGCGGTCGGTCGGCAGCACCTCGGCGAGCCGGCCGGTGGTGGTGCCGGCGTCGATGATGATGGAGCCCTCCTGGGGCAGCGCGGCCAGCGCGGCCTTGGCGATGCGCTCCTTCTCCACGGTCATGACGGCGTTGCGGGCGGCCAGCGCGGGCTCGAAGCCGAGGCGCTCGACCGGGATGGCGCCGCCGTGCACCCGGCGCAGCACCCCGACGCGCTCCAGCACCGTCAGGTCCCTGCGGATCGTCTCCGAGGTGACGCTGAAGTCCTCGGCCAGGGTCACGACCTCGACCCGGCCATCCGCGCGGGCGCGCTGTGCGATCTGCTGCTGCCGCTCTTCCGCGTAGATGTGGATTCACCACCGTTTTGATTTGGTTTTACCTGTGTTTACACCTGACCTGGTTGGTAGTCAAGAGTGAGAAGAAGGCCCGGGGATGGGTGGGCCCGCGTCCCCCGGGCCGTATGCGCGCGTGGATGGCGCTGCGGCGCAGCCCGGCGAACCTCCGCCAGCACTTCTCCAGGGCCGCCGGGGTGTCACCGCTGAGCTATCGCCGGACCTTCCGCCACCGCGGTGTCGCCGCCTGAGCGCGCGTCGGGGACCGGGCGGTTGCCGATCGCCGCGCCGGTCTGGGGGTCGAAGAAGTGGAAGCGCGCCGGGTTCACCGACAGGCGGGCTTGGCGGCCGGGCCGCGCCGCCGTGCGCGAGTCGACCGCAGCCGTGAACACGCTGGTCCCCTTCGCGGCGACCAGCGGGATCGGGGTCGCCGCGGCCTCCGGGTCCTCCTCGACGCCCTCGACCTCCACCGGCGGTGCCTCCACCGTGAACAGCACGTGCATCTCGGAGCCCAGGTCCTCGGTGACGTCGGCGGTCACCTCGATGGTCGGGCGCCGCTCGTCGTGCCACACGTCCGCGTCCTCGAAGTCCGAGGGCCGGATCCCAAGGATGACCGAGCGGCCCTGGTAGCTGCCCAGGTCCGCCTCGGCGGGCACGGGCAGCCGGAAGCGGTCGAAGCGGAGCTCGTCGCCGTCGACGGTCGCCTCCACCAGGTTCATCGCCGGCGAGCCGATGAACCCGGCCACGAACAGGTTGGCCGGGTTCCTGAACAGCATCTGCGGGGTGTCCACCTGCTGCAGCAAGCCGTCGCGGAGCACCGCGACCCGGTCCCCGAGGGTCATCGCCTCGACCTGGTCGTGGGTGACGTAGACGATGGTGGTGTCGAGCTGCTCGTGGAGCCGCGCCAGCTCGGCGCGCATCTGCACGCGCAGCTTGGCGTCCAGGTTGGAGAGCGGCTCGTCCATCAGGAACGCCTGCGGCTCGCGCACCATCGCCCGGCCGATCGCCACCCGCTGGCGCTGCCCGCCGGACAGGTCGGAGGGCTTGCGCGCCAGGTAGTCGAGCAGCGCCAGCACCTTGGCCGCCTCGGTCACGCGCGGCTTGGCCTCGGCCTTGGGGGTGCGGCGCAGCCGCAGCCCGAAGCCGATGTTCTGCTCCACGGTCATGTGCGGGTAGAGCGCGTAGTTCTGGAACACCATGGCGATGTCGCGGTCCTTGGGCTTGGCGTCGGTGACCACCCGGTCGGCGATGCTGATCTCACCGCCGGTCACCTCCTCCAGGCCGGCGATCATCCGCAGGATGGTGGTCTTGCCGCAGCCGGACGGCCCCACCAGCACCATGAACTCGCCGCTGCGGATGTCCAGCGAGACGTCGCACACCGCCTGTACGCCGCCGGGGAACTCTTTGCTCACGTGATCAAGGACGATGCTGCCCACTGGGCACCTCCTTGCGGGGTGGGTCCGGGGCGCCGGTGAGGCGCTGGTGGGTGAGAGAGGCGCGCAGCCGCCTGGCGGCCTGTGGCGGCGCGCCGAGCCGGTCGAGGCCGAGCAGGGCGGCGCCGACCACCGGCGGCGCGGTCACCTGGCGGAGCCTGGCGGCCGGGGCGACCGCGGTGACGCCGGTACGGATGCGCTCCAGGAAGGCGGGGTCCTCGCTGCGGAAGATGCCGCCGCCCAGGACCACGTCGGTGTCCCGGCCGGCCATGCCGAGCCGCCGGATCGCCGCCGTCGCCATGGTGACCACCTCGTCGGCCTGTCGGTCGACGATCTCGGTGGCCGCCTGGTCGCCCGCCCTGGCGGCCGCGAACACCAGCGGCGGCAGCTCGGTCACCCGGTCCTCGTCGATCCGCCCGAGATAGATCGCCTCCACCACGGCGAGCGCCGAGGGCAGCCCGAAGTGCTGGGGGACCAGGCGCTGCAGCGCCGTGGCCGGCCCGCGGCCGTCCTCCGCGCGCAGCGCGGCGCCGACCGCCGCCTCGCCGACGTGGCGGCCGCCGCCCCAGTCGCCAGACAGGGGGCCCAGCGCCGGGAAGCGTGCCTGGGCGCCGCCGGGGGCCACGCCCGCGCAGTTCATGCCGGCCCCGACCACCACGCCGACGCCCCAGGTGCGCTCGGTCCCGGCCCGCAGGACCGCGAAGACGTCGTTGCGGAGCAGGCTGGAACGCGTCCAGCCGCGGCGGGCGATCTCCGGCTCCAGGATGGCGTCGTCGGCGGGGAGGTCCAGGCCGGCCAGGCACCAGACCCCGACCTGGGCCAGCGGCCGCTGCGCCGGGTCGAGCCCGCCGGCGTCCAGGCAGGCCGCCGCGATCAGCGCCTCCAGCGCCTCCATTGCGCCCTGGACCCCGAGCGCCTGGTGCGAAGCGCCCGGGCCGCGGGCGGCGCCGAGGACCTCGCCGCTGGCGGCGACCAGCGCCGCATCCGTCTTGGAGTTGCCGCCATCGACGGCGAGGATCGCGATCTCGGCCACCAGGCGCCCTCACTGCGTTTGTGCTGGCAGAATAAGGAAACTTTCCTAACCAACCCAACCTGGGAAATAATAGCAGGCACAGTCGGCGCGGCAAGGGGTACAGATGGGCCTGAAGATCGCGGTGGTGGGGGGTGGCAGCACCTACACCCCCGAGCTGGTGCAGGGCTTCGCCGATCGTGCGGAGCGGCTGCCCGTGGACGACCTGGTGCTGCTCGACCCGGACGCCGAGCGCCTGGAGGTGGTCGGCGGCCTCGCCCGCCGCATGCTGGAGCGGCGCGCCTTCCCCGGCCGGCTGGCGCTCACGGGACGGCTCGAGGAGGCGCTGGACGGCGCGGACTTCGTGATCGTGCAGCTCCGCGTCGGCGGCCAGGCCCAGCGGCTCGTCGACGAGACGCTGCCGCTGGAGTTTGGCTGCATCGGCCAGGAGACCACCGGGCCGGGCGGGTTCGCCAAGGCGCTGCGGACCGTGCCGGTGGTGCTGCACATCGCCGAGGAGACCGCGCGCCGCGCCGCTCCCGGGGCCTGGCTGGTGGACTTCACCAACCCGGTCGGGATCGTCACCCAGGCACTGCTCGACGAGGGCCACCGCGCCATCGGCCTGTGCAACGTGGCCATCGGCTTCCAGCGCCGGCTGGCAGCCCAGTTCCTGGTCGAGCCCGGTCGGGTCGAGCTGGAGCACGTCGGGCTGAACCACCTCTCGTGGGTGCGGGCGGTCAGGGTCGACGGCGAGGACCGCCTGCCGGAGCTGCTGGAGGAGCGGGCCGGGGCGCTGGCGGGCGAGGTCCACCTGCCGGTCGAGCTGCTCCGCCTGCTCGGCGTCGTCCCCTCGTATTACCTGCGCTACTACTACATGACCGGCGAGGTGCTGGACGAGCAGCGCCGTGGTCCGTCCCGCGCCGAGCAGGTCGCCGAGATCGAGCGGGAACTGCTCCGCCTGTACCGGGACCCGGCGCTCGACAGCAAGCCGCCGCTGCTGGAGCGGCGCGGCGGCGCCTTCTACAGCGAGGCCGCCGCGCAGCTGGTCGCCTCGCTGCACGCCGGCACCGGCGACGTGCAGGTCGTCGACGTCCGCAACGACGGCGCGGTCCCGGATCTGCCCGCCGACGCCGTGGTCGAGGTCCCGGCCCGCATCGACGCGGACGGCGCCCACCCGCTGCCGCAGAAGCCGCTGGCTCCGGAGCTGCTCGGCCTGGTCCAGCAGATGAAGGCATACGAGCGCCTGGCGGTTGCGGCCGCCAGCCGGGGCGACCGGGCGCTGGCGCTGGAGGCGCTGCTCGCCAACCCGCTGGCCGGCGACTACCGGGTCGCCGTGCCGCTGCTGGACGCGCTGCTGAAGGCGAGCCGCGACTACCTGCCGAGGTTCTTCCCGGGCTGATCGGCGCCCGGGCGCGCCCTCCACCGGCGTGGCCGGCCGCGCCGGGGCGGCGTGGCGCTCGGTGCGCCCTCCACGGGCCTGAGCCGCGCCGGGGCGGCGTGGCGCCCGGGCGCCAGCTCCCCGGCCTAGGCTGGCGCCGGCGCGGCGGCGGGGCCCGGCGCAAGCTCGGCGGCGTGGCGCTGGACCTTCGCGAGCGCCTCGACCGCGTCGTCGACGCCCTGGCGGCCGGCGCGGAAGACGTTCTCGTCCAGGTAGACCGTCTGCTGGAGCGCGAGCCGCTCGGCCACCGGGAAGGACATGCGCGCTGGGTCGAGCCGCTCGGCGTGCTCGACGGCCACCGGCAGGCGCGAGAGCGAGGGCTGGAACAGGTCGTAGCGGCTCATCGGCGGGTAGCCGGCCCAGGCGCCGACGCCCTCGGCCTCCAGGGCTTCGCACACCGGCTCGTTGCCGGCGCCGGCGAAGGCGTCCGGCTCGATCAGCACCACGTAGCGGTAGAAGCTCCAGCGGGTGATGCGCTCGTCCGGCGGCAGCAGCCGCACGCCAGGGATCCCGGCCGCCAGCTCCTGGAAGCGGGCGGCGTTGGCGGCCCGCTCGGCCTGCTGGCCCGGGAACCGGTCCAGGGCGACCAGCAGCAGCGCGGCCTGCAGCTCGCCGAGCCGGTAGTTGGCGCCGAAGGTGTACTCCTTCTCGCCGGCGTCCTTGGGTCGGCCGCAATCGATCAGCGAGTGGGCGCGGCGCGCCAGCTCCTCGTTGCCGGTGAGCAGGCTGCCGCCCTCGCCGGCGGTGAGCAGCTTGTACGACTGGTGGCTGAAGGACCCGAACTCGCCGAACGCGCCGGCGCCGCGGTCGCGCCAGCGCTGCCCGTGGGCGTGGGCGCAGTCCTCGACCACCGCCAGCGAGTGGCGGCGCGCGACCTCCATGACCCGGTCCATGTCGGCCATCTGGTGGCCGAGGTGGACCGGCATGATCGCCCGGGTCCTCGGGGTGACGGCCGCCTCGGCCTGGTCGGGATCGATGGTCAGCGTGCGCGGGTCCACGTCGCAGAACACCGGCAATGCACCGGCGGCCATGGCGGCGTAGGGGGTCGCGGCGAAGGTCAGCGCCGGCACCAGCACCTCGTCCCCCCAGCCGATCCCGAGCGCCTTCAGGGCCACCTCCATGGTGACGGTGCCGTTGGCCATCGCCACGCCGGCGGCCGCGCCCTGGTAGGCCGCGAATCGCGCGGCGAACTCCGCCGCCAGCGGGCCCGGCTCGGGGAAGCCACCCCAGCGGCCGCTCCGCACCGCCGCGGCGACCGCCTCGACGTCGCGCTCGTCGTGCACCGGCCACTCGGGGTAGCCGTGGGGCCGGACCGGCGCCCCGCCGCGTATCGCCAGCTCCGCCATACTGTCTCCTTCGGGTCGCGGCCCCGGGCACACACCTGTCCAGATCCGGATCCCCGGGGTTGACTTCCCGGGCGCGCCATCAATAATGAACGGGGCAGGAAGGCTTCCTAACTATAACAGGTGGGGTTGTGGCGGAACTGCCGTTGACCGCTGGCACGCCGAGCCTCCTGCGTGCGCTGAACGCGCGCACGATCCTCGACCTGGTGCAGCGCAGCGGTCCGATCACGCGGGCCGAGGTGGCCAGGGCCAGCGGCCTGTCCAAACCGACCGTCTCGCTCGGCCTGGCCGCGCTGCTGGAGGCCGGGCTGGTCCGCGAGATGGGCCGCTCCAGCGGGGGCCGCGGGCCGACCGCGGTGCTCTACGAGCTGAACCCGGAGGCCGGCCGGGTGCTCGGCATCGACGTCGGTCGCCACTGGGTGCGCGCGGCCATGGCCGACATCACCGGCAACGTCGTCGCGCGCCGCGACCAGCGGGCCAAGGTCTCCAGCGCCCGCGCCCTGATCGGCCAGATCGGCGCGATCGCGCGCGGGCTGGCGACCGAGGTCGGGATCGGCTGGGACCAGGTGAGCCACGTGACCGTCGGCAGCCCTGGCGTGTTCGAGCCGACGCGCGGGGCGGTCATCCTGGCCCCCAACCTCCCCGGCTGGGGTCGCAACGGACTCGTCGAGGCGCTGCGCGACGAGCTCGGCAGCCATGTCGGGGTCGAGAACGACGTGAACCTGGCCGCGGTCGGCGAGCAGTGGAAAGGCCACGGCCAGGGGGTGCGCAACTTCGGCTTCCTGTCGGTGGGCACCGGCGTCGGCATGGGCCTGGTGCTCGGCGGCGAGCTGTACCGCGGCTCCAGCGGTGCGGCCGGCGAAGTCGCCTACCTGCCGGTCGGCGCCGACCCCTACGACCACCACGTGCGGCGCCGCGGCGCGTTCGAGGAGGCCACCAGCGGCGCCGGGGTCATCCGCGTCGCGCACGAGGTCGGCATGAAGGGGACGCTCACACCCAAGCGGGTCTTCGCCCTGGCCCGCAAGCGCGACCCGCTCGGCCTGCAGGTGGTCGAGCGGGAGGCGCAGCGGCTGGCGCTCGGGCTGGCCGCGGTCGCCGCGGTGGTCGACCTCGAGCTGGTGATCCTCGGCGGTGGCATCGGCGGCAACGCCGACCTGCTGCTGGAGCCGGTCGGCACCCAGCTCCGCACCCTCTCGCCGCTGCGGCCGCGCCTGGTCGCCTCGGCGCTCGGCGACGACGCCGTCCTGCACGGGGCGGTGGCCACCGCGCTGGCGGCCGCCCAGGACCGGCTCTTCGATCCGGCACGCATGCTCGACCAGAAGGAACTCGTGGTCTGAAGCCCAATCGAGCGAAAGCCCTCGCGGGAAGGGAGTCGCAATGAGACGACGACTCATCGGCCTCGTCGCACTGGCACTACTCGCCGCCGCCTGCACCGCGGGAGGCGGCACCGCCGGACCCGTGAAAACGGTCGACACCAACGCCAACCACGCCCCGCTGACCCTCACGGTGTGGAGCAACTTCACCTCGCGCGAGCAAAAGGTCACCACCAACGCGCTCAACATGATCACGAAGAAGTACCCGTGGCTGACGGTGAAGCACGTCGGCGGCAAGGAGGACGCGCCGATCGAGCGGGCGATCAGCGGTGGCAACCCGCCGGACGTGGCGATCTCGTTCACGCCGGACAACGCCGCCAAGTACTGCCAGACGGGGGCGTGGCAGGACCTCAACCCGTACCTGCAGAGCGACAAGATCGATAAGAACGCGGTCTGGCCGTCGGGCGTGTTCAGCTACACCTCCTTCGATAACAAGCAGTGCGCGCTGCCGATGCTGACCGACGCCCAAGGCCTGTACTACAACGTCGACCTGCTCAAGAAGCACGGCTTCAGCGAGCCGCCGAAGACGGTCAGCCAGTTCGCCGACATGGCCAAGAAGCTGACCGAGTACAACCCCGACGGCAGCATCAAGGTGGCCGGGTTCGTACCGCTGTTCGGGTTCTACAGTTCGACCACGCCGAACATCCTCGGCCACGCGTTCGGCGCGAAGTGGTATGACGAGTCCCTCAAGCCCACCCTCGCCTCCGACCCCAACTGGGCCAAGATGCTGCGGTGGCAGAAGTCGCTGGTCGACGCCATCGGCTACAACAAGCTGCAGAGGTTCGCCGCGTCGATGGGTGGCAGCGACTCGGAGTTCTCCCCGCAGAACGGCTTCGAGACCGGCAAGATCGCCATGATGATCGACGGCGAGTGGCGCAACGCGTTCATCGCGGGCGACAAGTCGAAGGTCAACTACGCCACCGCGCCCGTCCCGGTCGACGACGCCCAGTCCGACCTGTACGGCACGCAGCTGATCGGCGGGACCATCGCCGGGATTCCCAAGGGCGTGAAGCACCCGGCCGAGTCCTGGCTGCTGCTCAAGTTCATGACGACCGACACCAACTACCTGACCACCCTGGCGCACGGGCTCAAGAACGTGCCGAGCACGTTCGAGTCGCTGAAGGACCCGGAGCTGCAGAACGACCCGCACTTCAAGACGTTCATGGACATCTTCCAGAACCCCAAGTCAACCTTCAAACCGATCACCCCGATCGGGATCGCCGACGTCGACATGTTCGCCAGCTTCGGTACGAAGTGGCAGACAGGTAAGGTGAGCGACCTGACCGCCGGGCTCAAGGCGCTCGACGACCAGATCGCCAAGCAGCTGACGCTCGGGTAGGGAGGAACGACATGGCCACCGTCGCGGAGCGTCCGGCGGCCGCTCCCGAACAGGCCCGCGCCGCTGAGCGCCGCCGCCGCAGGCGGCGCTCAGCCTGGCGACGTCAGTGGGTCGCGCTGGCGTTCATGTCCCCGTGGATCATCGGGTTCACCGCGTTCTACGTGTACCCGATGGCATCGAGCCTGTACTTCTCGTTCACGAAGTACGACATCTTGAGCCAGCCGAGATGGACCGGCCTCAGCAATTACCGCTTCATGTTCACCAGCGACCCGCTGTTCTGGGTGTCGCTTCGCAACACGCTCTGGATCATCGCGTTCCTGGTGCCGCTCCAGGTGATCTTCGCGATCGCGACCGCATCGGTGCTGACCAGGGTCAAGCGCGGGCTCCCCCTCTACCGGACGATCTTCTTCCTGCCCTCGATGGTCCCACTGGTGGCGGCGGCGCTCGGCTTCATCTACCTGCTCAACCCGGCCGGGCCGGTCAACCGCCTCCTGCACCTGCTGCACCTGCCGGAGCCGCTGTGGTTCGTGGACCCTCGCTACACCAAGCCCGGCGTGGCGCTGATCGGCCTGTGGGGCATCGGCCAGACGATGATCATCTTCCTCGCCGCGCTGCTCGACGTGCCGAAGCAGCTCTACGAGGCGGCCGAGATCGAGGGCGCCAACCCCTGGCAGCGGTTCCGCCACGTGACCCTGCCGATGATCTCCCCGGTGATCTTCTTCTCGGTGGTCATCGGGATGATCCAGGGCTTCCAGTACTTCACCCAGGCCTACGTGATATCCAGGTCGGGCGATCAGACGCACCCCGTCGGCTATCCGCAGGACTCACTGTTGTTCTACTTGAGCCACCTGTACCAGCAGGGCTTCGAGGGCTTCCACATGGGCTATGCCGCCGCCCTCTCCTGGGTCATGTTCATCGTGACCATGACCTGCACCATCGCGCTCATCCGCAGCTCGCGCCGGTGGGTGTACTACCAGGGAGGCTTCAAGTGACCGCGGTCTCTGCTCCGGGCACCGCCGCCACGATCTCGCGCCGCCCGGTGCCCCCCTCGATCCGGCGCCGCCGGATCCTCATGTCGGTCGGCAACCACTC
>Ga0137371_10004483_pt1 | contig 10940 bp, 17 predicted proteins | sample SagtaG_7_FD_104919 | JGI IMG/M metagenome (GOLD analysis project Ga0137371, IMG submission 104919) | Vadose zone soil microbial communities from Sagehorn Ranch, Mendocino, California, USA - Sage1_R_40_16 metaG | ecosystem: Environmental > Terrestrial > Soil > Vadose zone | place: USA... | reverse complement strand
CATCGCGTAACGACGGGCGGAACATTCGCTCGGCGGCGGTGGTAGATGACGAGAACTCTGGCCCGCTTGGACTTCCTCGTGCCTTTCCCTGTCAGGATCGGTCGGACACATGGCCGGGGGGAGTCGTACCGCCGCGCCGCGTGAGCGTCAAGGAAAACAGGATGGATTCGGCTACCGAGAGGGGTTGGCCCCACCGAAGCGTAAGGCATTAGGCAGACTCACCGCCTTTTTCCTTGACGGGCGGCTCGGGCGATACAACGAGGCGTTGGAGTACCTGTCGCGAGCGCATCAGCCCTATTGCAAGTGCTGTGCGGAACTCGCAGCCGCCGGGCTCATCGAGCCGGTGACGCGGCACTGACGGATCGAAGCGGGCACGGACCCCTCCTGGGGCTAGCCCGGAACGGATTTGCAAATACCCGTGCAACGTTTTTGGTGCGGGCCGAAGGGGAACGATATTGGTGATTTTCGGCACAGGTTTTTGGGCACGGGGGGGCAGAGGGCTCGGAACCCCGAGAGCCCGAACGGCCTACTGCACGAGGGCGAGCGGCGAGCCCGTGAACGCACTCTCCAGGCGCGCTCCTAAGGCACTTGCGGCGTTGACGCGCGCTGTGCCGTGCGAGTATGCGGACGCGGTGGCCTTCTTAGCCCGAGCGCAGCGGCGTCAGCATCGCGACGGCTTCACCGAGTGGATTCAGGTCGCGTTGCTCGTGCTCACGGTGGTGGTCGCCTTCTACGTGGTCATCATCCGCTGAGGCGTGCGCGCCGCTCGGCGGCCCGAAGAACTGTTGCCGCCTGCGCTCCAGTCGCCGGTCGAATGCGCGCCGATCCGTGAGGTAGAGGTGCGCTAGCCCCCGCTCCCCCTGGGCGCGAAAGAGGGCGGCGGTGATCGCGTCGGCCTCGCGATTGTATTCCGCCATCGCAGCCGTCCATTCGTCACTGTCCTCGACCTCGAAGCGCCCCTCGTACCGCGCTGTGAGGTCGCGGTCCCGCAGGAGGTGATCGCTCGCCAGCTCGAGGAGGGGTAAGGGGCGTTTGCGTTCTGCGCTGTTGACGGTGGCGGGACCTGGCGGTATCTCCCCGAGACCGCAGTCTCCGTGCCGCACACTCAAAGGGTGATAGCAACATGAAGATGTTCGCCCGCCAGCATGAGGACGAGAAGTTGGCGCAACTCGCCACTCGGATTCCGCTCCGCACGGCCCGCCGGCTCAAGGAGTTTTGCGTGCGGAACGAAGTACGGATGCAGACCTTCGTCCGCACCGCCTTGGCTGAGAAGCTGGCTCACGCGCGCCGCAGGGCTCGCCGGCGACGTTCTAGAGCCTGAGGCGCTCCGAAACGGACCACGGTCACCAAGCTCCTCAGCCTCGGCATCGTTTCCTCCCTTCGACTATGGGAAGCGACCGACGACCGCTTTAGACTCAACACCTGCTTGGTGATATACGGCACCGCGCGGGCCGTGCCGCTGCGCGAGTTGGGGGCGGTGGTGAGGTGGTGGCAGATAGGCGACGTGCGCTGAGGGTTGCGCTCACCTCGGCCAAGTGCGGCGGCTGCAAGACGGCCTTCCCCGACCCGACGCCGCTGGAGGGCGAGTGAAATACGCCCTCTTCTGCGAGCGCTGCGGCGCGCGCATCGTTGTCGCGGGGCAGGTGGGGAACGACGCCGCGAACGCCATCGCGCAGCACCTGCGCGCCGAGCATCCCGACCTCATGCCCGCAGACCGCCGGCCCGACTTCGCCACGCTGCTCGGGTACGTCCGCGTGCGGATGACCAACGGCGGCACGTGAAAACCATGCGCGCGGGACGGCCGCCGCTCCTATGCAGCTTTGAGCGGCCCTCGTGCTCTCGGTTTCGTTTCGAGCAGCCTGCGCCCCACGTCGAGGAGCGACCGACCGACGAGCACGGCAGCCCCGAGCAGGACGAATCCGGCAACGACGGGCACTGACATCGCTACGCCGGTAAGCCGCGAGACGAGGCGCACGCCTTCACGACCAACATCATTCACGGTCATGGCGGCCTCCTGAAACGACAGCCTGCCTACCTCAAGGCGGCTCGCCAGGGCAAGGCCCCCCAGGGACGAGACGAGGAAGCACTACATACCGTTGCTGGCTAGCCGACCTGGTGGTATCTGACGCCCGCGACGAAGCCGCAGAGGAGGCGCGATGAAGCGGATACTCCTGGGCGTTGTCGGTGTAGCTTTGGGTCTGCTCGCGCCCGTGCGAGCGGTGGACGCGGCGGCGACACGCGCTGAGAAGTGCGCGGCGGCTGAGCTAAAGGCGGCGGGCCAGAAGGCGGCGGCAAAGCTGCGGTGCCAGTCGCCATGCTTGGCCGAAGGCGGTGGGACGCAGGAAGGAGTTGGGCATGAGGGGTGTGCGTCGAAGAGAGCCCAGGGCTCGCAGCTGTTGGTGCCCGTTGTGCGGTCTCGGGGCGTGGCTGCGGAAGAACGGGAATGGGCTCTTGCTCCACGTGGCGGGCCACCTACTGGCCGTGGTGCTCTTGGCAATGGTGGCGTGGGTGTGGCAGCTCGGGGCCCCGGTCAGCTTCGTGGCGTAGTCGGGAAGTCGCGGCCCCGCAGGCGCTGGCGCTGCGCGTTGGCGGGGTGAGGGCTGACTGCGGCGGTTCCTGCTCGCGTCCGCAGGGCTAACGCCTCGAAGTCAACGGAACTTCGAGAACGAACCGGAGCGGTTCATTATCGATCCGAACAGGAGGGCGGGCGGCCCGCCTCCCCGGCCTTCTCGCAAAGGCAACCGACCACGTGCCCGCCTCACCCACCGGGCAGCGCGCGGATGGTCGCGCGTAGTCGGGCGTTCAAAGATCGGCGAACCCGCGACCAGAACGTCAGCGCCCGCGGCGGCGGCGGCCGCGGTGTTGTGCGGTTTGATACCCCCGTCCACCTCGATGACAAAGCGCGCGGTCTCGTCGCCAGGCGGCGTGCAGCGGCAAGCTTCTCGATCGATCCCTCAACGAAGGGCCGCCGCCCCAGCCGGGGTTGACGCTCATCACGAGCAGGAGGTCGATCTGGTCCGCGAACGGGCGAATGTGCTCCAGGGGCGTGGCTGGGTTGAGCGCCAGCCCCGTCGCGTCGCCCTCGAGCACCGCGTGGCGAGGTCGCGCGCCGGCCCCGCGGACGGCCGCGGGGAGGCTTGAACCAGGGGAGTACGACACACCGAAGACCCTCCCGCCTCCTCAAAGATGACCGGCCGCCCAACCACAGCGTCTTCCGGAGCAGCCAGCCTGGGCGCTGGAATTGCAGCCTACCGGTGCCGAAGGTGTAACTATCGAGAACGGCGATTCTCGCTGGAGGAATCGACCAATGAACCGCAGTCTGAACGGCACCCAAGACGCCACCCTGTCCGATGCCGAGGCCGAGATCCGCGACCTCGCCCTCGTGCGTGCCGTCCCGCCCGACCAGCGGCCCGCGCGAGTGTACCTCACCAGGCTGGGCGAAGGGTCCCGCCGCACCATGCAGACGGCGCTCGACACCATGGCGGCCCTGCCCACGGGCCAGCGGTGCGACGCCGACACGCTCGACTGGAGCCGGCTCCGCTATCAGCACACGGCGGCCGTTCGGGCCGTCCTCTTGGAGCGCTACCAGCCCGCCACGACGAACAAGCACCTGGCCGCCCTCCGGGGCGTCCTCCGGGAAGCCTGGCAGCTCGGTCGAGAATATAGACGTCACGCACATCGCTGGCGGCCATCTCTCATATTGCCAAGAATATGGAGGCGCTCCTCCGCTTCATCGGGTTGGACGCCGCCTCCGCGATGACCGCTTGACGTCGGCCAACTCCGATTCATAGGGAGTCTCGTCCAAAGAACACGTTCAGCCCGGAAGCTGCCGCGCGGCCATTCCGGTCATCACCAGGGACCAGCCGTCGAAGATCAGGTCGATGCCGACGAAGGTCCCGATGACCCAGACGCCCGATACGGGCCACTCGCTCCAGATCATGATCCCGAGGATGAGCGTCACGAGACCGCCGAGGACGGCCCAGCCGCGTCCCGGGAACCGGAACGACACCGCCGCCACGATCCGAAAGATACCCCCGACCATGAAGAACGCCGCCAGGAGGAGCGTCAGGGAGAGCGCGCCGGCGGCGGGGTTCGCGACGATCAGCAGCCCAACGACGAGCGAGAGGACGCCGCCCAACAGATGGCGCGTGAAGCCGCCCCACGGGTGAACGCGGAAGGCATGCACAGTGTGCATGATTCCGCCGATCACCAGCAGCCACCCAAAGAGGAGCACCGAGGCGAGCGTCACGAGCCCGACGGCACCGAGCGCGATGACGCCGAGGACGATGAGCGCCACGCCGAGGGCGACGAACCAACCCGAGTGGCGCTTGAGCTCCCGGCTGGCGGCGGGATCGAGACCGACTGACATGACAGCGGCCTGCTCCATGGCGCAGCTCCTTCCTCGGCCGACCGACGGGGTCGGGGACCTCAGATGTAGGACCAGAGCCGGGCTGCGCGCAAGGAGCCGGGCGGTGCCGCTGGGCCGCGCCGCTAGCCGGCCACCGGGTGCCCACGCTTCTTCATGGGCCCGGCCTGTCCGCAAGCGGGTCACGCAACGCGGGGCCGGCGCGAGCTGTAGTCAGGCCGCCTCGCCCTTGCTCTGGGCTTGCGGCCCTGGGTCGCTGGCTGCCCGTCGTCCACGGAGCCGTGCCCGCCCGCACGAGCGGCAGGAGCTGCGCAACGAACTGAAGAACATCGAGGTCACAGTCTCCAGCGACTATTCGCCGGATCTCGCCGAAGCGCTCGCTCGCGGGCGGCTGGACCTGGCCTTCATGCGCGTGGAGCCCGGGCTACGACCTCGGGTACCACGTGACGGACCTCATGGTCGCGGTCCTTGAGGAGGAACCCACTCGCGCGGCAGCGTGGGGCGACCCAGTCCGCGCCAGTCGGCGAGCACGCGGCCTTGAACTGTGTCACACTCGGCGCCCGATGCCGCCGACCCCTACCCGACGATCCGCGGAAGCCCGCAGGGTGAGCCGAGACCCTCGGCGCCCCAACCACGTGCCCGCCTGACGAACCCCCTGCACGAGTTTCACCTCATCCCCCTGCTGACCGAGGCCGTCCGGGACATGGGGTACACCCGTCCGACGCCGATCCAGGCGGAAGCGATCCCGGTGATCCTGGCCGGCCGCGACCTGATCGGCTGCGCGTCCACGGGCACCGGCAAGACGGCGGCGTTTCTGCTGCCGATCCTGCAGCTCCTTCACGGCGGGGCGGCGCGCGGCAAGCTGCGCGCGCTCATCCTCGAACCGACGCGCGAGCTGGCCCTGCAGATCGACGAGCAGGCGCTGGCGCTCGGCTACCACGTCGGGCTGACGGCGGTGGCCGTCGTGGGCGGCGTCGAGATGCGCACGCAGGAGCGAGCGCTGCGTGCCGGCGCGGAGATCGTCGTTGCGACGCCCGGGCGGCTCCTCGATCACATGCGCTTCGGCTACGTCGACTACTCGGCACTCGAGGTGCTCGTGCTCGACGAGGCCGACCGGATGCTCGACATGGGCTTCCTGCCCGACATCCGCCGGATCCTGGACGCGCTCCCCGTCGAGCGACAGACGCTCATGTTCTCGGCCACGATACCGCCCGAGATTCGTAAGCTGGCCGACGACATCCTGCGCGATCCGGTGGTCGTCATGGTGGGCGCGCAGAAGCCGGCGAGCGGCATCGTGCACAGCGTCTACCCCGTGGCGCACGAGAGGAAGGGGCGGCTCCTCACCACCCTGCTGCGGCGGGCGGCGATGAGCTCCGTGCTCGTCTTCGTCAAGCGGAAGAGCGACGCCGACCAGCTCGCGCGCACGATCACCCGGAGCGGCGTGCGCGCCACCAGCATCCACTCCGACCGCCGGCAGGAGGATCGGATCGCCGCGCTCGAGGCGTTCCGTCGGGGCGACTATCCGGTCCTGGTCGCTACCGACGTGGCAGCGCGCGGCCTCGACGTGGAGGGCATCTCGCACATCGTCAACTTCGACGTACCATTCTCTTCCGACGACTACATCCACCGCGCCGGCCGCACCGCCCGCGCCGGCGCCGCCGGCGAGGTCATCACCTTCGTGTCGCCGGCGGAGGAGGAGCGGCTCTGCGCCATCGAGAAGGTGGTCGGCGCGACGCTGCCGCGCGTGGTGCTGCCGAACTTCGATCACGGCGCGCACGCGCACGTTCCGCTGCCGGTGGGGGCGCCCGCGCGGACGGGACGCTCGCGGCGCCATCGCCGCTCCCGCGGTTCGCCGGGCGGGTTGGCGTAGCGGCACGGCGCGCGTCCCTTCCGCCGTGCGTTCGTCACTCTGGCATCCATGGCCGAGGAGGATTCGCAACTCACACGCATCGCGTCCGATTTCACGTGGCTCGTTGACGACGTGTCCTGGCCTCGCCCAAACGTAGGGTTGTCGCCTGAGAGGTGGGATTCATACCGTGCGCTGTTCAAGGAAACGGGCGCGTCACATGGAGTGTTTCGGCGGCAGGGGGCACCGGGTGTCTTTCTGACGGCGGGGAGGGGCGAGGGGTCATCCGTCGCGTCGGGAACGGTCATCGTACCCAACGGACGGCAGTTTGACGACCCGCTCGCTACCGCCCAAGCTGATCGGAAGGTACGGCGATGGTGCAACCCGAAACGGCGAGATGGTTGAACGAGAGCCCGGGCAGCTTCGGTGCTGCCCAAAGCCGTTTCGACGACATCTCCTCGATGGATGTCACGGGCGCGGGTGCCCTCTTCATGTCGGCCGAGTACGCGGTGAAGGCCGTGATCGTTGAGCACTACGGTTGCCTACCCCCGTCCTTTGAGACCCACAGGATCGTCACCTCTCGCATCGGATCGGGTTATGGTCCCAGTTCCACCCGACCTGCGGGCGTACCTGCCGACATTGCGCCCCTCGACCCCCACGTCCGCTACCCGGGCGAGACCGCGTACGAGACCTTGGTCTCGTCGTCATCGAACGCGGAGTGGCAGCAGCGCCTGACGACCGCGCCACGGTTCATCCAGTACATCGAGCGCGACGTGATCCGGAACCCAGGCGTCTTCGGCAAGCTAACCGTCTGACATCGGCGCCGCTCTCACCTCACGGCGACGAGGAGGCGATCCTTGCCGGTCGGAGTGGTTGCTCCCAATCGTCACCCGTGTCCACAGCACGGCCCGCAGCCCTCGATTCTCGCCACGGTCGAATGTTCCGTCCCGCTCGATTCTACGCACCGTCACGCTCCTCGCGCTCGACATCATCAATCGATCCAGACTATCCCTGGCTTCAGGCCTAGGACTCTGCGGGGTGAGCGGTCCAGGGGCCGGGGTGGCGGTCGCCTCGCTACGTCGGCCGGTCGCCCTCTTGAGGCTGGTCGCCACGAAACCAGGGCTTTCTTTTTCCCGGTGCTTGAAAGCCGGACGCTCGCCCGCTAGCTTACTCATATCTCACCGAGGGGGACGACATGCCGAGTCGTAGCGATGAGCCGTGGGTTCAGCTGGCAACGCGGATTCCGAAAACTCTCCATCGCCAGCTCAAACTGCACTGCGTTCAGACCGACGCGTCGGTAATGGACTTCGTGGTTCAGTCCCTGGAAGAGAAGCTCGGGAAGGCGAGCGGTCGCAAGCGCGGCGCTCGTTCGGCCTAGCGACGCCCGAGCGGACGGAGCTACCTCTTCACAGCCTGGCGCAGCCGCATCTCGTGAACGGTCCCGGCTTCTCCTTGCGTCAGAGCCAGCGATGGCGGCCACGTGCCGAACCCACCGGGCATCTCTTCTAGCGGCCCGCCGCTAGGATAACGGTAGTCACGGCGGCGGTCATCGAAGTCCGCTCGTACTCCCCAGGTGTCCGGCGCGATCAACGCGACTGCGATCACCCGCGGCGACTTCTCCGCCTGCGCCCGGACGAGGCGATATAGTACCCCGGCGATCTTCACCCTCTCCATCGAGTCGAGTATCGGCGACCCGCACGAGGGACTTGAACCGATGCAACGGGACAACGATCGCATGCCGCGCCCCCTGTGCCGAGACTCGGCGGGGTCCCGGTCGCGACTGGGGTGCAACGAAATCGTCATGCCTGCGCAACCGAGAGGCCGCGAGCGGCGTGACGGAGTTTGCGTCACACCCTCGCGGCGAGAAGGGACTACTACGATAGCCTAGTTCGTTTCTGCGTGGCATCCTGCCGGGTACAGACAGTAGCCGGCGCGCGATGTGATGAAGCGTGCTCGCCAGACGCGCGATCGAGGGCGCATGCCAGCGGCGGGTGTTGCCTCACGGGCGCAGCTGTGCGAGTGCGCGCAAGAAGTTTCCGCCGAGCACCTTCTGGATGGCCGTCGGCGAGAAGGCGCGTTCGAGCATGATCTGCACGAGCCGCGGCAGCTCAAGACACGTGCGAAGGTCGCGCGGTGGGACGATCAGCCCGTCCCCGTCACTGCCGAGCGCCGGAGCGTCCTCCCCCGCGACCTGGATGATGTGCGCCAGATGATCGACGACCGCCGCGGCGGTGCAGCCGGAGCTCGGGGCGAGGAAGCTCTGCTCGTAGATGACGCCGATGACCCCACCCGTGTCGGCCACCGCGCGGAGCTGCGCGTCGTCGACGTTCCGCCAGTGTGGACGGACGCCCGCCGCGCCCGTATGGCTCACCATGAGCGGCTGCGTCTTGTCCTGGATCGCGACCGCGTCGAAGAAGCCTTCGCGACTAATGTGCGCGAGGTCCACGAAGATGCGCCGCTCGTTCAGGCGCCGCACGTAGTCCTTCCCCACGGCGGTGAGGCCGCCGTCCTTGCTCAGCCGGGCGAGGGGTGAGCTCGTCGTGCCGATCGCCGACGTGGACAGGTGCACGAGGGTGCTGCACACGACGAGGTCGTCGGGGATGAGGGCGAGGGCAGCGTGATCGAGCGCGTTACCCCCTTGGATGCTGATGAAGGCGGCGTGCCGGTCGGTGCGCGCCGCGGCATCGTACTCCGCCCGGCTGCGCACGAGCGCGACGGGACAGCGCGCGAGGATCGCGCGCAGGCGGGTGAGGTTATGCGCGAAGACCGCGGCCCGCTTGCGCGGGGACCGCAGCGGGTTCGTCGTGATCGATCAGACGCCGCCGGTGATCCGTGCCTCGCGGATCCGCGGCAGATCGACCTGGGAGAGGAAGCGCGCCCCCGTGGGCCCAGGCCCGTGCCGTTTGGTGAGGTCGTAGCCCAAGACCCGCGTCCAGATGAACGAATCGATGTGCAGATGGATGACGTCGCTCGCGAGGTAGAGGTCGACGGCCTCGCGTGAGATACGCAGGGCTCGGGCCCAGCCACCGCGGTCTTCACGGTGGTCGGCGGAGGTGAGTCGCACGGCGTCGCTCCCATGCCACAGCCCGTTGGGCAGTGAAAACCCGAGGGGGTGCTGGCCTGTGACCAGCGCACGCTGGGGCCGGTTCTTCCTCGTCACCGCCCTCGCCGCGCGCATCGCGCACGCCGCTGCGCCGACCCCGCTACGGGTCGGGACCGGTGAGCGCCTGCTGGTCGTCGCCCCACACCCCGACGACGAGACGCTGGCCGCTGGCGGCCTGATCCAGCGAGTGCTCATGCGGGGCGGCGCGGTGCGCGTTGTGCTGGTCACGGCGGGGGACGGCTACATCGAGGCCGTGAGCCATGAGACCGGTCGCCCGCGACCGCGCCCGGCGGAGTACCTCGCCTATGGCGAGCGGCGCCTACGCGAAGCGCGCCTCGCCTTGCACGAGCTTGGCGGCGATGCGATCCGCGGCGAGCACCTCCTCGGCTTCCCGGATGGCGGCCTCGAACCCCTCCTGCGGGCGCATTGGCAGCACACCCGCCCGGAGCGATCTTCGACCACGGGTGCCCACGAGCCCCCCTACGGGGAGGCCGAGTATCTCGACCTCCGCTACGACGGGGCTGATCTGCGCGCGGCCCTCGTGCGCTGCCTGCGGGAGTTTCGGCCGACAACCGTCGCGCTCCCCGACCCCCTGGATCGCCACCCCGACCACCGGGCGAGCGGGCTCTTCACCCTCCTCGCAGTCAATGAGTGGCTGCGCACGAAACCCCAGCCGCCGGCGCCTCGCCTATCTGGTCCACTGGCCGAACTGGCCGCCGGGTTGGGACGCGCTGCCGCCACCCTCAACAACCGACCGACCACCGCTCGACCTGCCCGCGACGCTGCCACCGCGTGATCTTGCCCGCACGGCCTTCGCCCTGACGGGGGCGGAAGTGGCGACCAAGGCGCGTGCCCTCGATTGCTACGTCACGCAGCAACAGGAGATGCCGACGCTGCTGGCGGCGTTCGTGCGCAGCACGGAGCCCTTCACGGTCCTGACAGACGCGGTGCGGACGCACGTCGGGGAGATGATCGAGCAGGCGGTGCGACAGCCGCCACGCTGATCTGCTGCATGCGCCTGGGAGCGAGAGCCCGCGGCATCAGCCCCGGGCCCCAAGCGCGGCCATGACAACACCCACCGTCCCCCAGATCGCGGCGGCCGTCGTCAGCAATGCACTCCATCTGGCGGCAGCTTCGATAACCGCGCGATCTCGCGCTGCTCGACCTTTTCTGCTTTCTCCCCGCTTCGGTCCCGTTCGGAGAGGTCCACTTGCTCAGCCGTTGTTCGCTCCAGCGGAGGGGCCGTTTCCGCGCCACGCCCACGCAGCCTCTTACCGTTCCCGCTCCTCTTCAGCCTCGCGCTGTTGTCGCTGGCGTTCATGCTGCAGAAGCCGCATGGCTGCGCGGGCATCCTCGTCGATCGAACACCTGCTCCAAGCCGCCGCTGGCCTCGGCGGAGAAGTTTGCCCCCCGGGCGGCCTTCCTCGACGGGTCGTCCGCTCAATCGAGGAGCGAAGATGCCACTCTGCGACCGCCGTAGACGCCGAGCGCCGTCCCGACAACTGAGAGCATGCAGGCCGTCATGAGGCCGACGTGCGCGCCCACGACCCAGCCGATCCAACCGCCCACGTTGGCGCCGATGAGGGCGAAGAAGGTGCTCATCTCGATCTCCAGTACACCAGCGT
>Ga0137371_10004480_pt1 | contig 10943 bp, 11 predicted proteins | sample SagtaG_7_FD_104919 | JGI IMG/M metagenome (GOLD analysis project Ga0137371, IMG submission 104919) | Vadose zone soil microbial communities from Sagehorn Ranch, Mendocino, California, USA - Sage1_R_40_16 metaG | ecosystem: Environmental > Terrestrial > Soil > Vadose zone | place: USA... | reverse complement strand
GCTGGGCAGGCCGGCCCGCTGCATCAGCGACAGCGCGTAATCCTCCTGCTGCACCAGCCGCCGGACGGTGCTGAACGGCTTCTCATCCTCCAGCCGCCCATACAGCAGCGCCCGGCCGAACTTGTAGGAGCGGTCGGCGCGCAGGTGGCTGCGCGCATAAAGCTTGCCGAACACATACCTGGTGTTACCGGCTCCGTCCTGGACCTGGATCCGCAGCGGGGTCGACCCGGCCGAGCCCGACAGCCCGAACGGCTTGACCTCGACCACGGTCAGCCCGAGCTGGTCGGCCAGCGCATCGCGGATCGCCTCGCCACGGCGCCCGCCCACATCCAGGTGGGCGCTTTAGATCGGCGTCCTCCCCTTCCGGGGGACACGGAACCTGCATTTGCGCCACCAATGGCCTCGGGCGGGATCTAGCGTCCTGCTCGGGAGGCGGGCACAAGCGCCGTTCGCGTGAGGTCGTCGAGGGCGCTGCGCACGCCCTGGGCGAACACCTCCAGGTCCGGGCAGCGGTCGCGGTCGGCGGTTGCGGTGAGGTTGAGCTGCCCGGCGTAGGACAGCACGCCGACGACGAGTGTCAGGTTGCCCATGACCGGCATCATGGGGAACAGCTCCAGCAGCCGCGCGCCGGCCAGATACAGCGGCACCGGCGGCCCCGCGACGTTGGTCACCACCAGGTTCACCGACCGCTGCCGCGGAAAGTGCCAGTACCAGGCGCGCTGCCCAGCGGCGAACCGGAAGATCCCGCTGCCCGCCTCCGGACGCGCCTTGTGCTTACGCGCGGCCGTCTCGGCGGCGATCAGCTCAAGGCGGCGCGCCGGGTCGGGCTCGCCGAGCGGCAGCGGCACCATCATCCACCCGGGCTTGTTGCCGCGGGCCTGCCCGGGCTGCTCGTGATGGGTGGAGATGGTCACCATCGCGCGCTGCACCAGGTCGTGGACGTCCTCGCCGCGGCTTGCCAGCAGCTGCCGCAGGCCGCCGGCCACCGCGGCCAGCACCACGTCGTTGACCGTGGCGTGGTGGGCGTGGGCGATCTGTTTGGTGGGGTCCAGGCGGCTGCGGATGATGGCGAGCCGACGGCCGGTGCCGACCGGGCGGTTGAGGCTGGTGTGCGGGGCGGGGTGGTCGGTGAGGACTTCCCGCCACGCCGGCCAGGCGGCCCGCGCCTGGCGCAGCGTCCTGCCCGGATGGGTAAGGCCCAACCACCCGCGGCCCAGCTCCTGCTGGCGCCGGCGGAGGTTGTCGGCCAGCAGCTGCCTGGCCGCCGGGACGGGTGCCGGGGTCCACGGCGGTGCGGCCGGGGTGGACGTGTCGGCGGCCTGGTCCAGCAGTGCTCCGAAGACAGCCAGGGCCGCGGTGCCGTCGGCGATGGCGTGCTGCAGCCGCAGGTACGCGCCCACCCGCCGGTCGGGCAGGCCGGGCAGCAGCCACAGTTCCCACAGCGGCCGGGCTGGGTCCAGCCGCCGGGCCGCCAGTTCCTGGCATGCGGCCAGCAGCTGGGCTTGGCCGCCGGGGGCGGCAACCGGGTGGCCCCGGATGTGGTCGGCGAGGTCGAAACGGGGAGCGTCGACCCACAGGGGCCAGCCCAGCCCCCGGGGGGGCCGGTACAGCAGCTGCCGAAACCGGGGGACCAGGTGCAATCTCGGCTCGAGCCGGGTCCGGACCGCCTCGATCCGGATCCGGCCGTCGCGGTCGAGCAGGCTGGTGCCGTTGAGGATGGCGAGCCCGCCGATGTCGCTGGACCAGCCATAGTCGTCCCACAGCAGCAGGAACAGGTCTGAGGCAGTCACCCGCTCCAGCAGAGGTGTCCCGGCCATCACGTCACGCCCTGCGGGAGGAGACCGAACTGGGCCAAGATGGCCACGCTGTCGTAGTACAGGTTGTCGATGATGATCTTCCCGTCGCGCACCACCACCAGCTCCATGCCCTTGATCTCCACCCGCTTGCCGGTAGGAGGTATCTGGGTGCCGTCCGGCAGCAGGAACGGACCAGTGTGGGTTCCCGCGAAGGTCCACTCGTCGGCGAACGAGTCGCCCTGCCCGACGAAGCTCCTCACGGTGTGGGCGACATCCGAACACGCGGTCAGATCCCGGGCGAGACGCTCGCGGATCGCGCTCCGGCCCTCAAAGGTGCCATCGGGCATCAGCTGGACGGCGTCCTCGGCGTACAGATCCATGACGGCGTCGAGATCGCCCGCGTTGTACCGCTCGACGTAACGCTCCAGCAGACTCTTGTTGAAACTCATCGCCTTCTCCTCTTCTTGACATCGCGCGCACCCGTGCGTGGGCCGCTCTGGTTCACACCTGCTTGGGCACGTGCCCGGCATAGACGAGGCGCATGATCTTGTGCCCGAAGTCGGCGGTGGGCCCGAACATCAGCGGGCAGCCGCCGTCGATGACGGTGATGCCGTGGGCCCGGCCGTAGCTGGTGGCGGCGGGCGAGACGCTGCCCGTGCCGGGGCCCCGGTGCATCCACACGTGCTTGATGCCGAGCTCGGCGCACTCGCGCATGGTGTCCTTGGCGATCTGGGGCCGGGTTCCGATCACCACCGCATCGACCCCGCCGGGGATCGATGCCAGGTCCGGGTAGCACCAGTCCCCTTCGACCTGGCCGGTGTTCGGGTTGACCGCGAAGACCTGATAGCCGCGCTCGCGCAGCCGCCGGTACACGTTGTTGCTCCCGTGGGTCTTGGGCGTGCGGGACACCCCGGTGACCGCCACCCGCTTGTTCGCCAGGAACGCAGCTGCGGCCTGATTGATGCTCTGCATGGCCCCTCCCTTCTGCTTCCTTTCAGTGGTCGTGTTCGGCGTCGATCGCCAGGTCCAGCGCGAGGACGCTGGCCAGGATCAGCACGTCGTCCTCGCCGGGGGCAACATCGACCGTGTAGCTCGCGGTCATGCTCAGCCAGCGTTTGGAGATGGTCGCTACCGTCTGGCCGTCCCGCTCGATCGTGAACTCGTGGCTGAGCAGATCGCCGTCGATCTCCAGGTCACCAGCACCATGGACGTCGATCGTGAACCGGTCGCCGAAGGCGGTGAACAAGTGCTTGCGCACCTCGGCCACGTCCTTGCCGCCGATACTGATCTGGTAGGCCGGGCGCAGCGCGGCCAGCTTGCGGTGCACCTGCCCGGCCTCGCGCCCAGCCGGGTCGCGGAGGATGAGCCGGTTACGCAGGCTCATCACCTTGCCGTCCACGTGCAGCACGGGCTGCCCCGCCCCGTCGGTGATGGCGGAGTCCTCACCCATGCGGAACATCCGCTCGCGGATCACGTACATCTTCATCACCTCCTGCTCTCACGCTGTCCTCGCTGCGTGGCGCCGACCTGAACACCATCGCCTGAGCGAATCGCCTCGACGATGACCTGGGCGAAGTTGCCCGGCGCGTCGAACGGGACGGCGTGCGCGGTGCCATCGATCTCCCGCACCGTCGCCGTCGGGATAGCCTGGGCCAGCGAGCGCGTAAGGGGGCGCATATAGCTGCGGCTCCGCGACCCATACGTGCACACGACCGGCGTGGTGATCGTCGCCAGGTCCTGGGCTCGGGGGTAGCCGCCCATGCTGCTTTTCAGATCAGCGACGACCGATCTCCCGTTTTCCCTGGCAGTGCGCCGCCACTGTTCGGGGAAGGCGTCCCACGCGCTGCCACCGTCGCGATACGAGTAGACCCAGCGCAGCAGCGTTTCGGCTGCGTCCGGGTAGCGGCCTCGCCATGCCAGCCACTGCATCCTCGCCAGCGTGCCCAGGCCCCACGCGTCTGGATGCCGCAGCGCCCGCCAGGCTGCCTCGTGCACGACCACCGCGCGGACCAGATCCGGCCGGCGGACCGCCAGATCCAGCGCGATGGTCGCCCCGGCACTCGTCCCGACCGCCACCGCAGGCCTGGCCTCCAACGCTTCCAGGACCGCTGCGGCATCCCGCGTGTGCTCGGCGGCCGAGCGGACAACCTCACCCCCCGACCGGCTGTACCCACGCCGGTCGTAGGCGATCACCCGGCCGGCCCCGGCCAGATCGCCGACCAGCGCCCCCCACGTCGAGGCGGTAGACCCGGCCGGAGGGATCAACAGGATCGGCGGGCCGTCGCCCTGCTCCTCGTAGTAGAACTTGCTCCCCCGGGCCTTGACGAACCCCATCGTCAACCCCTCCCTTGTTCATAGGGCCAACGTCAACCATGACCTGGCACGAAACGTCCAGCCCTGCCTGGCACGCGGCACGGGCGACACCCGGGCACGCCCGGTGGCCCAGGCGCAGCCAGGCAGGCCATCTGTGGGCATCTCACGGGCCTGTTTCTGCTGGCGCGCTGACCCGCTCGTCGATCACCTGCCAGACCTCCTTGTCCAGCTGGTTCTCCCTTCCCCGGGGGTGAAGACCACGGTCAGCGCGTAGGCGACCCCCAGCAGGTGGCGCCACAGGCTCTCCTTGCGCGCCTGCATCACCGTGCGGTCCCCGCTAGTGCGGAAGACCTGGGCCTCGAACTCCTTCGCGCGGAAGTGATCGGCCAGCGCCCGGGCGAGCTCGTCGGCCGGGACGGTGGTGCTGTAGATCCGCTCGATGTTCAGCGCCGGCACCTTGTCTGCCGGTGTGTCTTTGCCCTGTTCTGTGGCCATTTCAGTTTTCCTCTGCTCTCGCCGGTTCCGCCCCGTTCCCGATGCCGGGAGGGAGCGGACGGAAACCGTTTGGGCCGAGGCCACCTCGCTTCATCGGGACACTCCCTGGTGGGCGCGGTCGCCCTCCGAGAAGAGCCTCCGGTTAGCTCCGGTGCCCTCCGGCCCTGCTCAGTGGGTGCTGGCAGGCTCAAGAGCCTGGAGAAGGGTGAACCACTTGGCGTCCACCCCGATCTTGTCGGCCAAGGCGATGAGCCGCGGCGATGGGTCGCCGTAGAACGTCATCTTGTGGTCGTAGGCGAATTCGGCGAACATGGCCGCGCGAGCGTCGCGGACATTCAGTGCGTGCTCGACCAGGGCATCTGCATCCACGTAGGCCTCGTGGACCTCGCACTGGGTCCCGTCTTTGCTGAGGAACCAGTCGTAGGCGAGCGTTCCGGTGTCCTTCTCCCTGGTCACCCGCATCATCTCGGCCGCTTGCCGCTTGAACCCCTCCAGCTGCCCATCGCGGACCTTCAGATGGGCACGTGCTTCGAACTTGCTCATCGTCTTCCTCCTGCACTTTGAGTAACCCTGCCGGTCATCGTCGGAACACCTGACCCGCTCACGCGGCCACAGCAGGCTCACCGGCACGACCGCGAACGTCCACCAGCGCAGCCGGTGCCGGCGGTCCCGTTCGAGCCCGATCGTGGTCTTCACCGTGGCTCCTCCTTGCCCCGCTGTCCTCGGACGGCACTTCCGCTGGCTGTGCGCGGCTGTTCATGGGATCTGGACCTCGCTGACGCGGGTGATGGTGGTGCGCTCGGCCACGTAGTACGGCAGGAGCCGGAGCGCATCCGCTTCGCTGCCGGCCTCGACGGTCCACCAGATCGCGTGCCCGCCGGTGCGGCACGAGGCCAGGGTCGGCCGGCGGCGAAGCGGGCTGTGGTGTCCTTTGAACGAGGCGAACACCACGCCGCACTCGTCCGGTTCGTGGCGGTGGTGGAGCAGGTAGCGGGCCATGAGCCCAACGTGCCGCCGCGCCGCCGCCCTGACATCGGGGTATCACCCTGAGCCGGACCCTGATCTTTGTCCGCCCGGCGGCCCTGGCCTCCGCGAGCCCGATTGCGGGACTTTCAGCCCTGCGTTCCCAGGCCATTTGGCCCCTGGCCACCCGGGCTCAAAGGGCGAGTCTGAATGAAGGAGGTACGGGGGATGCCGGCGGCCTCCGGGTGGCCTCCAAGGCTCCCCGGTGCCGCCTGGGCGCGCGAGACAGGAGGGTGTGAGGCTGTTTACCGGGCACTTTGTGGGGAGGGCCGACGAGCTGGGTTCGCTGGAGCGGATCCTCGGGCGAGCTGGACCGGGGCTGTCCGGGCGCGATCGAGGTGGCGGGCGAACCGGGGATCGGCAAGACGCGCCTGCTGCGGGAGCTCACCGCTCGCGCCGGGGCGCGCGGGCACCTGGTTCTGTCCGGCGCGGCGTCGGAGTTCGAGCACGACCTGCCGTTCTCGGTGTTCGTCGACGCGCTGGATGAGTACGTCGCGGGCCTGGAGCCGGACCGGCTCGCCGTGCTCGACGGCGCCGTCCAAGCGGAGCTCGCGCACGTCTTCCCGTCACTGTCGGCGCTGGCGGCAGGCCGCGAGGTGGCGCTCCAGTCCGAGCGCTACCGCAGCCATCGTGCGGTCCGCGAACTCCTCAAGCGGCTCGCGGCGCCAGCGCCGCTCGTGCTCGTGCTCGATGACCTCCACTGGGCCGACTCGGCGTCGGTCGAGTTGCTCGGCGCGCTGCTGCGCCGGCCACCGGCCGCAGCCGTGCTCGTGGCAGTGGCGCTTCGCCCCCGCCAGCTGCCCGAGCGGCTCTCGGCCGCGCTCGAGCGGGCGCATCGTGCGGCGGCGCTTACCCGCATCGAACTCGGTGCTTTGACGCCTGTTGAGGCTCGGGAGTTTCTCGGCGAAACGGTCGACGCCGCCGAAGCAATCGTCGTTTACGAGGAGAGCGGCGGCAACCCCTTCTACCTGGAGCAGCTCGCCCGGTCGCTCGACCGCGCCGGTACGGTCCCCCCCATGTCCGAGACCTCGCTGACCGGCCTCGGCGTCCCGCCCGCCGTGGCCGCCGCGCTGAGCGAAGAGCTCGCCCTGCTATCGGAGGACACACGCCTTGTGCTCGAAAGCGCGGCGGTGGCGGGCGACCCGTTCGAGCCCGAGCTGGCGGCGGCCGCGGCGGCGACGTCCGAGGCTGCCGCGATGGACGCGGTCGATGAACTCCTGCAACTCGATCTCATTCACCCGACCGACGTGCCCCGGCGCTTCCGCTTCCGGCACCCGCTCGTCCGGCGCGCGGTCTACGAGGCCACGCCCGGGGGCTGGCGGCTGGGCGTCCACGAACGCTGCGCCGAGGCGCTCGCGACGCGCGGCGCGGCGGCCGCGGCGCGCGCCCACCACATCGAGCGCTCCGCGCGCGTGGGGGACCTTGCCGCTGTCGCGGTTCTGCGCGAGGCCGGGGAGCAGGCCGCCCGCCTGGCGCCGGCAACCGCCGCGCGCTGGTTCGGGGCCGCGCTCCGCCTGCTCCCGCAGACGTCGCCGAGCGAACAGCGCGTCACGCTGCTGCTCGCCCGCGCCGGGGCGCTGACCGCGACGGGCCAGTTCGCTGCCAGCCACGAGGCGCTGCTCGAGAGCCTGGCGCTCGTCCCGGACGAGTCAATCGCGCTGCGCATCACACTCACGACGGCGTGCGCCAGGGTGGAGCACCGCCTCGGGCAATACGAGCAGGCCAACGGGCGCCTTGTCAGTGAGCTCGGCCGTCTGCCCGAGCCGGTCTCAGCCGAGGCCGTGGATCTGCTGATCGAGCTTGCGCTGAACGAGTTCTACCGCTCCCAGTACCACTCGATGTATCACTGGGCCCAGCGCGCGGTGAGCGCCGCGGAAGTGCTCGCAGATCCGCCCCTGACGGCGGCCGCGCTCGCGATGCCTGCGCTCGCCTGCGCCATGACCGGGGCGGGCGGACCGGCGCGCTCCTGCCGTACCGGCGCCGCGTCCCTGGTTGACAGCCTCTGCGATAGCGAGCTCTCGCGCCGCCTTGACGCGGCGGCCTGGCTCGCTGCCGCGGAGCTCTACCTCGACCGCTACGCCGAAGCCGACGCGCACGCCACCCGTGCCCTGGCTCTCGCGCGCGCGACGGGGCAAGAGGAACTCTTCCTTGTCCTGTACCAGATCCTGGGCAAGGCCTGGTACGTGCGCGGCAAGCTGGACCAGGCCACCGAGCTCCTCGACGGCGCGATCGAGGCGGCCCGCCTATTGGGCCAGACGCAGGCTCTGGCGGGGAACCTGTTCAACCGCTCCGTCGTCGCGGTCGCCACCGGCGACCTAGACACCGCCCTGGCCACCGCACAGGAAAGCGCCGACCTCACGCGCGGCCTCGACGAAGGCTTCGTCCCGGCCTGGGCGGCCGTAAGACTCGCCGCGGTGCTTCTCGAAACTGGGCACCCCGGCAGCGCCGTCGGGTTGCTCCTCAGCCGCGCTGGCGGCGAGGAACAGGCCCTCATCCCCGGTAGCTGGCGTGCCTATTGCCTCGAGCTGCTCACGCGCTGCTGGCTCGCCCTCGACCGCCGCAGCCAAGCCGAGCGCGCAGCCGCTTGCGCCCAGGCCACAGCCGCGGCCGTGCAGCTTCCCCTCGCCGCCGCCTGGGCCGATCGCGCCGCCGCAGCCGTGGCCCTGCATGCCGGCGACCCCGCCCACGCAGCCGAGCGAGGGCTCGCCTCCGCCGCCGCCGCTGACCAAGCCGGCGCCCCCATCGAGGCAGCGCTATCACGGACAGTGGCCGGCCGCGCGCTGGCCCGAGCCGGCCAGGCCGAGCGCGCCGTGGCGGAGCTTCAGCGCGCCGCCGCACAGCTCGACGCCTGCGGCGCGCGGCACTACCGCGACGAGGCAGAGCGGGAACTGGGAAAGCTCGGCCACCGCACCCACCGGCGCACCCGGCCAGGCAAGCCCGGCGCAGCCGGCACCGAGTCCCTGACCGAACGCGAACTGCAGGTGGCACGGCTCGTCGCCGACCGCAAGACCAACCCCCAGATAGCCGCGGAACTATTCTTGAGCCAGAAGACAGTCGAGACTCACCTGCGCAACATCTTCCACAAGCTCGACCTCTCCTCACGCGTCGCCCTCGCGCGCGCCATCGAGCGCGCCGGCCGAACGACGGGCACGCCCGTGCGGCACTGATCACGGCGCCCGGCAGCCGGGCATGCACGCTGGCAAGATCGCCCTGCTGGGCCTGTCGATGGGCGCGGAGCAGGCCATCGCGGCCATGGGATCGCACCGGCGGATCCGGGCCGTGGTGGGTGAGGGCGTGCCGGCATACAGCTCATCGACTGCCGCGTTGTGCTCGCGGACCTTAGCTTCGATGGCCCGGACCTGCTGGTCATACTCCTCACGTGCGGCCTGCAGCTGACGGACGCGTGAGTCGTCATCGCGCGTGTGATCAGCAAGCGCCTGCTCAAAAGCATTCCGGGCAGCCTCCTGGGCTCGCGCGTGCCGGGCTTTGCCGCCCACCAGCCCGGACAACACCCCAGGTGGTGGTGGCGCGAAGTCCTCCCACGCCGGAACTGGCAATCGCTGGCCAAGGTCTCCGGGATCGAAGGGCGGTACTGTCGCGGGCCGCTTCAGCATGGCGAACGTCAACTGAGGCGGCGTTTTCAGCGCGGAGGTCAGCAGCGTCTTCAAGTCCGCCAATCGCGAATCCAGCTCTGCCTTCATGGCCTTCGCAGCCGATGCCCCCGCTTCGTGGGCAATTGCTCCTGACGTTTGCGCTCGGCTGCTTCCGCCCTGGCGGCACGACGTTCTGCCCGGTCGTGATCTTCTACCATCTGGCGCAGCATTTGCCGTTGCGTACGCTGCTGAGCCAGGGCGATGCGCGCCCAACGCTCCCGCTCACCTTGCAGCTCCGACCACAGGGACTTCTTGCGAGCCATTGGCGCCTCCCCTTCCACAACAGCAAAGGAAGAACGCACCGGCAAGACCTCTATCCCGAGATAGTCCATTGGCATCGGGATCCCGGTAAACGCTTTGAAACTGTCGCACTGGCGCGGGCGTGTTACTGAAACAGCTGGTCCATGATTTCGGCGCCCTTGGTCAGGGACGGCCGGATCTCGTGCCGGTAGACGCGCTCGGTGACGGCTGTGCCGCTGTGGCCGACCAGGCGTGCGATGTCTTCAAGGTTGACGTCGTTAGCGCTCAGCAGGCTGACGAAGGTATGCCGGAGTTCCCTGGGCGTCCACTCGTGGCCGAGCCCTGCGGCCTTGGTGATCGCGCGGAATGAGCGGCGCACGTTGTAGCGGTCGAGGGGAGTGCCGACGGCCGATGTGAAGACCAGGCCGTGATCTTGCCACAGTGACCCCGCCTTGAGCCGGGCGGCCGCTTGCTGGCTGCGCTGGTCTCTCAGCGCGTCCACGGCCTTGATAGGCAGCTTCAGGACGCGCCTGCTCTTTGGTGTCTTGGTGTCGCCTGAGGCGCGGACGCTGCGGTAGACCGCCAGGGTTCCCGTGTCCAGGTCGACGTCTGCCCATGGGAGCGACCTGAGCTCCTCGGTGCGCAGGCCAGCCAGCAGCGACAGCACTACGTAGGCATGAAGCGGGGAGTCTTCCGCGGCTTCAAGGACCGCGACGGCCTGATCCAGCGTGAGGGACCGCGACGGCCTGCCGTCCTGGCCCTCGGGCGCGTCTACCAGCGACGCGACGTTGCGGCCGACGAGGTCCGCTGCCTGGGCGTGCCGGATGGCTCGTTCGGTGATCTGATGGACCAGCCGCAGCGACCGTGTGGACAGCGAGCCAGACAGGTCCAGCAGGGCCTTCTGGACGTGTCTCGCAGTCAGGTCCCGGAGCTTGACGGCTCCCAGCTTTGAGATGGCATGGTCGGCGAGGTACCGGTAGTTGGCGACCGTACTGGGACTCAGCCTGGTGAGTCCCAGGCAGAGCCAATCCTCGATACAGAGAGCCATCGTGTAAGACGATGACGAGTGGATCCCGGCGTCCATCTCGCGGCGGAGGGCCTTGAGCTTGTCCTTGACCTCGGTCTTGGTTTTCCCGGTCACCTTGCGCCGGACGCGTCGCTTGCCGTCTGGGCTGTAGCCCAGGGAGACAGCACCTGTCCAGCGCTGGTTGACCGCATCAAAGTAGATCGAGTCGTCGCCGTAACCGCGGCGGGCCGACCTCGCCATGGCCGGATCATAACAGAATGGCTCTCTGCTTGGCTCTCCCGAAGTCCTATCTGAGCCGCTACGAGCCTCTGACCAGTCGGGACGGCCGGATTTGAACCGGCGACCCCTTGACCCCCAGGAATGCACAACCGAACCCACGACCTGCACGGCCCTGCG
>Ga0137371_10004478_pt1 | contig 10943 bp, 10 predicted proteins | sample SagtaG_7_FD_104919 | JGI IMG/M metagenome (GOLD analysis project Ga0137371, IMG submission 104919) | Vadose zone soil microbial communities from Sagehorn Ranch, Mendocino, California, USA - Sage1_R_40_16 metaG | ecosystem: Environmental > Terrestrial > Soil > Vadose zone | place: USA... | reverse complement strand
TATGGGCAGGGGAAGCACCAGTACCTGGTCAATCCCAGGATTCTCTAATACCATATACGGAGCAAGTTACTTCTTTAATGGGAATGCCAGAAGAACTCACATCTTCATCACAGTCCCTCATACAGCCCAAAAAGCTCTTGACTTTTATAAGCTCTGCCTGTACACTTTTAACCAGATTAAAGTTGCTCAGTTTGCAACAGGTGGATAACATACTTAATCTAAGGTTAAAGCGTGAGAGGAAAGCTACGCGATAAGCGCACAGACTTCAGGCATGATCGGATCAAGCGCGAACTAATGGAGCGTCGCCGCCCTCCAAAGCGCGAGAGCCGTCTTACACTCCTGCACCTCCAGGAATTGTTAGAAGAAGAATACGTACTGAATGACGAAGATGCGCACCTCATAGGCGCACAGAAAAAGCAAATGTAGGGGCCGGGCTTGCCCCCGCCCTGGCTGTTTACTGAATGACGAAGATGCGCACCTCATAGGCGCACAGAAAAAGCATCCCTAGGGGCGCGGCTTGCCCCCGCCCTGCCTATCCACTAACCCCATGGGGCATCGTCATGGTAGGGGTGCGGCTTGCCCCCGCCCTAGTTACTCACTAACCCCGCCCTGGTTACCCACTAACCCCGTCCTGGCTGCCAACAACACACTCTATTGTGTCATCCACCTCTCTTCTCACGGAATGTCCACCTCTGGGAACAAGCGCCGGGCGATCACCAGGCGCTGAATCTGCGCCGTTCCCTCGAAAATGTCAAACACTTTCGCATCGCGGAACCACTTGGCGATGAACTGCTTGCGTTCAGAATTTTCACCAGAGGCGGTGAGCCGTACTGCCGCTGCCGTCATCTTCATCACTAGTTCCCCGGCATAGGCCTTGCACATCGACGCCTCTTTAGAGTTGGGGATGCGATGGTCAGCCATCCATGAGGCACGCCAGACAAGGAAACGTGCCATCTCTATTTTCTGCCCGAACTCCTCCAGTTCGTCTTCGATCTCGCGGCGCTTGTAAGTTGAAAATCCCTTTGGCAATTCCTCGCATACCCACTCAGAGGTGGTTTCATATGCCGCACGCGCAATACCAACTGCCAGTGCTCCAACCATCGGGCGCGTAGCATCAAGCGTTCCCATCGCCGCCTTAAAGCCAGCTTTCTTGCTACTTTCGCGTCCAGTAAGCAGATTATCTTTAGGTATGCGGCAGTTCTCGAAGATCAGTTCGGCGGTCTGGGAAGCACGCAAGCCCATTTTCTCTTCAATGCGCCCAACAATCAAGCCAGGTGTCCCTTTAGGGACGACAAATGGGCGAATTCCCTCCCTGCCCAGGCTTTTATCCACCGTGGCGAAGGTGACGATTAGATCAGCTCGCGCTCCATTCGTGATGTAGTGCTTATGTCCATTGATAACCCACTCGTCACCATCCAGAACAGCGGTTGTAGACATACCTGCTACATCAGACCCAATCCCTGGCTCGGTCAATGCCAGCGCGCCCCAGTGTAGCTGTCCATCCATGTATGGGCCAAGAAAACGCATCTGCTGTTCTGGCGTACCTTGAGAAAGAATAGGTGGAGCGGCCAGACCCGGTCCAGGAATGCCTGTGGAGAGAGCAGCATCGCCCCATGCCATCTCCTCCTGTGAAAGAACTGAGAGTATATTACCCTGATTCTCTTCTTCTGCCTGTGCCTGCATACGAGCCTGACCTGCAGCCCCTGCCCAGAAACGCCGCTGCATATTCCAGAAGAATGAGTCGGGGATTCTCTCAGTATGGTCGCATTCTAACGAGATCGGACGCATCTCCTCTAACGCAACCTGGTGAGCATAGTCTCGTGCTGCCAGTTGTGATTTGCTGAGAGTAAAATCTATCATCGTGCTTCACTCCATCGCTGCTGCGTTGCGCATCCACATCTCGGCCGGATGATCCTGCAGGAATCCAGCGCCACCCAGGATCTGAATGGCATCAATCGTAGCCGACTTCGATATCTCGATTGCCTGGTGCTGTGCCGACTCAGCCTCACGCACCAGCGTATCTATTTCAACGCCTCGATCCCAGCTCGTCGCCGCCCGCCAGAGCAGCAAGCGAACTGCATCAAGCTTCATTGCTATCTCTGCTACCATAAAGGCGATACCCTGGTATGAAGCAATCGGGCGGCCAAAAGCAACGCGCTCCTTTGCATAATCTCTGGCATATTCGAAGGCAGCGCGAGCCATACCACAGGTGACACCCGCGCGCAGAATGCTATAGAGCGTCGCCGCCCGTATCACGCCACTGTTCCCTGGTTCGCCCAACATGCAGCCTGCAGGGACAGCAGCATCCGTGAAGCTATATGATGCCCTTGGCGCGGCAAGCAACCCCAGCTTCTGCACATCGGCGCTGATCTGCAAACCTTCTACTTGAGCCGGAAGCACTACTGCACACAACCCATCATTGCCCGTTGTGCCCTCCAATCGCATCAGCACTACACGCGGGTTAGATTTCTCTCCATGAATAACATCGCGCTTCGTGCCATTGAGAATGTAGCTGTCGCCCTCCTTGCGTGCCGTCGCACTTACTTCTGCCAGCCTATACCTGCCGGTGCGCTCAGCAAAAGCGAGGCTTCCCCGCTGGGCATATCCACTGCGCTCGTTACAGAACGGAGGTATATATTCCTGCTGCTGGCCTTCATCCCCCGCCAGCAAGACAGTCACCGGACCCATCAACGAGCCGATGATGTTCATGGCAAGCGCGCCATCGCCAAAGCTCAGTTCCTCAGCAATCAGTGTATAGGTCATGGCCTCAATTGCGCCAGACCCACCAAACTGCTCTGGAAACGGTGTTGTAAGGCCCGTCTGTATCAGCATTTGCATCAGCGGCACTGCAATGTCGCCCTGTTTCTCTGCACTCCGTCCTTGTGGGCGCAACTGTTCGACAGCTACACTTCGCGCTAGGTTACGTATCTCTTCCTGCTCCTCTGTTGGGGCGAAGTTGAGCATAGCCTAGATCCTTTCGATAATCATACCATTAGCCATGCCGCCGCCTTCACACATGGTTTGGAGACCGTAGCGCCCACCAGAACGCTCTAGTTCGTGCAGCAAAACAGTGGTCAGGCGCGCACCAGAAGCTCCCAGCGGATGGCCTATGGCAACCGCCCCGCCATTCACATTGACCCGCTGCATATCTGCCCTGGTCTCACGTTGCCACGCCAGCACAACACTGGCGAATGCCTCATTGATCTCAATCAAATCGATCTGATCCAGCGTCAGGTCAGCCCGCCGTAGTACTTTAAAGGTCGCGGGTATAGGGGCAGTTAGCATCATAATGGGGTTATCCCCCGCCAGAGAGAACGCGACAAAGCGAGCGCGCGGCTTCAGTCCCAATCTCTCGGCGGTTGCCCGTTCCATGATGAGTACGGCTGCCGCCCCATCGCTGATTTGCGAGGAATTGCCTGCAGTGACGAGGCCATCCGCCTTGAAAGCGGGCTTGAGGCTGGCCATTTTCTCCATGTTAGTATCAGTGCGGATACCCTCGTCCTGGTCAAAGATACTCGTCGAGCCATCCTCGTTCTTGACTTCAACGGGTACAATCTGACTGCGGAACCGCCCTTCAGTCGTAGCGCGTGCTGCGCGGCGATGGCTCTCCAGGCTAAATGCGTCCAAATCCTCTCTTGTTAGCTCCCACTTCTGGGCTATCAATTCGGCACTGATGCCCTGTGGCACCAGTCCGTTATCATAGCGGCGCAGCATCCGAGTTCCGAAGGGCGCTCCTGGGCCATTTGCATATGACGACCCCATCGGAACCCTGGTCATCGACTCGACTCCGCTAGCGATCACAATGTCATAGGCTCCGCTTATGATGCCCTGAGCCGCAAAGTGAATCGCCTGCTGGCTCGACCCGCACTGGCGATCAACGGTAGTGCCGGGTACTGTTTCAGGAAAGCCCGCTGCTAGCAAGGCATTACGCCCTACATTGAGACTTTGCTCTCCAACCTGGCTAACACAACCTACAATGACATCCTCTATCAGACCGGCGTCAATGCCAGTGCGCTGGATCAACGTAGAAAGAACTTCCGCCAGCAAATCCACCGGGTGCCAGTCCTTCAAACGCCCGTTCCTGCGCCCAACCGCAGTACGGACTGCTTCAACAATTACCGCTTCGCGCTGTGCCATGATCGAAAAGCTCCTTGCTTATATAGCAATATCTTGTGGTGGCAATAGGAGGACATTACTTCTTTGTAAGAGTTATTGTACGTGAACAATAGCAGAGAGCGCAAGGGAGAATATAAAGCCTTTTGCGAAGGCATCCCTGAGGTGAGTGATTTCGTCGAAGCGTGCTTGCAGTTCCCCAAGGACCTGCTGCGAGGTACTTCTTTTGGGCATACCTGCCTCCTTGAGGAAATGAAGCAACGCTTTACAGTCTGGGCAGAGATAGCTGGTCTTCAATCGGCTGCCCAAAGAATCTCAACACTGAAAATTAAGTTGACAATACCGTTAGTAGATGATATGTATTTCAAAGGCGTAGCCTGTCAAAAACCGAAGTAACGGAAGCGGGTCCGAAACTCGTCCCTTATTGATCATCCCTCTCACGAGAAAAGAATTAAACTATGAAAATAGCTAATATAGCCCCTCCTTGGCTTCCTATACCGCCGCAAGATTTTGGCGGAACAGAACTCGTTATTTCTTATCTTGTCGAGGAACAAGTCATGCAGGGCTATGATATTACACTTCTCGCTCCCGGTGACGCCAAAACTTCGGCAAAGCTTGTTTCCTTTTTTCCCAAGTCGCTTATTCCCTCTGGAGTGCCCTGGCAGGCCCCTTTAAAGGCTTTCTATCACCTCTATAAGTCCCTGGAATATGTCAAAACCCACGATAATTTCGATATTGTGCATATACACCTCTCTTCTCCAACAGATATGCTTGTATTTCCTCTAATAGCTGACTTTCCTATTCCCTGCGTGGCAACCTTACACAGCCCATTCCCTTTTGATCTCTTACATGGATGGAGGGGAGATGCTGACCAATTTTACATGGAATGGGCACCCTCCCTACCAGTTATTGCCATCAGTGAGAGTGCCTGCGCTGAAGTCCCGCATAAGCTGAATTTCATTGGGATCATACATCATGGTATACCTACAAATCAATTTATACCCGTAAATCAGGAGAGAGAGCCCTTCTTCGCCTGGTTGGGACGCTTCATCCCTGAGAAAGGAGCCCACGTCGCGATTGAGGCCGCAAAACGAGCGCATGTGCCAATAGTATTGGCAGGTACAGTTGATAAATATGTCCAACAGTCAATGCAATACTTCCAACAGACGATCCGGCCCCATATTGATGATAGGCAGGTCAAATATATTGGGCCGGTCGACCTGGCGAGGAAAATTGATCTTTTAAGTCGTGCATCCGGTCTGCTCAATCCTATTTTGTGGCAGGAGCCATTCGGCATAGTGATGATTGAGGCAATGGCACTGGAATGCCCGGTGATATCGTTTGCACGTGGAGCAGCTCCTGAACTTATTGTGCATGGCGAAACAGGTTTTCTTGCTGAGGATATAGATGAAATGGTGCGTTTCATTCCGCTCATTCATCAAATCGATCGCAAGCTTACACGAGCGCGCGTCGAACTTAATTTCTCGGCTCGGGTAATGGCTCAAAAGTATGTTCGGCTTTATCAAGAGGTAATTACGGCAAATCATAAGAGTTCGTTGCAGTTTTCATAAACAAACTGAGATCTACAAGGAGAAGGCAGTTGACGAGAGATGCATTTGATTTAAATCGTGACAGGGGTCCAAAAAGCCACACTTAGATTATTGGGAGCAATTGAAGAAGAATAAGGCAAACACTCTGCTCAAAGGGCTACTCAATTGCCAGGTCTCTTTCCTGTAAGTCCGCCAGGTTGTGGAGCTGGGCATGTATGGCCGGGAACAGTTCTCGAAATACCTGATAGAAGTCGGTGTAGACCTCGTGAGCCTTTGCATTCGGCTCAATGAGAGCAGCAGTAGCATTCCAGGTCTCACTCGGCTTCACAAGGCCAGTTGCAATGGCAGCTAGCAATGCATCGCCGTAGCTAGCACCTATCGTCTCTCGAGGAAGCTCCTGGGGCATTCCCGTCACATCAGAAACGATCTGCATCCAGAGTCCACCTTTTGTCCCTCCGCCGACAGCAATAAGTTTCTTTCCACCTTCTTCGGCCTCATACATCACCTCAAGGATATCACGTAAGCCATAAGCAGTGGCTTCGAGAACTGCTCGGTAGAGATGACCTCGTCCATGCCTCAGTGTGAGACCACAAATAACGCCACGAGCCTTTGGATCAAAGAGCGGAGACCGCTCTCCTGCAAAGTAGGGCAGCACCACGAGGCCATCCGAGCCTGGTTTGATCCTCGACGCCTCGTCCACGAGTGTCTCATATGGGGGATCTCCAGCGATATGCCTGAGCCACCCAGTGAGTGCTCCGGAGGTTGCCATCCCTGCAGACGATGCTTGAGTGTCAGGGAAAATCCCGGTGGTGCACCAGAGCCTGGGATGAGCCTTCGCTTCGTGAAATATCTCGATCAGGAACATGGTTGAGCCATACATGAGCATCCTATCACCTGGATCGCGTACCCCTACGCTCAGCGCCTCCGAATATGCATCAAGGGTTCCAGTCGCGACAAGAGTGCCAGCAGGAATACCCGTCTCCTTTGCTGCCGCTGGAGTCACCTTTCCGGCAACTTCTGCAGGCCAGAGCAGGCGCGGTAATCGAAGGCCTGGGGCTATCTCTTCTGCCCAACTCTCTATCCAGCGGTTCTCTTTCAGGTTATAGAGCGGGTTGCACTGGCTCGCCGATGGGTGATCCAGGACATATTCGCCTGTAAGTCGATAAACGATGAAGGAGCTTGCCATCAGGAAATGCCGCATCTGCTTCCAGATCTCAGGCTCATTGTGCCGAAGCCAGAGGAGCTTAGGCCCTATTGACTGGCTTGTGAGCAAAGAGCCACCAATCTCAAGAATCTTCCCAGCTCCGTATCGTTCGGTAAGCTCTTCTATCTCTCGTGCTGCTCTTGTATCGATGCCATAGAGTATCGCAGGCCGTAATGATTCTCCTTTCTCATTGATTGGAAGCAAACTGGGACCAATACCGCTGACACAGATAGCGGCAAGCGAGCTGTTAGCCTTAGGTAAAAGTTCGGCGCAGAGAGCTTGAAAATCAGTCCACCATACGTTCTCAGCATCATGCTCAGCCCACCCTGGTCGAGGCAATGAAAGTTCGTGGGCTCGTACACTGATGGCTAGAACTTTCCCATCTGGACGTGCAAGTACTCCTTTCGAGCTAGAGGTCCCGATGTCTATTCCTAGTAAAAGCTCACTCATAGGCTCTCTCCAAACGTTTTTGTGTAATCTCAAGAAAGATGATTGCGCACTGCTTTCTCTATTGCCCCGGGGGTCAACTCATATTTTTCAAAGATACTTTCCTCCGAACCGCCTTCGGCAAATGTATCCAGCAGGCAAACTGGAGTACAACGGACGGGTAAATCCGCGCACAGCAACTCTGAAATGGCACTGTAGAGGCCACCATGAATGGTATGCTCTTCCGCAACCACGAGTCGATTATATTTCCTGGCCAGGCCAAGGACAAAGGTGCGATCAATGGGCTTCACAGTGTGTATCTCCGCGACAGCGCAGTGTATGCCAGCCTGTGCGAGTGACTCGCGTGCGACGAGTGCCGCGTGTACCAGCAATCCACTGGCTATAATGCAACAATCATTGCCATCAGCTAACAACAACCCCTTACCCAACTTCACCGAGACTGAGTATGGGGTAACCTCTGGTGTACCCGAGCGACTAATGCGGAGATAGGTTGGAGCTTGCTGGGCCAGTACCTGTGGCAGCAAATCGTTGATCTGGCGGACATCTGCGGGAACAACGATTTGCATGTTTGGCAGGCAGCGCATGAGCGCAATGTCCTCGATTGCGAAGTGGCTGGAACCGTCTTTGCCAACTGACACACCGGCATGAGTACCAACAAGTACTACTGGCAGTTTGTTCAGGGCAATGCAATTACGAATTGTTTCGAAGGCGCGTCCACAAAGAAAGACAGCGAACGTGCATGCTAATGCCTTATACCCACAGAGTGCTAGACCGGCAGCTACGCCTATTAAATTTTGCTCCGCTACTCCAACATTAAGGTATCTATCCGGGAATCGCACCGCAAATTCTGTAATCCGTGTCGCAGTAGCATTGTCCGCATCGAGCACGAAAAGATCAGGCATTGCCTCTCCGGCTTTGACAAGCGCCTGGCCGAACGCATCGCGTTGGTACATCACCATATCGTTACTCCTTAGAGAGAAGTTCTGCTCTTGCTGCCTGGTACTCTTCTAAGCCTGGTGGGGTACCGTGCCACTTGAGTGAGTTCTCCATGAAACTGACCCCTTTTCCCTTGACCGTCCGTGCAATCACGACTCGTGGCAGGGCATTTCGAGGGGCTTCGAATGCCTCAAGCAGTTCGTGAATACTGTGACCATCGACTTGAAGTACCTCCCACCCAAAAGCAGACCACTTATCGGCCAATGGTTCAATAGCGAGAACACTTTCAGTAGAACCCGTGTACTGAAGCAAGTTCCGATCTATTATAAACGTCAAATTCGAGAGGCCGTTGTGCGCAGCAAAGAGCGTGGCTTCCCATACCAGGCCTACATCCATTTCACCATCGCTCAGAATGGCATAAACGGCGAAGCCTTGCCTCCTGCCTGCAAATGCCATTCCTGCCGCTATAGAGGCGCCAATACCCAATGGCCCGGTAGACGCGTCTACGCCTGGTGTACCTATCTTCGGGTGGCCTTGCAAGTGGCTCCCGAGTTCCCGGAAGTGAAGCAGATCGTGTGATGGAAAGAAGCCGCTATCAGCAAGTGCCGCGTACAGGATAGAGCAAGCATGTCCCTTCGATAGGACGAGCCTATCACGATGTGCCCAGAGCGGATCAGCAGGACGGATCTGGAGCACACGGTAATATAGAGTGGTGATGATCTCAGCCACTGAGAATGCTGGAGCGGGATGACCAGATTTTGCATGATAGATCATCTCAAGAGCAGTTAACCTGAGCTGGTTCGCCTTTCGCATCAAGTCCTGCTCTGATAGCCACGGCGTTGTCAAAGATGGATCGCACATTACCTTCTATCCTACTAAAGTATTATAGATGATTCATAAGAATTGACGAAGTTATCGAAACTCTCACTATGAGATTCTACTCGATATCAGATCCGCCATCAAGAAAGGTGGACCAACATCACCCGTGCTGCTTGCGATAGCGGCGGATGAGCGCATTGGTGGAACTGTCATGCGTAAGCAACGAATCACCGGAGAGTTCCGGGATGAGGCGTCCAGCGAGAACCCTACCCAATTCGACGCTCCACTGATCGAAGGAGTCGATCTGCCAGATGACACGCTGCGTGAACGCGCTATGCTCATACAATGCAATCAACGCCCCCAGCACATCAGGGGTCAAACGCTCAGCCAGGATCGTTGACGAGGGAATATTGCCCACGTAGACGCGGTGCGGCACCAGCCAATTCTCTGTGCCTTCCGCTTTCACCTCTTCGGGTGCTTTGCCAAAGGCGAGAGCCTCAGTCTGACCAAACATGTTTGCCATTAACAAATCCTGGTGCTCACCCAGTGAATTTAGCGTTTGGAAGAAGCCAATGAAGTCGCATGGGATCAGCTTTGTTCCCTGATGAATATGCTGGCAGAAAGAGTGCTGACCGTTGGTTCCTGGCCCGCCCCAGAAAATCTGGCCCGTTTGGTAATTGACCCGCACCCCATCAAAGGTAGCACCCTTGCCGTTGCGTTCCATTGTCAATTGTTGTAAGTATGCAGGGAAATGTTTGAGGTACCGGCTGTAAGGCACCACTGCGACCGTCTGCGCCCCGAAGAAATTGTTGTACCAGACACCAAGCAATCCCATCAATGCGGGAAGGTTGCGCTCGAATGGTGCCGTGCGAAAATGCTCATCCATCGCGTAGAAGCCAGCGAGTAGGGCGCGGAAGTTTTCCGCGCCGACGGCGATCATCGTCGAGAGGCTAATGGCCGAATCCAGCGAATAGCGCTCACCGACCCAATCCCAGAAACCGAATATATTAGCGATGTCAATACCAAATTTTGTGACTTCGGCGGCGTTGTTCGAGACGGCCACGAAGTGTCGCGCAACCGCCTGCTCAGAGCCAAGCTCGTGCAAGATCCACTGTCGGGCGGCCTGCGCGTTCGTCATCGTCTCCATCGTCGTGAAGGTTCTCGACGAAATGATGAAAAGCGTTTCGGCGGGATCAAGGTCGAGCGTGGTCTCGACGAAATCAGTCGCGTCGACATTGGAGACGAAGCGGAAGGTCATCGTGCGGTCGCTATAATAACGGAGCGCTTCATATGTCATCACTGAACCAAGATGCAAGCCGCCGATGCCGATATTGATCACATTGCGAATGCGCTTGCCAGTGTAGCCTGTCCACTCACTGCTACGGACGCGCTGTGCGAAATCAACCATCTGATCGAGCATAGCATGCATATCAGGCAGGGCATTCACCCTATTCCTAATCATCGCTGCCTCGCGATCCTGAGTGACATTGACGTGTTCGCCTCGGAACATCGTGTTAATGTGTTCGAGCAGTCCGCTCTCTTCAGCAAGTTGGCTGAGGAGTGCAAGCGTCTCATCCGTGATACGGTGTTTCGAGTAGTCGAGATAAAGCCCAGCAGCCTCAGCAGTCAGCCGCTGCCCGCGTTGTGGATCGATGGCGAAAAGCTCACGTAAGTGAACTGTGTTGATACGCTGATAATGAACCAACAAGGCCTGCCAAGCGGGCCGCTGCATGAATGGCAGAACTGCATTAACCGTCATAATAGTAGGTCACTTCCAGATGGTGAATTGTATCATGAACAATACAGCCATCTCCACTAGTAGTCAGTCCAGAGAGGTTTGTGAGGCAGAAATGTAGTGACGGTATGGTCTCTGG
>Ga0137371_10004476_pt1 | contig 10946 bp, 9 predicted proteins | sample SagtaG_7_FD_104919 | JGI IMG/M metagenome (GOLD analysis project Ga0137371, IMG submission 104919) | Vadose zone soil microbial communities from Sagehorn Ranch, Mendocino, California, USA - Sage1_R_40_16 metaG | ecosystem: Environmental > Terrestrial > Soil > Vadose zone | place: USA: California... | reverse complement strand
GGCTATATTCCTGATATTCAATTTGCCCCCTTTTACGTGGCACAGAGCAAAGGTTACTACCGGAATGCAGGTCTGGATGTGACCTTTCATCACGGTATTGTCAATGACTTGATCGGCTCACTGGCATTGGGGCGTGATAACTTTGTCTTTGCCAGCGGGGACGAGGAACTGGTGGCGCGAAGCAAGGGCTTACAAGTGGTAGATGTTTCGACCATCTTCCAGAAGTATCCGGTGAGTTTGATCGTGCCGAATACTTCGCCTATTCGTACACTGGCGGATCTGAAGGGGCATTCGATAGGCGAGCCGGGGCCGTATGGAGCGACCCATACGGGGTTGTTGGCGTTGTTGTATCAGGCGCATCTGACAACGAACGATGTAAAGATACATGAGATTGGGTTTACCCAGGTGGCTGCCTTGGCTGGACATAAGGTAGATGCGGTAATGGGATACTCGAACAATGAACCGTTACAGTTACAAAAGCTGGGCTTGGCAGTACGTACCTTTGCGGTTTCAGATTATCAACCATTGGTGTCGAATGGAATTATAACGACGGAGGATACGCTGGCTCATCAACATGCGATAGTGCAGAGTTTTGTGCAAGCAACGTTGAAGGGACTGCAAGAGGTAATTGCGAATCCGACAGAGGCAGTGCGGATCAGTAAGAGTTATGTGCCGGGGATGGATACTGCCAAAGCGATGAGTGTGCTGCAGGCAACTATACCGCTCTGGCAGGGAAACGGGCGGTTGGGCTATAACGATAGCGCGACATGGCAGTCAATGGAGCAATTTCTGATGGCTCTGAAGATTATTCCAGGAGGACAGAATTTTTCGCAGGCGTATACAAATCTGAATGCCGGATAAGCTTTGAGGGTCTGTTTTGAGCCAAAACAGACCCTCAAAGGTAACTTTTCAGGTTGCTGTTGCTACTCCATTATAACTAGCAATTTAGTACCATGCAGTAGCCTGAAGCCATTGCTTCTGCCGCGTATCTCCGGTACACTTCTCTAGCATCGTTGATACTTGAACGCGGGAATAGAAAGGAGCAATGGCTATGATCGGGATAGTACCCACAAAGAAGAGCAGTGAAGAAGCCCTTCCATCAGAGGACTATGTGGGCAAGGCATTGCCACACAGGCTAGGTACATTCGACATGATGATGACCTTCCTGATGATAATGTTCTTCATCAGCAATTCGGTTGGAACGATTGGGGCAGGAAGTGCTGCTTTTACCTATTGGATCATTGGTGCTGTAGTTTTCTTTCTTCCTTGTATCATTGCCACAGCTCAGTTGGGAACGATGTTCCCCTATGAAGGCTCTCTCTACAACTGGACGCACAAGGCACTGGGCAGCTTCTGGAGCTTCTTTGTAGGAGTCTCTTTCTGGGTAGCTGGTATTCTGGGCATGGTTGGTAGTGCAGCAATTGCTGTTACCTTTCTTCAGGGGATTAACGGCAGCCAGCTTGCAGCACCCCAATTACAGGGTGTGTTTATCGTACTCATCTTGATCATCTCGTCGATCTTGTCGTTGCAGTCGTTTCGCACGGTGCAGAATCTTGTCAATATGAGTATGCTCCTGATGCTTGGCGTGATTGCTCTTCTTGGGCTGGCAGCACTTGTCTGGCTAGCGACTGGTCATCCTGTCGCCACAAGCTTTGCTCATGCAGGTGACATGGCCATTCAGCCAGGAAACTATAGGCTTTTTAGCACCGTCATTCTTGCATATTTAGGGGTAAACGTTTCGACGATGCTGGGTAGCGAAATAGGCAACCGCAAAGTGGTTTCACGTCACCTTTTCTGGGGAGGGTTGCTCGTTTTCGCTGGTTATATAATCGTCACTCTTGCTTTACTGGTGATCCAAGGGCCGAATGCAGCGAGTAAAGGCCCATTCTTAATCATCAGCACCATCGACCAGGTGTTTGGAAAGTTTGTTGGCAGCATCACCAGTATCTGTGTGATCGCTTTCTTTGTCGTCTTCACCGCGCTCCTCAATAGCATCTTTGCACGTCTCCTGTTTGTGGCTGCTGTTGATCGACGTCTGCCCATAGACCTCGGCAAGCTCGATGAAAACCGTGTGCCTCTCAATGCCGTGATGTTCCAGACCACAATTGCTGTGCTGTTTGCTGCGGTAGTCTTTCTGTTGCCATATCTCATTACGTTTAGCAATCCCGCGAATCTTGCTAGTGAGCTATTCACGGTGAGTGTGTACGCACATAGCCAGGTGTGGGCAATCTCCAGCATATTCTTATTTCTCGATCTATTGGTACTCTACGTGCGTGATAGGCAAGGCTTTCATGCACGACGCATTTTTCCTATGCCTGTACTGTGGATTTGTATAATTGTTGCACCTCTTGCCTGCTTGTTGGCGATAGTGGTCACTCTGTTCTATTCACCAATACCACAACAAATTCCAACCGGTCAGTGGGTGTATGTCGTGGGTGGTGTTACGTTAGGCTGGTTGATCTGTGCTGCTCTGGCTAGTATGTTGGCGAGCAGCGAAGCGGCCTGGGAAGATCAAAGCAGCGAGATGAAGTAGTTTTTTCGCGATGGTTAGGTGAAAGGAGAACTCATTCGATGGCTTCTGATATCGTTTCCATTCCAGAGCTTGAGCCCGCTATTGAGACCCAAGGTATTGAGCGCGTTTTGCCGACAACCCGGTCGCATGTGCGCATTTTCGATAACTTCACTATATGGATGTCGTCCAATCTAGTGATTCCTACTGTGGCGATTGGCGTACTCGCAACGAGCCTTTTCCACCTCGGATTTTGGGATAGCGTGGGTGCTATTGTTCTCTTCAATGTTTTGGGTGCTGTCCCAGTAGCTTTCTTCTCAACTATGGGTCCCAAACTAGGTCTGCGGCAGATGACCATTTCGCGTTTCTCGTTTGGTTGGGTTGGTGCGATTATTATGGCTCTCGTCAATGTAGCGGCGTGTACTGGTTGGTCTGCGGTCAATGCGATTGTGGGTGGTCAGTTAGTCGAAGCACTGAGCGGAGGGACGGTAGCTCGGCCAGTGGCTATTCTCGTCATCGCAGTATTGACTACAATTATCAGTATCTATGGGTACAAGCATGTTCATGGTTATGCACGTTACGCCTGGATACCGATAGCGATCATATTCCTGATCATGTTGATCATTGCGGGACCGAAGATAGCGGTTATTCCTACGCCTGCATTTGGTATTGCCGAAATTGCTTCTTTCGTCTCCTTTGGCGGTGCTGTCTACGGTTTCGCTACCGGTTGGTGTTCCTATGCTGCTGACTACAATGTCAGACAACCAGAAGACACATCGGCATCTCGTGTTTTCTGGCTCACCTTCCTGGGTGTTGCTCTTCCCTACATTGTCCTGGAGATATTTGGTATGGCCTTGACCACTGCCTATAAGAGTACGGGTGGCGGTGATCTCCTGGTGGCAGTGCTCAAACCTTTAGGGGGCTTTGGAAGCTTCCTGCTGGTTCTGCTGGCGTTGAGTATTGTGGCCAACAATGTTCCCAATGCCTATAGCCTCGGACTCTCCATGCAGGTGCTGGGCAGGTCCTTCCAACGTGTCAGTCGTGCTATATGGACGCTGTTTGGAGCTCTGATCTACATGTTGATCGCTATCCCTGCTGTCGCCAATTTTGATACTACTCTGTCTAATTTCCTACTAATTATTGCCTATTGGCTTGGTCCCTGGAGTGTTATTCTCCTTGAGGAACATTTCTTATTCCGGCGAGGGCGGTACAATGTTGAAGATTGGAATACACCAGGGAAGCTTCCCATTGGTTGGGCAGCACTGGTTTCGATGGCATTTGGTCTGGTGGGTGTCTATCTTGGTGCGTACCACGAACTCTTAATTGGCCCCATCGCAAAACAGCTCGGTATGGACATTGGCTTTGAGCTTGGTCTTATCTTTGCAGGTATTGCCTATTTCTTTCTGAGGCGCATTGAGCTAGCCCTGACTGGTCGATAGCCTTGTGAGACTCTGATACCTCAGGAGGTCGTTGATAGATCGTAGAGAGCCAGATTGCTGAAGAAGATATCAGCTCCAACATCGATGGCGAGGCCGATGCTACCGGTGGGATAGAGCTTGTTCTGGACAATGCCTTGCTGTTGACCATTGAGGTAGAAGGTGAAGGTATTGCCGTGGACAACGACATCAATGGTGATGAGGCCATTGAATTGAATGGTGGCCTGCTGCCTATGGAGGAGGGTCTTTTGGCCGTTACTATCGCCGTAAACATTGGTTTCCCACCAGCCATTAGGTGAGAGGAGCAGGGTGTAGGCTCCCTGGTGAGTGAGCCCTGGCTGATTGCGGAAGAAGACGCCAAAGTTCCCCTGTGAGGTAGAGCTTTGCTTGACCTGCACCTGCAAGATGTAGTCGTTGGGCAGAGTGGAGCCGTTGGGAAGGTGATCAAGAAATGCGCCCGCAAGATAGCTGCTACTGGCATCGGTCAGTTCGGTGGCAGATGTAGTGCATTGTACGTGTGCATTATTACCCATGGTCCAGGAACTATAGTGGGCATCGCAGATGGGCAAGGCAGTGCTATAGAGCAGGGAACCAACAGGAATTGGCGCGGTTGGAAGAACCGTTGGGGATAGAACACGCGGTATCTGTCCTCCTGTCGTCGAAGCACTACCACCAGCAGCATGATGGATGTTTGTAAGAGCCAGCGGTGTGCCGATGATGAGCAGGAGGACTAAGAGGCCGCCGAGGATGCTGGGCCACATGGAGAGCCAGCTTTTGCGATTTGTAATAGATTCTCTCAGAGGAGAAACAGATAGATTGAGAGCAGGTTCCCAAGAACTGCGCTCTGGACGAGCCGATACAGGTGTGGCTTTGACGGTGGGAGCTTCATGTTCAGGGACGGTTGCTATCTCCAGTACCGTGTCATGACTACTCAGGGTAAGAGGCGCGGTGGGTTCAGGCGTCTGTTGGGCAGCGAGAGCAAGCGGATAAGATGAAGGAGCTGTGGCGGCAGCGATACGGAGAGCGCGTGCCAGCTCACCGGCACTGCTGTAGCGTTGCTCAGGTTTTTTTGCGATGGCTTTCATCACGACGGCTTCAACGCCGTGGGGAATATCTTGTTGCAGGTGCGAAAACGGTGGAGGCTCTTCTACTGAGTGTTTGACGGCGATGGCCAGAGGTGTTGAGCCGGTAAAGGGAACACGGCCACTGAGCATCTGGTAGAGGACGATGCCAAGGGAGTAGATATCGGTGCGTTTATCTACGGGGTTACCGGTGGATTGTTCGGGTGAGAAATATTCGGGGGTGCCGATGACGGCACCAGCACTGGTGACGTCAGAGGACGGTTGCTGATCAGCTTCGGTGCTTTCATTGAGGATTTTTGCAAGACCAAAATCGGCAAGAACGACACGTCCGTCGGCATGAAAGAGGATGTTGCTAGGTTTGAGGTCGCGATGAATGATGCCACGAGCATGAGCGTAGTCAAGAGCAGCTGCAGCCTGCTCGATGATAGCGACCGTTTCATCGAGCGCAAGGCGACCACGTTTGGCCAGGAGATCGCGCAGCGTGCCGCCAGTAATGTGAGGCATGACGAGGTAAGCCATATCCCCTTGTTCCCCATATTCATGGATGGGTATGATGTTGATATGGTCAAGGGCAGCGATGGCATCGGCTTCACGGCGGAAGCGTAGCAGAAATTCTTTGCGTACTTTTGTCTCTAACATCTGGCCCGGCATAAGTACTTTGACAGCTACTGAGCGGCGTGGCCGGGATTGCTGGGCCAGGTAGACTGCTCCCATACCTCCACGTCCAAGGAGATGCTGGAGGGTGCAGGTACCAAGTATCTGCCCAAGTAGCTGATTGCTTTCAGTTGCCACGTTCGTCCCTATCCTCTCGAACTTTTGAAATACGCTCTATCATTGCATTGAGAGAAATGCGCCGGGAATGATTTTCAGGGATAGTGCTGTACCAACAATAGGCTCTCATATATTAATCGTTGGTGCTTCTGATTTTGTCACATCTGCTTGTAAGAATGCGAACAATTGGTGTGAATAATCACAAAGGTATCTCTACTGTAAGAGACGTATGGAGGTAATGAAATGTTCCAGGAATATGAGAATGGTATTATCGTTCAGGAGTTTTCTGTTGGTCAAACCAGGCAGGAGTCATCACCCCTGCCTGGTTTGACCTGTAAGTTCTAGTTGCTGTTCACCGCGTATGTTCTGCGGTTTCTAACAACTTCAAAACTCTATACCACTTAACAACCAGCGTAAGCGATCTTTATTCCGCCGTAGCCGATCCACAATATTGCGTGTCAGGCGAAAGATTTCAGAGACATTGCTAAACTCATTCGGGCAGAACTGGACAATTTGCCGGGGTTTGAGATTACAGTAGTACAGCAAATAGGCCAGTCGCTGCTCGCGTGGATTCTGGAGGAAACTCCTGATGGCCTCCCAGCGTTCATTCCTCTCATCTCTGTCTTCTACCGCAGGCTCTTCAGGGAAACCAGGCTCAGGCCACGGCATCTCTTCCGATCGCAATTGCGCCCGCAGCGTATCGACAATATCGCTATTCAAGCACAAACGCAAAAAGCGTAATGCCCCGGCCAGGGTTAAGAGCAAACAGGTCCGATGTTGGAGGGAGAGTTGTGCCAGTATGCATTTGGTCAGTTCGGCTTCTTCAACCTGTTTCTCGGGACCATCTACGATGAGACATTGATGTGGGGGGTGTTTCCTCCTCTTCCCATGATAGGTGGTCAATGGGTCGTGCTTGTCGCAAATGTTTGTGTGCCTCGCAAGTAGCAATGCGATAGAGCCAAGGCTTAAAAGATGCTGGATTGTGCAACTCGGGTAACGCTAGCCAGGCTTTGAAAAAAGTTTCCTGAGCTAGGTCATGTGCAATACCATCATTGCGGACGAGACGTGTAATATAGGTATATATTTTCGTTTTGTAGTGTTCAAACAAAATGGCAAAGGCTTGTTGCTCTCTTGCACGAGCACGCTCTACCATTCGAAGAAGCCAGCAATCGATGGATATGTTAGGCGGAGGATCATCAGCGGAGTCCTCGCATGAAAGCATGACTACACTCCTTTTTACATGTGCTGAGCTGTACACTCTAAATTTCTTGTTCTCTACTTTCTATGATGCATTTTCGCGGTGAAATCCTACGATTTTTCTGACAAAAATGCATAGTACACCAAAGTCATGATGTCATGACCGCACTTGACTAAAAAGCTTTATAGCCACACCGCTACTTGCTAGCTTATTGAGTAAAGTCTAAAGTTGCTGGCGAAGATAGAACCCCCTGCGTCAAGGGCGATACCCACTGTTCCAGTGGCATATGTAGTATCGCTGGCGGTACCGACGAGTGTGCCGTTGGAATAGAAAGAGAAGTTGGAGCCAATGACAACGACATCTAAAGCGAGAGGGCCAGATATACTGCCGAAAGGGCCTTGCTTGATGGTTGTGGGAGCACCGGTGGTGTTGTCGTAGACGTAGCTGCTCCATGTGCCGTCGGAATGGACAAAAAAGGTATAGACGCCCTGAGCATTACCTGGTTGATTGCGGAAGTAGACGCCGAAGTCGGCCTGATTACCGGCAGCTGGTTGTAGGGTTACTTCGATAACATAATTTGAGGGAAAGGACCTGTTGGGCATGGAGTATAACAGAGTGCCGACGAGATCAGGTGAGCTTGCATTAGGGTTGCTAAGAGATGTACCGTTTCCCTGGCAGGAGACCATTGGGCTGTTGTAGTTGGCCCAGTGTCCACCGCTGGAGTCACAAGGAGTTCCTGGACTGGTGGCAGAGTAGAGAAGTGCTCCCTTTGGGATACTGTTGGTTGGCTGTGTTGGGGTAGGTTGAAGGGTCGGTGTGATGCCCGTAGTAGGTGGCGAGGTAGGTGTTACCTGGTTACCAGAGGCTGGTGTGGAATTTGAGGGTTGTGTAGCGGAAGTGTTGATGGTTGTGCTCGTCCCTGTGGAAGAGGGTGGGTTTGTAGTGGTGCCTCTGTTGAGGAGCAGGCCAACCATGACGCCGCCAAGAGTGAGAATGAGGACAAGTAGAACGCCGAAAAAGATCAGCCAGGGCTGTTGCTTGTTGGTAGGTGCAGGGTAAGGAGTTACCGGATACGCAGGTGCGACGGGAGGAGAGAAGCCTCCGCTGGATGGCTCGTTGTGTGGGCGTGTTGGTAGTGCGGTTTCTATAACGGCATTAGCTGATTGGTCGGAAGGTGGTGGGGGAGTTGGTGGTGATACCTGTGGGCGATGTGAGGATATGACAGTGGGGGCGTTACGCACAGCGGTTTCTGAGAGGTAATGGGGGGTCTGTGATGGCTTGTTGTAATGCGAGGGCTAGTGCTCCGGCAGTGGGAAAACGATCTTCGCGTTTTTTCGCAAGAGCTTTTTGGATGACGCTATCTATAGCTGGTGAAATAGCGGGATTTCTTTGGTGCAATGATGGAGGTGGCACTTGTAAATGTTGCGTAGCTACGGCGTAGGGAGTGTTCCCTGTGAAGGGAACCTGTCCACTGAGCATTTGGAAGAGGATGATGCCAAGGGCATAGATATCGACGCGGGCATCGATGGGTTCGCCCAGGACCATTTCCGGGGCCATGTATTCGGGAGTGCCAAGCAGCATGCCCGTGTTGGTGAGGGTAGCGCGGAAAGTGCTATCGCCATCCTGGACGATGCGAGCGATGCCGAAGTCAGTCAAGACTAATCTGCCATCGTTATGAAGAAGAAAATTACCAGGTTTGAGATCGCGATGAATAACTCCCTGGGCATGGGCATAGTCAAGGGCGGCGGCAGCTTGGTTGATGAAAGTGCTGGCTTCTTGTAGTGTGAGTGCGCCATTGCGGGCTAAAAGGTCACGCAGGCTCCCACCGAGAAGGGGAGGCATGACGAGGTAGGCGAGACCAGCTTGTTCTCCATACTCGTAGATGGGAATGATGTTGATGTGGTCCAGCTTGGCAATGACATCGGCTTCACGGCGAAAACGGGCCAGAAATTCCCTATAGAGTTGACTATCGGTTGTGATGTTTGGCAAAAGTATCTTGACGGCGACAGGACGTGATGGGCGAATTTGTCTGGCGAGGTAGACGGCACCCATGCCACCCTGTCCAATAAGTTTTTCGAGCGTGCAAGTGCCGAGTGTTTTGCCAATAAGATTAGCACTATTCATCAGAATTCGCACGAGTGGAGACCCCCGGCTTCAGCCGTGGGGAGGAAACCGCACGTTCTCCTTTCTGTACTTGCCCCTTGCGGGCAAACAGGAGAAACACGGTCTCCTGTTTGTCTGATTGCAATCAAAATGCAATCCGTATCCGTGCATACGTATGATGCTCTTCGACAAAGTTATCCGAAGGTTGTCTAAAATCGTTGACACTGACCCTACCCCGCAGGTCTGTTTAATCAACGCTCGTAGAGCTTCAAGCTAGAGCAGGCACTTGAAGGTACCTATGTTTTCTTCGGTAACGGAGCCCGATAGCCTTGTGGCCCTGGCTGAGTCTAGTCAGACCTTCAATTGGCTTGCAACAGCCGGGTGTAATGCCACCCCAGTACACAAGCCCCCGGCTGAAGCCGTGGGGTGTCTGACTGTCTGCTCCCTCACAAAGACTTATCTCTACAATTTTCCCCACTCTATTGTACTGTATCTGCTATGGAATTGTATAGTCATGAACCGCACGGGCTAAAGCCTCGGCGGCTTGTCCCTGTCTTTACGCACCGATCTGATGCCATCCAGATCGACTACCGGACGAAACAAGAGGCACCATGACCGATGCCCTTGAGATGTTTATCGCGGCATTGCGATCAGCGTTATCGCAATGCCCACAAGCTTGACAGAGGAAAACAGCCTGACTCTGGCGGTTCTCTTTTGCACAGTGTCCGCACTCGCTACACGTTCGACTTGTGTAGGCAAGGTCAACGAAGTGCAATGGGACACCAGCAAGGGCGGCTTTATACGAGAGCCGCGAAACGCAATTGCGCAAACGACCAGGACGAATGGCGACTACGCTGGGAACGTCTAACCGTGCGTTGCGTCCGTTGACGGATGTGTCTAAGTTCCTCAATCGCTATTCCTTGATGGTTGGCTTTGGCCTTATGCACAAGACGTTTGGAGATGACATGATTCGTGTTTTTTCGGAAACGGGCTTCCTTACCAGAGAGCTTTTTGAGATGCCGTTTAGCCGACTTCGTGCCACGCTTTTGCAAACGTTGCCTCAAAGCGTGCATGCGTTGACGTGTCTTCTCGACTTGCTCACCGCTAAAGGTCTCACCTGTGCTATCGGTAGCAAGGTTGACAATACCGAGGTCAACACCGAGGGTCTCGGTGGGTTCATTAGGTGTTGGGGCTGGCACATCAAGAGTGACTGCCAGATACCATGTTCCGTTGCGATAGAGCAAATCGGCTTGCCCTTTGATACTGTTCAGACGGGACTCTTGATAGCCTCCCATGCGGAACGGAACGAGGAGACGTCCTTGCAAAGTCAAGAGGGACACTTCGGTCAGTCCCTTAAAGGCCATAACGCGTTCATCATAGGTCATAGCCCCCTCGGGGCGAAAAGTGGGTTTGATACTCTTGTCACGCTTGTAGCTATCAACCACTTTGGAGATAGCCCGTATCGTTAGCTGAGACGACAGGCCGTATTCTTTGCGGATATCAGCATAGACCAACTTTTGCAATTCAAACTTGTTGGCAAGCCGTTGAGCAAAGGCGGTTTCAGCAATGCGGTTACACGCTGCATTGAATGCATGCAAGGTAGCGAGCAAAGCGTTCGATTGTTCTGGACTGGGTGCCAGTTTCAAGAGCATCGTTTGTTTCATACATGGATTATCGCACACCTAGAACGGTATTGTCAATACCATTCTAAGCGATGTGCTCAAGAGGCAAGGGCTCAAGCCAAACACACCTTACCACTAGGGCTCAAGCCCCGTAGCTTCCGCTGGGCTCAAGCCCATTCTGTGATTCTTGCATAAGAGTCAGGGCTTCTCAAAAGTTCTTTTTCC
>Ga0137371_10004475_pt1 | contig 10948 bp, 9 predicted proteins | sample SagtaG_7_FD_104919 | JGI IMG/M metagenome (GOLD analysis project Ga0137371, IMG submission 104919) | Vadose zone soil microbial communities from Sagehorn Ranch, Mendocino, California, USA - Sage1_R_40_16 metaG | ecosystem: Environmental > Terrestrial > Soil > Vadose zone | place: USA: California... | reverse complement strand
GAGGCGCACTCGATCAGCGAGAACGCCGCCGTTCGCTGCGCGCCGGGCCTCACCTCGCTTCTCACCCAGGCCATCAAGGATTGCGGGCAGGCTCCGATCGAGCTGACGAGCGGGGCAGGGCACGACGCGGTCGTGATGTCGTCGCTGGCTGACATCGCGATGCTGTTCGTCCGCTGTAAGGGTGGAATCAGTCACAACCCGGCGGAGTCGGTCAGCGCGGCGGACGTGGCGGTGGCCATCGAGGTCGTGAACCGGTTCATCGAGCTGCTCGCAAAGAGTTGATTATTCGCGGCGGGACGGTGGTCACGGCCCTTGGCGTCGAGCGGGCTGACATCGTGGCCAAGGACCGCACCATCACGGCGGTTGGGCGCGACATCGACGGCGACGGCCAGGAGATCGATGCGACGGGCCTGCACGTATTCCCCGGGGGCATCGACCCGCACGTTCACTTCAATGAGCCCGGCCGCACGGACTGGGAGACCATCAGCAACGGATCCCGCGCCCTGCTCCAAGGCGGGTACACGAGCTTCATCGACATGCCGTTGAACAGCCATCCCGTCACGACAACAGGGAAAGCATTCGATCTGAAGCTCGCTGCCATGAGGCGCTCCGCGCTTCTGCATTACGGCCTCTGGGGCGGCCTCATCCCAGGCAACCTCGACCAGCTGAAACCGCTGGTCGAGCGCGGAGTGATCGGCTTCAAGGCGTTCATGTGCCCGAGCGGCATCGACGAGTTCCCCGCCGTCGACGAGACGACATTGCGCGAAGCCATGGCCCGCATCGCCGAGCTCGACTCAATCCTGCTGGTGCACGCCGAGTCGCCCGCCAGGATCACTACGCCGCAAGGAACAACCGCGATGGATTTCATTCGGTCTCGCCCACCCGAGGCGGAGATCGAAGCCATCGACCAGGCGATCAACGTGGCGCGGCAAACCGGGTGCCGCCTGCACGTTGTGCACGTCAGCACCGTGCAAGGGATCACGCTCGTTCGCGACGCCCAGTTGCATGGAGTAGATGTCAGTGCGGAAACATGCCCCCACTACCTGCTCTACGCGGAGGAAGACCTCGCGCGGCTTGGCGGGGCAGGCAAGTGTGCACCGCCGTTGCGGAGCGCAGCCAACCGCGACGACATGCTTGGCATGGTCGCGGCGGGCGAGATCGAGATGGTCGTGTCAGATCACTCGCCCAGCACTCCCGACCTGAAACAGGGAGCTGACTACACCAGGATCTGGGGCGGCATCTCGGGCTGCCAGTCCACCCGGCAGCTCCTGCTCGCACAGGAACGGATCGAGCCACCGGTCGTGGCAGCCGTCACCGCCACGAACATCGCCCGACGCTTCCGCTTGAAGGAGATGGGAGACATCGCGCCAGGGTTTGACGTCGATCTGTGGATCGTCGATCTCTCTCACGAAGACGTCGTGCGTCGCGAAAGCCTTCTGTATCGCAACCAGTTCAGCGCACACGAAGGTCAGAGGATTCGCGGCAAAACGATCAACACGATCATTCGGGGAGCGAGGCCGGGAAGCGGCCAGCTCATCCGGCCAGCTGCCGGCTCCTAGCCGCGATCTCGCGCGCGACCTGGTCTTCGTCCGCGGTCAGCAGCCGTCCGCCGCGCACCACAGCCCGGCCGTTGACGATCACCGTCTGGGCGCGCGCCGGCGGCGCGAGGGCTAGACCAGCAACCAGGTCCTTGATTCCAGCGTGGGCGAGGTCATCCACGCGAAAGCACGCGATGTCGGCGCATTTGCCCTGCTCGAGGGTTCCGCAGTCCTGGCGACCCAGGCAGTCGGCACCGCCCTGGGTGGCCAGCCGCCAGGCAGCTCTCGCGTCCAGCGCTTGCGGAGACGAGCTCCGCACGCGGGCAAGCAGAAGAGCCTGGTGTGCCTCCACCACGAGGTTGGCGTCTTCGTTGCTGGCCGAGCCGTCGACGCCCAACCCAACCCGCGCTCCGGCGCGCAGCAGGTCCTGCACCCTGCACGCTCCAGCACCGAGACGCATGTTGCTCGAAGGGCAGTGCGCAACTCCGGTCTTGTCTTCGGCGACGCGGTCGACCTCCGAATCGTTGAAGTGGATCCCGTGCGCGTACCAGACATCCGGGCCCACCCAACCGAGGTCCTCCATGAGCTCGAGTGGACGCATCCCGAACCTCTCGTGACAAAACTGTTCCTCGTCCAACGTCTCGGCTACGTGCGTGTGCAGCCTCAAGCCGCGCTGTCGAGCGTAGGCGGCAGAATCGCGCATGAGCTGCGGTGTGACCGAGAAAGGTGAGCACGGAGCCACCGCGACCCGACACATCGATCCAGGCTGCGGATCGTGGTATCGGCTGACGACGTACTCGGTATGCACTAGGATCGCGTCGTCGCTCTCCACCACGCTGTCCGGCGGCAACCCACCTTTCGATTCACCCAGCGACATCGAGCCGCGGCACGGATGGAAGCGCAAGCCGAGCTCGCGCGCGGTGTCAACCAGCGCTTCGAAGATGCCGGCGCGCCCGTGGGGGAACACATAGTGGTGGTCCGTCGACAGCGTGCAGCCCGAGAGCAGCAGCTTCGCCATGGCGGCTCGGGCCGCCACGCGTACGGTGTCGGCGTCGATGCGCGCCCACACCGGGTAGAGGGCGCGCAGCCACTCGAACAACGTGCCGTCGGGCACATAGCCTCGGGTCGCCCACTGGTACATGTGGTCGTGCGCGTTGACGAGGCCGGGCATCGCGACGCAGTTGGGCTCGTCGATCATCTCGTCCGCGCGTGGAGGCGGGCCTGAGCCGATATCCGCGATCATCCCGTCCCGCGACAGCACCCAGCCGTTCTCGATCTCCCGGCTGCCCGTGAACAGCAGCCCGGCCTTCACGAGAAGGGTCACAGCGTCAGGTCGTGCGGCCGCACCGGAACGCGTTTGATGGCGCGCCCAGTGGCGGCGCGAATCGCGGCGACGATAGCGGGGCCGGAGGAGATCGTCGGCGGCTCGCCCACGCCCTTCAGCCCGTAGGGAGAGTTGGGATCGCCAAGCTCGAGGATGTCCATCCGCAGCGGCGGCATGTCGAGGATGGTCGGCAGCAGGTAGTCGGTGAACGAGGCGTTGGCGATCACGCCGTCCTTGACCTGGATCTCCTCCATCAGCGCCAGGCCGAGGCCCTGCGCGGCCCCGCCCTCCAGCTGGCCTTGCACGGCGAGCGGGTTGATCGCCTTGCCCACATCCTGCGCCGTCGCGAGCTCGACGACTTTGACCAGGCCGAGCTCGGCGTCGACATCGACCACGGCCCGATGGGCGGCGAAGGCGTACTGCATGTGGGCATCGGCCTGGCCGGTCTCGGGATCGAGGCGATGCGTGGCGCGCGGGTGAAACTCGCGCGTCTCCTCGATCACCGCATCACCCAGAAGCGTGGCGAGCGAGACGATCTGCTTGCCGTCGGCGCCCACAACGAAGTCGTTCTCGATCTTGAGCACGCTCGCTGGATAGAGCTCCGACTGCGCCATCTCGCAGACACGCACACAGACCGCTTCCGCGGCGGCTTTGACGGCGCCCCCGGTGATGTAGGTCTGGCGGGATGCCGATGACGAGCCGGCGGAGCCGACCTGCGTGTCGGCGTCGAGGACGACGATGTCGGTGACACCCAGCTCGCTGCCCGCGATCTGGGCCTGCACCATCACCATCCCCTGCCCCACCTCGGCCGCGGCGGTGTGCACCTCGACACGCGGCTTGCCATCGACGACTGACAGCCGCACGCGCGCCGTCGAATAGTCCTGGAAGCCTTCGGAGTAGCCGATGTTCTTGAAGCCGACCGCGTATCCGACGCCTCGCTTCACTCCCTCGCCGTGGGTGGTGTTCGAGACGCCGCCGGGCATTGCGGTCGGGTCCTGCTCTGGTCGCCCCTCACCCTGGCCCTCTCCCCGAACGGGGAGAGGGAAGGCGCTCACACGTCGCAACAGCTCGGCGACGGGGACGGGGCCGTCGATCTTTTGGCCGGTGATCATTTCGCTGCCGGTCTCCAGCGCGTTGTGGATGCGCAGCTCGACCGGGTCCATGCCAAGCGCGGCGGCCAGCTTGTCCATCTGCGCCTCGTGCGCGTAGCAGTTCTGGACGGAACCGAAACCGCGCATGGCGCCGCAGGGCGGATTGTTCGAGTAGACGACGATGCCGTCGATCGTCGCGTTCGGACAGCTGTACGGCCCGACCGCAAAACACGACGCGTTGGCGATCACCGCGGTGGAGCTCGAAGCGTATGCGCCGCCGTCGAGCAGGATCCGCGCCTTGACGTAGACGAGAGTCCCGTCGCGGTTCGCGCCGTGCTCGTAGGCCAGGCGGCCAGGGTGTCGGTGCACATGTCCCACAAAGGATTCGGGTCGCGAGTACGAGATCTTGACCGGGCGGCCGGTCTTCAGCGCGAGGAGACACGCGTGTGCCTGCATGGACAGGTCCTCGCGCGCGCCGAATGCGCCGCCGATGCCGGCCATCGTGAGTCTGACCTTCTCGGGCGGTAGATCGAGAATGTTCGCGAGTTGGTGCTGGTCGACGTGCAGCCACTGAGTGGCGATGTAGAGGTCGACTCCACCTTCGCCATCCGGAACCGCGAGCCCGGACTCCGGTCCGAGCGGAGCCTGGTCCTGCATCCCGATCTCGTACTCGCCGCGCACGACGACGTCTGCGCGTGGATTCGGGTCCCCGTGGCGGATCTTCACGTGGCGAGTCACGTTGCCGCCTGGGTGAAGCTGCGGGGCGTCCGGCGAGAGGGCGTCCTCGGGTTGCGTCAGCGGACGCAAAACCTCGTATTCGATCCGCACCTTCTGCGCCGCCCGCCTCGCCTGCTCGGGGTGGTCGGCGGCGACGACCGCGACCGCCTCCCCCCAGTAGCGGACGAAGTCAGACGCGAGCACCGGCTGGTCCTCGATCTCCAGGCCGTACAGCTTCTTGCCTGGCAGGTCCTCGTGCGTGAGCACGGACTGCACTCCCGGCATCGCGCGCGCCTCCGAGGTGTCGATTGAAGTGATGCGGGCGTAGGGGTGAGGGCTGCGCACCGTCGCGCCCCACAGCATCCGCTCGGCATGCAGGTCGGACGAGTATGCAAATGTGCCGCGGACCTTGGCCGGCCCGTCGACCCGGCGGACGCTTTCGCCGACCCTCATCGCGCCGCCATGTGCACGGCCTCGATGATCTTCGCGTAGCCGGTGCAGCGGCAGACGTTGCCCGCCAGCGCCTCACGGATCTCCGCGTCGGACGGTTGCGGGACGCGCTGCAGCAGGTCGTGCGCGGCCACGATCAGCCCGGGCGTGCAGAAGCCGCACTGCACCGCGCCCGCGTCGACGAAGGCGCGCTGGATCGGATGCAGCGCCGGCGCAGCGAGCCCTTCGACGGTGACGACCTGGCGACCGTTGGCCTGGCCACCCAGGACAAGGCACGCGCAAACGAGAGTGCCGTCGAGATACACCGAGCACGAACCGCACTCCCCTTGCTCGCAGGCGTTCTTCGATCCGAAGAGGCCGAATCGCTCGCGCAAAACGTACAGGAGGCTTTCGCCCGGCCATAGGTTTTCGGCCACCTGCGCATGGCCGTTGACCACGCAGCTGATCTTCATGCTGTCCATGCCCAGGCAAGACACCGGCGCGCCATGACCGCGAGCGCGTGGCGGCGGTAAGCGGCGGTGCCGCGCACGTCGTCGATCGGTTTGGACGCAGCCGCGACAAGCTCCCCGAAGCGATTCAGCGTCGCCTCGCTCGGCGGGCGGCGCCCTTCCCAGTCGAGCTCGCTCTGAATGAATCTCTCCGCCTCCACCGCGCGCAGCGGCGTCGGGCCCGCGGAGCCGATCCCCGTCCCGACGCGCCGCCGCGCCGGGTCGAGGGCCAGCGCGAACGAGCAGACGGCGATGACCATGGCGTTACGGGTGCCGACCTTGGAGAACTGCTGCGGCCCCTGCGCCGGTTCGACCACAAACGCCGCGATCAGCTCGTCCTTGCGCATCGCGTTGCGCTTGGGGCCCATGAAGAAGTCGCGCACTGGGACCCGACGCGAGCCGGCCGTCGAGGCGAGCTCGACCTCCGCGTCCGCCGCCAGGAGCGGCGGATGAGCATCGCCCGCCGGCGAGGCGGTGCCGAGGTTGCCGCCGACTGTGCCGCGGTTGCGGATCTGCGGCGAGCCGACGGTACGGGAGGCGATGGCGAGCCCCGGCAGCCGGTCGCCCAGCTCGTCAATGAGCCGCGTGTAGCTCACGCCCGCGCCGATGCGCAACCGGCCATCGTCCATTCCCCACTCGGTGAGCTCGCGGATCGGGGTCAGGTCGATGACCGTCTCGGGACGGCGGTGGTCGAGGTTGATCTCGACCATGAGGTCGGTGCCGCCCGCGATGGGCACCGCCTCGGGATGGGCGGCCTTCATGGCCAGGGCCTCCTCCCATGTCGCCGGTTGGAGGAATTCCATCACCAGGCCATGGGAGCTTCGCGCGCATCGTCACGCGCGATGGTGCCTTCGATCAGGCCATATGGCCGGTCGGACGCGTAGAAGACCTCGTTTTCATTTGCTATCCCGAAAGGCGAGAGGTCAACCACGAAGTGGTGTTTGTTCGGCATCGTGATCCGCGCCTCGGCGACTTCCGGGCGCGCCTCGAGGGCAGCCTTGCCCATCGCGTAGAGCGTCTGCTGCAGGGAGAGGCTGTGCTTCGAAGCGAATGTCTCGATGAGAAGGCGCCGCACTTCCGCAAATGAGTCGGCCCAATCGACCTGCGTATCGCGGTACCGCCACCTGGCGGTCATCGACGTCGCCATGATCCGATCGTGGGTCTCAGGCAACGTGGTGAAGCGGTCCTTGATGTAGCCGTGGAACTCGGAGCCGGTGGATTTGAGGACGACCAGGTCCGCGACGCCCGCGACGACCCACGTGCCGTCGTCGGTGCAAGTGACCGCGGCAAGCCGTTTCTCGGCCCCTGCGCTGACGAAGGCGTGGTCGTGGACGCGAGACCACGGCTGCTCCTCGATCGCCACCCGCGCCCGGTAGACCGACGCGAACTCGCCGACAAAGTGACGCGCAAGCCGGATGGCGAAGTCTTCGATCTCGCCCATCGGTTCGTGAGCGAAGGCAAAGACTGTGTTCTTCTGGGTATCCGTCGGCACTACCTTGCTGTTGTCGCCCGTCAGATGCGTTTCGTCGAAGTCGCCGGCGAGCGCAATGCTGACATTCAGGTCTTTGATCTCATGCGTCCGACCTTTCTTGGTGACGCGTACGACATGGGTCTCCCACTTCCCGTACTGGTTGTCGCCGAGGACGATGGTCATATGCCTTTGTAGGTCGTATACCCGTAGGCGCTGAGCAGCAGAGGCACGTGGAGATGGCCGCCGTCGAAGGTGAAGACGACGGCGACGGAGGGATAGAAGGCGTCGAGGCCGGAGCGCTCGAAGTACGGCTTGGTGTCGAACTCGAGGCGATACTCGGCGGGATCGAGCAGCTCCTCGGTCAGCTCGCGGACCCTCCCCTCGGCGTCGGTCTCGGTTTGCGCGACCTCTTTCCAGTCGCCATCGGGCTCGCGGCGATGCAGGGCCACGGCAAGGCCGGCCGCCGGAGTGCCGCGCATCGTGTCGAGCACATGCGTCGAGATGCTCACCCGAAGAGGGCCTTCTCCAGGCGCATGCGGGCGATCCGGCGCTGCTCACGCGCAGCCTCCTGGAGCTCAGTCGCCGGGTCGTTGTTCATGCGCCGCCGGAGCTCCGACAGGATCTCAGCGGCGCTGCGTCCGCTGGCCGCGATGAGAAAAACGTGGCCGAACCGCTCCTCATACCGCCGATTCTCCACCGCGAGCGCGCTCAGCGTGTCGGGCGAGGCGTCCATGACCCCGCGCTGCTCGCCTTCGGAGGTCGCCGGCGCATCTCCGCCGCGTTCCCCGATCCTCGGGTGCGCCGCGAACGCATCCATCCACTCGCGATCGCTGAGCTCCGCCGAAGCGATGTCCGCCATGGCCAGCAGCGACTCTAGGTCCTCGTAAGGCCTGTCCGCCGCGACGCGGGCTGCCCAGGTGCGATTCGCAAGGCACCCGTACAGGACGTTCTCCGCGTCAGCCTGCGCCAGGTCGTTGAACCACGGTAGGCGATCACTCAATCCCCAGCGGCACCAGCTCGAATCGGCTCACGTCGACCAACCCGCGGTCGGTGATCTTCAGCTCCGGGATCACCGACAGCGCAAGGAAGCTAAGCGTCATGAACGGCGAAGCCATCGTCACGCCCATCGCGGTGAGGCGGCGCTCCATCGAGCGCAGCAGCTCGTGGACCTGGGCCAACGGCCGGTCGCTCATCAAGCCCGCGATCGGCAGCGGCAGCTCCTCGACCACTCGCCCGCCTTCTGCGACGACGATCCCGCCGCCGATCTCGGCCAGCCGGGTCGCGCAAGCGGCCATGTCGCGGTCATCGACGCCCAGCACGACGATGTTGTGCGCGTCGTGCGCCACCGTCGACGCGAACGCCCCGCCCTTGAGGCCGACATTGGTCGCGAACCCGAGGCCGACGCGCCCGGTCGCGTGGTGACGTTCCAGGACCGCGATTTTGACCAGATCGCGGGCCGTGTCCGCGACGAGACAGCCCTCCATCACCTTCGGTTCGACCGCCTCGACTCCGGTCAGAAGCTGCGCCGGGATCACGCGCATGACGCGGATCTTCTTCGGGCCTGCGGGGATCCGGAATGTGGTGGCGTCGAGTGGCGCGAGACTCACGGTCTGCCGCACCCACTCGGGCACCTCGACCTTGACGTGTCGGGGCGGCGCGCCACGCTTCAAGACCTGACGAGGGCGGAACGACTTCAAGTCGTCGAGCACCAGGATGTCGGCCTGGTAACCGGGCGCGATCGCGCCGAGCTGCCACAGTCGGTGATAGGTCGCCGGGTTGATCGTCGCCATCACGACGGCGTCCTCAGGGCTGATCCCCTCCTCGACCGCGACGCGCACCATCTGGTTGATGTGGCCCTGCTCGACGATGATGTCCGGCTCCCGGTCGTCAGTGCAGAAAGCGCAGCGATCCGTGCCGTATCGCTTGATCAGCGGGAGGAGGTCGCGCAGGTTGCGCGCGATCGAAGCCTCGCGCAGCAGCACCCACATGCCGAGGCGCCGCTTCTCCAGGGCTTCCTCGAAAGTGATTGCCTCGTGGTCGGAGCCGATGCCCGCGGCGATGTAGGCGTTGAGCGCAGGGCCGCGAACGCCCGGCGCGTGGCCGTCCACGTGGTTGGTAAGGCCGGTCGTCAGCTTCGCGAGCTCAGCCGCGTCGCCGGCGATGACGCCTGGGAAGTTCATCATCTCGGCGACTCCGATCGTGCGGCTCCGGCGCAACAGGCTCTCGATGTCGCCCGTGGTGAACGGCCGGCGGGGTGACTCAAAGCGCGAGGCTGGGACACACGACGAGGCCATGACGAAAACATCGAGCGGAATGTCCTCGCAGCAGTCGAGGAGCCAGTGGATGCCGTCGGTGCCGAGCACGTTGGCGATCTCGTGGGGATCGGCGACCACGGCGGTCGTGCCATGAGCCAGGACCGCGCGCGCGAACTCGTCGACCATGAGCTTGGACGACTCGATGTGCATGTGGGCATCGATGAAGCCGGGCACCAAAAAGGCGCCCGCGGCATCGAGCCTCTCGCGACCCTCATATCGGCCGAGGCCGACGACATGACCGTCCTGGACCGCGACGTCGACGTCCAGCCATTCCTTCGTGAACACGGACAGGACGTGGCCGCCGGACAGCACAACGTCCGCCGGCTCGTCACCACGCGCGACCGCCATCCAGTGTGCGTCGATGACGGAGAAGCTTAAGGCGGGAGGGTGCCCGCCCGGCGCCTCCGGACCACCCCACGCTCCACACACCTCCCCCGCAGCCCGCAAGTGTGGTACCCGGGGACTTACCCTCATCCCGATGTCCGAAGCCGGACCCATCGGCAGAAGCATGAAACGCGTCGAGGATCCTCGGCTTTTGCGCGGCGAGGGGCGGTTCGTCGACGACATCACGACGCCCCGGCACGTCGCGTTCGTGCGCAGCCCACTCGCGAGCGGTCACCTGAGAAGCATCGACGCGGCTGCATCCCGCGTAACCGTGTTCACGGCCGCCGATCTCGAGGGATCGTGCCTGCCGCTGGCGGTGCACCTGACGACCCGTGGCGCGGTCTCGCCACCGCGGCCAATCCTCGCCGTGGATCGCGTGCGCTTCGTCGGCGAGATGATCGCCGCGGTGGTGGCCGAGAACAGGTACGCCGCCGCCGACGCAGTCGAGCTGATCCAACCGGAGATCGATCCGCTGCGGGCTGTCGTCGGATTCGAGGACGCTATGTCTGGCAGCGCACCTCTCGTGCATGAAGACGTGCCGGGGAATGTCTACTTCCTCGGCCGGCGCGCATACGGCGATGTCGAAGCGGTTTTCGCGCGTGCCGACCTCGTCATCAAGGGACAGGTCACGCATCCGCGCGTCGCCGCCGCCCCCATCGAGGCTCGCGGCGTGGTGGCGGAGCCGGACGGCGACGGGGTGATTGTCTGGACGTCGACGCAAGTGCCGCACCTTGTGGCGGATGCGATCGCCGAATGTCTGGGTCTCGATCGGTCGCGTGTGCGCGTGGTCGCAGCCGACGTCGGGGGAGGATTTGGCGGCAAGGCACAGGTCTACCCCGAGGAGATCCTTATGGCATGGATCGCGCGGCGCATCCATGCGGCTGTGAAATGGGTCGAGACGCGCTCGGAGCACATGCAGGCGGCCGGCCATGCACGCGACCAGCGCGTCGAGTTCAGCGCCGCGGTGCGCAAGGACGGTCGCGCCCTTGGGGTGCGCGCGAAGGTGCTCTCGAGCATCGGCGCCTACGGCATCCGTCCGTTCGGTCCACTGCTCGACCCGCTCGGGACCGCCGGCCTGATCCCCGGCCCCTACGACATCCGCGACTACGAGTACGACACGTACGCCGTCGCAACCAACAAGGCCCCCGAAGGCCCCTACCGCGGGGTCGG
>Ga0137371_10004472_pt1 | contig 10951 bp, 13 predicted proteins | sample SagtaG_7_FD_104919 | JGI IMG/M metagenome (GOLD analysis project Ga0137371, IMG submission 104919) | Vadose zone soil microbial communities from Sagehorn Ranch, Mendocino, California, USA - Sage1_R_40_16 metaG | ecosystem: Environmental > Terrestrial > Soil > Vadose zone | place: USA... | reverse complement strand
GGGCACTCCAAGGGCGCCACCGCGATCGCGGCGGCGGCCGCGGCCGGGACGCGGCGGCTCGCGCGCGCCGTCCTGATCGAGCCGGTGCTCATCTCGGCTTCCCGCCTGAAGGAGCCCGCGTGGGAGAACCCGCTCGCCGCCGCCGCGCGCCGGCGGCGCAACGTGTGGCCGAGCCGGGAGGTCATGTTCGCCTCGCTCAGGGGGCGCATGCCCTTCGAGACCTGGGAGGAGGAGTTCGTCCACCTCTATGTCGACCACGGCGTGGCGGACCGTCCCGACGGCCAGGTGGAGCTCCTCTGCCCGGGTGAGATCGAGGCCCAGGTCTACGCGAATGCGCCCCTGACCGACGGCTTCGGCTTTCTCGAGCACCTCGCCGTGCCCGCGCTCGTCATCCGCGGCGAGCAGAGCCCCGGCTTCGGTGAGCGCGAGGCCGCGGAGGCGATCCGCCGTCTGCCGGCGGGCACGCTCCGCACCGTCGGCGGCGCCGGCCACTTCGTGCCGATGGAGCGCCCGGCCGAGGTGAGCGACGCGATCGCCGCCTTCCTCGGCTGACCCCCCGCCGCCGTGCTAAGAAACGCGCCAACGATGGCGGCGGTCCTCCCTCCCCTCATCGCGGCCGGCAGCTTCGGGCTCTACTTCCTCACCTCGTTCCGCCTCGCGCGCTATCGCCGCGTCCCGTGGGAGTTCCTCGCGGCGATCGCGGCTTGCGCCGGACTCGGCGTGTATCTCTGGTGGCGCGCGCCCGGGATCGGGACCACCGTCGGCGCGCTCCTCTCCGTCGGCATCCTCGTGTTCGCGTGCTGGTTTCTCTTCTCCTTCTCGATGTACGGCCCGCGCGAGGACCGGCCACGAGTTGGCGAGCGTTTCCCCGACTTCACGCTGCCCGCCTCCGACGGCTCGACCTTCAGCCTCGCCGCCGCCCGCGGCCGCCGCCTCCTCGTCCTCTGCTACCGGGGTGACTGGTGACCGTTCTGCGTGACGGAGCTCGGCGAGCTCCGCAAGCACTACCGGGACATCCTCGACCGGCGCGTCGAGGTGGTCGCGGTGAGCGTCGATCCGCCCGACGTCTCGGAGAAGCTCCGCCGGAAGGTCGGCCTCCCGATCCGCTTCCTCTCCGACCAGCGCGGAGCGCTCATGGACGCGCTCCACGTCCGGCATCGTGATGGCATGCCGCCCTCCTTCATCACCCATCGGCCGCCCGACGGCGGGAGCCGCGATCTCTTCCTGTCGACGACCTTCCTCCTCGACGAGGAGGCCGTGATCCGCTGGGTCTACCGACCCGACACCTATCGCGTGCGTGCCCCCGCCCGCGAGGTCCTGCAGGCGATCGACGCGCTCCCATGAGCGCGCCGCTGACGCACCGGACGGATCTCGTGTGCGACCAGCGCACGCATCCGCCGCACGGGACGCGCCGGCCGCCCGGCGCCGCACCGCCCGTGCGCCTCGGCGTGAGCGGCAGCGGCGCGGAGCTCCTCCTCCTCGCCTGGTCGGCCGCCGACCTCGCACGCGAGCGCGCGGCGGGGACGCGGCTGCTCGCCCGGCTCGGCGTGGCCCCCGGCATGCGGGTCGCGAACACGCTCCCCGGCGCGCTCGCCACCCCGGGCTCGCTCCTGCTCGGCGACGTGGCCGAGGAGCTGGGCGCGCTCGACGTGCCGCTCGGACCGCTGGAGGACGCGGCGTCGGCGCGCCAGGCATGGGATTTGGTCGAACGCGTCACGCCGGACGTGATCGTCCTCGACGACGCCTCGGCCGCGACGTTCCTCGCCGCTGCGCCGCTCGCGGAGCGTCCCTGGTGGCGCGGCATCGTGTGGGTCCGCGTGGGCGCCCGCGCCGCGCGCCCCGCCCTGCCGGGGGCCGCCCGCTTCGGCGGCTGGCAGCGCGAGTGGCTCGCGGTGCCCGAGGCGACGAGCTTCGTCGCGGGCACGTGCGCCGCCGGGCGCTTCCACGTCGACGAGGAGGTGGTGGCCGAGGTCGCCGACGGGATGCTCGTGCTCACGCCGCTCGGGCTCGAGGTGCCCCTCGAGCGCTACGCGACCGAGCTGCCCGCGCGACTGATCCCCGGCCCGTGCGCTTGCGGCACGGTCGGAACGACGCTGGAGGTCTGCTGATGGCAAAGACGCTTCCCACGGCCTCCCCTTCGCGCCAGTCAAGGTCGGCGTGCTGATCGGCAGAACGGGGATGGCGTGAAAGTGCCGCACGAGTGCTGGGTCTGATACCTTTGCACCGGGGTGGAGAGGGGGGGGTCTATCGCTGGCGCAGGTCGCGCGCGACCCGGCCCGCTGTCGTTCGAGCGAGGTTCTCCAGTCGCCCGCTCTCGCTCCTGAAGATGATGCTGCCTCGCATGGAGGAGGCGTTCACGGCCTCGTTCCAGACCGTCTCCCCGTTCCCGTCGAGCAGTGCTGCATGCACGAAGAGGTGATCCCGGCCCGAAACGCTCCCGGCCCATGTCACAACCGCCATGGAGCGCAGCCGGAAGCCCGTGACCGTCAGATTCAAGGTCACCGGGCTACTCGCGTCGTAGAGTCCGTCCTTGAGGAGCCGGTCGGTAACGGCGCCGTGCAGCACGGCGTCGGTGCCATAGTTCCGGGCGTCGGGTAGCGCATCCGCCGGAATGGAGTCAGCATCAAGCCTCGCCGTGACCTTACCTACGCGGAGCGGGCCGGGGGATGCTGCGGGGATCAGGCGGTGCGCCGTGACGCTCGTGCAGGCCACGAGGGAGGACAGGAGCAGGAGGACGAGTCCGGTCAGTCGCATGGTCATCTCCTGATCGCGTGTCGGCCGAGTGGCGGTCGTCCTAGTCAGGCGCCCGGGTGGCGGTCTGCTACTTTTCGCCTCGCGGCGATAGCATCCCGTCGCGACGGCTGCTGGGAGCCGAGTGGTGCGAACAGGTCTTGCGCCAATGCCCCGTGCTCCGCGACCGTCCTCGGATAGATGCCGAGCGCCGGGAGCTGGTGCAGATCGACGAGGTTCGGCTCCTCACCTGGCGTGTAGTCGCGTAGGCACATCGCCTGGAAACAGGGGCGATCAGCGGCGGGGTGATCGGTCACGAAGACGAAGTAGAGGTCTGGCCATCGCTGCTTCGCATTGGCGAGCTTCTCCGCGCCGCCGAAGCGGAAGAAGTCGGCAAGGTCCGAGCGGTACTTCACCTCGACCATGAAGAGCTGATGCAAGTCGAGGCCCAGGTTTTCCGCTGGCCTCCACACTAGAAAATCAGGGAGGTCATCGGAGTCTTTCCTCGGCAGCCGTATCACGCTGCTCTCGCGGCCGGCCCGCGCGACGTAGTAATGCGCGTCACGGAAGATCGACTCCACGAGGGCCTCGGCGACCCGGCCCTTCAACGTCTTGAGTGCTTCGTCGCGCATCGACAAGCCGGCGCGGTCAGACCTTCGATGGTCCGTTCGGGTGGATGACGTACTTCACGTCTCGTCGGACCATGGCGTTCATCGCCCGCCCCCAGCGCGTGCGTCACGAGGTCCGCTGCAGAACGCCGCCGCTGCCTGCTCGATGGTGTCGCGGATGGCGAAGTTCCACGCTGCCCTGGCCGCTGCGGGGTTGTCCTCGCCGTAGGTGTAGATCGTCGTCGCGTAGTTCACCGGGACAGTCGCGTGGAAGCTGCGGACGAGCGTCCCGTCCTCGCGGAAGACGTTGACGTGTGACTGCCCCTCCGCTTTCCCCCACAGCGGCATCCCGAGCAGCGGCGTTAGTGTGAACGCCTCGACGAGCGAGAGCGCCCGGCGCCCGAACCCGAGCGCCTTGTAGCCGGTCGCGCGGCCGTCGAACACGTAGTCGGCGTGCACATCTGGGCCGGTCACAACTTGGAAGCACCCCGTGTTGGCGAAGTCAGCGGCCACTTCGGGTGCGTCAGTCTCCCGCACATACTCTCCTTGCACCGCGTGCGCCTGCCCGCCCCAGCTGCCCGAGGAGCACCAGTCAGCCCGCGCTCCCGAACCTGTCCCCTGCGCGTTCAGGTTGCCCGACCCACTCGCGCCGCCGAAGTTGCTGGCGTGCGACTCGCCCGTCACACGGAAGCGGTCGTACTCGAAACCGACGACGCGGATGCGGACGGGCTTTACCGGCCGGTACGCCTGGAGCGGACGGCTGTACTTGGCGGGCGTCGATACGCAGGCCGTCAGGAGCGCCAGGAGCGCCGTGAGGAGCGTTCTGGTCAGACGCATCGTTCAGCTCCGATCAAGTATCGGCTCGGTAGCGGCGCTTCTTGAGGGGCGGTGGAGTGGGGTGGGGGCAGCGAGCTACGGGCGCCGCCAGGGCGGCGACCGTGGGCGCGAAGCGGGCTTCGAAGCGGGCGGCGATGGGGTCTTCCCCTCGTGCCAGCCCGGCAGGAACTTGACGCGCCTTCTCACGCGCCGTCGCCAGGGTCAGGGCCGGGTACGCGCCAATCGCGTGCCTTCGTGCCCGCCGCCCCCCGGGTGCCAAGTCACGGTCCAGCTCTTGTGACCGCGCGGGGTGACGCGAAGGGCGAGGCCGGGCATCTTGGCGTCGAGTACTTCCAGGCGGCCCTGCTTCGGGGGTACAAGCCGGGCGACCGCACGGTCGGTCAACGTGGTCTTCATGGATTCGCCTTCTCCTTGTCCTCTGCTGGGTCGCTCCTGGGTCGCGCAGGCGACGACACTCGGTGACCTCTGATGCCCGCTCCGGCATCACGTGTGCCATGAAAAAATCCTTGCCCCACGGCCTCCCCTTCGCCCCCATCAAGGTCGGCGTGCTGATCGACATCGACATGGGCACGAAGGAGGACTTCCTCGCCACGCTGCGCATGGGCTTCGAGGAGGCGCACGAGGAGGGCGTCGTCACGCGCGCCGTCGAGCTGGTGGTGAAGGAGGCGATCGGCCTTCCCCGCCTCGAGGCGAAGAACACGATCGACGGCTACCTGGAGCTCGTGCGCGAGGGCGTGCTCTGCGTGATCGGTCCCCTCATCACGGACAACTCGATTGCGCTTGCGCCCGTGATCGACCAGGCCGGCGTGCCCGCCGTCACCTGGACCGGCACCGATCGCTACCACGGCCAGTACTGCTTCAACCTGGGCAACGGCGGGCTCGCCGAGGAGGCCGCCATGATGGCGGCGTGGATCCGCCGGCAGGGGCACCGCACGGTCGGCATGATTCACGAGCTCAGCCCGGGCGGCGTCGAGTACGCGTCCAACTTCCGCCACTACGCGGCGCGCGCGGGTCTGGACGTCCTGATCGAGGCCTACACGACGCAGGTGCCCGACGACCTCGAGGCCGTGCTGCGGAAGGTCCGCGACCAGCGGCCCAACTGCCTCGCCTACCTCGGCTACGGCTACCCGACCATCTTGATGGGCCCGATGTTCGAGCACCTCGCCTGGGACCCGCCGCGCATCATGACCAGCGCCTTCCAGTTCTGCTACGCGAAGCCCGAGTGGATGGCGGCGCTCGAGGGCTGGCACGGCATCGACCAGATGTGCGAAGAGAACCCGCGCCTTCGCCCCATGCTCGACCGCTTCGCCGCCCGCCACGGCAAGCGGCGGGATCACACGGTGACCGCGCTCAGCTACGACACGGCGCGGCTCATCGCCGAGGGTCTCGCGCGCGCGCCGCTCCTCACGCCGCGCGGCGTGAAGGAAGGGCTCGAGAAGGTGCGCCTGCTGCCGGCCGTCAACGGCGGGCCGCGCACGCACATGAGCCTTGGCCCCTATGACCACAAGGCCTACAAGGGCGACTGGCTGGTGATCCGGAGGATCGAGGGCGGACGGACGGTGTTCGTGGGGCTCCACGAGCCCGGGTGAACAGGGGCGGGTTTGCCTCTTCGGACCGGCTGCGCGGCGACGACTATGCTACGGGCGACGGAAGCAGGTCGTCCACCGCGACCGACACGCCGGGCAGTCCCACAAGCTCGATTCGCTCGCCGCGGCGGGCGATCGTGATGCTCGCGTAACCTCGCGCCTCCGGCTCGGGGCAGCGTCGGACCTCGACGCAGTCATCGCGGAGGTTGACGATCCAGTACTCAGGGATCCCGCCAGCGGCATAGATCGCCCTCTTCGTGAGCCGGTCCTGTTTGAGTGAGGTGTCTGACACCTCGACCACGAGCAGCGCCGTGCTGGGATGCTCGTGGTCGTAGTCCCGGATGGCTCCCGGCACCACCGCTCCGTCGGGCTCGGGCATGGAGTATATCCCCGCGATCAGGGGAAGCTGGATGCGGACCACCGCGCGGTCTCCGACCGCCCTGAAGAGCGCGTGAGAGAGCCGAACGATTCCCGCGGCGTGCCGAGTGTTCGATGGCGCCATCGCGACGATCACCCCCTCCAGCAACTCCACCTTGTCGTCCGGGCCGAGCACACCTTCGTCGACGAGGCGGAGGTAGTGTTCGGTCGTCCAGCGCGCCGGTGCAGCGGGGTCCGTGGGGGCGGGAGGAAGCATCGAGCGAGCGTACCGCCGGCGTGGCCGCGCGGCAATACATGGGACCGGAAGCCGCCGCGCCAACGACCGGAGACTCACGTGACCAGGTCCCGATCAGCTCGTTGCGCTCCCTTGACCGCCCGTGCGCGCGGCGGCTACAGCCCCGACCGGATGGCGCCTCTGCTGCCGACCTCGTCCTCATTCCTTCGCCTGCAGGGTGAGCGGCGCGGCGCGGCCGGCGGACTCCTCTTCGCCGGGCGGCGCATCCCGTGGGGCGAGCTCGCCGCGGCGGCCGACGACCTCGCCGACTGGCTCGCGCGCCGCGGCGTCGGCGCCGGACAGCACGTGGGCGTGACGGCCGCGAACGAGCCCGCGCTGGTCGCCATGCTCTATGCGCTCTGGGGGCTCGGTGCGGTCGCGGTGCCGATCGGCGTGCGCGCGACGGCCGCGGAGGTGGCGCGGCTGCTCGCGCACGCGCGCGCGATCGGCCTCTTCGCCGATTCGCCGCGTGCCGAGGTCGCGCGTGACGCGGCGGGGGCGGTGGGGCTCCCGGCCTGGGTGTGCCGGCCGGAGCTGCCGCTCGCGCCACGCCTCCTCCGCCGCGGGAGGGCGCGCTCGGCTCCGCGCTCGCGTCTCGCCGCGATCGCCTACACCTCGGGCACCACGGGCGCTCCGAAGGGCGTCATGCTGACGCACGAGAACTTCCTGTGGGCGACGCTCGCGTGCGGCCAGGCGCGCGGCGACACGGGCGACTCGATCGGCGCCTGCCTGAGCCCGCTCACGCACGCCCCGGTGCTCGTCTCGCATCTCCTCTGCCGCGTGCTCGCGGGCTCGAGCGCCGTCCTCTTCGAGCGCTTCGAGCTGGGCACGGTCCTCGAGGCCGTCGAGCGCCACGGCATCACCGACCTGTCGCTCATCGGCGGCATGGTGTTCGACGTTGTGCAGGCGGGGAGCGTGCCCGCCGCCGTGCGCCAGACGGTGCGCAAGGTGAGCGTCGGCGGCGCCCCCACGCCGATGGAGGCCAAGCGAGCGCTTGCCGAGATCTTCGCCGGCGCGGAGATCATCGAGGCCTACGGCCAGACCGAGTCGACCGACGGGGTCACGATGGCGCGCGCCGCGAGCGTGTTCGTGCGCGAGGGTACCGTCGGCTGCATGAACCCGTACGTCGCCGTCGCGGTGGCGCGCGCCGACGGTACGCTCGCGGCGCCCGGCGAGGAGGGCGAGATCGTGATCGGCGGCCCGACCGTGATGGCGGGCTACTACCGGGACCGCGCCGCGACGGCTGCGGCGCTGCGCGAGGGCTGGCTCCGCACCGGGGACCGCGGGCGGCGCGACGAGGACGGCTACTTCTTCGTCACCGGACGCCTGAAGGACGTCATCATCACCGGCGGCGAGAACGTGTCGCCCGCCGAGGTGGAGGAGGTGCTGCGCGCGCACCCCGACGTGGCCGACGTGGCGGTGATCGGCACGCCGCATCCCAGGTGGGGCGAGCAGGTGACCGCGGTGGTCGTGCCGCGCCCGGGCATCGCCCCCGACCCGGGCGCGCTCGCCGCCTTCGCCCGCACGCGGCTCGCCGGCTTCAAGAAGCCGCGCCGCATCGAGTTCGTGGCCGTGCTGCCGCGCAACGCCGCCAACAAGGTCGAGACGGGCCTCCTCCGGCAGCGGTTCGGTGGCTGATGGAGACCCTCGCCGCGCTGCTCGACGCGACCGTCGCGCGCTTTCCGGAGCGCGAGGCGCTGGCGTACGCGCCGCACGGCGAGGTGACGGTGCGGCACACCTGGCGCGAGCTCGCCGCCGAGAGCCGCCGGGCCGCGGCCAGGCTCCGCGCCGCGGGGGCGGGCAAGGGGACGCCCATCGCCCTCCTCTGCTCGAACCGCCCCGAATGGCTGCCCATCGCCTTCGGCGCCGCGCGCCTGGGCGCGATCCTGGTGCCGCTCTCGACCCTCTGGACGCGGGACGAGCTGGCCTACGCGCTCGTGCACGCCGACGTCGAGCTGCTGGTCGCGCTGCCCGGTTTTCTCAGGCACGACTACGTGGCGAGCCTCAGCGGGATCGATGCGCCGCTCCTCCGGCGAGTGGTGCTCTTGAACGACGGCGGGCCGGGCGCGACGCGCTGGGACGATCTGCGCGCAGCGGACGACGCGTCCGAGCCGGCCGTCTCGCCGCGCGATCCCGCCGTCGTCTTCTTCACCTCCGGCACGACGGCGCAGGCGAAGGCCGTCGTGCAGTCGCACGGCGCGCTCACCACCTCGGCGCGCCGGGTGGCCGACTGCCTCGGCCTCGGGCCCGCCGACGCCTGGTGGGGCCACATGCCGCTCTTCTGGAGCGGCGGCTTCGTGCTGGGAGCACTCGCCCAGGTCGCGGCCGGCGGGCGCATCGTGCTTCAGGAGGCGGTGGAGACGGGCGCCGCCCTTGCGCTCCTCGAGCGCGAGGGCTGCACCGTGATGCTCGGCTGGCACCAGGCCAAGCCGCTCCTGGATCACCCCGACTTCCCCCGCCGGAGGCTCCGGCTCAAGAAGGGCTCGGGCGGCACCCACCCGCTCGCCACGCGCCTCCTCGGGCCCGATCACGTCTCGGTCGGCATGTACGGCATGACCGAGACCGCGACCTGCGTCGCCGCGGCGCGCTGGGACGATCCCGAGCCGATCCGCACCCGCACCTTCGGGCGCCCGCTCGCAGGCACGGAGCTCCTCATCGTCGACCCCGAGACCCGCGCGCCCGTCGCGGCGGGCGAGACCGGCGAGATCCTGGTGCGCGGCCCGACCCTCATGGAGGGCTACCTGAAGGTGCCCCGCGCCGAGACCTTCGACGCCGACGGCTTCTTCCCGACCGGCGATCTCGGCTACCTGGACGACGCCGGCTGCCTCCACTTCGTCGGCCGGCTGAAGGACGTCATCAAGACCGCGGGCGTCAACGTGGCGGCGAGCGAAGTCGAGGAGGCGCTCGCGCGCCACCCCGCGGTCCGGGCGGCGCACGTGGTGGGCGTGCCCGACCCGGTGCGCGGCGAGAACGTGGCGGCCTTCATCGTCCTGGTACCGGGGGCGGCCGCGGACGCCGAGGCGCTGCGCGCCTTCTGTCGCGCCTCGCTCGCCAGCTACAAGGTGCCGCGGCACGTGTTCGTGGTCGAGGAGGCCGCGCTCCCGCGCACCGGCACGGGGAAGATCGAGAAGGCGGCCCTCCAGCGGGCCGCCGCGGCGCGGCTCGGGGGCGCCGGGAGATTCCCGAAGAACAAGAAGGCGAAGAGGTAGGCCTCCTTGCCATGTCGAGTATCGTCGGGGACATCGTCCGGCAGCGGCTCATGTCCGGGATCAAGTGGGCCTTGCTCCTCGTGTTCCTTGGCTGGCTACTCCGTCGTCGGCCAGCAGAACACTGGCCGCGCTACGAATTCTCGTTGGTCCTCCCCGGGATGCTGGGAGCATGGCTCCTTTGGGTCTACCTCCAGATAGGAACCGGACGAGACCTCGAAATGGGCCGATTCCCGTATGACCTGGTCGCGCTACCGTGGGCTGGCTGGTTTGCCACCTATAGCTCTACCACCGAGCCGTCCTGGGCGGTGCTCGCGATCGGATGGCTCATCAACGCTGCGCTGCTCTTCGCGTTCGGCTTCTGGATCGACTACGGGCTTTGGCTGCGTCGCCGACGTCGCCTCCGTGGTTTGTCAAAGGGACAATGGCCCGGCGGATGAATCAGCGGGACGGCTCGGGCGGGAGCAGCACGAGCGAGCCGACGATGGCGCGGTACGCTTCCAGCTCCTCAGGGCTCGCCGCCGCCTCCGTGTTGAGCGCCGCCGCGAAGCGCTCCGTCCGCCCCGGGGCGGGGCTCACGTAGGTCAGGTACTCGTGGAAGTGGCTCTCGACCGTGAACTCCTTCGCGACGCAGCGATACTCGGGGTGCGACACCTCGAGGTCGCGGAACACGACCCCGCCGAAGCGCTTGCGATAGTCGTCGATGTCGCCCTGCAGGTCCTGGGCCGCGTCGTTGGCCGCGGTCGTGCCGAGGCGCACCATGATCAGGGTGGCGCCGCCCCGGAGCGCGTGCTTCGTCTGGTAGAAGAGGACGTGCGCGCCGAAGCGCGAGGCGTGGCCCAGGTCCGCCCGCCACGCGGGCGGCTCCTTCACGCCGAAGGCGAAGCCGTCGCCGCGGACGATGACCCGGTCCGCCTGCCGCTCGGCGCGGGCCGGCGCCGCGAGCGCGAGCAGGACGAGGGCGGCGGCCGCGGGCCTCCGCATGCTCAGCGCGCCGGCTCCCACACGGGCAACGTGACCTGCTCGGTGAGCCGCTCGAAGACGACGCGCACCCGCATGCCGAAGGTCATCTCGGCGGGTGTGGCGCGCACCATGTAGCCGACCAGGCGAGGGCCCTCCTCGACCTCGACCAGCACCATGACGAGCGGCAGCAGGTGGCGGAAGGCGGGCAGGAAGGGCTCGTAGCCGATCACGTAGGAGTAGACGCGGCCCCGCCCGCTCGCCTGGAACCACTCCAGCCGCCCGCCGCCCTTCCAGTACATGGGCTTCGGCGGCCAGTGCACGCGGCCGGTCGCGCGCTCGCGCTGGAGCATCAGCTTCCCCTCGCGCGCG
>Ga0137371_10004469_pt1 | contig 10957 bp, 11 predicted proteins | sample SagtaG_7_FD_104919 | JGI IMG/M metagenome (GOLD analysis project Ga0137371, IMG submission 104919) | Vadose zone soil microbial communities from Sagehorn Ranch, Mendocino, California, USA - Sage1_R_40_16 metaG | ecosystem: Environmental > Terrestrial > Soil > Vadose zone | place: USA... | reverse complement strand
TTTGAAACTTAGAACGCATTGCCTTTACTTCATGCGTTGAACGCTTGAACTGGCGACGATCTGGAGAAAGCTGCCGTGTGGGAGCTCCTTTCCTGGGAGCATGGGGCATTGCTTGTGCTGGTCGTCGATATCCTTGAGCATAGTTCCCCGAACGCTGAGTAGATGCCTGGCTTTGACCTGGAGCAGGTAAAGCACGCATATCAGGTGATCTGCGCCTCCCTGGCTCATTAGAGAACTCTTCTTCGTCAGGCAGAAAGTAGGCATCAGCCTCATAGACCTCAGCATACTCATTCTGATCTAGATCGGCATAAGCCATCTCTTCCAGCTCTTGCTGTAAGGTCTGGAGCTCCTGATCATGACGACGCGCAAGGATGGTGAATAGGAGCAAAGAAACGGGAATACTGATCAGTAAAGCCGCCAGTCCACCAATTAGCCCTCCAAGTACCCAGGAATTAAGCGTATTTGCAAATATCAGAATAACAACAGCCCCAATAATGAGCACTAAAACCGCGGCGGCCGCTCTCATAAATACTGATTCCTTTCTGCTCTTCCATAAGTGAAAGAGGCACCCGGGAAAACTTGACTTGCTAGAGGTTCCATGTCCTTGAGGGTAAAAGAACTAGCGGGGTTCTTAGGGGCGGCAGCTCCTAAGCGGGGTGTGGGGTGTCCCCCTTTTCCCAAAAACACCCTAAAGGAAGAAAAACTCTGCTATAACGAAATAACTTGACTATCGAAGAGTATACCAGATAAGAAGGAAATCTACAAGAAGTAATAGGAGCAATTTGATGTAAGAGATACCAGGACCCGCAATACACAATGAGACGATCGTCTCTCGTCTATTTCCAGAGCGCGTAATCTCTGTGTTATCTACTTGCCAGGTGTATAGCTGTCTATATAAAACAGCTTAAGCTGCGCGGCATTTGCGGAAGATTGCCACAACCTTGCCCTGTATTTCCCACTCTCGATCCCATTCACTCTTGGGAATGTAGATAGGGTTCATTTCGGAGTTAGCAGGCTGGAGGCGTACTCGGTCGTGCTCTTTCTCTTGAAAGAAGCGCTTCAAGGTCGCGCGACCATTGTCTTGCAGGTGAACAGCTACCACGATATCACCATTCTCACAGGTGTTTTGTGGCTTGATGACCACATAGTCTTTATCGCATATATGATCGTCGATCATCGACTCACCTTTAACCATCAGAGCATAGACACCCTGCTGTTCAAGCTCGCGTCCGGCGTCAACCGAATCAGATGGATCTGTCAAAATATCCAGGGGTTCACCTGCGGCAATACTGCCCATAACAGGAATGCCAAAGGGACGCTTTAGGAGTTTTATCCCGCGACTTTTCTTCGATTCACGAGCAATATAGCCTTTTTTCTCCAGCATTGAGAGGTGATAATCGACATGGCCAGTACTACCAATTTTCATGGCGCTGCCAATCTCCCGGTTGGTAGGCGGCATTCCCTCGTCTCGTACGTAATCAACGATGAATTCGTATATTCTTCTTTGAAGGTCACTTGCGTGTTCTGATGACATATATTTGTATACCTGCCTTTCTGATTAGGTGTACACACCATAACCATACTGCGGGAAAAAGGAGCGTGAGGCTTTGCCCCCTGATGGGGGTGTCCCTAACTCTCGCCTCTTTCATTTCCCGCAGGAGTTTCCCGTTTTATTTAGAACAGCTATTCAAAGCATAACAAATAAGCGTGCGCAAGTCAAGCATTTTTGAACGAATTTTCAGAAAATCTTTTCGCCTGGGCTATCTTTTTTCCTACCCCCACCCGAAAAAAAGTTTGAAGCGAGGACACCTCGCGCTCCGGCAGAGGGCTGCGCCCTCTGCACTCTCGCCTCTGGCTTGACTCCCGAAAAGCGATGTCTTTTTTCAAAAGGACTTGGAATACTGTTCATCTTTTGATATACTCAATTAGTAGAGGATATGAACTGAGATACCCGCTGTGAAAAGAGTATACCAATATAGGGGTGGCGATTTGCGCATAGCCTTCGGATGGATGTAAAATAAAAGCATCACAGACTCGAAGGATCCCAGCCATAAAAGAGGGAGTCAAATACATGGTTGAGATGACAGTTGAAAGCGTGCGAATCAATTTGCAGACATCGCAGCGAGTGGTCATCTTGAAAGCAACAAAGGAAGAGCGCTATCTATTTATCTGGATAGCCCATGCCGAAGCTTATGCAATTGCTATTGAACTTCAAGGGACGAGTTCTCCCCGTCCCCTGACGCATGACCTGCTCAAAAACATCATCGTTGACCTTGGAGCTAAAATCGAAAGCATTGTGATTTCGGAGCTGATCGAAGATATCTTCTATGCGCGTATCATACTGGACGTTGATGGCAGGCATGTCGAAGTCGATTCGCGTCCTAGCGATGCTATTGCGCTTGCTGTGCGTGCGAAGACACCAATCTACGTCGAAGAGAGTGTGCTCGAACGCGCAGGAGTGGCTTTAGAAGCAGCCGAAGAGCCAATCTCATCTAAATCTGACCCTCAAAAAGAAGAGGAAGAGGATAACCTGGATGCTTACAGGGACTTTATCAATACCTTAGATGTGTTGGATGACTTTGGCAAAGATTAATGTGACTACAGCACAGCCTTTAAGAAGCGAACCAGGATCCGTGAAAGAATCACATACATCAGCAAGGCAAACACGATAAGCAGATCGTTGTATAGCTGCGAGCCATAAAGTAGCGGTATCTTCACATTTTCCAAGAGCATGCGGAAAGGTAGCACGAAGATACCGCTCAACGTGTTAACAAGCCCTACCCATACATTACTGTCTTGCGTTCCAGAGAGAAGAAACAAAAGACGTAGCAGCAACAATATTTCCACGATCACAAAGAAAAACCCTACAAATACCGGGAATGAGCTTCTATGAGGCTTGCGCGGTGCAGGTTTATCAGCTACACGAGGGGGTATACCTGGTAGAGCACCTCCAGGAGGCCTGCCGTTGAAACCCTGAGCTGGAACAGGTGGTAAAACTGGATACATGGGCGGCGCTGGCGGCCCCTGAAATGCGTCTACAGAATTAGCGCTCTGTTTTGGAAAAGGTCTCTCGTCCAATTGTGGGGCAGGAAGATCTTTCTCGTCAATCGATGGCTCAGGTACAGGTATTGTGGATGAATGAGGCGAGAGGATGACCTGCGACATTGGTTCTGTTGGCTGTTCATAATCGTTCATTTGCTCAAAGCGGTTATCTTGTGGTTGCTGCTTATGCATTGTTATGGTGCTCTCCGGGACAAAAACTTTTAAGTTTTCAACCTATTTAGACGTGTTGCTTTGATCCATATCAAATTCCTGCTATCACAATTGTATACTTCTCTATACGATCCATCGCCAGTATTTTTGGTTCTACCTCGTTTAGGGGGACGGCGGGCGACCATAAAGGCCCACCCATCCACTCCACACAGCCCTCGCCCCTACAGGAAAGATTTTTCACCCGCAAGGATGAAGAGACGGCGGGCGACCATAAAGGCCCACCCGGCCACTCCACACCGCCCTCGCCCCTACAGGAAAGATTTTTCACCCGCAAGGATGAAGAGTCGTATTTTTGCTCATTCACAAGTAGTACGGTCAGGCCAGGTACAAGGTTGTACTCGCTTATTCAAACTGGCCCTTGCGCCCTTTACCAGACATGAACTCACGAGAGCCAACCAGTGGCTCACCACTTCTCATGGTATCTAAACCTAATCTTGCTTCTAACTGTAAGCCTTCTGCCAATTCTTTACCTAGCCCGCCATAGGTGGCCCGTCGATCATTACGTAGGCAATTCTGAGGGAACTTCGCCAATGCCTGCGCCAACTCAACCGCACGTTTCAGACTTTGTCCAGGTGGTACAAGCTCGTTCACCAGGCCAACTGCCAGCGCTTCTTTAGCAAGAACGGGTCGCCCGGTAAGTATCATTTCTAAAGCGCGTCCAAGCCCGATTATGCGCGGTAAACGCTGAGTTCCACCATCCAGTAAGGGCACGCCAAAATGACGCTCGAAGCAGCCAAATACAGCAGTCTCATCGGCGATACGTAGATCGCACCAGCAGGCTATCTCTAATCCACCCGCTACACAGTAGCCAGCTACAGCAGCAATTGTGGGTTTGCTCATGAATAAGCGGGTGAATCCCAATGGCCCTGTCCCACCTGCTATATCCGTCGCTAGCCCATCAATATTTTTCAAATCGGCTCCAGCACAAAATACCTCGTCTCCGCCAGTCAAAATACCTACCATGGCTTTCTCATCGGCTTCGAAAGCCATCCAGGCATCTTTTAGAGCTACCGCTATCGATCTGTTGATTGCATTTCTGACATGTGGACGATTGATCTTGATGATTGTGATTGGCCCGTTGTGGCTTACCTCTATGTCGTGTGCATCCGCCATGAGAAGTCCTTTCTACACGAAACGCTCAAATGCTCATTTCCCGCGCTTGATTGTCTCATCTCAGGTTATAGAGTGTCAATGGCAACCTATGATAGAATAAGGCCATATTCCTAGCGATGTAGAGGAGAAATTTTGCACTCATGACACAGACAGGTAACCGTCTCGAGGAGCAGCAAGACATGACGGCAGGGCGCAAGCCACGCCTGCGCTTCGCTCCCAGTCCCACAGGATTTATGCATATTGGCGGCTATCGCACCGCCCTTTTTAACTGGCTCTATGCCCGCCATACAGGCGGCACATTCATTCTGCGCATCGAGGATACAGATAGAGCACGTACGGTCGAAGGCGCTGTTGATTACCTTATCGAGGGTTTGAAATGGCTCGGTATGGATATTGATGAGGGGCCACATGCAGGTGGACTTTATGGGCCTTACTTCCAAACACAGCGTGAGGCGCTCTATCGATACTATGCCCACCAGTTGATTGCATCGGGCCACGCTTATCGCTGCTATTGTACACCAGCGCGGCTTGCCGAGTTGCGCAAATCGCAAGAGGCGCAGAAGCTGCCTCCGCGTTATGACCGGCGCTGCCGCTACCTTAGTGAAGAGGAGCGCGCAGCTAATGATGCAGCAGGACTTACATGGGTAGTGCGGCTGGCAATGCCAACGGAGGGCGAGACAGTCGTCCATGACGAACTGCATGGAGACATCTTCGTCAAAAATGCTAACCTTGACGACATCATCCTACTCAAATCCGATGGCTTGCCGACCTATCACCTGGCCCATATTGTCGATGATCATCTGATGGGCATCACGCACATGTTGAGGGCGGAGGAATGGATCTCAAGTGCGCCATATCACATACAAATCTGGCAAGCCCTGGGATGGCAGCCACCTCTGTTCTACCACGTTCCAGATGTGTTGGGAAAGGATAAAAAGAAACTCAGTAAGCGCCACGCTGCACCGTCCTGGAAGGAGCTACAGCAAAGGGGCTTTTTGCCGGAGGCTGTTTTTAACTTCCTGGCGTTGCTAGGCTGGTCATATGATGACAAAACCGAGTTCTTCACACGCGAGGAATTGATCCGGGTATTCTCTCTGGATCGTATCGGCCTATCAGGCGGCATTCTCGACTTAGAGAAGTTGGAGTGGATGAATGGCGTCTATATTCGTAAATTGTCCCTGGACGAGCTGACACGGCGCACCATTCCCTATATGGAGCGTCCCGAGGCCGAAGGTGGTTTACCGGACAGCATCTCGCGCCCGCTCGACTTTGACTACACTGCTCGTGTCCTTGCTTTAGAGCAGGAGCGCTTGAAAACCTTAGGCGAGGCAGCGTATGCAGTATCATTCTTCTATACTGAGGACTTTACCTACGACACCTCTTTGCTGATTCAAAAAGGTATGGATGCAGAACGCACAAAGGCGGCCCTGTCACAGGCTCTAAATCTTTTAGCCGATATACAACAGTGGGAACACAGCGTCATAGAACCGCCTATGCGTGAGCTAGCGCTTGAGCTTGACCTGACAGCCGGCCAGCTCTTCGGCTCTATCCGCGTAGCAATCAGTGGACGCAAAGCCACGCCCCCGCTCTTCCAGATGATGGAAGTACTTGGGCGCGAGCGAACGATACAACGCATCGAGCAAGCAATTGCGAGGCTGGCCTGAGCGGGCTGGGAGAGCCTATATGTCGCAAAGAGATTATATCCTTCGATTATTCGAAGAGTTTGGCAGAGCGTTAGCCCAGGTTCTGTATCACAGGCAACTCAAGGATTATGCGGCAGCACGAAACCTCATCGATGAGCAATGTAAACAGGTGCTTGGTGTGGGCATCGGCTTTATTCACTCTGTATCCGAAGAAACTTTATTATCGATGCTCACATCATTTGGCACCTTGAACACGGAAAAATGCTGGTTGCTCGCTGTTCTCCTGAAAGCAGAGGGCGATATTTACCAGGATCAGGAGAGCCCCAATGAAAGCTACTACAGTTATCTCAAGTCATTAGACCTGGTTCTTGAAGTCTTGTTGCTCGACACCACCCTCAGCAGCACGGATTTTGTTCCTGAACTTGAGGGCCTGTTGTACAAGTTAAGTGAATACGAATTGCCGAAAAGCACCAGGGTGAAGCTTTTCCATTATTTTGATCAAACTGGTAAGTATTCCAGGGCAGAGGACTTACTCTTCGAAATGCTAGAAACGGCCGATCCAGATGAAGATATATACGCCCTGGGCACAGCCTTTTATCACCGGCTCAGGACAAAAAGCGATGCAGCATTGAATGCTGGTAATTTCTCAAGAGAAGAGGTGGAAGAAGGCCTGGCAAAATTAGAAAGGATGAAAAGTCAGTAACTATTATTATTCTTGCAGAGTACAGGATGATCGTGTATAGTATACCCAGTATGGTGGGACAATTGGGTTATCGACTTCTCACAATTTCTTATTTACTCACGTAATGCGCATTTATTCGCGTTAATCTTTCAGCCTGATTGCTCCTCACATGCGGCCCTTAGGAGGATGTGCAATGCTGCTTCTCCAGGACATCGCGGTTACTTATCACAACATTGTTCCAGCTGTGCAGGGCATCTCGCTTGAGGTACCCGATAAATCAATAGTAGCACTGCTTGGCGCGAATGGGGCTGGTAAAACCACAATCATTCGTACTATCTCTGGGCTGCTGAATATCCACAACGCCAGCATCGTGCGAGGCTCCATCTTCTTCGATGGCGAGCGGATTGACCGCCTCAACCCCACTCAAATTGTTCAGCGCGGCATTGCTCAGGTTCCGGAGGGTCGCCGGCTCTTTGGAGACTTGACGGTGGATGAAAATCTACGGACCGGTGCAATTTCCTCGCGTGACAGTGCTGCCACCCGCCGTGCCTATGCTCGGGTGATGGAGCTGTTTCCAATACTGCGTGAGCGTCGCAAAGGCGTCGCCGGTTACCTCTCTGGCGGTGAGCAACAGATGCTGGCCATTGCCCGTGGGCTGATGGCAAACCCTAAATTGCTACTGCTGGATGAACCCTCTCTCGGACTGGCACCATTCATGGTGCAGCAGATTCGGACCATTATTGCCGAAATCAATGCCAGTGGTACAGCAGTACTGCTGGTAGAGCAGAACGCGCAGATGGCACTGTCCGTTGCCCATTATGGCTATGTATTAGAAACCGGTAAAGTCGCGCTGGCCCAACCTGCTGCCGAACTCTTGCAGGATGAGAGTGTACGTAAGTTTTATCTGGGATTGCACGAAGGAGGAGAAAGCAGCAATATGGGAGCAATCCGTCACAAACGGCCCCAAAGGAAGTGGGCCATATGAGCAATCTATCAGGCAGGGAGAACAAAGACGGCCAGCCCGTAGCCACAGCGCCTTTGCTCTCCGTTGAAGGGATCTCAGTACGCTTTGCCGGCGTTAAAGCGCTTACGGATGTCTCATTCCACGTTCAGCCTGGGGTGTTGTTCGCGGTGATTGGCCCCAATGGAGCAGGCAAAACGTCGCTGTTCAACGTGTTCTCGCGTGTCTACCAGCCAGTTGCAGGCCGTGTGACCTTCGATGGGCGCGATCTGCTGCAGCTCAAGGCATACCAGATTGCTCGTGCTGGCATTGCTCGTACTTTCCAGAATCAGGGGCAGTTTCCCACTACAACTGTGCTGGATTATCTGCTACTGGGCCGGCACACGCGCATGCGCAGCGGCATCCTGCTCGGCGGCATCTATATCGGCATAACCCGCAACGAAGAGAAGAAGAACCGCGCCTATTGCATGCACATCCTGGAGCTAGTGGGATTACAGCACGTATCCAACGCACCACTGGGAAGCCTGCCCTACGGCTTACAGAAGCGTGCAGACGTTGCGCGCGCCCTGGCGTTGGAGCCAAAACTGCTATTGCTGGATGAGCCAGTCGCTGGCATGAGCCTCGAGGAAACGGAAGATATTGCAGCCGTCATTCTGGATATCAAAGAACAGTTGGGCATCACGCAGATTCTGGTGGAGCACGATATGGCGCTTGTAATGGGTATTGCTGATCGTATCCTGGTGCTCGATTTCGGACGGGTGATCGCGCAGGGGGTGCCGGCGGAGGTTCAGGCCAATCCTGATGTGATCAAAGCCTACCTGGGAGAAGAGTTCGGGAGCGGAGTCACTGATACTCTGCCAATCTCAACCAACGATAAGCTCTAAACATTCCGGCTAATCAGGAGGGAACATGGCCTATTTTATTCAGCTCGTCTTTGCCGGGATTGCGCTGGGATGCATTTTTGCGCTCATCGGACTCGGTTTTTCCATCATCTTCAAAGCCAGCGAAGTCATTAACTTTGCCCAGGGTGAGTTGCTGCTGGTAGGAGCTTATATTGTCTCAGCCGGAGTGTTCGAGTGGCACATACCGTTCTTTCTGGCGCTGCTCCTGGGTATCACTGTCACCGTGGCAATCGGTCTACTCTTTGAGCGTCTCGTCCTGTCGCGCATGATTGGCCGCCCGGTGTTCTCCATCCTCATGATTACCATTGGCCTGGATATTGTGCTACGCACCATTGTCATTGTGAGGTGGGGATCGAATCCTATCCCCGCTGCTACGCCTTTTGGCGTCACGAGTGGTTTTAATATCGGCGGCGTGCATTTTGGTACTAACGATATCTGGACCATCATCGTCACAGTCTTATTGTGTGCAGCGCTCTTTTACTTTTTTCGCTTCACGAAATATGGCCTGGCTATGCGTGCTACTGCGCTTGATCAGGAAGCTGCGCTGGCAGTGGGCATCAACATCCGTACTGTTTATGCGCTTGCCTGGGGTATTGCAGCCGCCATTGCAACGATTGGCGGCGTCTTTCTTGCTATCGATTCCTTTGCCATTGATCCTACATTCGGCAACACGGCGCTCCTCGCTTTCCCAGCCATCATCCTGGGAGGGCTGGATTCTGTGAGTGGAGCCGTGGTGGGTGGAATCATTATTGGTCTCGCGCAGGTAGTGACGGCTGGTTACGAAAGCCATTTCGCGAATGTCCTGGGTGCAGGCTTTCATGAGATCACTCCATACATCATTATGATTCTTGTATTGCTTATCCGGCCTTACGGCCTCTTCGGTACACGAAAGGTGGAGCGTCTATGAGTGTCTCTGCACCAACCAGGAAAGAAACAACTGGTGCTCAACCGCCCCGGCTGCTTGGAAGCGCTTCACGCTGGATTACCATGAGTCTTGCCCTGATAGTCGTGGTCGTCTTCTTCTCTGTTGCTAACGAAGACTGGCTCACGATCGTCAACTATACGTTAATAGCAGCTATTGCGGCGCTAGGACTGAATGTACTTTCTGGCTATACTGGCCAGGTTTCGCTTGGCATCGCGTTTTTCATGGCTATCGGTGCTTATACCGCAGCCTTGCTCGGCGGCACCCCTCCCACGACCCAAAATGAACCGCTCGGTTTTGGCCTGTCGTTCCTCTTCTGGTTGCCAGCGGCTGGCATCGTTGCGGCCCTGGTGGGTGCGCTTGTTGGCCCGACGGCTCTGCGGCTCAAAGGCTTTTACCTGGGTATCGTAACACTATCGCTGGTCTTCATAGGTGAATACATCTTCTTGAATGCTCGCGGCATAACCGGCGGGCCACAGGGACGTACTTTCCCGGTACCAGCCTTTGGCGATTTCTCGTTCGACCAGCAAAACACTGTCTTTGGCATCGCACTTACGTCGGGTCAGCAGTTTTTCCTGTTGATTCTGCCCATCCTGGCGTTGTCGGCACTCTTCGTGCACAACGTAATGCGGTCGAGGGCCGGGCGGGCTTTCCGGGCAGTACGTGATAACGAAACAGGCGCGGCCATTATGGGGGTGAACCTCTTTGAAGCGAAGATGGGTGCTTTCATCCTGTCTTCGTTTCTGGCTGGCATCGCGGGCGCTCTTTTTGCCTCGTATACCCGCTACGTCATCCCGACTAACTGGAATCTTGTCTTCTCCATCCAATTCGTCGCCGCTATCATCGTCGGCGGTATAGCCAGTATATGGGGATCTATCCTGGGAGCGGCTTTTGTGTTCGCGCTTCCACTGGTAATTGATCATTTCTCGCTGCTGCCACCAAGTAGTGGTTCGGGCGGTCTGACGAGTGGCGATCTGAATGCCCTGATTTACGGTTTTCTGATCATCGTGTTCCTGCTCTTTGAGCCAGGAGGTCTTATCGGATTGGCGCGCCGAAGCCAGGCGCTGCTACGCAAATTCAATAGACATGGGGGAGAAGGAGGTGAACCTGCTGAGATCACCGACCTGCCATCTACCTCTGACGCCCAGCTCGACGTGGGAGACTCGGCAGTTACCAGACGCGAAGGGGCCTAGCACTTTGCCGGTGGCAGCCACCGGCAGGTCAGAACCAACTGCAACTGTTTAAACGGAGCGCTGTTTTTGTTCTCAACCAACGTTATCTCAAGTTTCTCACGATGAGGTGCAACACATGTTCATCAAAAAGACACTGTATTCCTGTGTACTCGCTTTTGCTACATTACTGCTGGTGCTCTCCGGCTGTGCCAGCAGTAGCTCGGGCACCAGTTCGAGTGCCCTCAAAGCCGGGACTGGCGTCGATGTCACCAACAAAACCGTCACCCTT
>Ga0137371_10004461_pt1 | contig 10971 bp, 9 predicted proteins | sample SagtaG_7_FD_104919 | JGI IMG/M metagenome (GOLD analysis project Ga0137371, IMG submission 104919) | Vadose zone soil microbial communities from Sagehorn Ranch, Mendocino, California, USA - Sage1_R_40_16 metaG | ecosystem: Environmental > Terrestrial > Soil > Vadose zone | place: USA: California... | reverse complement strand
CCGTAACAAGCTTCGCGTATCCATATGGGGGCAAGAGGGATTACCTGACCTCGACCGTCACTCTGCTGCGAGCGGCAAACTACACTCGAGCGTGTGCAAATTTTCCAAACGGGCTCTGTAAAGGGATCGACCCATTTCAGCTACCGCGCATCTTGGTAAGGGACTGCGACGGCGAGGCATTTGGGCGCCTGCTCCATGAGTGGTTTGGTGACTAATCCAACCACTAGCATTCTCCACGTCAATACGACGGACACCGAAGGTGGCGCTGCTAGAGTAGCGCGAAATCTCCTTGCAGCGTATCGGGTCCGCGGCTACCTGTCGTGGCTGGCGGTTGGCCGCAGAACTAATGATGATCCAAATGTGTTCACGATTCCGCATGAACTTGACTGGATCTACCGAAGAAGCGGATATTCCGCGCTGCAAGTTGGACTCTCGAAGTTGGCTCAGACCTTTCCCGGTAGTGGATGGGGCCTTCTGAGTCGATCGTTGCGACTGTTAACTCATCCACGTACGCTCGTTGCAACATACCGAGGAATCGAGGACTTTGATTTTCCCGGTACGTATCACCTTCTCAAGCTTCCTCCTCAAGTTCCGGGCATTCTCCATTGCCACAACCTTCACGGCGGTTATTTTGATCTTCGTTCTCTGTCGTGGCTAAGCCGTCAGGTGCCTGTAGTTGTGACACTGCATGACGCCTGGCTACTGAGCGGTCATTGCGCTCATTCACTAGATTGCGAGCGGTGGAAAGCTGGGTGCGGCGGCTGCCCGTATTTGAGTATTGACCCCCCCGTTTGGCGCGACGCAACAGCTGAGAATTGGGAACGAAAGCGGCGAATGTTTGCCGGGAGCTGCTTCTACATCTCAACTCCTTGCCAGTGGTTGATGCAGAAGGTAAGTCAATCGATCCTTGCTCCCGCGACAGCCGAAGCGCGCGTTATTCCTAACGGAGTCGATTTGTCGATTTTCCAGCCGACAGAAAAACTAGCCCTCCGTGAATCCATGGGTATCTCGCAAAGCATCAGCCTGGTTCTCTTTGATGCCAGTAATATTCATCAGAGTAGTTGGAAGGATTTTAAGACACTACGGAACGCCTTCTCGCTTATTGCCGAGCGTTTGGACAAGAAGGTGCTATTCATCGGGCTCGGAGAAACCGCCTCGCCCGAGCAAATTGGCCAAACTGAGGTACGGTTTATTCGCTACGAAAAGGACCCTAAACTCGTGGCGCGTTACTATCAGGCGGCTGACCTATACGTCCACGCCGCCCGAGCTGATACGTTTCCAAACACGGTATTGGAAGCGTTGGCTTGCGGCACCCCAGTCATCGCAACTGCAGTCGGGGGTATTCCGGAACAGGTGAAGGGATTGGACCTTTCCGATTCCGGAATTCCACCCCTGGCTTTGAACAGGTATCGTTTAAGCGAGGCTACCGGGATTCTTGTTCCGCCTGACGATGCAGAATCGATAGCAGAGGGGGCCATTACTTTACTGAAGGTCAATACGCTACGGGGCCACTTAGCGGACAACGCAGTGAACGATGCCAGGGAACGCTTTGACCTGGACCGGCAGGTTGAGGCATACCTCGAATGGTATAAGACCATCAATGAGCGTTGGTATTCGCAAGGCTCAACATTCTCTGACGCTGCCTTCGACCAGGTACCTTATGCGTAGTGAAGAGACGATTCAGCTTCCAGAGCCTCCTCTTGGCAGAACGGGCTGGCCATGGACCGACCAATCCTCCTCGTGGAATCCCAGGATGTTTCGCAGCCTACCTTGGCCAAGGCTCAGCATAGTGACGCTCTCGTACAACCAAGGAAGATTCATCGAAGCCGCGATTCGGTCGGTTCTTCTTCAGAGGTATCCCAATTTGGAATATATCGTAATCGACGGTGGATCGACGGATGGTAGTGTAGAGATCATCGAACAGTATGCCGAAAGCTGGCCTACTGGTCTTCCGAGCCCGACCGGGGACCCGCAACTGGGCTTAACAAAGGATTCCAGCGGGCAACGGGAGAGATTTTTAGCTTCCTCAACGCAGATGACTTCTAGCTTCCCGGTAGTTTCTACAGAATGGCAGCTGTTTTCCGCGCGCACCCATCAAAGGACGTTATTTATGGCGATGGCTATATGACCGATGCCTCAGGCAACTTTCGCAGACCGATCTTCAGCGACAGCTGGAGTCTGTACCGCCTGGCATATGGAGCCTGCGTGATTGTGCAGCCCGCAACTTTCTTCAAAACGGGATGCGTTTGTCCAAACCAATGGGTTCAATGAAAAGCACCGAGCCTGCTGGGATGCGGGACTTTGGGCGGATTTGGCTCTCTCTGGCGCCAAATTTCACGAAAAAGAAGCGTTCGGAGTTTTCCGAATGTATGCGGACTCCATCACGGGAAGCGATCGTCTAAGGCAGCAATTCTTGAGCGATATGGATGCAATCTTCGAGCGAGTCATGCGCCGCCCGAAACGGTTAACCGACCATGCTCTGGCGCTTTTGCTCCGCTTCTTAAAATTTAGCCGCCATCCTCATCGAACGCTGGGTTACAAGCCATTCTTTCATGCATCCGCAAAGGACAGCTCTCGGTCGGCAGCTTTCCGCCCGGTTAGATTGATGCAGCGGGTTCTTGCTAATTTTCTGTGTTCGACCTGTTGACGTTCGGGTGCCTGGTCGCCGCGTCGGCAGGTCTCGGATCAGCGGTCCTGCACACGGTGGGCCTCCCTCACGCGAGCAACTGGGAATTTCGCGCGCTCTGTTGCGCAGCGGGCTTCGGCCTTCTGGCGGTGTTGCTCGGGTTGCTTGGGCTCTTCGGTGTATTGAGTTGGGCTCAATGGCTAATTCCCGGCGGCGCTTTGATCAGCCTCGCCTGGTTCATCACGCGGTTTCGGTACGCGTCTCTACCGAAGCTACAGCGCCCTTCGGTTGCTGCAGGGCTCCTGCTCGCGATGGTTGGCACGGCATTCCTCGGTGGCCTGGCGCCCGTCACCGAGAGTGACAGCCTCGCGTATCCGCTCCCCATCGCAGAGCGTCTTGCTCAAGACGGACTCTGGCGTTTCTGGCCCGATCTGGCGCGCTCCGTCTATCCACTCTCACAGGAGTTTCTGGCTGCGTGGTTGATAGGCGTCGGAAATGAACGCGCTGGTCTTCTTAGTGCGGCCGAGTTGGTCCTGACGGCGGCTCTGATCGTACTGGTTGCACGACGAATTGGTTCACAACCTGCGGCGGGCTGGATTGCCGCAATCATCGCACTGGGGTGTCCTGCCGTCGCCTTTCTGGCCGCCTCGGCTAAGGAAGACTTGCTGCTCGTTATGATGACTGTCGCGGCTGTCTTGTCGTTGAATCTTCCACCGTCGAGGGGTGCAACGGTCGCTGCTGGACTTTTCGCGGGGCTTGCCGCGGGAGCAAAGTACACGGGTCTTCCCGTGTGTTTGGCAGTCGTTGCCTGTGTGCCCTTTTGCTGCGGTCGACTCCGTCGCGCATCGAGTCTGGCGGTCGCGACGCTGGCCGCGCTCGCCGCAGGGGGCGTGTGGTACGGTATCAATCTGGCGCGCTTCGGAAACCCTCTAGTGCCCTTCATGCCTTCGGTCGGCCACTTTCCAGTTTCACAAGAGGTCGCCGCGGACTGGCTGGGCGGATTTGGGTACGGCCGTGCGCCCATCGACGCCCTTCTTGCGCCTTTTCGGATGGCGTTCGAGGTGCTGCTGTTCGACGCAGGCGAGTTCGGCGGCCGGGGCAATTGGATCAACCCCCTGATCTGGCTGGGTGTGCCCTTCGGACTGGGAAGTCGACAACAACGAAAGGCCTTCCTACCCCTCCTTATCGTCAGTCTGGCGCTGTATTCCACCTGGTTTGTCGGTACTCAGGTCGCCCGATTGTTGCTGCCCGCCGCGGTGTTGCTCAGCATCCCAGCCGCCGAAGCACTCCTATGGGGGTGGAGCCGTTGCCGGTTCCTGAGGTACCCAATTGGCCTCGCTTTCGCGCTGTCGGCTGGTATCGTGATTGCCGTGGGCGGAATGCGCATGACAAGGTATCTGTCCGACCCAGACGGATTCCTCGATCGTGAGACGGTGCACTTTGCAGCCATTCAATGGATGAACACGCATCTCGACCCCACGCTGCACCGCGTGGCCACTCGCCAGAGATCCTCCGGACTCCTCCACATTCCCTGGATGAACCTGGGATCGGATTACCAGGTGGAAATCGGCGAGGATGAACTTCGCGACGCAACTCGGCTGTGCACTGCGCTCAAGCGCCAGGGATTTACCCACCTCTTTGGTCCGGCAGCTGACTTTGAGAGAGTCAAGGATTCTCTACTACCGGTCTACACCAATCCCGATTCTCGCCTTGGAGGTACGCACTTTTTTCGGTCGCCACCGACCGAGTCAGTATCGGTTTTCATTTTGAAATAGAGAGCACTGCCCCGCACTGAGCTGGGCTTCGCCGATCTAGGTCGGTACGCCGCTGAAAACATGTTCGAAGGTTCACGTTAATGACCACCGGCTCGTGAAGAGCAATCGTGTCGTTGGCCGGCGGCCTATAGAATGCAAGGTGCGCGTCGCCCGGAACGGGGATCGACGTCGATGCGACCACGTGGGAGGAGATTCTCCAGGTGGGCGAGAAGGTCGGGCTTTCGCGCACGGAAGCCGAGGCCATGGTCGCCTGATAGCGACGTCCGCTCGGCATCAGACCACCCACCAGCGATCGATCTCGCGGCCGAGCGCGGCCTGGGTCTAGAAACCGCGATTCGACTTCGCGCACGATGACGTTCGCCTCCTGCTCGCTCGGGGCGTGAAGGTCTACTCACGGCACACAAACAAACATGGTGTCGATATATTGATGTGTAGGATCCGTATCTTCATGAGTGTGTCCGTGAAGGTGCTTACAGAATGAAAGGCAGCAGACTCCAGGAGCTTCTCGCAGGCGCTCCTCAGATACTCCCGGAAACCGACAGGAGTCGTCCGGTCCGGCAGTTGATCCGCCAAGAGATTCTTCGTGGAGTTGAAAGGATTCAGGGGCCAATTTGCAGGCGTTCCCTTGAAGAGGCCGGTCTGCAGAAGATGCATCTCTTCTTCCCCAAGCATAGCCTGCCACTCCTAGCCGCTTATCTGAGCTACAAGACCGGCAGAGCCGTTGTGCAAATGGCTAAGGATCTCTGCCGGCAGGAGTTCGGCCTGGAGGGAGAGTTTTACGTCGAAGCGGTCGTCGTCTATCGGGTTCATTTTCCGTATGGTTGTCGACAGTTCTCGGAGTCGACCCGCGTCGGATTCTTGGAACGCCTCAAGGCCGCCTATTATGGCGCCGTCCTATCCTTGCCAGAGACCTCTCCCCGACTGTCGCGCTTCTTTCCCGGTTACTGGAGGCCGACGTTTCGCAAGCCCTACGAACATGGCCATGCCCCCCATCGAGACTATTGGTTTGGGTATGCGCTGGACGGAATTAACCTTTGGTGGGCGATCGAGGAGGTCAGGGATGAAAACGGCATGGTGCTGTTTCCCGGAACCGCGAGGAAAACACTTTCCTATCGGCAAAGAGGTGCGCCCTATATCGCAGCGGGACAGCCGCTACCCAGGCCCCGTTATACTCCGTTAAGTGCTGGAGAGTTCCTTGCAATGAGCACTAATGAGCTTCATGGGACCCGCCTAAACGAATCCGATTCAACCCGAATTGTCGTCTCAATCAGAGTCAGTTCCGAAAAGCCCAAGTTCTTTAGGCTGGTCGCCAACCAGGATTACCTCCGGCTAGGTCTTTTTCACCCCGCATCCAGCCTTGATAGAGGAGATTTCGACACGCTTTGGAACCCGGCGGAAGACCGAGCCCACGACATGTGGGGCGAGCCCAGGGAATCAGGCGGACCGGTTTTGTCTGCCCGAACGGTGCGCGTGGACAAGGTGTGGCCTTCGCAAGAGAGAATTGGGCTTTTTGACTCCCAGCTCCTTAGGGACGGCGGTCGTGTGATCGTCGAGCTCAAGAACAGAGAGCTAGTGGTCTTTCTGACGAGCCGGGGTCCTGCCGGGGTCGCGCTGCAATGTCCTCATGAGGGATACAAGATTGCTGACGGCTTTTGTGACGGGGAATCGGTCCATTGTCCGGGTCACGGCGTGAAGTTCAGTCTGGAGACTGGACGGTCGCTTTGCGGACTCAGTTTGAGCACGTACAGATGTACCGAGTCCGACGGGATGGTCTTCCTGGAGCCTTGAGGGTGTCGGCACGGATCGCACTCCCTGCCGTCTCGCTACAATCATTTTGTTTGATAACAATATCACTCATAAAGGGAATTTAGCCTTTCAAACGTACCGCGCTGTGCTAATTTTTAGGCCGATGCCAGTTTCTTTCCCGTGGATATGATTGCCCGCCAATTGGATAGCCACATCTATAAAGGAGCTAAGGATAGGTACCGTGCTTTGCAAAATGCTTGCACCGAACTTGCCGTTGATCTGAAACAGGTGTGTTACGTGGGCGACTCGATACGGGACATCGACGCGCTGGCTTTGGTGGGACTGGGCCTGGTGCCGGCGGATGCGAGCCCAGTCCAAGCGTTAGCTCATCGGGTTCTGAAGCATCGCGGCGGAAATGGGGCTGTAGCTGAAGCGGGTGTGACTGCGGGTGTGACTCGTGTCGCAAACGCTAGAAGATGATACTGAGTCAAATCAAGCAGCACACGAACAGAAGAAATGAACGAGATTGGCATCATGCAGGGACGACTATCGCCGCCTCCACTTGGGCGCCTGCAGGCTTTCCCATGGAAATCATGGGAAGAAGAATTTCGTCATGCGCGAGCATGTGGGTTCAATACCATTGAGTGGCTGCTGTTTGAAGCCGATGGCTACGAGCAAAACCCCATCTGGACAGACAGTGGCCTGGAGAAGATTCATCGTCTGATAGCAAGCAGCGGCGTGCAAGTTCGCACCCTATGCGCCGATTATTTCATGACTCATCCGTTTTTTCGCGTACTCGAGAACGACCGGGCAGTAACCGTGGCTGTGCTCAACAACCTGATCGTTCAGGCAGCCAAGGTGGGGATTGTGATTATCCTTTTACCGGTGTGGTGGCCCGCAAAGGAAATCACCTCAGCCTTGCACGGATTTTCTCTTCATTCGTTTTGCTTGCAATCATGTCAGCGGGGTTGCCAGCAGCGGGCGCCACCGGGATTCTAGACTGCCGGACTGGCCGACCAGCCGCGACCGCCTCCATATCTACTCCTGACCCGGCAGACTTTCCCGCGGATCAGAGTTATACGGCCAATGGCCTTTCGGCGGGCTGGCTGAATAGCGCGGGGAGCATTACTCACAATAGTTATTGGACCACAGCACCTTCAAATTACTTTGCGGCAGACGATTTCAACGCTTTCATTTTCCAATCCAAAACCTGCTCTCGGGATATGGAGGTGGATACCTGGGTTAGAAACGGCTACGCTCTTCTGCGCCATGACCAAGCGACGGGAAGGGCAATTTTTTTCAGGCTGAACCTGGAGGTACCGGGAGGTCAGCTGGAGATCGGTATTGTTACTGGCGCTGGAGAAAGTGGTTTTCTTCAAGGCAATTACTTTGTCCTCTATAAAACCATTAACCTGGTCCATATTGCCCCCGGTTATGCGAACACACCAACAGAGGATCACTATTTCACCTTTGGAGTCGACGGTTTTGATATCTATGCAGCGTTTAAGGGCACGGAGTTCGTCAGGTTCAAGGACTACCGGGACATGTCCTCAGGAAGCGCGGCAGTCAAAGCGAATCAGCATTACGGAGTCCGGAGTACTACATTACGGCACAAAGAGCCGTCTGCACTGCTCAGTGACTATCAAAACAATTCTCTTGATTTGCGGGATTTTGGCTTGCGTGAGACCAAGGCTTACGGATCTCTGATCGCCGGTAGCAATCAGTTGGTTTTGTCTTCGGTCCCGTCAGTACCGTTTCATATCGGAGATTTCATTATTGTTGAACTTGGCGGTGAAGCAGGTCAGGGTTTGCGCGGTAGTGTGGGCGTAGGCGGCGCCTGGCCGCGGAAAAGTTATTTGACTTCTGCGGAAATGAATGCGGACACACGCCAACCCGCCAATACTTTTGCGTGGCTTCACACGGATGGTTCCGTTTGGCAGTGGTATCAGGGTTCGTGGATTCCGCGCGATGCCTCGCAGTATTACACAAACCGGGTTTTTCCCATTGCACTTCGGGCAAGAATCGTTGATGTGTCGGTTGATGGTCTGACTGTGACCCTGGATCGAACGGCCATAACGAGTACTGTCGACGCGCGCGTCCACCTTGATAGTTATTATGCGTTTTTTAAGCTCGTTCGGAGTCCACGGTATGACGGCGAAATGAATTTCCCGGTGATTACTGACAGCAACGATCTCACCGCAATCACCCCAACCGATATGACTCTCGTTTTAGCATCCGGGAACTATGCCATCGGCGATGCGATAGCTTGGAACAGTCCATCTGGGTGGAAACTTATCGGCCAAGGACAGAACGTTTCCAGGATCTTCAGTCCCAAAGGAGTCAAGTCCGCGAACATCAACATTTATTCTTCTGCAACCGAAGTTCGCGATTTTAGCCTTGAGGGTAATGCTCGCGACAATGGATTTGGCCTTAACGTTACGGAAACCGATGTACCGCAGGGAGCGGCTTTTCCTTATGGTGTGAACTTTGTTCAGACCGAAGATGGTACGGCTGAAGATTTGACCATCAGCGACGTGTTTCAAAGAGGAGTGGGCGCAGCATTTTCCAGCAATGTCTGGGGACGACGCATTACCGTGCAGATGACGGACGGACTGCGGCAATATGTGCAATGGATGCTCCAATGGAGTGATTCGACGGGCGGAGGTTGTGAAGATTGTCATGTGGAAAGCCCCAAGCTTTTAGGCGGGTTTGAATCTTTCAAAAGTGTCGGCACTCAATTTATACGGCCCGTCGGGATTAACGCAACGTTTGCACTGAATGACGCCGGTCGTTTTCTCATCGAAGATGGAAATATTAAAATCCTTCCGGGTAGCAATGATGACAATGCCTGGTTCTCAGTTCACAATCCTATTGTGAATATCAACACGAACATTGGGAATCGTTATGCTTCTGCCGGTGGAACGATTCGAAACATGACGATGACTCAGGGAGGATTTATTGGCGGAACCGATGATCCTAATCACGATTCGCTAATTGGCATCAACGTCAATGCGTACAACCCCAACATCAGAGTCTTCGGCGGCGTTTATTCTGCACCAGACTACACTCTTCCGTCGGTAATGGTTGGTCCACTCGGCGTCAACTCAACTGCAGCCAACCTCGTCGTAGATGGAATACGGATTCTTGGCAAGCCTTTTTCGGATTGGGGCAACATTAGTCTCACTGATGGTGTAGTCAAAAACTGCGTTGTCGACCAAATCCGAGCAGCAGGTCCAACTCCTTCCGTCACGATAGAGAATTGCAAAAGCAATGCGGAGTACGAACGAAAGTAGCGCCGCCTAGTTTCCCTCTGCAATAAAAGTCCTTTCCAATCCTACTCCACAGAGCTTTCAACCATTGCGTGCGCAGCTCCGCGGTCGCCTCCCCAACTGCGGTTCGGCGATCATTGGAGGTTTTGCATGGCCCACCACTCGGCGTAACGCCCCTCTTTGGCGATCAGTTCCTTGTGCGATCCGGATTCGACGATCCTTCCCTCCTCCATCACGTGAATCTCATCGGCGAGCATCGCGGTGGTGAAGCGATGAGTGATCAGGACAGCTGTCCGGTGAAAGCGACCATGGGCCGTCTGAGCCGGCTGGGAATACGGCGTAATGGTCGTGTCGCCATCGTACTGCCCAACGAGCCGGGCATGGCCGTGACTTTCCTGGCCGTTTCCTCTATGGCAACGAGCCCTCCGCTAAATCCAGCTTACTCGTTTGACGAATTCACTTCGGTTCCATGACCATGAAGACGAAGAGCGAAGGCAAAGGGTCGGAACCGGATGCTTGTTTCTACGTCCAAAGCGCGGCTTCGATTGGCGGCAAGAAGCAACTGGATTTCACCAGCGACCACCTCCCGATATTGTAGTTGAGGTGGACGTGCACCATGAATCGCTCTCGAAGTTCCCAATCTACGCCGCCCTGAATGTGCCAGAAATCTGGCATTACGACGGGCAAGCCCTGACCATCTACCACTTTCGGCAGGATCAGTACATCCGCGCGGAATCCAGCCTGGCCCTGCCCTTGCTCACCGGCAGCACGCTCACTGAATTTCTCTCCCGCAGCCGTGGCGAAGATCAGTACGAGATACTCCTGACATTTGAAAGCTGGCTTGAGGCGCATCCCCGGTGAATCAACATGGTCTTCTCACAAGAAAAATTCCAGGAACAGCAGCTTTTCCTCTAAAGGGCGGCAAAGGGACTTAAGCACCGAAACGCGCGCTGAACCGCTCAAGCAGTCGTTCATCGACAGCCACATGGCGCCGGTACTTTCATCGAGAGTCGAACGCCGCCGCAGAGAACTTCGAAGTGTGGAATTCGTAGCTCATTGGGGATGCCTCCAGGTGCGAATCATCAGACCCACAACCAGGATCAAGGCGATCGGAACTGCCCCCGATGTGGCCGCGCTCCAGCCCGTGACGTGCCATGACGCCGCATTCATGGAGAGGCGTTGGATGGGCGCAGCGAGGAGCGGAAATACGGCCAGCACCGTCAGCACGATCGTCATCAGAACAAAAATCATTTTCATTTTCGAACCTCCCTGGTTCTTTCAACTATTCGGCATGGGCGGACGATTATCCTTGATGAGATCCAACGGCTGGGCGATGCCGCCCAGATCCTGAAGATTGCTGCCGACGACTTGGTCCGCCAGGACTCACCAAGGAACCTCGACCTCCATGATTGCCGAGCCCCTATCCACGACAACTCGGCTCGGCCGCCAAGGGCTTCTGCGCGCTCGTTCGAATTGATACCGCAGTTGTGGGCTTCAGCGCATCGGAGTCGAGTACAATTTTGACTGGCACAAATAAGCCTGCTTGACCGGCATG
>Ga0137371_10004457_pt1 | contig 10975 bp, 7 predicted proteins | sample SagtaG_7_FD_104919 | JGI IMG/M metagenome (GOLD analysis project Ga0137371, IMG submission 104919) | Vadose zone soil microbial communities from Sagehorn Ranch, Mendocino, California, USA - Sage1_R_40_16 metaG | ecosystem: Environmental > Terrestrial > Soil > Vadose zone | place: USA: California... | reverse complement strand
CGCGACTACCGGCTAATCGTCTTCTCGGGCCACGAGGAGTACACGACGAGTCACGAGTACGACCTGGCGGAGGGCTACCGCCACCGCGGCGGCCACCTGGCCTTCCTCTCCGCCAACGACTTCTTCTACAAGGTGGTCAAGCACGGAGACACCATGGACGGCCGCTGGCGCTGGCGCGACCTCGGACGCCCGGAGGCCGCGCTCGTCGGAGCGCAATACGTCGGCTGGAACGAGGACCGCTACGCGAACCGGCCTTTCCACATCACCGGCGTTCACAAGGCTCCGTGGCTCTTCGCCGGGACTGGACTGCACAACGGCTCGAGCTTCGGGACGTACGGGATCGAGGTCGACTCGCGGACGCCCGCGTCACCGCGTGGCACCGTCGTGCTGGCGAACATCCCGCACATCTTCGGCCCGGGCAAGACTGCCGAGATGACGTACTACACGACCTCGGCCGGCGCGGAGGTCTTCTCCGCGGGCGTGATGAACTTCGGCGGCTCGTCCCTTTGGCCTACCGTGAGCACGATGCTCGAGAACCTCTGGGGGAAGCTCACGGCGGGAGGCGCCTGACAGCCCTGGTCGCGCTCGCCGCGGCAGGCACTCTCGTCTCGTGCGGGAGCGGCCGGCCGCGGCCGACCACGACGGCGCCGAAGCCGCCTCCTCCCGTCCCGACCACGACCGTGACGCGGCCGAGGCCGCCGGCGGCGAGTGCGGCGGTGCCATGGCCGACGTACGGAGCTGACGAAGCCCGCCTGCGTACGGTCGCCGCGCCCGGGCTGCGGCCACCGTTCCGGCGGCTCTGGACGTTCCACGGCCGCGCGCTGCTCGAGTTCCCGCCGGTCGTCGGCTACGGGAGCGTCTTCGAGGAGGCGTTCGACGGCCGGCTCTATTCGATCGACCCTGCAAGCGGCCGCACTCGCTGGCGCTACACCGCCCACCGCTGCGGCTGGTCGTCGCCGGCGCTCGCAGACCATCTCCTCTTCGCCACCTTCATCGGCAACCACGAATGCAAGGCGACGCGGCCGAACGGCGAGCTCGTCGCGTTCTCGCCGCAGACGGGCCACATCCGGTGGCGGCGCGACATCGGGCCCTCCGAGTCATCCCCGCTCGTCGCGGACGGCAAGGTCTACGTCGCCGATCAGAACGGATACGTGTACGCCTTCGCCGCCCGCACCGGGCGCCTGCGCTGGCGCTTCGCCACCGGCGCGCCGATCAAGGCCTCGCCCTCGCTCGCCTACGGACGCATCTACATCGGCAACTACGCCGGCGAGATGCTCGCACTCGCGGCACGCACCGGCCGGCTCGTCTGGCGCAGCGGCGGCCACGGCAACTTCTACTCCACCGCCTCGGTCAACGCCGGGCGGGTCTACGTCGGCTCGCTCGACGGCCGCGTCTACGCGTTCTCGGCCCGGAGCGGCGCCGTCCTCTGGAGCTTCGGGACGGGAAGCTATCTCTCCGCCTCGCCGGCCGTGTAGCAAGGCCTCGTCCTCGTCGGCTCGTACGACCACACCTTCTACGCACTCGCCGGCGGCACCGGCTCGCTCCGCTGGACGTATCACGCCCGCGCCGCGATCTCCGGCGCCGCCTCCGTGGTCGAGGGCATCGTCTACTTCTCGAGCTTCGACCACCGCACGTACGCGCTGCTCGGCACGAGCGGCCACCTGCGGGCCGAGTGGCGGGACGGCGAGTACTCGCCTGCGGTGGCCGGTAACGGCCACCTCTACCTCGTCGGCCTCGGCCGGATCTACGCGCTCGTCCCCCTCAGGCCGGGACAGTGACCCGCTCGGCCAGAGGCAGCTCGAACGTGAACGTGGCTCCCTTGCCCGGATCGGAGACGACCCAGATCCTGCCGTTCATCGAGCGGACAAGCTCCCGGCTGATGTAGAGCCCGAGGCCGCTTCCCCCGATGCCCCGCCGCTGGTCCGGATCGAGTCGATAGAACTTCTCGAAGATCCGCTTCTGCTCGCCCAGCGGGATGCCGAGGCCCTCGTCGCGGACGGTGAAACGCGCGTAACCGTCGCCGGCCTCGACACCGAGCTCGATGGCGCCGCCGTGCGGCGAGTACTTGATCGCGTTGTCGACGAGATTGGTCAGCACCTGGCGGGTGCGCTCGGCGTCGCCCGCCACCTTCGGCAGCACAGCGGGAATCGACACGGCGATCGTCGTGTCGTCGCTCATCCGGAGGCGTGCAGTCGCGGCCACCGTCCACACGAGCTCCTCGGCATCGAAGGGCTCGGTGACGACCCGGAGGGAGTCGCTGTCGAGCTGGCCGGTGAGCAGGATCTCCTCCACGAGGTCGGCGAGCCGCTTCGACTGGGCGCCGATCATGTCGAGCAGGTCCTGCCGGGTCTGGGCGGTCAGCTCGTGCTCCCGCTCGAGCAGCGTCATGGCGGCGCCATGCAACGACGCAAGCGGCGTTCGCAACTCGTGCGAGATCGTGGCGACGAACTGAGCGCGGAGCTCCTCGAGCCGCCGCTCGCGGGTGACGTCGCGGAACGCATACACGATGCCGTCGGGCAGGGTGACGCCGGCGATCGAGAGCCAGATCTCCCGCCCTTCGATCTCCAGCGGCACGGTCTCGGCGCTCGACTCGTCGTCGATCTCGCCGGGCCGGCGTGCCACCGGAATCCTGGCAGCTACCGCCGCCCAGCCCGGGATGACCTCCGCCGCCGTGCGATTGCAGGTGGCGTCCGGGCGTAGGCCTGTGATCGCCTCGGCCGCCGCGTTCCAGAGCCGAATCACGCCGTCGTGGTCGACGAGGAAGACACCGTCGCCGACGTGCGCGAGCACCCGCTCGGCCCGCTCGCGCTCCTGTCTCGAGACCCGGCTCCGCGCGATCGACGGCGACACGGCATAGGCCATGGCCAGAAGCGCCACGATGACGGCGAGCCCGAGACCGATCACACGCCAGCGCGCCAGGCTCGCCTTCGAGTCGATGTAGGAGCTGGGCTCCAGCGCAGCGAGCCGGGTCCGGTTGGCACCGGAACCGAGACCCTCGGAGACGGTCCGGTAGCCGGTGCCGCCGGCGCGGATGTCACCGGCGCGACCGCCGGGCGCCCCCGACTCGATCCGCAAGGTCCGTTCCGCGCCCACGAGCCTGCCGTCCCGGGCAAAGCCGAGCTGCCGGTGACTCCCGAGACCGGCGCGCCTGGCCAACCACCTGACGAGCTGGTGGTCGAGAGGGAGGAAAACGGCTACCTGGCCGATCGTGCGTCCTTTGGTGGAGAGAAAGTCGATCCTCCGGACGGCGGCAGCCGCAGGGATCGGGTCGCGCCAGCGCTTCACCTGGCCGTTCACCTGCATCCTCCAGACGACCGCGCGGTGACCGCCGTGGAAGAGCTCGTGTTGCACGCGTCGGTCACCCGAGAGCCTGGTCGCGGCCAAATCGACCTTCGACAGCACCCGACGACGGTAGAAGCTGCCGGCGGAGTTCAGGCTGTCGATGAGCCGGGTGTCGGCGTTGTTTCGCTCGCGCTGCGCCGAATAGCCGCCGAGCCCCCACGCCGCGACGGCGAGCGGGACCGCGAGCAGCAGGAGTGCGATCGGGAGGAGCCTGACCCTGCCGGGCCGGGTGCTCATTCCCCGCCGCGGCGGCGCGGAAACGCTGGTGAGGGCTGCGTGCGACTTCATCCTGGGCGCCGCCCCCGACGGCCGCAACGACGGGACGATCCGGCGTGGCCAAACGGTAGCGCGGAGTACGGCTGCTGACCAGGCCTTTTGAACTTCATCACTTTCGCGGTGTAACTTTCGTAGCGCGATGCGCAGGGGCCTTCTTCTCTTCGCTCTGCTCTTGATCGCAGCCTTTGCGGCGGGCCCGGCCTTCGGCAGCGCGATTATCGGCCGCGACGTGAGCCACGCAACGCTCGCGATCGACCGCCACGGGCACGCCCATGTGACGTTTCGCGTAGGCGGGCGGATGAAGGTGCTGACTGCCTCGGACGCGATCAACGCGCGCGCGCCGAGTCGGAGTGTCCCCCAGGTCAAGTTCAAGATCCGCTACGGCCAGGACGGCACTGGCGTCTGCCTTCAATATGACGTACCGCCGCTCGCCTGGCTGCTCGAGGCCTGCAAGGCTCCAGACGGCAGCTACTGGGCGCTCCAGTCGTGGGTCCGCCTCAAGCCCAACTACGGCGGGACGACAGGAGCCACCGAGCTCCATCTCTCTCACTGGCGTGGCCCGCTCGCCATCTTGACCATCTATCAGAACTGGGCCGAGCGCCAGTACCGCCACCTGTTTGGCCGCCTGACCTACAAAGGTCGCGGCGCGTACGGCTTCAAGGCCACCGGCCACGGCGCTCCGCTCGACAGCTACGGCCGGAACATCTACGTCGACACCTTCGACTCCCGCTACGGGAAGGGGTGGCATCGCGAGAACAGCTTCCTCACACACCATCGAGGCAAGACGCTGGGCGACTTCTGTTACGGCTTCTTCTCGCACGGCAGTCATCCACCGGGCAACGGAACGAAGTACCGTGCTACCGCGGAGGGGCCGGGAGTGACGCCGGACGTGATGTGGGCGGCCGAGGACGTCGGGGCCTATGACGCGAGCGCCCAGGCCACGCAGCAGGCCCTGGAGCGGAGCTGGGGTGACCCGAAGTGCCGGACCTGAGCGCAGCGTAAGCTCGCTTTAAGCTCCCGGCGATGGCCGAGAGCCTCGACACGCTCGTCGCGGATGCCGACCGCGCGACCGCGGCCGACGAGATGCGCCTGCACCACGACAGCGGCAGGCTGACGCTGGACGAGTTCGAGAGCCGGCTCGCCGAAGTGCATACGGCCCGCACGCGTGGAGATCTCGAGCACGCGTTCCGGCAACTGCCGCGGACCGAGCCGCCCGCGAGCCTTCGCGTGCGCGATCGCCGCTGGAGCTCACTCGCGCTCCAGTACGCGCTCGTCAACCTCGTCTGCATCCTGGTGTGGGCGTTCTCGGGAGCTCAGGGCGACTTCTGGCCGAAGTGGGTCCTCCTCGGGACGCTCGTCATGTATCTCCGCCGCCTCGGCCGACGGTCCAGACGCCGCGAACTGCCGCCAAGAGGCGAGCGCTAGTCGGGTAGGAAAGCGGTCGGAACCCGGCCGGAGGTTCGTGTTGCGAAGAATCCCTCGATCCGGGGACGCGGACCTCGAACGCCGAGCCGATGCCTGGTGTCAACGAGGGCCACGCCGCCACACCGGCTGAACAGGCCCCGGAGTCCCCCGGTTGAGGGATCGCAGGATCCCCGAAAGGGGCATGGCTGCATGCTCTGCTGCGCCGAAGTTGAGCTTGGAGCGCTTCCCAGCGCCGAAACCGAAGGTCGCACTGAGGATCGATCGACCTCGGGCCCCCACCTCAAACGAAGGCGGCACTTACATGAAGTTCGTCACCAAGAAGACGATCGCAGTTCTCGCCGTAGTGCTGATTGCCGCCCTCGCGGCGATCGGCGGCTGGGCGTACTTCTCGGCCAACGGCTCCGGTAGCGCTACGGCGACCGTCGGCACCAGCTCGAATCTCGTGCTCCACGGCTCCACGGTCGGGACGCTGTACCCCGGCTCGAACGTGTCGATCAGCTTCACGGTGGACAACCCCGGCGGCGGCACCGAGCGGCTCGGGACGATCTATCTCGCCGGCGTGAAGGCCTGCACCGGCGCGGGTTCCTCCTGGGATCCGTCGCTGAACAGCGGCGCCGGCGGCTGCTCGAACAGCGGCACCGAGCAGACGAGCTGCGAGTCGGTCGACCCTGGCAACGCGAGCGACGCCAACGCGAGCAACTTCTATCTGGCGGACGTGACCGAGAACCAGGATCTCACCGGCGGCGCGAGCGGCGTGAGCGCGACGAACGGGGGCACGCTGAAGATGAACAACCTGAGCTCCTCGCAGGACAGCTGCAAGAACGCCAATCTCTACCTGCAGCTGGCTACCCGGTAACGAGGTGACAGTCGCGGAGGCGCGCCCATCCCGGGCCGCCTCCGCGATTGGGGCCCGATTGTCCGGTCGGATTTCCATCAGCGCGTCCCAGGGAGGCCGAAGGTGAGCCGCGCGCTCGAATTCGCCCGCCGCCCGCGGAAGCGACTCGTCCTCGCAGGCGCCCCGCTCGTCGTCGTCGTCGGCGTTGCCGTGGCGACCGCCTTCTTCGGCACGATCGGCTCAGGGCATGCGGCGGCGACCCTCGGCACGCTGAGTGCCCCCACTCCGACCGCCACCGCCGGGGCAGGCACTGTCGCCCTGACCTGGTCGGCCATTTCGCCACCGAGCGGCAGCGACACCGTCAGCTATTACGTCCGCAGAGACGGTGCGAATGCGGGGGGAAACTGCCCGACTCAGGCGTCGCCCTCGACGGCGACCAGCTGCACCGACTCGGGACTCTCGGCCGGCACCTACCTCTACACGGTGACGGCGGTCTGGCGTAGCTGGTCGGCGACGAGCGACCCGACAGCCGTCACGCTCGCCTCGGGCGCGCTCCACCACTTCTCGCTCACCGCAGCCACCACGACATCGACCGCAGGGGCCGCCGACAACCTCACGATCACGGCGAAGGACTCCGCGGGCAACACGGTCACGGCGTACGGCGGCGACCAGACGCTGACCTTCAGCGGCGCGAGCACCATCGGCGCCAACCAACCGACCGTCAGCTCCAAGACGGGCACCGCGGTCGCCTTCGGCACCGCCGAGACGATCACCTTCACCAGCGGTGTCGCAAGCGTGTCCGGCTCCAGCAACGGTGTGATGACGCTGTACAAGGCGGAGACCGCAAGCGTGACCGTCAGCGACGGAACGCATACCGGCGCGCTCTCGGTCACGGTGAGCGCGGCCACCCCCGGCAACATCACGGCGACCAGTGGCGCCGGCCAGTCCGCGACGGTCGGCACGGCATTCACCAGCCCGCTCGCCGCAAAGGTCACCGACAGCTACGGCAATACCAAGACCGGCGTCTCCGTGACCTTCAGCGCACCCTCGAGCGGAGCGAGCGCGACCTTCGCCTCCGGCGGCAACTGCACCAGCAACCCGCAGACGTACCAGTGCGTCGCGACCACCAACGCCGGCGGAGTCGCCACCTCCTCGACCTTCACCGCCAACGCCAGCCAGGGCACCTACAACGTCAGCGCCACCGCGAGCGGCGGATCGAACCCATCCGTCAACTACGCCGAAACCAATGTCGGCTTGCTCCATGTCAGCTCGCTCGCCACGGGGGCGACCGTCGGCGTAACTACATGGACAGGATCCATCATCGTCACCGTCACCGACTCCTCGGGCACGGCCGTCAACGGCGTCTCGGTGACCGGCGCGTGGAGCCCGACCTCGGCGGCTTCTCCCAGCGGGTGCACCACCGCCGCCTTGGGCCAGTGCACGATCACCCCCGCCGCCGGCTCCTTCCCGAGCGGGCAGCTCACGGAGACCTGGACCGTCAGCAATCTGAGCCTGAGCGGCTACTCGTACGCATCCGCGGCGAACGTCGAGAGCGCAATCACGCTCTCCCAGAACTGCGTCGCCGCCACAGTCTGCGAGACGAACCTGACGAGCACGAGCGCGTTCACGGACATTACGGCCGGAACCAGCTCGAGTACCGCCTCACTCACGGCCGGCAACACGCCACCCTCGGGCTCGACGGTCCTGATCCTGGTCGCTCGCGACGGTTCGCAGACCGGGGACACAGTCTCGAGCGTTACGGGGAGCGCTATCAGCAACCCCACGCTGGTGCGCTCACTCACCAGCAACCTGTCCAGCGCTTCCGGGGCGTTCACGAACCTCTGGGTCTACCGGGCGAAGGGGACGGGCACGACAAGCAGCCCGGCTGTCACGGTCAACTTCAGCGCGAGCGACAACCGCGCCACCCTCGTCCAGGTGCTCGTCCTCTCGGGCGAGAACACGAAGACTCCGATCGCCCAGAGCAACAACACGAACAGGTGCACCGCCAGCTGCACCACGACCGCGACCGCCACCCTGACCAGCTCGCTCACGACCGGCAGCAAGGAGATCGTGCTCGTCGGCGAGGCCAAGGCCACGTCCACTTCCATGTCCTCCGCGAGCTGGCCGACGAAGCTGTTCTGGGCCCAGCTCAGCGGTACGACCGGCGCCAACGACGGCAGCTTCTTCGGCCCCAGCGCGGCCAGCGGCACGGTCACCCTCGGCACCAGCGGCGCCTGGGGCGCCATCGCGCTCGAAGTCGCCAAAGCAACCTGAGCCCCCAGCCGGCATAGCCTTGGCCGCGCCTGCGGTCACCGGCAGCCAGGCAGCCGTCTTGCCTCGATCGCTCGACGGCGAGATAGTTGTGCGGCCATGTCGCAACCCGTTGGAACGGTCACGCTCCTTTTCACTGACGTCGAGGGCTCGACGCGACTGCTCGAGAGGCTGGGGGCGGAGCAGTACGCGGAGGTGCTCGAGCAGCACCGGCGGCTGCTGCGAGAGGCATTCACCAGGCACGAGGGGTACGAGGTCGGAACCGAGGGAGACGCGTTCTTCGTCGCCTTCGAAAGCGCCGGTGACGCCGTCGCGGCGGCTGCCGACGGCCAGCGGGCGCTGGCGGAGGCGGAGTGGCCCGACGGAGTCGTGCTACGGGTGCGGATGGGCGTGCACACCGGCGTCCCACTGCCGGACGGGTCGAACTACGTCGGCATCGACGTGCACCGCGCCGCCAGGATCATGTCCGCGGGCCATGGGGGACAGGTCGTGGTCTCGGCAGCTACGCGGGCGCTCGTCAACCGCGAGCTCAGCGAGCTGGGCGAGCACCGGCTGAAGGACTTCGACGAGCCGGTCCCGCTATTCCAGCTGGGGAGCGAGCGCTTCCCGCCGCTGAAGACGATCTCGAACACGAACCTGCCGCGTCCTACCTCCTCGCTCATCGGCAGGGAGAGGGAGCGCGAGGAACTGCTGGCCATGCTTCGGAACGGCTCTCGCCTGGTGACGCTCACCGGCCCGGGCGGCTCAGGCAAGACGAGGCTCGCGCTCGAGGTCGCCTCCGAGCTCGTGTCCACGGTTCCGGCGGGCGTCTTCTGGTCCGACCTGTCGCCACTGCGCGACCCGGCACTCGTGACCGAGACGCTCGCGCAGACGCTGGGGGCGAAGAACGGTCTCGCCGAGCACGTCTCCGAGCGCGAGCTTCTGCTCGTGCTGGACAACTTCGAGCAGGTCGCGGAGGCGGCGCCCGAGCTGGGGCAGTTGCTCAGGGCGTGCCCGAACCTGAGGGCCCTGGTCACGAGCAGAGAGCTGCTGCGGATCAGCGGCGAGGTCGAGTACCCGGTGCCGCCGCTCACCGAGGCGGAGGCGGTCGAGCTCTTCAGCAAGCGCTCTACCCTCGAGCCCGACGAGACGATCGCCGAGCTCTGCCGCCGACTCGACCACATGCCGCTCGCCGTCGAGCTCTCCGCGGCGCGCAGCCGGCTTCTCAATCCGACGCAGATCCTCGACCGCCTCTCGCAGCGCCTCGACCTGCTCAAGGGCGGCCGCGACGCCGAACCGCGCCAGCAGACGCTTCGCGCGACGATCGATTGGAGCCACGAGCTTCTCACGCCGGACGAGCAGGCCCTCTTTCGGCACCTCGCGGTCTTTCGCGGCGGCTGCACGCTCGAGGCTGCGGAGGGGGTCGCGGAGGCAGACCTCGACACGCTCCAGTCGCTCCTCGACAAGAGCCTGCTCCGCCACACGGACGACCGCTTCTGGATGCTCGAGACAATCCGGGCCTACGCGTCCGAGCGGCTGAGAGAGAGCGCGGACGAGGCGGAGCTGCGGAAGCGCCACGCGCTGTACTTTCTCGACCAGTCGGAGGCCGAGGATCCGCTGCTGCACGACGACCTCGACATGGCCGTCGCGTATGGGCACATCGACGCCGAGATCGGCAACCTGCGCGCAGCGCTCGAGTGGGCTCGCGACACACGCGAGGACGAGATCCTGCTTCGCGTGACTTCGTCCCTCGAGTACTACGGGAGCGCTCGCGGCCTCGCCCAGGAGATGCATTCCTGGAACACGCTCGCTCTCGAACGGGGGTCGGCGCCGGCTCGGGCAAGGATGGCCGTGCTGAACTTCCTCTCCTCCGACGCCTCCCGAGAGCTGGATTGGGAACGCGCGGACGCCCTCGTGGCCGAGTGGCTTCGCACGGCCGAGCAGGAGGGCGACGAGCACGAAGCGCTGCGGGCGATGAACGCAGCAGCCCTGCAGACCATAGACAAGGGAGATTTCGGCGGCGCCCGCCGGCAGTTCGCCGAAGTCGGGAAGCGGGCGGTGGAGGCCGGCGACCGCATGATCGTGGCCTTCGTCACCGTGAACCTCGCGGTTCTCTCCGAAAGGGCCGGCGACTTCGAGGCGGGAATCGGGTACGCGGCCGACGCCGTGAAGCTCTTCCGCGAGAACGGCGACGAGAGCGGCGTAGCCGTCGCGCTCGGCAGCTCTGCCTGGTGCGCGCTCGGCCTTTCGGATGCGACGCGGGCTGCGAAAGACTTCCGCGAGGCGATCGCGTTGATCAGCAGGCATCGAGCGTTCCGAACTCGCACGATGTTCGGCGACCTGTCGGGACTTGCATCAGCGCTCGTCGCGCTGCAGATGATGGAGACCGGCGCGCGACTCTATGGGGCCGCGAGCTCACTCCGGGAGGAGCTCGGCCTCGGCTTCCAGGACGAGGCGGAGGAGCGACGCTGGGACAACTCGGTGGCGGAGGCGAAGGACGCTCTCGGCGAGAAGGCGTTTGCGGCGGCTTTTGAGCTGGGCGAAGCCATGACGCCAGAGGACGCCGTCTCGTTGGCGCTGGCAGTTCCGATCGCCGACGAGGTCGGAAGCGCGCCGGCCTGACGTGACTGCAGACGACCGCCTCGCCGAGCGTCGGGCGCTGAGCGAGTCGCGTTCCCCGGTCGCATAGCCTGCGCCGCGGCTGGCAGGGTTTCGCCATGGGACTCACGTCCGGCAGCGGGCCTTTCGGGAACCAGCCGGCGGGCGACTTCAATTTCACGCCCGCCCCGGCGACGGGCTCCGTCCTCTTCTTCGACCCGGTGCCGCATCGGCTGCGAGGCTTCTTCG
>Ga0137371_10004455_pt1 | contig 10976 bp, 10 predicted proteins | sample SagtaG_7_FD_104919 | JGI IMG/M metagenome (GOLD analysis project Ga0137371, IMG submission 104919) | Vadose zone soil microbial communities from Sagehorn Ranch, Mendocino, California, USA - Sage1_R_40_16 metaG | ecosystem: Environmental > Terrestrial > Soil > Vadose zone | place: USA... | reverse complement strand
TAACCGAGGAGCTGCTCGAAGCGTTCGGGCTCCTCGAACGGCCCGATCAGCGCGAGGTTGAGTCCGTTCGAGGCGATCACGTCCTGCGCGACCCGCTCGAGATCGTCCACTGTCACCGCGTCGAGGCCTTCGAGCACTTCCGACGGCTCGGTCGCGCGGCCCTCGAGCACCTCGCGCCGCAGGCCGAACATGATCAGGCCGTGCGGGCTCTCGAGCTGGAGGACGAAGCGCCCCTTGGCGAAGTTCCGCGCCTTCTCGAGCTCGTCGTCGGGTACGCGTTCCTCGACGATTCTCCTCAGCTCGGACCGCACCGTCGAGACGGCCTCGTCGACCCGCCCGATGTCGACGCCGGCCTGGGCGTAGAGCGAGCCCGTGTCGGTGTAGCTGTGGTTGAGCCCGAACACGTAGTAGGCGAGGCCGCGCCGCTCGCGCACTTCAGTGAAGAGGCGCGAGGACATACCGCCGCCGAGCACCGTGGCGAGCAGCTGGATCGCGTAGCGGTCCGGGTGGGTCAGCGGCACGCTCAGGGCGCCGATGCAGATGTGCGCCTGGTCGGACTGCTTGGTGTGAATCTTGACGCGAGGCCCACCGTTCGCCGCCGGCTGGGCGGGCGCGAACTCCCCAGAGGGTTTCTCGACGAGGTCGCCGAGGAGCTCCTCGATCCGCGGGACGAGCTCCCCTTCGATCCGGCCGCCGACGCCGACGACCATTCGGGAGGGTTGGTACCAGCGTTCGAGGTAGTCGAGGAACGTCTCCCGCGTTGCGGCGCGCACCGTCTCCTTCTTGCCGATGATGTCCCAGCCAAGCGGCTGGTCGCCGTAGATGAGCGACTCGTAGACGCCGCCGATGAAGTCCCGTGGCGTGTCGAAGTACATGTTCATCTCCTCGACGATCACGCCCTTCTCGCGGTCGATCTCCTCGGGAACGAAGCGCGAGTTGCGCAGCATGTCGACGAGCACGTCGAGCGCGACGTCGCGGTGCTCCGCGGCGCACTTGACGTAGAAGCCCGTGGACTCCTTGCCGGTGAAGGCGTTGAACTCGCCGCCGATCGAGTCGATCTCGGTCGAGATCGCCCGCGCGGAGGGCCGGCGCTCGGTGCCCTTGAAGAACATGTGCTCGGCGAAGTGCGCGATCCCGTTCGTCTCGGGCGTCTCGTAGCGGGAGCCGGCGGCGAGCATGACGAAGCAGGCAACAGACTGGGCCTGCGGCATTGGTGCGGTCAGGACGCGGACGCCGTTGTCGAGGGTCTGACGCTCGAAGACACTCATGAGCCCGGATGCTAGCGACGCGCCGCCAGGCGCCGTTCGAGGTTCGACTTCACCTCGGGCCACTCGTCGTCCACGATCGCGTAGTAGGCCGAGTGGCGGACGTCGCCGTCCTGGATCAGCATGTGCTTGCGAAAGATCCCCTCGAATTGCGCGGGAAGGGCGGCGAGCGCTGCCCGGGAGCGCTCGTTGCGCGAGTCCGTCTTGAACTCGACGCGCATACAGCCGAGCCGTTCGAACGCGTGCTCCAGCATCAGCAGCTTCGCCTCGATGTTCGCGCCCGTGCTCCAGTGGGAGCTCGCAAGCCAGGTGTGGCCGATCTCGAGGCCGCGGTGCTCCGGCCGCAAGGAGAAGTAGCGGGTGCTGCCGATCGGACGGCCGTCGGCGCGGTCCAGCGTCGCAAACGGCGCCGCGCGCCCGGCGCGCGCATCCTCGAGGGCGGTGTCGAACCACTCGTCGAAGACCTCACGCCGCGTGCCGTCGCCCAGCATCCAGCGCCAGACGCCCGGCTCCTGGCCGGCTCGCCAGAGCGGTTCACGGTGCTCCTCGACGAAAGGCTCCATCACGACGAGCCGCCCTTCGAGACGCTGGGAGAGACCGGGCCAGTTGTTGCGATCTGGTGTCACGAGGTAAACCCTCTGTAAGGATTGTCGTGAAAGCCTCCAGAGGGGTGGAGGTCGGCGTCTAGCTTGTCGAAGAGATGCCGAGCATGCTGCACCTACTCACGATCGTCTGCCTTCTGGCTTCGGCCTGGCTCGTCTCCCGCGGCGCCGCGTTCGTCGCTCGTCACGTGCTGCTCTGGCACGACCGGCGCAGCGAAGCCGCAGCCGCGAACGTGTCGGTCAAGATCCAGAACATCAAGCGGCGCGAGACCACCGTCGCGGTCATCCGCGCGGCCATCGCCTATGCGGCTTTCTCGGCCGCGATCGTGCTCTCGATCGCGCAGGTGACGGGCGGCTTCGACAAGCTGACCACGGTCGCGGGCGCCTCCTTCATGCTGATCCTGGCGGCCTTTGCGGTTCAGCGGCTCCTGACCGACGTGATCGCGGGCCTGATGATGTTCGTCGAGCGCTGGTACTACGTCGGCGACGCGATCGCGATCCCGACTCTCGAGATCCAGGGCGTCGTCGAGGACGTCTCGCTGCGGCGGACGAAGCTGCGCACGCTGGACGGGGAGGCGATCCACGTCACCAACTCGCAGATCCCCGCGGTGCGCGTGCTTGCAAACGGAATGAAAGAGCTCGCGATCGAGCTCTTCGTCACCGACCGCGCGCGCGGCGAGGCGCTCGTCTTCGGGCTCCAGCAGATCCTGCCGGAGGGCCCGACCACGTTCTTCCGGCGCCCGTGGATCGAGGACGTGAACGAGATCGACGAGCGGCTCGTCCGGATCCGGATGCGGGCGACGGTCGTGGCCGGCCGCGAGTGGCTCGTCGAAGGCTTCCTCTCGGACTTGCTGAAGGAACGGGCCGGCGAAGGCTTGATCCTGCACGGACCGGTCGTCCTCTCGGTCGACGAGGTTGCGACCCGCAGCTTCGCCCGGGCGAGCGCTGCGACTCGCTGGGCCGGCAGGCCCGAGCCCGCGGCTAACTAACGCGCTGTCGCCCAGGCCTCGAGCAGCTCGGCTTCGCGCTCGGGCCGCAAGCCGGCATCGCCCATCGCGCCCGTCGTGACGAGCCCGGCGCCGGAGGCCTGCGCCCACGCGAGCGTGTCCCGCAGGGTGTCGGCGAGGGGTCGGGTGCGCAATCCGGCCGTTCTGGCGCGCGAGTTATCGGCCCGGTGGAATGCTTCGTTCTCCTCGCCTGGGATCCAGAGCGGCAGCTCCATCCAGGGCCCGACCTCACGTTCCAGCAGTAATGCCTCGTCGACCCACACGAAGCGGGCGTCGCTGCCCGAGACGTCGCGGGCGGTCTCGAGGACCGTCTCCAGCCCGAGGGGCTCACCGGCCGCATTGAACGTACCCTTGAGGGGCTCTTCGGCCGCGGCGATCATCCACTCTGCGAGGTCGCGCACGTCGATGAACTGGACGGTGCGCTCCGGAGGCGCGGGCGCGAGCACCTCTCCGCCCTTCGCGACCCGCACGGGCCAGTAGGTAAAGCGGCCGCTCGCATCGTGCGGGCCTACGATCAGGCCGGCGCGGACGTTCGTGTGGCTGTCCGGAAAGATCTCGCTCACGACACCCTCGGAGAGCGCCTTCAGACCGCCGTAGGTGTTCTCCTCGCCCATCGTCATCCAGTCCTCCGTGGTCGGGTCACCGAGGACGACCGTCGGCGCGCGCTCGTCGAACCCCGGCGTCAGCGGCTCGGCGTAGACGGAGAGGCTCGAGACGAAGACATAGTGGTTTACAGAGCCTGCGAGCAGCTCGGCCGAGGCTCGAACCACGCGGGGCACGAAGCCGCTCGGGTCGATTACGGCGTCCCACCTTTGCCCTTCGAGCGCCGAAAGGTCGCCGTCGCGGTCGCCGCGGAGCCTTTCCGCCTCCGGGAAGAGCTCGGGGTTCGTCTGACCGCGGTTGAAGAGGGTCACCTCGTGCCCGCGCTCGAGTGCGGTTTCCGCTGAGGCGCGACCGAGGAACTTCGTCCCGCCGAGGATCAGGAGTTTCACAGCGTTTCGAGCTCGGCGAGGAGGCGGTCGACCTCGTCGGCGGTGTTGTAGTGGACGATCCCAACCCGAACCGCGCCCTCGTCGAGCCCGAGCCGGCGCATGATCTCGAGCGCATAGTAGTTCCCGTCCCAGACCGCGATCCCGCGTTGGCCGAGGTGTTCCGTGACCTGGCGCGGCGAGCGGCCCTCGACCGTGAAGGCGAACGTCGGCACGCGGCCCTCCATCGTGGCGAGCCCGTACAGGCGGCAGCGGTCCGGCAGTCCCGCGAGGAACTGCTCGCCGAGAGAGCGCTCGTGTGCGGCGATCGCGTCGTAGCCCACCGAGCCCACGTAGTCGACCGCGGCGACGAAGCCGGCCAAGAGCTCGTACGGCAGCGTTCCCGTTTCGTAGCGATGTCCGAGCGGCTCGTTCGAGGCGGGGCGGACCTTGTACGGCCGCCACCGCTCGAGGAGCTCCGCGCTGGCGAACGCAAGTCCGAGGTGGGGACCGAAGAACTTGTAGGGCGAGCAGATAAGCACGTCGGCGCCGACGGCGGCCACGTCGATCGGCCCGTGCGGCGCGTAGTGGACGGCGTCGACCCACGCGAGCGCGCCCGCCTCGTGCGCGAGCTCGGCGACCCGGGCGACGTCGACGAGTGTCCCGACGGCGTTCGAGGCCCAGGGAAACGCGACGACGCGGGTTCGCTTGGACAGCTGGGCCTGGAGGTCGTCGAGATCGAGCGTGCAGTCGTCCTGCACGTCCGCAAAGCGCACGACGAGCCCGAGATCCTGTGCGAGCTCCAGCCAGGGAGAGATGTTCGCATCGTGGTCGAGCCGGGTCACGACGATCTCGTCTCCAGCCGAGAGCTCGCGGGCAGCGGCGCGGCTCAACGCGAAGTTGAGCGTCGTCATGTTCGCGCCGAAGACCGCCTCTTCGGGGCCACAGCCGAGGAAGCCGCCGGCCGCGAGGCGCGCGTTCGCGATCAGTGCGTCGGTGTGGACACTCGTCTCGAACGGCCCTCCGGTATTGGCGTTCGACCCGCGAAGGTAGCCGGCGATCGCCTCGATCACCTCGTCGGGCACCTGGGTCCCACCGGGCCCGTCGAAGAACGCGAGCTCGCGGTCGAGCGCCGAGAAGCGGGCGCGAACAGCGGACACGTCGAATGCCGTAGCGCTCATGTAAAGCACGCTACCAATGGGCCGTTCGCCCATTGCGCCTGCCCCTCGGCACTGCGAAACTCGGACGTTCGGAAAAGAGCGACGGAGGTCCTATGAGCGAAGCACTAGCAACGGCTGAAACCGCAACCGCAGAACAGGCGCCATCGGCTGCAGTCGTCGAGGCGCACGACGTCGTGCGGCGATACGGCGAGGGCGACACCGCTGTGGAAGCGCTTCGCGGCGTGAACCTCGAGGTCGAGCGCGGGAAGCTGACCGCGGTCATGGGACCATCAGGTTCCGGCAAGTCGACCCTGATGCACTTGCTCGCGGCGCTGGACATTCCCACCTCCGGCTACGTCGTCCTCGCAGGCACCAAGCTCGGCGAGCTGAGCGATAAAGAGATCACGAAGCTGAGGCGCAAGCACATCGGCTTCATCTTCCAGTTCTTCAACCTGCTGCCGATGCTGACCGCGGAGGAGAACGTGGTCCTGCCGCTTTCGATCGCCGGCGAGAAGCCCGACAAGGAATGGTTCGAGAACCTGCTCAAGAACGTCGGGCTGACGGACCGGCGCAGCCACCGCCCGTCGGAGCTTTCCGGCGGCCAGCAGCAGCGCGTCGCGATCGCCCGGGCGCTCGTGACCCAACCGACCGTTGTGTTCGCGGACGAGCCCACAGGCAACCTGGACTCGAAGACGAGCGGCGAGATCCTCGACCTGATGCGGAGCTCCGTCGACTCGTACGGGCAGACGACCATGATGGTCACGCACGATCCACGGGCCGCCGCGATCGCCGACCGGATCCTCTTCCTCGCCGACGGCCAGATCGTCAAGGACCTCGGCAAGGCGACTGCGCACGACGTGATCGTCGCGATGGAAGAGCTCGAGCTCAAGAGCTGACCATCCGCGTGGCTCTCCGATGACCGCCGTCGCCCTCAGGGGCCTGATGAACCGCAAGCTGCGGGCGAGTCTCACCGCCTTCGCGATCGTGCTCGGCGTCGCGATGATCAGTGGGTCGTTCATCCTCACCGACACGATCTCCAAGGCGTTCGACTCGATCTCCGCCCAGAGCTTCAAGAACGCCGACGTGATCGTCAGCGGCAAGCCGGCGTTCGAGAACACGAACGGGAACGGAGCCGACAACCCGAGCTTCCCGGAATCCGTGCTCGCAAAGATCCAGCGGCTCCCGGGCGTCGCGCACGCCCAGGGAGCAATCGAGGATTCGCAGACCCAACTCGTCGACAACCGCGGCAAGACGATCTCGACGGGCGGTGCCCCGGCTCTCGCCTTCAGCGTAGATCCGAAGGGCGATCAGCGCTTCAACCCGCTCAGGCTCATATCCGGGAGCTGGCCCACGGGCGCGAACGAGATCGCGGTCGACACGGGGACGGCCTCGAAGAAGCACCTGAAGATCGGCGACACGATCGGCGTTCAGGCGCGCGGTCCCACCAAGCACTTCCGGATCGCCGGGATCGTCAAGCTCGCGAACATCTCGATCGGCGGAGCGACGATCGCCGTCTTCGACGTGCCCACCGCGCAGGCGCTCTACGACAAGAAGGGCAAGCTCGACATCATCCGCGTCCAGTCGAAGGCCGGGGTCTCTACGAGTCGCCTGCTGGCAGAGATCCGGCCGATCTTGCCGCCCCAGGTGCAGGCCAAGAGCTTCGCGGCCGAGGTGAAGAAGGCCAAGAAGGACGCGGGCGAATTCATCAGCTTCCTCCAGACGGCCCTGCTCGCGTTTGGCGGAATCGCGCTCTTCGTAGGCAGCTTCGTGATCGCAAACACGCTCTCGATCACGATCGCGCAGCAGGTGCGCGAGTTCGCCACGCTGCGGACGATCGGAGCTTCCCGGCGTCAGATCCTCTGGACGGTGATCCTCGAGGCGTTCGTGATCGGGCTCATCGCCTCGGTGGTGGGACTGTTCTTCGGCCTCGCGATCGCGAAGTTCTTGAACTGGATCTTCGTCACCGCCGGCATCGATCTCCCCACCACGGGAACGGTGTTCGCGGCTCGGACAGTCGTGGTCAGCTTGATCGTCGGCCTCGTGATCACGATGCTCGCGAGCCTCCGGCCCGCCATCCGCGCCACCCGCGTGCCGCCGATCGCGGCCGTCCGGGAAGGCGCGACGCTACCGCCGTCACGGTTCGCGCGGTTCAGGACGATCGGCGGGACGGTTCTCGGCTTGATCGGCGTGGCGTTGCTTGCGCTCGGGATCTTCGGCCACGGCCAGAGCGTGTCAGTTCACCTGCTGCAGATGGGGATCGGCTTGTTGCTGCTCTTCTTCGGTGTCACGATCTTCACGCCGAAGATCGTGCCTCCGCTCGCCGCCCTGCTCGGCTGGCCGGCGACGAAGATCGCCGGCGCGGCCGGAGAGCTTGCGCGCGAGAACGCTCGACGGAATCCGGCGCGGACGGCGTCGACCGCCTCCGCGCTGATGATCGGGCTCGCGCTGGTCACGTTCGTCGCCGTGCTCGGGGCCGGGCTGCGCGCGTCCTTCGAGGACGCGGTCAACCAGATCTTCGTCGGGAACTACGCGCTGACGGCCACGGACACCTTTACGCCGATCACCGTGCAAGCTGAGAAGGCACTCAAGCAGACGCCCGGCCTCACGGCGGTCTCAGGGATTCGTGCGGGCTCGGGGCGCTACCTCGGCAACGTGCACGACTTGACCGCCGTGGAGCCCAATGCGGCCAAGGTGCTGAGCCTCAAGTGGAAAGAAGGATCGAATGCTGTCTTCAGCAGCCTCGGCCGCAACGGGGTGTTCACCGACGACAGCTTCGCGAAGTCGCACCACCTGCACATCGGCTCCAAGGTGCGGATCCAGGTGCCGAGCGGCGAGTACATCGACGCGGTGGTCAAGGGCGTCTTCAAGAAGCCCAAGGGGGGATCGCCGTTCGCCGAGGCCACGATCTCTGCTGCGACATTCGACTCGAAGTTCGCGCGCCCGCAAAACGAGATGGCGCTCGCGAACATGCGAGGCGGTGTCACCGACGCGAACACGAAGGCGCTCGACAGCCGGCTCGGCGCCTTCCCGAACGCGAAGATCGCCGACCAGGAGCAGTTCAAGGCGAACTTCGAGAAGCCGATCAACATGCTGCTCTCGATGCTCTATGCGCTGCTCGGCCTCTCGGTGATCGTGAGCGTCTTCGGGATCATCAACACGCTCGTGCTCAGCGTCTTCGAGCGCACGCGTGAGCTCGGCATGCTGCGCGCGGTCGGGATGGTCCGGCGCCAGGTGCGACAGATGATCACGCACGAGAGCATCATCACCGCGCTGATCGGGGCGACGATGGGGATGGGCATCGGACTGCTCCTGTCCGTGCTCGTGACCCAAGAGCTCTCGAGCGAGGGCTTTGTGCTCGCGATTCCGTACAGGACACTGGTCTACTTCGTGATCGCTGCGATCGTCGTCGGCATCCTCGCGGCGGTGCTCCCGGCGCGACGCGCGTCCCGCCTGCGGATCCTCGAAGCGCTTCAGTACGAGTAGTCGGAGCCGTTCACGCGCCAGCGGTAGCTCGGCTTGGCGGTGAGTGACGCGCCGACGAAGCAGTCGCGCTCGGCCTTGGTCACGAGCGCGTGCAGCTCGTCGCCGGGTAGCTCTCGTTCGAGCTCGACCTCGAGGCGGCAGTCGATCTCGACGAAGGCGTAGCGATCGTCCTCCTCGCGCTTGGTGACGACGCCCGCGGCGGATGCGCTTGCGCTGAGATCGAGCCCGATGCGGCGTGCGTGGTAGGTGAGGCTCGCAAGCGTGCAGCGGGCAAGCCCGGCGAGGACGAGGTGCTCGGGCTTCCACTCGTCACCCAGTGGGACCGGTGTGCGGCGCTCGGCGGAGATGCGCCCTGCCCGGTCGACCGCGGCCGCATACTCGAAGCGCCTCGCCTGCACGGCCGGAACCGTATCCTCGGTCGGTTTGGCTCGTGACCGTCCGCTTGCCGTTCTCGGCGCCACCGGGTACACCGGGCGGCTCGTCTGCGCAGCGGCGCGCTCGCTGGGGATTCCACTGCGCCTGGTCGGGCGCCGCCGGGAGGCGCTCGAAGAGCTCGCGGCTTCGCGTGAGGAGATTCGTCTGGCCGACGCGAGGGACCTCGACACGCTGGTCGCAGCCTTCGACGGCGCCTTCGCGGTCGTCTCGCTCGCGGGTCCCTTTCTCGAGCTCGGCTTCGCTCCCGTGCAGGCCGCGATTCGAGCGGGCGCGCACTACCTCGACTCGAGTGGAGAGCAGGAGTTCGCCTGGCACGTCTTCGAGCGCTTCGGTCCATCGGCAACCGCACGCGGAATCGCGTTGCTGACGTCATTCGGGTTCGACTACGTCCCGGGCGACCTGGCCGCGCGGCTCGCAGCCGAAGGTCTCGAGCCGCTCGACGAAGTCGCCATCGCCTATGCCGTTTCGAGCATCGCCTCGAGCCATGGGACGCGACGAACGATCGGCCATGTTCTCGCGCAGCGGCAGGTCGCGTACGAGCACGGTCGCTACGTTCCCTCGCGCATCGGGGCGACGACGCGCTCCTTCAGGTTTCCCTGGGGTGAGGCCGGGGCAGTCGAGTGGGGAGGCACCGAGCCGCTGACTGTGCCTCGCCACACAGACGTCGGAACCGTGCGGTCCTACGTGCGCGCCCCGCGGATCGCGGCGCCGCTCATGCGGCTCGCGCATCTGGCCGCGCCGTTCGTCCGCATCGCCGGGGCACTCGGTCCGGCCGGACCCTCGGAGCGCACGCGGAGCTGTGCCCGCTTCGCGGTTGTGGCCGAGGCTCGCGGCCGGGCAGGGGCGCGCCGCGTGACGCTTACGGGTACGGACGTTTACGGCCTGACGGGCCTCCTGCTCGCTCGCGGAGCCGAGGCGCTGGAGCGTGGAGAGGCGTCGGGGAGCGGGGCGCTCGCGCCCGCAGAAGCCCTGGATCCAGGGGCGTTCCTCGAGAAGCTCGAGCCGCTGATTCGCCTCGAATCCGTCGAAGACGTCTAACGTCCGGCCGCGGTCGTACGCTGCGCCCGTGCGGAGGCTGAGGATGCTGAGCGAGGTCGAGTGCTACTACCGCTGCTATGGCTCAGGAGACAGGAACGTGCGCGTCGTCCGGCTGCCCTCGCAGCGCCGGCGCGAGTCCGGACGTGTCTCGGGCGAGGAGCTGCGCCGCCTGTTCGAGTTGCGCCTCGATGCGCGCGCGCCGGAGCTGGCCGCCTGAGCATGGGCTCGTCGAAGGCATGCCCGGGCTGGTTGCGGCCGGCGAGTCCTCGAGGCGTCGCGCGGCGGGGAAGCTGGACGCACAGCCGGCATTGGAAGCCCCACCGCCGCCGGGGCGGTCCCTGCGCGCCGGGCTCGTCGGCGAGTGCGGGCGCGACCGTCCCGTGCCGCAAGCCGCCTGGTTAAGGCACGCCCAACCTCCTCCCCGCGTCGAGCCTATCGAGCGTGGGTGCACGCATGGGTGACGGAAGCGGAACGAAAGCGTGACGGGGAGCGGCGATCTCCCGGACGTGCTCGGGCCGGGGCTCGAGGTCGTGTTCTGCGGCATCAATCCGGGCCGTGTATCGGCTGCCGCCGGAGCGCATTTCGCCAATCCACGGAACGACTTTTGGCGGCTTCTGCATGACGCAGGCTTCACGCCGCGCTTGCTCGAGCCGACGGAGCAGCGTCGCTGCTCGACTACGGCTACGGCGTCACGAACGCCGCCTACAGGACGACCCCCGGCTCCGGGGATCTGCGCCGCGCCGACTTCGAAGGTTCGGCGGAGCGGCTGGCGCGCATTGCGAGCGAGTTACGGCCGCGGGTGATTGCCTTCGTGGGGAAGGAGGCCTACCGCGGTGCATTCGGCGATCGGCCCGTGCTCGGCCGCCAGGAGCGCCGCCTGGGCGAGACACGACTGCACGTCTTGCCATCGACGTCGCCCGCGAACGCCGCCGTGCCCTACGCGGAGAGGCTGCGCTGGTTCCGCGACCTGCGCGAGCTGCTCAACCGCGCAAGTGCCTAGGCGTCTCTCGCGATGCCG
>Ga0137371_10004448_pt1 | contig 10986 bp, 10 predicted proteins | sample SagtaG_7_FD_104919 | JGI IMG/M metagenome (GOLD analysis project Ga0137371, IMG submission 104919) | Vadose zone soil microbial communities from Sagehorn Ranch, Mendocino, California, USA - Sage1_R_40_16 metaG | ecosystem: Environmental > Terrestrial > Soil > Vadose zone | place: USA... | reverse complement strand
GCGCTGGCGGTGCTGATCGACGCCAGCATCGTCCGTGCCCTGCTGGTTCCCTCGCTGATGGAGCTGCTCGGCAAGTGGAACTGGTGGGCGCCGGCGCCGCTGCGCCGGTTGCACGCGCGCTTCGGGGTCAGGGAGGGTGCGGCTCCCGAACGGGCGTAGGACGAAGCGCTCGGCCGCGGGTCCTGTCGACGGAAGGATCGCTGCATAGCCACGCCTGCAGCGCGATGGAGTCGGGGAAGGGAAGTGCGAACGGTTCGTCGGCGTAGATCTGCCAGAGGATCGTCGCCATGTCGGCGCACTCGGAGTCGGTAGGGCCGTCGGGCTGGCTAACCGCCACCGCTTCTGCAAGCGTTAGGTTGGGTTCGGCTTTTCCGGGCGCGCGGATGCGCACATGTTGCGATCCGGTATAGGGATTGTGAAAACGATGTAACAGCCGGGAGGCTGTCTAGGCGAAGGCCTGTGCCGCACGGCGGCGCAGGTCGGAGTTCAGCATCCCGGTCACCTGGCTGGGCGACTCGCCGGCGGAGGGGACGGCGTCGCCGATCAGGCCGCTGGCGCGGAAGCCGAAGAGGGGGGCGTCGAAGCCGAGCTCGCGGATCTTGCGGACGAGCTTGACCGCCGCGGCGGTGTCCTGGCCGGGACCGCAGAGGACGATCGCGGTCGGGTCGAGCGCGCCCAGGGCGCGCTCCAAGCGCTCGTCGCCGAGCTCGTTGGAGAGCATCAGGACCCGAAAGCCGGCCCGGCGCAGGGTCAGGTCGAGCGCCTGCGCGTGGACCTCCTCGGCATCCTGGCCCCGGCTGGAATCGAGCAGGAGGATGCCGGCGGGGCGGGAGGCGCTGGAGGCGAGGCGGCGAGCGCCGTGCAGCCAGCCCGTCGCCCAGCGAGAGGCGAACTCCAGCTCGGCCTCGCGCTCGGGATCGACCGCGAGCCGGTCGATCGCGGGCAACAGCAGCTCCTCCACGGTGCGCTCCAGCGGTCGCAGCGCCAGGCTCTCCTCGATCGCGCGGTCAGCGGCGTCCTCGTCGAAGCTCTCCAGCGCCGCCAGCAAATTGCCGCTGCTGGCGGGGGCCGCCTGGCGCTGGCGCGCCAGCTCGATCGCCGAGGAGATGTTCCCGGTCTGGGCGAGCGCGTCGCGCAGCGTCTGTAGCTCGACCAACTCGTAGTTGCGGTGGTTGCCCTGCGTGCGCTTCGGTTTCGGGTAGCCGTAGCGGCGCTCCCAACTGCGAAGCGTGTTGGGGCTGACGCCGAGGACTTCGGCGGCTGCGTTTGTTCTGATTCCTGCCATTGGGTCGAGTGGTTCCGTTCTTGACTCGTGCGCAGATGTTTCGCCCTGCATCGGGATTCTCCCACGCTATCGCCAGGTTTACCCCAGGTTATGGACAGATTTCCGGGATCTGTCAGCGATCTTGCAAGGCGCCGACGCCTACCGGCTGGCCCACCGCCCGGGCCCGCCACATCGCCTCGTCGGCCTTGCGCAGGAGGGTCTCGGCGTCCTCGCAGTGATCGGGGCAGGCGACCACGCCAGCGGAGATGCCGATCCTCAGCCCCCCCGCAGCCTCCAGCTCGTCCAGCATCGCCAGCAGCCGCTCCGTCATCTGCACCCCGCCGACCGTCGTCTGGTTGGGCGCCAGCACGCAGAGCGCATCCTCCTCCAGCCGGAAGGTCTCGTCGAGCAGGCGCACGCTTTCGCGCAGCGCCGCGCCGACGATCGAGAGCGCGGTCTCCCGGCCGCCGGCCTCGCTGCCGTTGCGCGCGCCGGGTCCCCCCACGGCGAAGAGGACCAGGCTGAAGGGGTGCTGGTAGCGCCGGTGGGCCTCGATCAGCTGGTCGAGGCGGCGCCGCATCTGGCTGGGGCGAAAGAGGCTGGGATGGCGCTCGCGGTCGTGGCCGAGGCTCGCCCCAGCCTCGGGGTCGCCCCGCTCCCAGAGCGTGCCGATCGCGGTGGCCGTGACCGAGCCGAACTCCTCGGCGAGCTTCTGCGCGGCGGCGGCGAAGCGAGCCGCGTCGCCGCCCGCCATCTCCTCGTGCAGCTTGCCGAGCAGCGCCGCCTGCAGCGAGGAGACCTCGCGGGCGAGCTGGCCCGCCGCGGAGTCCTCACGCGAGCCGGTACCTGTCGGTGTGCCCGACGCCACGTAAAGACCTTGGCGAAACGAGCGGACGACAGCAATCGAAAAGTTCGCTATTTGCGAACTGACGATCGTCCAATTGAAATTGAGTACTCGCCGCTACTCGAGGCTGCGGCGGCCGGATAGGGCCTTGCCCAGGGTGACCTCGTCGGCGTGCTCCAGGTCGGCGCCGACCGGGAGGCCGCTGGCGAGGCGGGTGACGGTGACGGCGCCGCGCAGCCGCTCGGCTATGTGCAGCGCGGTCGCCTCGCCGGTCGTGGTGGGGTTGGTGGCAAGTACGACCTCGCTCACCTCTCCGCCCTCGACCCGGCGCAGCAGCTCGCCGATCTTCAGGTCCTCGGCGTCGACGCCGTCGATCGGCGAGAGGGCGCCGCCGAGCACGTGGTAGAGGCCGCGGTACTCGTGGGTGCGCTCGATCGGGATCACGTCGGCGGGCTCCTCGACCACGCAGATCGTCGAGCGGTCGCGGCTCGTGTCGGCGCAGATCCGGCAGCGCGGTCCCTCGGCGAGGTTGAAGCACTCCTCGCAGAGGCCGACCTTCTCCTTCACCTCGCGGATCGCCTCGGCGAGCGCCGCCGCCTCCTCGTCCGGGGCGCGGAGGATGTGGAAGGCGAGCCGCTGCGCGGTGCGCTGGCCGATCCCCGGCAGGCGCGAGAGCTCGGTGACGAGGCGCGCCAGCGGCGCCGGGCCCTCCGGCGTCACAACGACTGGACTTCGCCAGCGCTCCGCTCGCGAAGAGTCAGATATGCACGCTCGCTCCGCACTGGCTCAAAGTCCCGGGAGGTCGCCCAGGCCTCCGGTGATCCCGCCCATCTTCGAGCTGGCCAGCTCCTGGGCCGCCCGCAGCGCCTCGTTGACCGCGGCCTGGACCATGTCGGCGAGCAGCTCGACCTCCTCCGGATCGACCGCCTCGGGGTCGATCGAGATCTCGCGCAGGGTCAGGTCGCCGCTCATCTTCACCTTGACCATGCCGCCGCCGGCGCTCGCCTCGACCATCTCGTCCTTGAGCTGCTCCTGGGCCTCGAGCATCTCGCTCTGCATCTTCTGCGCCTGCTTCATCAGGGCGTTCACGTCGAAGCCCCCGGGTGCACCGCCTCTAGCCACCACCGACCTCCTCCGCGTCGAACTCGCTCTTCAACCGCTCCACCAGCGCCTCCTCGTCGAGCTGCTCGACGGCGTCCGGGTCCGCGGCGGCACCCTCGCTCTCCCCGCCGTTGAGCAAGACATAGACCGGGCGCAGCCGCGTGCCGGCGATCTCCTCGAACGCCTCGGCGAGCTGCTCGCGCTTCTCGGGCGCCTCCGCCTTGCGCTTGTTGAAGGTGGAGGCGGCGGGAAAGCCAATCGTCACCGTGCCCTGCTCGGCGTCGACCTCGGTCGGGCGAGCCCCCTCAAAAGTCGCCGCCAATGCAGGACTCGTCTCCCGCAGCTTGTCTAGGACTGCCGGCCAGATGCGTTGAACCGTCTCGAGATCGAGAGCATCCCGGCCCGCGGGTCCTGTCGCGGGAGCAGCGTCGCCGCTGCTGCCGGGGGGTGGCGGCGCAGGGGGCGGTGGGTCCCCTGCGGCGACAGGACCCGCCGGCGCAGCCGCCTCCGTCCCTTGCTCGAGTCGCTCGATCCGGCGAAGCAGCCCCTCGGTCGAAGGGTCGAGATCCGGCCGGGCGGCCTTGAGCAGGGCGATCTCGACCGCCATGCGGGCGTCGTCGCCCTCGCGAACGGCGGCCAGGGCGGCGGCGAGCTCGTCGATCGTGCGGACCAGCGTGGCCGGGCCGACCGCGGCGGCCTGGGCGGCGAGGCGATCGGCGTCGATCGCGGTGACGACGAAGGTGTTGGGGACCTCTCCCACCGTCTGGGTGACGAGCAGGTGGCGCAGGTGGCCGAGCAGGTCGCGCGCGAACTGCGCCGGGTCGCGGCCGGAGCGGGCCATCCTCTCGACCCCGAGCAGGACGCCCTTCGGGTCCTCGGCGGCGACCGCATCGACAGCCTCGAAGAGCAGCTCCGCGTCGACGGCGCCGAGCACCTCCAGGACCGCGTCGAGCTCGACCCGCTCGCCGCCGAAGGCGACCAGCTGGTCGAGCGTGCCGAGCGCGTCGCGGAAGCTGCCCGAGGCGGAGCGGGCGATCATCGCCAGCGCCCCCTCCTCGACCTCGATCTCCTCCGCCGCGGCGACCCGCGTCAGCACCTCGGAGATCTGCTCCAGCGAGGGGCGCTGGAAGTCGAAGCGCTGGCAGCGGTCGGCGATCGTCGCCATCACCTTGTGGGCCTCGGTGGTGGCGAGGACGAAGACCGTGTTCGGCGGCGGCTCCTCCAGCGTCTTCAGAAAGGCGTTCCAGGCCTCCTTGGTCAGCATGTGCGCCTCGTCGAGGATGTAGACCTTCCAGTGGCCGCCGACCGGCGCGTAGGCGACGCGCTCGCGCAGGTCGCGGACGTCGTCGACCGAGCGGTTGGAGGCGGCGTCCATCTCGATCACGTCGATCGAGGTGCCGGCGGCGATCGTGGTGCAGGACTCGCACTCGCCGCAGGGCGTCGTCGTCGGCCCGCCGCGCTCACAGTTGAGCGAGCGGGCGAGGATCTTCGCCATCGAGGTCTTGCCGGTGCCGCGCGAGCCGACGAAGAGGTAGGCGTGGTGGACCTTGCCCTGCTCGACCGCGTTGCGCAGGGTGCGGACGACGTGCTGCTGGCCGACCACCTCGTCGAATGACCCGGGACGGTGGCGGCGGTAGAGGGAGGTCGAGTCGCTTGCCGGCGGCACTGCGGCCAGTGTATCTGCGCCGATACCGTGCGCCGGTGCCACCGAGAGCTCGCAGCTGGCTGGCCCCCGTTGCCTGGGTCGCCGCCGTCACGGCCGCCCTGCTGCTGCTCTTCCCGCTCGGCTTCCCCAACTACGACACGATCTACGCCCTCGTCTGGGGTCGCGAACTGGCGCACGGGGTGAGTCCCGACTACGGCGCCGCGCTGCCCCCCACCCCGCACCCGCTCGCCGACCTCCTCGGCCTGGTGACGACGCCGCTGGGGGGCGGCGCGATCGACGTGACGATGGTCGTCGCCTACGCCGCGCTGGGGCTGGTCGGCTACCTCGTCTACCGCCTCGGCTCGCTCTGGTTCGACCGCCCGATCGGCGCCGTCGCGGCGCTGATCGTCCTCACCCGCGCCCCCTACTTGTCCAACGGCCTGCGCGCCTACGTCGACCTCCCTTTCATCGCCCTCTGCCTCGGCGCCCTCGTGATCGAGACCAGGAAGCCGCGCGCCGGCTGGCCGGTCCTCGCCCTGCTCGCCCTCGCCGGCCTGCTCCGCCCCGAGGCCTGGCTCTTCTCATTCGTTTATCTGGCATATCTGGTGCTGGGGACCCCCGAAGCTTCCGCTGCTCCAGATGGGACCGCCGACTCTGGCAACCCGTCTCGCCAGGGCGCACATGAGAGGGAGAGGAGGGCATCCCTCGAACGGGCGGATACTCAAAGTGCCGGCCTAATTAGGCCGGCACTTGTCCGGGCGAGGGATGCCCTCCTCTCCCGCAACGGCGCCGTCCTTGTAGCGCTTGCCCTATCCGCCCCGATCCTCTGGGCGCTGTTCGACTGGATCACCGCCGGTAGCCCGATCTACTCCTTCACCGGCACTCGGGAAACCGTCGACACCCTCGCCCGCCAGACCGGCCCGGTCGACCTCGTCCTCTACGGGCCGCGCCGGCTCGGCGAGGTTCTCCAGTGGCCGGGGATGGTCGGGACGGCCGGCGGGGTCGCCCTCGGGCTGGCCTTCATGCGCCGCCGGGCGACCCTCGGTGTCGCGGCGGCGGCGCTCGCCCTCGGCGCCTTCGCCCTGCTCGCCTGCGCCGGGCTGGCGATCATCCCCCGCTACACGATGCTCGCCGCCGCCGTTCTGGCGATCTTCGTCGCCCTCTCCCTGCTCGGCTGGCGGCTGCTCGAGCGCGACCATCCCTGGCGCCGCCGCTGGCAGATCTTCGCTGGCGTCGTACTCGCCATGTTCGTGATCTGGCTCCCCAACCAGTGGGACCTCGACTCGACCGTGAAGCGCGACCTCACCGACCAGGGGACGATCGAGCGCGACCTCACCGACCTGGTTGACGCCGGCGCCTTCGCCAAGCCCCTCTGCGGGCCGATCGCGGCGCCCAACCACCGCGCGATCCCCCGCCTCGCCTTCGGCCTCGAAGTGAAGCCGACGGCGATCGTCAGCGCCAGCGAGCCGACCGCGGCCAGCTCCCCAGGGCGCGCGCCGGCGGCCGCGCAGCGCCAGCCCGACCGCGGCTACTTCCTCGAACCCGCCAGCCCCTTCGTCATCCACAACTTCATCCTCGACCCCAACGACCGCACCCGCTTCTCGCTCAGCGTTCCGCCCGGCTTCCACCGCGTCGCCGCAAACGACTCTTGGATCCTCTACCGGCGCTGCTGAGGAGTGCGCTCGCGTCTCCCGGGCGGGTCTGAGCTTAGGGCCTATCCCGGTAGGGGTGGAACGTCTTGTACTTTTCCCGGGGCGAGGTCTGCGGACAGCCGCAACCTGTCTTCGGGGAAAGTTAAGTGGAACCCCTACCGGGATAGGCCCTTAACCACCCCCATAGGGGGCATAAGCTCAGACACATGGCGGCGATAGAGCTTCGCGGTGTGGTGAAGCGGTTCGGCCCGATCACGGCGGTGGACGGGCTCGACCTCGACGTGCCGGAGGGCATCTGCCTCGGCTTGCTCGGGCCCAACGGGGCCGGCAAGTCGACGACGATGCGCCTCCTCACCGGGCAGGCGATCGCCGATGCCGGCGAGCTGCGGGTGCTCGGCCACGAGCTGCCGGGCGACGCCAAGGCCGCCCGCGCCGAGATGGGCGTCGTCCCGCAGCTCGACAACCTCGACATCGACGTGACGGTCGAGGACAACCTGGCGGTGTTCGCCCGCCTCTACCGGGTCAGGGACGTCGGCGCCGCGGTCGACCGTGCCCTCGACCTGGCTCGCCTGCGCGGCCGCCGCCGCGACGCCGTCGACCAGCTCTCCGGCGGCATGCGCCGCCGCCTGCTGCTGGCCCGCGGCCTGGTCCACGACCCGAAGCTGATCCTGCTCGACGAGCCGACCGTCGGGCTCGACCCGCAGATCCGCACCGAGCTGTGGTCGTTGATCGACAACCTGCGCTCGCGCGGCACCACGATCCTGATGTCGACCCACTACATCGAGGAGGCGGAGCGGCTCGCCGACGAGGTGGCGGTGATGAGCGCGGGGAAGATCATCAGCCGCGGCCGGCCAGTCGAGCTGATCGCCGAGCACGCCGGCCGCCAGACCGCCGAGGTCTACGGTCCCCCCGATCGCCTCGCCCAGGTCCGCGCCACCGCCGAGGCCCACGGCCTCACGGTCCGCCCGGCCGGGCCCGCGATCGCCATCGTCGGCTCCGAGCGGGCCGACAACGGCGCCTTCCCGGACGACGCCGTGCTGCGCGCCGCCTCGCTGGAGGACGTCTTCGTCATGCTGACCGGGGAGGAGGCGGAGTGAGACGGCTGGAACCGGCGGCGATCGGCGGCGTGATGAGCCGCGAGGTCGCCAACTTCCGCACCTACTGGCGGGGGACGACCTTCTCCAGCGTGCTCGAACCGATCGTCTACCTGCTCGCCTTCGGGCTGGGGCTGAGCGCGACCCTGGTCGACGAAGTCAACGGCGTCCCCTACATCCAGTTCGTCGGCACCGGCATGGTCGCCACCGCGGTGATCTTCTCCAGCGCCCTGCCGGCGATGTTCGGCACCTTCGTCAAGCACCGCTTCCAGAACACCTACGACGCGATCCTCGCCGCCCCGGTCGACGTCGAGGAGCTGGTCAGCGCCGAGATGCTCTGGATCGGCATCCGCTCGGGCACCTACGGCTGCATCCCGCTGCTGGTCACGATCGGGTTCGGCCTCGACCCGGCGCCAGGGATGCTGCTGGTCCCGCTCTTCTGCTTCGTCACCGCGCTCGGCTTCGCCGGCTTCGGCGTGGCGATGGCGGCGACCGTCGCCAAGATCGACCAGTTCAACTACGTCACCGCACTCTGCATCACGCCGCTCTTCCTCGTCGCCGGCACCTTCTTCCCGATCGAAGGCCTGCCCGAGGGCGTGCAGGTGGTGGCGCAGCTCAACCCGCTGCACCAGCTGGTCGAGCTGGTCCGCGGCGGCGCCTTCGGCTTCGAGGCGGTCGACCTGGCCCGCTTCGCCTTCCTGCTCGGCTTCGCCCTGCTCACCTGGCGCATCGCGGTGCGCCGCATGTACGCCCGCCTGATCGACTGACCGCATCCGACATCGACCACACTGGGGTGGGATCAATCTCGGGAACGGCAGAAACGGACCGTGCGCCCCGCCTTCGAAGCAAAGTCACCGGGCGTGTCCGTCGCACTTGGCTCGGGCCGGGCTCGCCTGCGGCACCCGCGGCATCCGCTTAAGGCTGCTTCCTTCCGGACCTGACCTGATTCGCGTGCCCACGTCGCGCAGGACCCGGCCGTCAACGCCGCCCGCGGCGCACTGACCCCGACGGCCAGCTCCTCGGAACGGGATTCGGCCCCGCTAGAGCGGATTGCGGGTTACAGGGCACCGCTGATTCCCCGCCTAGCACGGTCCGTTGTTGATCCTACCCTCATCGCCTTAGGATCGGCACGGTTCACGTGATCGACGTCGACACATCCTCGTTCTTCGCGATCGTCCTGGTTGCCGCGATCGCCGCGATCACGGTCGCGATCGTGCCGAGGGGGATGGCGCCCCCGGTCGTCGTGCTGGAGCTGATCCTGGGGATCGCGATCGGCCCCGAAGTCTTCGACCTCGCCCACTCCTCGGACTTCATCGACTTCTTCTCGAACTTGGGGCTGGGAATGCTCTTCTACTTCGCCGGCTACGAGATCGACTTCGAGCGGATCCGGGGAGCGCCGCTGAAGCTGGGCGCGCTCGGCTGGGCGCTCTCGGTCGGGCTCGCGTACGGGATCGGCGGGATCCTCGCCGCCGCCGGCGTCGTCGTCTCCTTCCTCTACACCGGCTCGGCGATCGCGACGACCGCGATCGGAACGCTGATCCCGATCCTGCGCGACAGCGGCGGCCTGAAGACGCGCTTCGGCACCTACCTTCTGGCGGCGGGAGGCGCCGGGGAGTTCGGCCCGATCCTGCTCGTAACGCTGGTGCTGACGACGGCCAGCCCGCTACACGAGGCCGCGATCCTGATCGCCTTCGTCCTCCTCGCCCTCGCCGTCGCGCTGGCATCGGTGCGCCTTGCTTGGCGCGGCTGGCCCGCCCTCGAGAAGACCTTCGAGGCGAGCAGCCAGCTGGCCGTGCGGATCACCGTCGTGCTCGTCTTCGGCCTGGTGCTGCTGGCGAGCCAGCTCGGCCTAGACGTCCTGCTCGGTGGCTTCGTCGCCGGGATGATCACGCGCGCGGCGCTCAAGGGCCACGAGCTGCAGATCTTCGAGTCGAAGCTGACCGCGGTCGGCTTCGGCTTCTTCGTCCCCTTCTTCTTCGTCACCAGCGGGCTGGAGTTCGACCTCGGCGCCCTCGGCTCGGCCGAAGCGCTGGCCAAGATGGCGCTCTTCTTCTGCCTCTTCCTGGTCGTCCGCGGCGCCCCGGCGCTGCTGCTCTACCGGCGGGTGCTGAGCGCAACCGAGCGCCGCGCTCTTGCCTTCTTCTGCGCCACCGAGCTCCCCCTCGTCGTCGCCATCACCACGATCGCGGTCGACGCCGGCAAGATGCGCACCTCGACCTCCGCCGGCCTCGTCGGCGCCGCCATGCTCTCCACCCTGATCTTCCCCTTCGTCGGCATCGCCCTGCAGAAGCGAGCGATGGCGGAGCAAGGCGACCAGCCTCCCTCGGCGAGCGCCGCACAGGCCCCGGCTCCGGCCTGATCCAGGCCCTCGCGCGGCCTATGATTGACCCCTCCCGGGCGCGTAGCTCAGCGGGAGAGCGCTCCCCTCACACGGGAGAGGTCGCTGGTTCGATCCCAGCCGCGCCCATCCCTTCGATGCCTTTCGCTATGGCTGTTGCAGCACGGCGAGGATGTTGCCGGCTGGGTCTTTGAACCAGGCGATGGATGGACCGGGGCCGCGGGCGATGCCCTTCTCGTCCTGGTCGAAGCCGTCGTAGCGCTCGAAGCTCACGCCGCGCGAGGACAGCTCGTCGACGGCCTTGTCGACGTCGTCGACCTCGAAGTTGAGGATCGTGTAGGTGGCGGGCGTGAAGTCCGGCTTGCGGTAGATCAGCGTGTCGCGGTCGCCAGCCAGGTGCAGCGACATCACGCCGCCCTCCTCGCTGAGGACGGACGTCTTCAGCCCGAGGGTCTCCCCGTAGAACTCCCCTGCCTTCTCCAGGTCGTCGACGGCGAAGCCGCTGTATGCCTTCGTGTTGGCGAACATGATCGCTCCTTGGATTGAGATCGATGAAGGACTCGCCGTTACCTCTACCCGGTGGGCCGCTGCCGACCCCGCTTGCGTTCGCCGGCTCGGCGCTTCTGCTCGAGGCGGCGCTCGCGCGCGGCGCGCGTCGGCTTGGTCGGGCGGCGGGAGCGCGGCACCGCGAGGGCCACGGCGATCTTGCCGGCGAGCCGCTCCAGCGCCAGCTCGCGGTTGCGCGCTTGGCCGCGGGCGTCCTGGGAGACGGCGGTAATCACCCTGCCGGCGCGTTCAGTGAGCCGTGCTCGCTGGGCGTCATCCAGGACCTGTGACGCCTCCACGTCGAAGACCGCTTCGACCCGCGAGGCGGTGACGTTGGCGTGCTGCCCACCGGGCCCCGACGAGCGGCTCGCGCGCAGCTCGACCTCCCGCAGCGGGATCGAGAGCCGCTCGTCGATTTTCAGCGTCTCAGCCATCCCCCCAAGGTAGCCCGACTCCTGGCCGTGACTGTGGGAACCGTCAGCCACGGCGGGGCCGATCGGCG
>Ga0137371_10004446_pt1 | contig 10990 bp, 17 predicted proteins | sample SagtaG_7_FD_104919 | JGI IMG/M metagenome (GOLD analysis project Ga0137371, IMG submission 104919) | Vadose zone soil microbial communities from Sagehorn Ranch, Mendocino, California, USA - Sage1_R_40_16 metaG | ecosystem: Environmental > Terrestrial > Soil > Vadose zone | place: USA... | reverse complement strand
GCTAGGATATATCTCTTGGGAAAGTGTTTCCTCATTTCACGCGGGTTGCGATATGGGCAAGGACCGCCATCAAGTTGCCAGACCTTCCAAACACGCGCATATGCTTCGTCGGTAAGCCTGCGCCCAGGTCGCCCAGGTTGGTATTCATTTTTATTGGCAGGGCCAGAAGTTCCGGCTATACTCCTGGCCGCCTGACGTTTTTTAGGTGTCCATTTACAATGGCTGTATTGTCCTGGCTATCACTGTCAATATCAACTGGCGGTGATAGCGGAATATGTATACCAGTGAGACGCGATAAAATCGACTCATTCAATAGTTTAGCGCCTTGTTGTAAACGCCGTTGGCTATCTGGAGACTGTAATGCTTCCAGCAGGTAATTTTTCTGGATTTCGAGGGCCTGCGTCTTTGCCTCAAGTGCGGCTTCCTTCAATCCCAATTCATATTCAAGTTCTGCCGCCTGCATACGATCATCCATCTCCATGCGCTTGTGCAATTGTTGGCGATCTTGAGAGAAGTAAATCAAGAGAGTCCATCCAATAGCAGCCACGAATGGTGTACCAGGTACCATATAGCGCCAGTAGTCCAGGTATCCCAGTGGAACATGCCAGGCAATCAGTGTTGCCACAAGGGCGTTCATGAGCGATACAATCCATTCAATAGCAGTGAATAGCCAGGCCCAGTTGAGCTGACCGCCAGGCCTGAACCATGTTGTTTTTCCTATCATCAGACCAATAATGCTCATAGATGTGACGATAGCACCGGCGAGGCCAAGTATCTTCAGGAACCCATCGGGGAAAGCCGACCACATGAGGGAGACAAACATTACATCTCCATAAACAGCTACTAGACCTACAATGACGAAAGCCAACCCAACAACTGAACCTGCCCATGCTTTAGCACCGGCACTCAATTGGTCTTTCCAACTCTTCAGATTTGTCACGATATGCCTCCTAGATGATAGCTACACTCAGTAAATGTGCCGTTTCTTTGTGATTAATTTAGCTCCTACATACATGCCGGCAATAAATACTAAAAACGTCACCAATACTAGTTCAATGTACATCATAGTTTTGTTCCTCCTGGCTCACTTGGCTTGTATCCCCTGTACATCGTCCAACGTAATTTCTCTGCCTAACAACTTACTCAGTGCAACAAGAACGGCATCAATATAGACTCTCGTTGTAGGTACACCTGCCTCAATTCTCATGAAGGTGGTATAGGCCATGTGGGACTTTGCGGCTAATTCAGTTGCAGTAAGTCCTGCCTCTTCTCTTAGGTCTTTCAGCGTTGGCATGAAATGACTCCTTAATAAGTAATTAGATGTATTACTCTAAGTATAGCATAGAAGTAGCTATGAAGCAAGCTATGAAGCGGGCTGAGGTGTATTTAGAGGCATAGCAAGCAAGCAGTAAGAAACGAGAGTGGAGCTAGCAGGAGCCTTGGAGTATTACTCCTTCCCATATCCATTGGTTTGTGTTTGCATCAATGGTTGTATCTGCGAATGCCAATACAGCATCTCCAATATTTGGAGCGTTTAATGACCCATCTTGGTTATACTTTTCCATTGTGTAGGTGTATGCTCTTACTGGAGATGGGATATTTTTGCAACTGTCGTTTGTGTAGGCGCCATCGGATGGACAATTGCCAGGTCCATCGCATGGGTATGAAAATGTTAGTTGTCCTCCATTGAGCATATTATCTACACTTAGCCATGCATATGTACACGGTGGTGCTGGAGAATTATCGCATGATAATTGGAATGAGGACGTGTCTACCACCGAACTGCCGAGTTCGTCAAACTTACCGGAATAAATATCCTGTGTAAATGCCTTATAAAATGATTTGAAGTCTTGGGAATGTAAACCCGATAGTTTGTGAACGGTGGCGGCTGCATTTGTTGTTGGTGTTGGTGTGATCTGCGCCTGTGGCGTTGGTGTTGGAGTCTGTGTTTGAGAGGCTGGATTTGCAAAAGGCACAAATGGAGTTGGATTAGCAGCAACGGAATGGTGGTACAATTCATTAATAGTTGGGTAAACGAGTACACCTAACACCAGGCCAAATAGTAGAAGGACAAACGGAATGAATACTTTCCACACTCTGCCTGTCCTTTGATGCATGTAGTATTCTGGTGGCGGCGGAGGCGGTATATTGCTCTCATGTATCAGATACGGATTAGACCGTGTGTAATCTACCGGTGTTGTTGACTCATGATTATCGTTGTTTGTATTCATATCTTTTACCCCTTCATTATTATACCTCTATAGTTTGTGGGTGTATATCTTTGGTAGAGTTTGAGAACCCTTGGTAAGTAAACTATGTCGGTGTTGTGGAGTTACTAGGAAAGAACTTGTTACAAAAACCATTTCCAATGATCTTGAGTATACCTTCATCTCGTACGATGACATGATTACCTCGATAGTCACCTTCACACACCTCAGGCTGTATTGGTTCACTACTCATTTCATAACCAGCAAGTGTTACACAATTTTCCTTGTTATCACAATAGTGGTATAGGTCATATATCAGTTGTTGGCACGCTGGTTCGGCGCCTACGCCAATAAATGTAATACTTGTAGATGTACCACGGATACCAACGGAGCATCGCGGTACTATGTGATCGACTAGCACTACCGCTTGAGAACGGTATAAGAAAGAAAATACGCCTACAATAAGAACCGCCACCAGAACTCCTAGTATGATACCAGTCGTATGTCTATGTTTTGGTGGATACATGTTATTCACTCCTTATTATGCCTCTGTAGTTCGTGCTGTTGGAGTAGCAAGTATAGACCTCGTTCTATGGCCTCAGCATGAGAGGGACCGCGATGTACGCCAGTGTAGCCAGCACGATGATCGTCCCTATGACAATAAACCAAAAGAATAGTTGATATCGGTTCATGATCTTATACCTCCATAGTTCGCGGCTGCGCCTCTTCTGTTACTTCTATGCTCCCTGGTATGGTAGATAGCACCAACCGAAAGCCATTTGGGAAGTGTTCCAGGCTCTTGCATACTGCATTTATCTCCTTTTCAAGATCGCTCTTTTTCTGCTCTTTTTCCACTTCATTGGACGCATAAAAGACTCTTAATATGTGCGTGTAGCCTACATCGAACGTTGCCAGGTAGAGCGTCTTTTGCATGCTGCATTTTCCTTCCTTTGTGTCGATTGTGGTACTCAAATACTCCTAACACAATACTCTCATTACGTTAGGAGTTTTGTCAAGCCGTATCCTGGGTTACAATCGCGCAAAAAGGTAGAGGCATGGCACGTCTAAGAGTGCAGGAAGTAGCGAAAGAAAAAGGTGTAAGCATGGGTAAACTTTCGCGTGCTTCTGATGTGTCTTACAGAACCATCAGGCTTATCTACAAAGACCCTTACCGTGATGTTGCATTGAATACGCTAGAAAAGCTCGCCAAGGCCCTTGGTGTTTCGATTGCTGAACTGATTGAAGAAGAGAAAGACGGTTGATAACTACCATCCAAAGCCTTCTTTCACATCTACCTTACAGCCAAATTCCCGTAGTAGCTCCACCTCTTCTTTCCACAGTTTGCCGGTGAGCCTATAGTGTTTCAAGATAGGCTCTACGCTGTTTTGTGCTCTACATTGTTTTGTCCTACGCTGCATATATTCCTTCGATAGTACAAGCAGGTCACCTCCTGGCCTGCCTTCTTGGAGCCTTCTGTACAGTGCTGCATCTACTTGTGCTGGTGTAAGATTGAATGCGTTCTTGACCTTTGACTGATTTCCCATGATGGTGTCTCCTTTGTTCGTTAAGACCGGCGTAGGTAAGACACCTGCGCCTATGCTCGGTCCATTTGTATTATCTAACGCTCTACGTTATTGTCGTTTGCCTGGCTTGCATCAGCCTTTGTTTTTCAATTGCTATCCTCCTTCCTTTCTCGGTGTATTTTTCAAGATGTATTGCCCTTTTCGTCCGGTATTCTGTCCAGTCGCCATCGTTCCACAAGTAATATATATGCGTTTCGATAAAACAGACCCATTCATCGCTGTTATCAGCACCGACCTTTTTGATACTGACCTCAAGGTGTGGGTGTGTGTCTGCTATCCTGTATTGCAATGCTTGCGCTTCCATTAGGGCCATAGTCATGCGTTGCGGTCCTTCCCTGCATTGCCTGGATAATTACACTCGCACTGCCTGATAAACCGTGAGGACATGCCGGACATTCTCTCAGCATACGTGTAATTTGGTCGGTGGTCTGTGTTCATAGGCGCGTTATCAGTGAGAGCGGCTGCATACTCTGGGTACTTGTCCAGGTAGTAGTAGAACGCATCTACCATCGGGCGTGCTTGTTCCCTTGCACTGCCTTCGGCGTAGTGAGAAAGAATAAACTCTTGTAATGTCATCATGATCTCTCCTTGGTGGTTGTATTGTGTACTGCTCATTAGTTAATTGCCCTTTCTGCCTTAAATGCATCTTATTCCTAGTTATAAAAATAGAGGCTACAGTTTTGTAACCTCTTTACAAGTATGTTCTACTTGCGCCGGCATTCTAAACCACCTGTTTTGCTACCTCTTGCCATATCCTCATAGCGTTTGCAACTGCATTCTCGCCTGCCCTCGTCATTGTTTTGACTTCTGCCACCATTCTTCTTTGATCGTCCTCGCCTGCCTGTAAAAAGAACAACAATGCTAATCCTATCAATCCTGCCATCCCAGGATGCTCATGCACAAATTGCCTTACCTCATCACGCGACAAAGGAAAATTATCATCAAGAAGATCGAAAGGGTAACACCGTTCGGCTGGGTTCCTCACTTCCTATTATTTCATCTCTTAACATTTTTGCAAGCTTTTTAATCGACTCCTCAGATATGGTAACTTCCTGCGCTAATTGCAATTGTGTTTTGCCTTTAACTAGTTCATCATATTTTTCCCAAGTAGCTATTTCTTCATCGGTAAGAGAACTAAATGATATATCTTTTCCCTTGAAGAGTACAACCTGTTCTTTTATGAGGTGTGCCAGTAGACCTTGGCGAGGAAGTCTTGTAAACATATTCCTGAAAACTGCCTGCTTTAGAGTACCTATGGAAATGCCTAAGATTTCACATGCCTGATTGTATGTTATCTTTTCGTATGCTGTCATCGCAGTAACTCCTTGCTGCACTTGACTTTTGTCTTAAACTCGTTTATAATTAGTAAGAGATGAGTCATCTCAACGGTTGGGCTAGTCTTAGCTAATACAGTTAGTTTTCTGACTACTGAGGTTAGCTTCTCTATCATCTAACGTCTATCACTAGTTATAGTATAACATAACAGCGTATGATCTGTCAAACCAAATCTGATGAGTGTTTACAGAGGAGTATACCATGTCAATAACAGCCAAAAGACATACAAAAGATATACTACCTTTGCCTGGCGATCAAGAAGTTACTCCTACACATAGTAATCGTATTCCATTCGACAAAGAAGCCTACGATGCATCCTGTATGCAGTATGAAGCAGCTACGGACCACAATTTACTAGGTTCAGATACTATTATAGTTGGCGGGTATGGTGCATCCATCAAGGTGGAACGCAGTGCCTTAATCCTGAGGTCGGAGCAGGCCACTGCCAAAAAGAAAATAATGAGGCTCTATTGCGGCGATCATACTATCAGGCAAATTATTATTTTATCAGATGGCGGGTATATCACCATTGATGCTATTCAGTGGTGTGTAGACCAGGACATCACGGTTGTTTTACTCGATTGGAAGGGCTATCTTATCCAGGTACTCACACCAAGACACCCATTTTATGCAAGGCTCATATACCAACAATATGTATCCTGTCAATCCAATCTAGGCATTGAGATTGCGCGTGAGATTGTGCATAGGAAGACAGTGGCCCAGATTACTACTCTCAAAAACTTGCAAGAGGAACGTTGGGAAGTATTGTCTGGTGATGACGACCTACCATTTCTGAACCATAATAGAGTGAAGAAGCAGCCAGCAAGTTCACCATGGAAACCATTAGAGGATGGCCTTGATAAACTCTCACGATTGAAAGATGTTGTGGCTATACGCATGTTAGAGTGTTCATTGGCTCACATATACTGGAATACATTCACAGGTTATCCCATCAGTTGGGATGAAAAAGTAGCAAAGAGTGTTCAGACACATTGGCAATCCATCACTGGACGGAAATCAATACTTTCTCGTCGTGATGGAAGAAATGCTGTTAATCCATTCCATGCTGCCCTCAACTTTGCCTATGCCTTGCTTGAAGCACAAGTATTGATATCTATTACGGCGATGGGCCTTGACCCAACATGTGGATACCTACATGCAAACCAGAAAGGATGCACAAACGTCCTGGTTTATGATTTGATGGAGCCGTTCAGAGCCGATGTAGATGCTAAAGTATTTGCGTTCTTTGGCAAGACAACATTCAAAAAAGGTGACTTCTATCAAGTTATCAATGGTGAATGTAGGGTCAATGAAGAACTGAGAAGGTTTATTATTGCCACCTGCCGCATACCACAAGATAACATAAGTGGCATCGTCAATTGGCTTGTAAAAACGTTGAAGAAACAGTCGTAGTGCATCCAAAGAAAAACGCAGGCTGCTGGACCTGCGTCTTTCCCAAACAAAAGGAACCATTGCGAGAAGTTACAGCGCTGCGAGAAGTGTAACTATCTAGTTGCAGTATATCAAATACAGTAACACATGTCAAGTTACTTCTTCCCGCTAGAACCTCTCAAAACACTTCCTTTGCACAACCAAACAGCACAACACAAACTAACAAGAAAAAACAAACTAACAGACTAACAAAAGAACAAGCAACCAAGGACCGAACAGAACAAAACTTGAAAAACAGTTTTTGATGGTCTTTGTTTGCTTGTTTTGTTATTACATAGTTTTGCAAATATGGAGGACACACACTCATGATATGCGATCATTGCCAGCAAGAACAAGCCAAGAGTAATGGACTCTGTGAGGCATGTCTAGAAATCGAGCCTGATATGGCTCCTATAGCTCCAACCGAGGAGCAGATGAAAGTTATGGCCGATGAGCCAGTAAAAAGAGAGGAGACACATTATGCCAAGCATCATGCCCAGGGATGTCGCTAGAGTTGTCGGCATTTCTGAACAACAATTGTTAAGACGGCTAGACACAGCCAACGTTACTGTAAGTAGTCTCAGCTACGATGAAAACACACATGAATTTACAGCCGCCATGAGTGGAGGGCAAAAGAAAATCATGTATATCGTTGAGACTCCACGTGGTAGAAGTGCCTACTTTGCAAGGCGGGGTGCTCTTAACCGTATGAGAGATAACCCTGATTTGTACGAACAGTTGCTAGAAAGTGCCACAGCGGTTTATATTCCTGTGCTAACAGAATGGGAAGGAAGAACTGATTTACTGGCAGGAAGGATTGATTTACTATGACCCTCATTCATGCCCGCAAAAGTGGCAAGCCGGTGCTTGTGGAGCTTCCATCGCATCACGTATTCAGAAGGCCGAAGATATACGAGCCTATTGACCCAACGTATCTTGTCGGTCTGGATAGCGAGTCCTTTTGGAACTATGACGGAGGGCTACGTACCAACCTGGTGCAACTTGACTTTTGCGACTCTGCTACATCGGTAATCCTCGATACTACCGAGAAAGATTTTCCTATCGAGTCCGTGTTTGATGTCCTCTGGGACAAATATTCAACCAAAGAAATTTGTCCATCAGAAACAAAACAGCGCAATAAGCGCACACGATCAGATGGACACCACAGAGATGGACGCCGCCAATATGTGCAGCCTGTTGTACTCATTGCTCACAGCCTGGAGTATGACTTGGGCAGGCTTATCAGACACCATCATCAGTTCAGAAGGGCCATCCAGACGGGCAATAATAGCGTGAGAATATTCATTGGCGCGTATGAAGTCGAGATAGCAACGCTCATCCCTACCGGCAATGCACCTAACTTTGAGTTCTTCATACGCAAAGACGGTTTTATCATGCGCGTGATGGGCCGTGACACCTGGGGTTACTGGAAAATGAGCCTTGAAAAAGCCGTTTCATCGCTACTCGGTGAACACAAAGAAACACTGCCTCATGATTGGTTCACCAGAGAGTGGGAAAGCTTCTCGCCTGAAGAGATGGAACAATTGAAACGTTATGCGGCACGCGACCCAAAACTGACACGGTCATTATACCTCGAAACAATTAACCTGCTGAGAGGCCTTAGTGATTACGCCGTTTGTCGTAACGGTCTTATTCCCATATCAGCATCAGGAGCGGCGGCAAAGATAGCATTTGCGCGGGCGGAGCCGCCGGTTACCGAGTGCATAAATAAAGAGACTGGCGAAGTAAAAGAAATTTACGAATGGCACAGACCGCCTGCTTACATCATGCAAATGGGCGCAAATTCCGTTCATGGTGGGCGTATCCTCAATGTTGTTGAAGGCTTTCACGAAAATGTGTGGGTGCGCGATATCATTTCAGCGCATGGTTACGCCATGACATTACTGCCTGACGCGGCTACATGTAAGTATCGAGACATTGAACCAGGCGACTATCGTCAAGAGGACTGGCGTGGTAAGTGGGGCTGTTTATGCGTGAGCGGCGAGGGCCTAGATAAATACTATCCAGCGTTACGAGTACATGACGACAAACAGGGTGGAAAACTACAAGGCATTTACGGACCATTCCAGAAAGTATGGGCAACTGTCCCTGAAATTGTCATAGGTGTAGAGAGCGGCAGACTTGAAATAACTGCTATCCATGATGGCGTAGAAATTGTAGGAAGCTCTGAACACTCGTTTTTACGCAAATTTGTCCTTCAAATGTTCCATATCAAACAGTGTAACAAGCAAGGTACACCGCTCTACCTTATTGCTAAACTGCTCATAAACAGCCTGAGTGGGAAACTTATCGAGATCAACTATAGCCGGTGTGATGTTGACGACTATACCGCACATTTACCATTGCCAGATGTCAAAGGCATTGAGCAGGAAATACCTCGACTCATGAATGCCTATGTACGAGGTGGCGAGGAAGCCGTTGCAAAACTGGCAGGCAAACTTGACCTACAGTACGTAAATCGAGGCGAAGAAGATGATTTACCACTTTTCGTTGTTGCAAACAAATACCTTCAAGGAAAACCTGCAAAGGCTGGTCATTACTACTTGCCGGTGCATGCAAGTCAAGTAAGCGGCTTTACATCGGCAAGGCTGGGACTGGCAGCAGCCTGCATGAGAGGCATTAACGGGCATACTGACGCCATATTCACTATAGGCAAACAAGAAAAAGGGTTTCAGGAGTATAAACGCATTATGAAAGCAGCCGGATATCCTGAACCATTTGAAGGAGACCTTGGTAGTTTTCGCATTGAAGTAAAAAGGGCATCAGGCTATATTGTGCAAGGTGGATTATATGCCCTGCGTGATGAATATGGGAAAGTGGTAAAAGTTGCTACACACGGACTCACAAGCATTCCGGTTGAGATACCAGAGAAAGCTACCGAAGAAGAACGCGAAATGCTCACGAAGGAACAGGCATACCGCATGGTACAGGAATATTCAATCACCGGCCGCATATCCTATAAAACAAAACTCAGACCAATAGGATTAATGGAGGCCATTGAAACAGATGCAGAACCTGGGACATTCACCTCGCATCACATCACACTCACAAACACTCTGGACCCTAATCTTGAAAAAGATGCAGAGGGCAAAAAACACTGGAAGACGTATCAGCAGCAAACACACACTGTTGCAAGTCACGAAAATGAACAGGAAAACTGCCTCATTAGTGAAAGATTAACACCTATGGAAAAAGTTGCATGGATGATCGAAACAGGCTGGTCACAACGCGAGGTGGCAAGAAATATAGGCTGCATTCAGTCAACCGTGTCAAGGATTTTATCCGGCAAACGTAATGGCAAACTTTTAGACAAACAGATAGACCGAGCTTACACTCGGCGACTATCACAAGTGACGTAAGAAGGAGAAAAACAGTGGGCAACAATGAAACCGAGTACACACCAGAAGGAGATTTAACCGTGAGCACCATTTTCTGGCCATTCAGGGATGCTCCATCGAAAAGCGACACTGTGGTAGATTACATTAATATCGGTTACGATGTAAACCTCTGCCAAAACTGTGATAAGGAGCTTCCACAGGTTATTATCGAGCGCGGAATACTGTTTTGCAGTGAGAAATGCCAACAAATAGCCAAAACAGTTCGCTATGGTAGATCAACCACTAGAGATGGCCGCTACGAAAGTGATACAACGGTACGCGAGGCCCTAGACATCCGCATTGTCATGATACTGGGTGGTGGTTATCCAGAGACAGCCCGCCGACTAACACCAGAGCAACGGGAGGCTATCTTTGTGCGTGATGGCCGAGTCTGCCAACTATGTGGAGCACCAGCAACCGAAATAGATCACATCAAAGGCTCATCATCAAGTCCAGAAAATCTACAAGCTGTATGTAGGGTTTGTAACATGGCAAAAGCTAAAGCCAGTCCTCGTTTAGCTACACCGGAAGAACAAGCAGAGGTATATACTATCTTTGATCGCATCAGAGCGGTACAGCCAACCAGAATATGCGATGACGAGAGAAGGTGGGACAAAGTATGGAGAAAAATCTCCGCAGATCAGAAGGGCCGCAGGCACGCCTAGAAAGCACTCGGCCACCACACACCTCCACAAAGACACCTATGAGCTTTCACACATTGAAAGAAACATCACACACACAGGGGGCGCGTATATTTAACTATGTACGGCATCACGCAGCCGCAGCCAACACCACTCACAAGCAAACACAACCAACGCTCACAACCCCACACTCTCGACCAACAGGCGCACTGCTTGCCGCCCACCCGCCCCGCGTCGCCTCGCCCAATGGATGAGCTATGCCAAACACGCTCAAAACCCGGCGCGGCAACACGGACAAGAAAACAGACCAAACGGTCTGATTAGTAATATAGGGGAAAACTGTTGGATGTAGTGCTCATGGGTTAAGGATCCCTGTTGTGCTACTGTCCTGTCAG
>Ga0137371_10004445_pt1 | contig 10991 bp, 10 predicted proteins | sample SagtaG_7_FD_104919 | JGI IMG/M metagenome (GOLD analysis project Ga0137371, IMG submission 104919) | Vadose zone soil microbial communities from Sagehorn Ranch, Mendocino, California, USA - Sage1_R_40_16 metaG | ecosystem: Environmental > Terrestrial > Soil > Vadose zone | place: USA... | reverse complement strand
GCAATGGGTACTGTCCACCTACGGGTTGCAGCGCCTGGTCCCGGACCGGATCCGCGGCCGGATCTTCGCCTTCGACTTCGCGTTGATCACCCTGTCGCTCGCCGTGTCGAGCCTCATCGCGTCGGCGCTCGCCGACGCGATCGGTCCCCGGACGGCCGTGGTGATCGTGGGAGGGTTGGCCCTCGGCTGGGCCGCCCTCTGGTGGTTCCTGACGCGGGACGTTCGGGCCACGCCGATCTTCGAAGGGTGCGGCGAGGCACCGATCGAGCCGGTTGCGTCTCTGACGCTCGCGGTGGAGTAGCGCTAGGACGGCGGCGCGGGCGGAGGAGGAGGCGACTCCTCCGCCGCCGTCTCCGCAGCAGGCCCGGACTGACCACCGAACGTTACGCCCGGCGTCTCGCCGACGAAGTCGACGTGGGGCACGCCCCCCTCGCCGCGGAGCGCCTCGTCGACCTCGAAGAACTGCTCTTCCGTGAATCCGAACGAACGGGCAATCACGTTCGACGGGAACGACTGCACGCGGCGGTTGTAGTCGCGCACGTTGCCGTTGTAGAAGCGACGGGCGGTCTGCAGACGGTCCTCGGTGTTGGAGAGCTCGGACTGCAACGCCAGGAAGTTCTGGTTGGCCTTCAGGTCTGGGTAGTTCTCGGCGACCGCGAACAGCTGCCGGAGGGCGGCGACCAGTGGGCCCTCGGCCGCCGCCTGCTCGGCCGGCGAGCCGGTGGCGGAGGTCGCCATCGCACGGGCCTTCGTGACGTTCTCGAACACCTCACGCTCGTGGGAGGCGTAGCCCTTCACGGTCTCGACCAGGTTGGGGATCAGGTCGTACCGGCGCCGGAGCTCCGTGTCGATGTTCGCCCAAGCGTCACGCACGAGGTTCCGCTGCGAGACGAACCGGTTGTAGCTCGCGATCCCGCCGAAGACGATCAACAGGATTACGGCGAGCAGGACGATCCAGACCCACACGGTGCAGGCTCCTTCCCTCGGACCTGACGTGGTTGTGACCCCGGCAGCTTAGCCCGGGACGGGGTACAGCGAGAACACCACCTTCGGGACGTGGTCGATGAACGCCTTGGCCGTCCCGATGAGCTGGACGAGCTCCGTCGGGGGGATCTTCGGTCCTGCCACGAGCACCCGGTTCCCGACGACCTCGACGCCGTAGTCGGCCCCGTGGTGGAGCAGCCATTGCATCATCCTCGCGTCGACCAGGTCGTTCGCGAACTTGCGGTCGTTCCCGCGAACGTTGAACGCGCGATTGAAAGCCTCGTCCTCGAACTGGATGTCGTGGAACGAGAGCGCTCCGGCCATGCGCGTGAGGAAGGTCTCGTGACCGATCGAGAGCGCAGGACACGCGGCGGCGATCGGCACGATGGCGCAGTCGAATCGGTGGTATGAGCGACTGGTTCGGCCTTCCGAGTCGGTCGACTCCTCGTAGTACCAGTAGTCGAACGCACGCACATCCAGGTCTTGCCAGCGCCCCGACAGGACGTTCTCGACGCCGCGGCCGTCACCCTTCTGGAGCAGGGCGAAGGGTTCGCCGAGTAGGCCGAACGGATCCTCGAGGGAATACGACAGGCCGAGCTGGCGAGCCATCGTCTGGAACCCGAGCCGACGCCGCTTGGTCGAGAGGTAGCTGAGGTAGGCGATCAGTCCGACGAGAGCGACACCACCGACCAGGATCAGGATGAGTCCCCACGGGACGCCGGCGGAGACCACCTCCGGTGGGGTCGGAGGCCGCGGCGTGTGCTTCTTGGCCGCGAGGAGGGTCAGCAGCTGCAGCGTCACGACCGGAGGCTGGCGGACCGAGCGGCTCGACGCAAGCAGCCTACGCCGCGTCGATCGTGAGGGCACCCTCCTTGACATCGACCCGCACCGTATCGCCGTCATGGAGCTCGCCCGCGAGCAGCTTGACCGCGAGCGGATTCTCGAGCTCACGCTGGAGCAGTCGCTTCAGCGGTCGTGCGCCGAACGCCGGGTCGTACCCCTCGCTCGCGAGGAGCTCGTACGCCGCGTCCGAAAGCTCGAGCGTGAGCTTGCGCTCGGCGAGGCGCGAGGCCAAACCTCGCACCTGGAGGTCCACGATCGTGCGCAGGTCTTCGCGGGTGAGTGGCTCGAATACGACGATCTCATCGATCCGGTTGATGAATTCCGGCCGGAAGTACGCTCGGACGTCGTCGAGGATCTCGTCCCGACGCTTGTCCGGAGCGAGCGAGGGGTTCTGGAAGACGGCCGAGCCGAGGTTCGACGTCATGATCACGATCGCGTTCCGGAAGTTGACGGTCCGGCCGTGCCCGTCGGTGAGCCGCCCGTCGTCGAGCAGCTGGAGCAGGATGTTGAACACGTCCGTGTGCGCCTTCTCGATCTCGTCCAGCAGCACCACGCTGTACGGGCGACGACGGACCGCCTCGGTCAGCTGGCCACCCTCCTCGTAGCCGACATATCCCGGTGGCGCGCCCACCAGTCGTGAGACCGTGTGGCGTTCCTGGTACTCGCTCATGTCCACACGCACGATCGCGCGCTCGTCGTCGAATAGGTACTCGGCCAACGCGCGGGCGAGCTCCGTCTTCCCCACGCCGGTCGGTCCCAGGAACAGGAACGACCCGATCGGTCGGTTCGGATCCTGCAGCCCGGCCCGCGATCGCCGGATCGCGTTGGCGACGGCGTTGACCGCCTCCTCCTGACCGACCACACGCTGGTGGAGGTGCTCCTCGAGATGCACGAGCTTCTGCATCTCGCCCTCCATCAGCCGGGCCACCGGGATCCCCGTCCAGGTTGCGACGACCTCGGCGACGTCTTCCTCGGTGACCTCCTCGTTGAGCATCTTCCGCTCGCGCTGCAGGTCCTCGAGTTCCGAGTTCCGCGCCTCGAGCTCCTTCTCGAGCTCGACGAGCCTGCCGTAGCGGATCTCCGCGACACGCTGGAGGTCTCCCTCGCGTTCCGCTCGCTCGGCCTCCATCCGCGCGGTCTCGATCTCCTCCTTCGCGGTGCGGATCCGACCGATCAGCTCCTTCTCGCGCCGCCAGTGCGCCTTCATCCCCGCGCTCTGCTCGTTGAGGTCGGCGAGCTCCTGCTCCAGCCGTTCGAGTCGTTCCTTGGAGGCCGGGTCCGTCTCTTTCTGGAGTGCGGCCTTCTCGATCTCGAGCTGGCGGATCCGCCGCTCGATCTCGTCGATCTCGACCGGCATCGAGTCGATCTCGATCCGCAGCCGGCTCGCCGCCTCGTCGATCAGGTCGATCGCCTTGTCGGGGAGGAACCGGCCGGTGACGTATCGGTCCGAGAGCACCGCCGCAGCCACCAGGGCAGGGTCTTGGATCCGAACCCCGTGGTGCACCTCGTAGCGCTCCTTCAGCCCGCGGAGGATGCCGATGGTGTCCTCGACGCTGGGCTCGCCCACCAGCACGGGTTGGAACCGGCGTTCGAGCGCCGGGTCCTTCTCGATGTGCTCGCGGTACTCGTCCAGCGTCGTGGCGCCGATCGCGCGGAGCTCACCCCGCGCGAGCATCGGCTTGAGGAGGTTGCCGGCATCCATGGCGCCCTCGGCTGCGCCGGCGCCGACGATCGTGTGGAGCTCGTCGATGAACGTGACGATCTCGCCCTCGCTGTCGGCGATCTCCTTCAGGACGGCCTTGAGCCGCTCCTCGAACTCACCGCGGTACTTGGCGCCGGCGAGCATCGCTCCCAGGTCGAGCGCGATCAACCGCTTGCCCTTCAGCGACTCGGGGACGTCACCGGCGACGATCCGCTGCGCTAGACCCTCGACGATCGCGGTCTTGCCGACCCCGGGCTCACCGATCAGCACCGGGTTGTTCTTCGTCCGCCGCGAGAGGACCTGGATCGTTCGGCGGATCTCCTCATCCCGGCCGATCACGGGATCGAGCTTCCCCTTGGCGGCCTGCTCGGTGAGATCGCGGCCGAACCGTTCGAGGCTCTGGTACTGGTCCTCGGGGTTCTCGCTCGTCACGCGGTGACGGCCCCGCACCTCGGCGAGCGCGGCCAGCGCGGCATCGTGGGTGACCCCCGCGTCGGCGAGCAACCGGCCTGCGACGCTTCCGGCATCGTCCAGCATCGCGAGGAGCAGATGCTCGGTCGAGATGTACTCGTCGGTGAGCGAGTCGGCTTCCGCGCCCGCCGCCTGGAGCAGCTTCGAGACGCCGGCGCCGAACCGAGGCTCGACCTGTCCGCCCGCGAACACCTTGGGGATCCGGTCGAGGGTCTCCCCGACCCGGTCACGGAGACCCTTCGGCTGGACACCGAGCTGTTGGAGCAACGGGTACACGACCCCTTCCGGGTCGGAGAGCATCGCGAACAGGACGTGCTCCGGAACGATCTCCTGGTGGTTCCGAGCGAGGGCCTGCTGATGGGCGCCATCCAGCGCCGAGCGCGTCTTCATCGTGAGCTTGTCGAGGTCCATGTCAGCTCCCCTATCGTCCCGCCCCTTCGTGGTCGGCTCGGGTTCTGCCGCACAGGGCGTAGTCGCGGGGTGGTCCGTCGGGGGAGGGCCAGAACCCGCGCATGATCCCCTCGAGGCGGAAGCCCGCCTTCTCCGCAGCGCGGCGCATCGCCGCGTTCTCGGTGTCGGTCCCGAGCTGTACCCGATAGGCGCCCTCGTCATCGAACAGATGCCGGGTGATCAACGTGATGGCCTCCGTGCCGTACCCGCGCCCGCGGCTGCCGGAGAACAACCCGATCCCCAGCTCGAAGAGGCCGGGAGGTGTCGTCAGGTTGCAGCGGCGTGCCTGGACGTCACCGATGAGCTCGCCGTTCCTCTCGATCGCCAGGTCCAGGACGTGCTGATCACGCCAGGATCCCGAGGCGGCCACGCGGGCCAGGACGCGCTCACGCGCAACCTCGTCGTCGGGCCACGGGACCTCGAAGTCGCCGCGATCCGTCGATTCGTGGTCCCACAGCGTCTCCGCTTCCGGCTCACGGAAGGGCCGAAGCCGGACGGTCTTGCCCTCGATGCGAACGCTCACGGGCGGGCCCCTCCGACCCACGGCGGGAGGAACACGCTTCGCAACGGCATGATCTGCCCGTCACGGCGGTCCGGCGCATCGGCGGCTCGCAGCTGCTCCTCGAGCTCCTCCATCCTGGCGCGCAGGGCGGCCAGCTCGGCCTGCATCTCGATGATCCGCTTCACGCCAGCGAGGTTGATCCCCAGCTCTTGCGTCATCGCCTGGATCTGTCGCAACAGGTCGATGTCACGCTTCGAGTACCGCCGCGTGTTGCCCGACGTCCGCTTGGGTCGCACGAGGCCCTTGCGCTCGTAGATCCGGAGCGTCTGCGGATGCACGCCGGCGAGCTCCGCCGCGACGCTGATCACGTAGACCGCGCGTTCCTCGCTCATGTCCACTCGATCGACGCGATCCTCCGTTTCCATGACGTCCTCCACCTCACGACACGCCGAGCTCGTCGCGCGGGGACTCCGTCTCCGCGTCGCGGAGCTCGGCGAGCAGCTCCTTCTCACGCTTCGTGAGCTTCTTCGGCACGTCGACGTTGACCGTCACGAGGAGATCCCCGTGGCCGCCTCGCTTGGGCACGCCCTTGCCCTTCACCCTGAACGTCTTGCCGCTCGGGGTTCCCGCCGGGACCTTGAGGGTCACAGGACCGTTCAGCGTCGGCACCTTCACGTTCGCGCCGAGCGCGGCCTCGGGGTAAGACACCGGCAGTTCGACCGTGAGGTTGTCGCCGCTCCGGCCGAAGACCCGGTGCTGGCCGACGCGCACACGGACGTAGAGGTCCCCCGCCTGCCCACCAGGTCCCCCCGGTTCCCCTCGCCCGGCAACGCGGATCCTCGCGCCATCCTTCACCCCGGCCGGCACCTTCACCTTCACGGTCCGCGCGCGCCGTACCGCTCCGCTGCCGTGGCACGTGGGGCACGGGGTCTCGATCGTTCGGCCCGTTCCCGAGCAGGTCGGGCAGGTCTGCTCCATCTGGAAGAAGCCCTGGTTCACGGCAACCTGCCCGGTTCCCCCGCAGGTCGCGCAGACGACAGGCTGGGTGCCCGGAGCGGCGCCCGACCCATGACAGGTCGTGCACACCGCCGGGCCGTCGAGCGTGACGGGGATGGTCACGCCCGCCATCGCGTCGTCGAACGACAGACGAACCTCGGTCTCGAGGTCAGCTCCGCGTCGCTGGCGTGCCTGCGGCCGGCGTCCGCGTCCGCGCGAACCACCGAACATCCCGCCGAACAGGTCGGAGAGGTCGCCGATGTCCACCGTTTCGTACCGGAACCCGCCGGGCCCTCCCTCGAAGCCCGTGCCACCTGCGCCCGGGAACCCAGCGCCGAAGCCACCGGCGCCCATCTCGCGCACACGGTCGTAGGAGGCGCGCTTCTCCTCATCACCGAGGACGTCGTACGCGGCGGAGACCTCCTTGAACCGCTCCTCGGCCTTGGTGTCGCCGGCGTTCGCATCGGGGTGGTGCTTCTGCGCGAGCTTCCGATAGGCCTTCTTGATCTCGGCCGCGGACGCGTTCTTGGGCACGCCGAGGACCTCGTAGTAGTCCTTCTCGAACCACTCGCGGCGGATCTCCTCGGCCACCTTCAGCTCACGTCCTTTCGACCCGCACCCCCGCCGGGCGCAGGACCCTTCCCTTCAGCGTGTATCCCGGACGGAACACCTCCACGACGTGCGGCTCGCCGGTGCCCTCCCCCGTCTGCATCAGCGCCTCATGCAGCTTCGGATCGAACGGCGCACCCTCCGCGTCGATCCGCTGGAGGCCCTCGGCCTTCAACGCATCCATCAGCTTGGCGTAGACGAGTTCGATCCCTTTCAGGAACCGATCGCGGTCAACGTCCTCGTGGGCGTGCAGCAACGCGAGCTCGAACTCGTCGAGCACCTCGAGGAGCCGGCGCATCACCGGTTCCGCCGCGAGCTCGAGCGTCGAGGTCTGCTCTCGGAGCACGCGCTTGCGGTAGTTGTCGAACTCCGCCTGCAGCCGCTGCAGGTGCTGCAGGTATTCGTCGGCCCTCGCCTTGGCCTCGGCCAGCTCATCGGTCGCCGCGGTCGGTTCGTTCATGCCGGGCTCGTCCGAACCCGAAGTGGAGGGCCGCTCCGGGCCCTCCGCTTCGGTGAGCTTCGCGAACCGACGCTTGTCGGTGACCTTGATCACAGGGGCTACGTCACGATCGCGATCATCAGTCACGACGAACCGCCCTCCTCGACGATCTCGCCCTCGACCACCTCGTCGTCGCCCGACGGGGCCTGGCCGTCGGCTCCGGCCTCGCCGCCGCCCGACGTCGCGGCCGTCGGCTCGGCCTGGGCCTGCTGGTACATGGACTGACCGATGCGGCTGAAGATGCCCATCGCCTTCTCCGAGGCGGTGTTCAGGCTCTCCGCCGTGGCGGCTTGATCCTTCAGCAGCTCCTTGAGCTCGTCGTTCGCCTTGACCAGCTCGTCCTTGTCACCGGTGGGCACCTTGTCACCCCACTCGCCGAGTGACTTGTCCACCGTGTAGGTGAGCTGGTCCGCCTGGTTGCGGGCCTCCGCCGCCTCGCGCCGCTTGTGGTCTTCGGCGGCGAAGCTCTCGGCCTCCTTGACCATGCGGTCGATCTCTTCCTTCGAAAGGGCCGTTCCCCCCGTGATCGTCATGGCTTGCTCCTTGCCGGTCGCCAGGTCCTTGGCGGTGACGTTCACGATCCCGTTCGCGTCGATGTCGAAGGAGACCTCGATCTGAGGAACGCCCCGTGGAGCGGGCGGGATCCCCACCAGGTTGAAGCGCCCGAGGGAATGGACCGCGGGCGACTGCACGGTCTCGCCTTCGCCCTGCAGGACGTTGATCTCGACCTGCGTCTGGTTGTCCGCAGCGGTGGTGAAGATCTCGGACTTCTTCGTCGGGATCGTCGTGTTGCGCTCGATCATCCGCTGCACGATGCCGCCGAGCGTCTCGACGCCGAGCGACAACGGCGTCACGTCGAGGAGCAGGATGTCCTTGACGTCGCCGCGGAGGACGCCCGCCTGAACGGCTGCGCCGATCGCAACGACCTCATCGGGGTTGACGCCCTTATGCGGCTCCTTGCCGCCCGTGAGCTTCTTGACGAGCTCCTGGATCATCGGCATCCGCGTGGACCCGCCCACCAGCACCACGTGGTCGATCGTGGAAACGTCCTTGCCCCAGTCCTTGACCGCCAGCTCGAACGGTCCCTTGCATCGGTCGACGAGGTCCTCGGTCATCCGCTCGAACTCCGCCCTCGTCAGCTTCTGCTCGAGGTGCAGGGGGCCGTCCGCCGTCGCGGTGATGAACGGGAGATTGATCGTGGTCTCGGCGACCTGACTCAGCTCGATCTTCGCCTTCTCGGCGGCCTCCTTCAGACGCTGCAACGCCATCTTGTCGTTGGCCAGGTCGACGCCGTGGTTGTCCTTGAACGTCTTCACGAGCCAGTCGATGACACGCTGATCCCAATCGTCGCCGCCCAGCTTGGTATCGCCGTGCGTCGACTTGACCTCGAAGACCCCTTCGCCGATCTCGAGCAGCGAGACGTCGAACGTGCCACCGCCGAGGTCGAACACCAGCACGGTCCGGTCCTGACCACCCTTGTCCAACCCATAGGCCAACGCGGCCGCGGTGGGCTCGTTGATGATCCGCAGCACCTCGAGGCCCGCGATCTGGCCGGCCTCCTTCGTGGCCTGGCGCTGCGCATCGTCGAAGTACGCGGGGACGGTGACGACCGCCTGGCTCACCGTATCGCTCAGGAACGCCTCGGCGTCACGCTTGAGCTTCAACAGGATCTGGGCGCTGACCTCCTGCGGGGTCCACTTCTTCCCGTCGATGTCGACGGACCACGACTTGTCGCCCATGTGTCGCTTGACGGAGCGGACGGTCCGGTCGGGGTTGGTGATCGCCTGGCGCTTCGCCACTTCCCCGACGAGGATCTCGCCGTTCTTCGAGAACCCGACCACGGACGGTGTCGTCCGCGACCCCTCGGCGTTGGGGATCACGACGGGTTCGCCGGCCTCCAACGTGGAAACGACCGAGTTGGTCGTCCCGAGGTCGATACCGACTGCTCGTGCCATCTGGATGCTCCTTTCGGTCACTGCGCGAAGCCCGCGCTACCGAGTCGCTTACGTACGGATCCACCATAGAACCTGAGTGTGGTATTGACAACTTCGAGCGTCACGGGGGGTTTAATGACCCCAGATCGACTGCGCCCCAATAGGCGTCTTCATTCGGCTCAGAGGCGAAGCTCCCCTGCCCCTCGGCAGACGCCCGTGAGCCACTTCCTCCCAACGGGTAAAGCCAACCGTCAAGCAACCCGAAATGGAACTAGTACCGACGACCACGACCGGACGGACGGAGGAGCACGGTGCGGGCTCCCGGCACGCAGAAGACGGAGCAACGTCGACAGGGTGGACACCCGACGGTCCGCCATGCCGTGGAAGTGCTGATGCTCGAGGAGCGCACACGGTGGGCGATGCAGATCCACGACGGGTTGACCCAGTCGGTCACGTCCGCGGTCCTCGAACTTCAGACGCTCCGCCACAGGATCGAGACCGATCCGGCCGGGGCCGCCGAGGCCTTGGCGCAGATCGAGCTGCAGATCCGCGATGATCTACGACGCATCCGCGAGCTCCTGTTCGACATGACGAACGAAGACCCGCCGGCGGCCGAGCCCGCGCTCGCCGCGCTCGTTCGCGACCTCGGCGTGCGCTGGCATTTTCCGGTCGCGGTCGAGGTGGGTGGCGACCTGGAGGGGATCGATGAGCCGGTCCTCGAGACGGTCTATGCGATCGTGAGCGAAGCGCTGGCGAACGCGGCGAAGCACTCGGGAGCCCCCGAGGCCCACGTGCGCCTCACGGCGACCGCGACCGAGATCCGCGTCGAGATCGAGGATCGCGGCCGAGGGATCGTCGCGGTGAAGGACGACGATCCCCATTTCGGAGTACCCATCATGCGGGCCCGAGCCGAGAAGCTCGGCGGGTCCCTCGACGTCGGATCGACCCCGGGACGCGGCACCACGGTCGTGGCCGTGCTCCCCTTCCAGAGAGCAGGTGGATGACATGAGGATCCTGATCGTCGATGACCACGCGCTCGTGCGTCGTGGCCTGAACTACGTGGTGAAGGAGGGCTTCCCGGACGCAGTCGTCGTCGAGGCGGAGTCCTCGGCCGCCGCGCTGGAGGTCCTGCACGGCGGAGCAGCCTTCGACCTGGCACTGGTCGACGTCCGGATGCCCGACCTCGATGGGCTCGAGCTCCTCCGCGCGATCAGGGCCGAGTGGGCCGAGATGCCCGTCATCATGATCTCGACCTACGAGAACGCGCCGTACGTGAAACGGGCGCTGGCCGACGGCGCCGCGGGGTACCTCCTGAAGGACGCGACGCCCGAGGATCTGGCGCAGGCGATCAACGTCGCGATGTCCGGGAGCGGCAACGTCCTCAGCCCACGGGTGATCCAGAACCTGTTCGATGACCAGGACTCCTCCATCGGCGCCAACGGACACAGCCGTCGGAACGAGTACAGCTTGACCCAGCGCGAGCACGACATCCTGGCGCTGCTGGCCGAGGGGCGATCCAACCGCGAGATCGCGCAGGGGCTGTATCTGTCGGAGAAGACGGTCAAAGCTCACCTGGCCGCGATCTTCCGCAAGCTCGGGGTCACCAACCGTACCCAGGCGGCGATGATGGCCGTGCAGATGGGTGTCGGGCCGGTGCCGGGCGCGCTACTCGTCGACTGACCCGGGCTCAGCGCTCGAAGTCGCGGAAGAAGCGACTCGGCGTCGGTCCGCGCTGACCCTGGTACTTGTTGCCCGCGCGCCCGTAGGGCGCCTCCGCCGGCGAGGTGAGCCGGAAGAACGAGATCTGGCCGATCCTCATCCCGGGGTACAGGGTGATCGGCAGGTTCGCGACGTTCGAGAGCTCCAGCGTCAGATAGCCGTCCCAGCCGGGGTCGACGTATCCGGCCGTGGAGTGGATCAGCAGACCCAGCCGCCCCAGCGACGACTTTCCCTCCAGGCGCGCCACGAGGTCGTTCGGCAACACCACGCGCTCCAGGGTCG
>Ga0137371_10004440_pt1 | contig 10999 bp, 10 predicted proteins | sample SagtaG_7_FD_104919 | JGI IMG/M metagenome (GOLD analysis project Ga0137371, IMG submission 104919) | Vadose zone soil microbial communities from Sagehorn Ranch, Mendocino, California, USA - Sage1_R_40_16 metaG | ecosystem: Environmental > Terrestrial > Soil > Vadose zone | place: USA... | reverse complement strand
GCTCGGAGGTTTGTTCGTGGTGACGTTCGACGTCGGGCGAGACGATGGCGGAGCAATCCCCTTTGCTGAGACGCTGGAGCTGTGCGAGGAGATCACAGAGAAATGATCGTGAGCCACTACAGGCGGCGATCCAGGATTTGGAGTTGCTGCCTCGAAACGCGGAGACCCGTGCCAGCAGTCTATGGGCACGTCGAGCGGCGCCAGAGCTGTTGCCCCTCGCGGATGACAGGACGCCGCGGGCTAGGGGCGCTGCGTCATTTTGCGTCGTAAACCCGTGGTGATAGTGGGCTTCGGCACTCGTCCCGAGGCCATAAAGCTGGCGCCCGTGGTTCGGGAGCTGCGTCGGAGCGGCCGGTTCCGAGTAGTGACCGTCCATACAGGCCAGCATGACGAGCTTGCCGATCAAGTGTTGCGCATCTTTCGGCTTCCCGTACATCATGCCTTCAAGATCATGACGGCGCACCAGTCTGTGGGGGAGGTCTTGGCGCGCACGATCCATCATGCCGACCAACTGTTTCGCCGTCGCAGACCTGACGCGGTACTTGTGCAAGGAGATACGGCGTCCGCGTTCGGGCTCGGGATCGCTGCTTATCTCCATCGAGTGCTTGTTGGTCATGTGGAGGCTGGGCTACGGTCTTACGATCGCCAAGCCCCGTTCCCCGAGGAGGTCATGCGGATTCTTCTGAGCCAAGCAGCGGACCTTCATTTCGCCCCGTCTGAGCACGCCCGTGCGAACCTCCTGAGGGAAGGCGTGCCTCGCGAGCGAATCTTTGTCACGGGGAATACGGTCGTTGACGCTCTGAAGGATGTGACCCGCCGCATGCCGTTGCCAGATGTGCGCGCTCTCTGGCCGGTGGGCGCCGTGCGGATACTCCTGACCATGCATCGGCGCGAGTCGTTCGGTTCCCCGATGCTTGAAGCACTCCGAACCGTACGGCGCCTTGCGGAGGAGGACCCTCGCGTCGCCGTTGTGTTCCCCGTGCATCCAAACCCGGCCGTGCGCCGGGCGGTAGCGCGAACGCTGGAGAGCCATGATCGTATTCGGCTCTGTCCACCAGTCGATTATCTCACACTCGTCGCTCTCCTTCGATCGGCGACCTTGGTGCTTAGCGACAGCGGTGGTATTCAAGAGGAGGCGCCGAGCTTCCGTGTACCGGTCCTAGTCTTGCGGAAGGTCACCGAGCGGCCGGAGGGACTCGCCCCGGACGGGAATGTCTTAGTCGGCACGTCAGGCCCGGCGATTCGGGCGGCCTTGCGGCGTCTCTTGGCAAAGCGTCCGAATCGCGCGCTCTCCTCCCCTCAACCCTCGGCCTTCGGTGACGGGCGCGCAGCGGCGCGCATAACCCGGATCCTCAGCGCCGCATTGTGCGGCACTCGCCTCGTGTCGTCTCGGTTGCAATTTCGATACCGCCCATGAGAGCAACGTGGCCGCTGAGCGGCGCTTTGGGCGCACGTCCTGAACTGGGACGGATGCTCGGGGCATGTTGGAGAGCAGATTGGGCGAGGTCGAAGAGCTGCGGAGCAAGCCGGGCGAACAGGAGGACGTGCACCGCAGGCTCGCCGAGCTGGAAGAGTGGGTACACTTCACGGAAGGGCTGCTCGCCAAACAGCGCGATGGGGAGCGGCTAGCGCCGCCGCAGAGCTGAAGAGGCAAGCTCCCGAGGCAGGACTCGAACCTGCGACCCGCCCGTGGCCCCTCAGCCCGCCCGCTCACGTACGAACAGCCCTCTGTCCGCCAGCGCTACAGCGGCGTCATAGACGTCCGCCGCCCGCAGCACCATGAGACGCAACCGCCCCACTCGGCGCTCGCGCCACTGATGGCGTCGTTTCAGCTCGCGGTGCAGGGGGCTCAAGTCGTGGTTCAAGTGCGGGGAGAAGAGCCGCAGCTCGGAGACCCGTACGGTCCCATCCCGGTCCTTCCAGCGCATCGGATACCGCTCCCGGGTCAACACGGGAACGGGGAGACGCGGCTCGAGTTCCTCCGCGATGAAGTAACAGAAAGTCATGGTGCTGGCGGGGACTCCAGCCAAGAGAATCTTCCCGTCGCATTCGAGCAGCTTTCCCCAGGGCGTGAGGCGCCCACAGGGCGTGTCGGCCCGCTCATGCCCGGCGATGATCGCCTCAGCCCTGTTGCCCCACACGGCCACCGACTGCGTCGGATGGATGCTGCGCACGACGCCCGGGGAGCGGCGGAACACCTCGGTGAGGAGCCCCATGCGCGACACGGTGTGCTGCGCGTCGAACACGGGGTCGCCCCGGGCGTAGTCTATGTCGGTGCCCCGAAACGGCATGGTGGGCATCATCAGCGTGCCACGAGGACCGATCACCTCTTGCAGTGCCCGGATGACGTCCACCGGGCCGCCGCGAAAGCCGAGAAATCGGTCGAACGCGCTATGCACCATCAGGACGTCGCCCGGGACGACACCGAGGCGCGCCAGCGCGCCCTTCAAGTCCGCGGGCGTGAACGCCCAAAATCGCTGGTGGTAGGCCCGCAGCAGGCGCTTCAGGCCCCGCTTCACTCTGGGTGGCAGTACCGTTCGCAGACGCGCGCGGAGCACCTCGGCCACCTCAGCTCCCGGCGGCCATCGGCATGCCCGACGACACCGCCCGTGACCGTCCCCTCCACCCCCGCGCGATGGCGCTGGCAACGCGCTGTGCCGCCGCTCCGCACCCCGCGACGAAGCGGTACAGCGGCCCGAAGGCGCGCAGCGACGTGAGTCCAACAGAGTAGAGCCCCGGGACGCTGCTCTCGAACCAATGAGTCAGGATCGGGATCGTCCGGTCCGTCTCGATCGCTGCCCGGAGCGAACGATGAATCATCGTGAGCCGATTCGTGGCGCGCCGTTGTTGGTCCCCGACCGGCAGGCGCCAGTAGCGGCGTTGCCGGGGTCCGCCAGCGCAGGACCACGACAGGGTCCGTCCCGGCAGCAGCTTCTGCACGCCGCGGAAGAACGTTTCTTCCCCGGCCACGTAGGCCAGCGCCAGAAACTCGGGGACGATCGACTGGTTCAGTGCGGGGCGAAGCGATCCTCCCGCGACAATCGCCTTGATCTCCGAGGCGAACACGCGCTCATGGTCGGTCCAGGCGAAGTAGAGCGGCTTGATGCCGAGTCGGTCGCGCGCCAGGAGCAAGCGCCGCTGCTTCCGGTCCCACAGCGCAAACGCGAACATCCCCTGCAGCCGCATCCCGAGCCCGACCGGTCCCTCGATCCACAACCCCTCGCCGTCGGGCCCGCGGTGGCGCAGGACGTCCCGCATCCGCTTGAGACGCGCCTCCTCGACGGTGTCCCGCCGGTTCAGTTTGACGATCCCCACGATCCCGCACATGACCTCGTCCCCAACCTCGCGAGACACACCTTGAGCGGCTCCAAAGGCGGCCCGAGTCCGACTGCGGTCCTCGCATCGGCGCGGGCTCCGAACCCATGGTGCAAGGGACGTGCCCCTGCCTGATTCGTTGCGCGATCGCGACACCCGCGCGCGGAGAGCGCGCTTGCCCTCGTTGGTCTCGCTCTTGCTTCCCGCCGTAGGCTGTGCGTGACATGCCGGTGATTTCCGACTCGACAGGGTCCGGTACCGTCGGGGCGGCTCGGACCCTCGATCGCTCGCTCCTGCGCGGCGTCGCCTGGACTGCGGCGGCGAAGTGGGCCAGCCAAGCGCTCAGCTGGGTATCCTGGCTGATCGTCGCCCGCTTGCTCACGCCGGAGGACTACGGCCTCGTGGGCATGGCCGCGATCTACCTCGGGCTCATCACGCTGCTCTCCGAGTTTGGGCTGGGCACCGCCGTGCTCGCGATCCGCGAGCTCAGCCTGGAGCAGATCAGCCAGCTCAACGGGCTGGCCGTGCTCTCGGGACTGGCGAGCCTCCTCGTGTCGTGCGCCGTGGCGATCCCACTGGGATATTTTTTCCGCGCGCCACAACTGCCGCTCGTCGTCGTGGCCATGAGCACGACCTTCGTCATCACGTCGTTCAAGACCGTGCCCTTTGCGCTGCTGCAGCGGGACCTGCGCTTCAAGGCGCTCGCCCTCGTTGACCTGGGTCAGGCTGCGATTCTGGCCATCAGCATGATCGCATTTGCCCTGGCAGGGTTGCGGTATTGGACCCTCGTCGCCGGGGCCGTGTTAGGCGCTCTGATCTCGACAGGAGCGGTATTGCGGCTGCGGCACGTGCCTTTGGCATGGCCACGGCCCACGTCGCTGAAGCACGCGATGACGCTGAGCGGCGACGTGCTCATGTCCCGCATCTGCTGGTACACTTCGGCGAACGCCGACTTCTTGGTCGCCGGGCGGGTCCTCGGGAAGGCTGCGCTCGGGTTCTACAACGTCGGCTGGACCCTGGCGAGCGTCCCGGTGGATAAGATCACCACGCTCGTCGCTCAGGTGACGCCCGCTTTCTTCTCCGCGGTGCAGGGCGACCCGCCAGCCATGCGGCGGTACGTGCTCAGGATTACCGAAGGCATCGCCCTCATAACCTTTCCCCTGGCCGTCGGGCTCGCGCTAGTCGCGGGAGACTTCACGCGGGTCGTGCTCGGCCCCAAGTGGGAGGCTACCATTGCGCCGCTGCGGCTTCTCGCCGCCTATGCAGCCGTTCGCTCGATCACGCCCCTCTTGCCCCAGGTGCTCCAGATCATCAGGGACGCGCGGTTCGAGATGTGGAGGATGGTGGCCGCGGCGGTGGTCATGCCGACGAGCTTCTACGTCGGTGGGACTCGGTGGGGCACGGTCGGTCTCGCGGCGGCTTGGTTGCTCGTGGACCCCGTCATCGCCTTCCCGCTGTACCGGCGCGTGTTCTCCAAAATCGCGCTGTCCCCCAAGGCGTACCTGGCAGCGCTGTGGCCTGCTCTGAGCGGCACGGCGCTGATGGCGGCAGTGGTACTCGCGGTCGGCGGCGTCGCCGCCAGGGGATGGACTCCGAGCCAGCGACTGGCTGCCCAAGTCGCGGCGGGAGCGATCAGCTATGGGCTCGCCTACCTGCTGCTGCACCGCGAGCGGCTCAAGGCGCTCTATGAGCTCGTCGTGACTGCGCGCCGGGGATCGGAGCGAGGGCTGTGAGTCCGCGCCGGTTGCTCGTGGTCTCGTATGACTTCGGTGCCGCCGATGGCCGCATGGGCGGCATGCGTTGGGCGGGCATCACGAAGTATCTGACACGGCTGGGCTGGGAGGTTGCGGTTCTTACCGCCGCGCCGCCGGGGAGGAACGAAGCCGTGCCCCCTGTGCGGGTGGTGCGGTGCCGGCGCCTCTGGACGCTCATCGACGCTTCTCGGCTGCTCCGCCGGCTGACCTTGCGGCGGTCGCTTGAGTGGCTCCCGAACGACGCGCGCATTGCGCGTTCGAGCGACCCCTCCGGTCTGCTGCGGCGGCTGCGTCAAGAGGTCATGACGTTCTTGGCTTTTCCGGACGAGAGCCGCGGCTGGGTGTGCCGAGCCGCGCTGCGCGCGCGTTCGGTTGTGCGGCGATTCCAGCCCCACGTGGTGGTGAGTAGCGGCCCGCCGCACTCCGCCCACCTCGTGGCGGGGGTGGCGATGAGGGGAAGCGCGGCCCGCTGGTTGATCGACCTACAAGATCCGTGGGCGGGGCCGCTCACGCAGGCCTGGGCGTCGCATCCAAGACTTGGGACGTGGGTATATCGCGCTGGCTCCGCGCGCCTCGAGCGACTCACCTTTCGAGCAGCCGATGGCGTCATCACCGTGACGCACCAGTTGGCTGCTGCGCTTGGGGCGAGCTACCCCGACGTGCCGATCGTGTGCGTTCCGAACGGCGTTGACGCCGAAGGGTTGCCGCGGCTCGACCAGCAGCGGTTTCCGGGATTGAGCGTCGCCTACGCCGGCAGGCTGTACGGAAGCCGCGACCTCGGGCCTGTGGTGCGGGCGCTGGGCATGTTCCTCCAGCGCCATCCGGAGGCCGGCGGGGCTGGCTCGCGTCTCCGCATCGCCGGTCCCGCCGATTCCTACCACACGCGAGTCTTCAAGGACGCGGTCGCCGCCGCGGGCGCCGAGGGGTACGTGGAGATGCTGGGCGTGCTGCCTCGCGCCGAGGCGCTCAGTGTGGTGGCTCGTTCGCGCCTGGCCGTGGTGCTGGCGCAGGAGCAGGAGTTGCAGATCCCGGCCAAGCTCTATGAATCGGTGGCGATGGGAGTCCCCACGCTGGTCGTGGCGTCAGCGGACAGCGCCGCCGGAGTCGAGGGAAGGCGCCTCGGCGCGGTGGTTCGCGATTCGGCTGATGTCGATGGTATCACGTGCGTACTCGAGCGGCTGTGGCAGGACGGCGCGCGAGAGCCGTCTCCGTGCCCTGTGCCGATTACTTACGACGCGATTGCTCTCCTCGTCGACCAGGTCCTCGGGATGAACGTACCGCTCGCGTCGGCGCGCCGACCGGCGGTCACGGTGCCTTAATGACGCCGAAGACCCTGAAGGTCGACTCTCCAGAGGAGAGGGGCCGCGTGACAGGAGATCGGTCACGCGCCGAGGAAGCCCGGATCCGCGCCGCGTACGCCAGGCGCGGAGGCACCTGGCGTTACGACTGGGGCAATCCGGCGTACGCGTTTACGATGCACGACCTTGAGCGTCGCGTGCTCGCAGCGCTGCGCCGGTCGACGCTCTGGCCGCTGGGCGCGAGACGCATCCTGGACGTCGGGTGTGGCGCAGGCTACTGGCTGCACCGTCTGATCGCGTGGGGAGCACAGCCGCACCACGTAACCGGCATCGACCTGCTGCGCGACCGAGTCCGCCGCGCGGCGCGGCTCGGTCCGCGGGATATCGGGCTGTTCTGCGGCAGCGCGGTGGCCTTGCCATTCCGCAGCGCCAGTTTCGATCTCGTCATGCAGTTCATGGTCTTCACGTCCATCCTCGACGCCGATGTTCGGCGTTGTGTCGCGGAGGAGATGGTTCGCGTTCTCACACCCGAGGGGGTCATTCTCTGGTATGACTTCTGCGTGCCAAACCCTCGCAACCGCGATATCCGCCCCGTCAAGGCCGCAGGGATCAGGCGCCTGTTCCCCGGGTGTTCTGTGGAGCTGGACCGGGTGACACTAGCCACGCCGGTGACACGCCTCGTCGCGCCGCTTTCGTGGACGCTGTGCGCGCTCTTGAACCTGGTCCCGCCGATGCGAACGCACTACCTGGGCGTGATCAGGAGGCGGTGATTTCAGGCTGCCTTCATGACGACGAAGACATTGAAGGTCGGCCCCGTGACCGGGGGCGGCGAGTAAGCCCTCCCCACAGGAGCCGGCGGTGTGATGCCCGCCATGGGGAGTTGAATGCTGCCTCCCTGGTAGGTGCCGCTCGCCACCGGGCTGCCGTAGAAGTCCTGCGCGTTCTGCACGACGTAGCGGTCCCCCGGGTTGAGCACCGCAGAGAGGTCCACGCTGACCGTGGACTGCTGCGCCCAGTTGTAGACGATGATGTTCGCCCGCCCGGCCTCATACTGGTTGGGGCGCACGATCACGAGGGTGGGCGGAGCACCGCTCCCCTCATAACGACCCACATCAGTCAGGCCCGTTTGCGCTTCCCACGTCCTGAAGGCCGCTGGGGCGTTGGGTGCATGCTGCCAGGTCGACCGGGTTGAGCCGCCGTAGAACCGGTTGTCGGACCAGGTCTGACCACTCACGCTGGAGTCGGTCAGCACCATCGGCCCCGTATAATCATAGACCAGGTTGCCGCGTACGGTCCCCGACGCCCACCGGTTGATGTAGAAACCCCCGACGAAGTAGTTGTTCTCCAGCACGACATCGCCGTTTGTCTTGGAGCCATCGATATACCCGATCTCCGCCGCCACTTTGTAGGGACTGAAGCCCGCGGCGGCCTCCCGATAGGTGAAATTGTTGCGGACGACGATGTCGTTGGCCGCCGGGGTGCCGCCGATCAGGATTTCGTTGTTGCGATTGACGGGCGTACTGATCGAGCCGTTGCCGAACAGGACATTCCCTTCGATATCAAGCCCGCTGAGGCGGCCGTCCGCCGGCGCGGAATACACGTGCAAGCCGAACGCCTCGTTATTGAACACGATATTATCGGTGACGGTTACGGTGCCGGTGGCCACATCGTTTTGCAGATAGAGGCCGTGGTCCAAGTTGAAATGCGTCCCGTTGTTGTAGATGAGGCAGCCGTAGATGGTGGTCTGGGTGGCGGTGGTGTACAGCGGGGTAAAGCTCGCCACGCCGGTGTTCGCCCCGTCGTGAATGACGAGATTGATGAGGCGATTCCCGGTGCCCGCGTGGCCGCCGACGAGATACTCGTAATCCGTGCCCGTGGCGGCTTGCCGTGCACTCGTGACGTCGAAGCCCCAAAACCACGTATACGAGCCCGTGACGTCGAGGCTATTCGTCACTATGGAGCGTTCGCCGGGCGCCTGGCGCACCACGATGGGTGCGTCAGCCGTCCCGGTCAGCTTGCTGAGAAACCCGGCGCGATCTGTGCCGCCGGTATACCTGCCCCCCCGCAACCAAATCGTACTGCCCGGCGTGACCGGCGCCGGCTGGCTCAAGGCCGTCTGCAGGTCCCACGGCTTGCTCCGCGATCCGTCGCCCAGCGGTGAGCCGCTCGGCGATGCGTAGAACTCCGGGCCGGTGGGGAGCGGCGTGCCTGTCCCGGGCGTACCGGGACGGGCCTTGACGACGTCTTGCTGGAGGCACGAGGCTAACAGCAAGGACGACGCGAGCGCGCAGTGCACCCAGCCTGGGTGCCAGGTCGTCGAAGTCAAGGGGGAGGGCCGCAACCCTCTGGATCTGCTGACTGCTCTGAATCTCCTAGCGCCCCTGGAATGCACCGCCCGCGGCTCGTCGTCATGAGGACGAACACGTTGAAGGTGGGCCCGGTGACGGGCGGCGGCTGAGCCGTGGTGGTTCCGAGCGGGATCGGGGGCGTGACGCCGACCATCGGCAATTGGAGGGGGTCGCCAGTGTAGATGCCGCCGGCCGCGGGGGCGCCATAGAAGTCCTGGGCGTTCTGGACCACGTAGCGTTCGCCCGCCTGGAGGATGCCCGAGACATCCACGCTCACCGTGCTCTGCTGCGCCCAGTTGTAGACGATGATGTTCGCACGACCCGGCTCGTACCGGTTCGGGCGCACCACGATTTTGACCCCGGTTGGGGCACTGCCCGCGTAGGTGCCCGGATCGGCGAATCCGGTGAGCGTGCGCCAGCCGTCAAACGTGGTGACGGTACTGGTATCGTAGCGCCACGCCAGGGCCGTGGAGTCGCCAAAGAACGTGTTGCCTTTCCACGCCTGGCCGCTGAGAGTCCCCATGTTCCACACCATGCCACCGTCACTAAAGTCGAACAGCGTGTTTCCCGCCACGGTGGCCGTCGCCCACGCACCCAGATGAGCCCACCCCCCGACGAAGTAGTTGTTGGTGAAGACGATGTCGTCGTTTACGACCAGATTGTAGCCGATGTCGGCCGCCTTGGTGTCGGCGTCATTCGTACGGTAGGTGTAATTCTGATCGATGACGATTCCTGACGCGGGAAAGTGGCCGCCAACGAAGATGTCCGCGTCCGACGGCACGCCCCAGACGTAGTCGTTGAACGCGACGTTGCCCTCGAGCGCGATGTTCTGGAGAGCCGGTACCGGCTTGTCGAAGCAGTGAATGCCGAACGCCCAGTTGTCGAACACGATGTTGTCCCGCAACAGCGTGCTCGTCTGGCTCTGGCAGTAGATCCCGTGGTCCAGGTTGTCGGTCCGTCCGTTGTTGTAGGAGATCGACCCGTATACCTCGGCGTCGCTTGCCTGGGGCCAGATGAAAATCCCGCTCCCGGTCGCATCATGGACGACGAGATTGATGAACTTGGCCCCGGGCGCTTGGTCGTCGATGCCAAACAGCTGGGGAGCCACTTGCGGGAGGGTGTGCACGACTTCGAATCCCCAATACCACGTATACCCACCTCGGACGACAAGGAACTTCGTCACCGTCGCGTGCTCGCCCGGAAACTGGCGTACCACGATGGGCGCGGCAGCGGTCCCAGTCAGATTGCTCAAGTAGCCGCCGTAGTACGGCCCGTCGGAGTAGGTTCCTCCGCGCAACCAGATCGTGCTGCCCGGCGTCACCGCGGCCGGACCGTCGAGAGCCGTCGCTAAGTCCCAAGGGTTGGTGAACGATCCGTCGCCCGACGGAGAGCCGGTCGGTGAGACGTAAAACGCCGGGGTTGGATCGAAGAACGCGAATTGCGCGGTCGCGCTGGGGCCAGTCGCATCCTGCGACACGCAGGCGGCAGAGAGCAAGAGAGAGGTGAGTGCGAAGCGCACCCAGCCCCCTTCGATACGCAGCAGCGTGTGGGCGCCAAGGGAGCGCATAACAGGGAACGGGGCGGGCAAGTTCCGCACCTGCGGTGCTCCCGGTTCCTCAATTGCGCGAGCACACCCCTGGGCCCACTGGCCTGTGGCCTCGACGGCAACACCTGTCGCCGGGCAGCAGCGCCCTGGTGCGCGGCCTTTCAGCTACAGTGGATTTCGTGCCACAGTTCGAATTCGGCCACGTGGAAGAGCTTGAGCGCGGTCTCGGGCTCGATGCGATGATTGTTCTGCAAGACGCTCAATATTTCCTCCACGTTGTAGATGCCGCGTTCCCGGGGCGCCCGACTGGCCAGGATGTCACGCAGCGGTTCGGCGAGCGCGCCCGTCATCCACACATGGAGCGAAGTTGGAAAACCCATCTTCTCGACACGGGTTCTCACCGAGTCCGGTATTCGGCCGCGCAGACTGTTGCGAAGCAGCGCCTTGTTCCAGACTCCTTGCATTTCTCCGGAAGGGGGAACTCACTAGCGCCATCCGCACAAAAAACTCCCCCCGGCGTCGAAGCCGGGGGGAGCGTGGAAGGCCAGCTCTACATAAGGCCAGCTCTGTATAAGGATGGACTTCAGTGCCACTCAAAGGGGCCGATGTCGTAGGCCGTGCCGACGGACCGGGCGACGCCGTCGAGGTCGAGCAGCGGCACGCAGCTGCTCACGCCGGCCGCACAGCTGGTCGTGCCCGCATCAATCGCCACCGCGCCACTGCGGAGGTGGTAGTCGC
>Ga0137371_10004438_pt1 | contig 10999 bp, 8 predicted proteins | sample SagtaG_7_FD_104919 | JGI IMG/M metagenome (GOLD analysis project Ga0137371, IMG submission 104919) | Vadose zone soil microbial communities from Sagehorn Ranch, Mendocino, California, USA - Sage1_R_40_16 metaG | ecosystem: Environmental > Terrestrial > Soil > Vadose zone | place: USA: California... | reverse complement strand
CGGAGTAGCCATGCCCATGGTGTCCCTTCTTGATCTCGGAGGCCGAGGCGATCATCTGGAGACGCCCGAGGTCGTGGTACACGGTCAGATACAGAGGCTCGTCCCGGATGTCGATGCCGGGGGCCAGCATGAGATGCGCGCCGGTCATCGGGGTGTTGCTGATGGTCATCGTGAATGCCCTCACCTTCTGGCGCTTCGGCGGGGAGTCGATCTCGATGTCCATCACCACCGCTCGATCGCGTGCCAACTTGAGCGGCGCGTGCATGAGATCCCTGAACTGGTGCCGGACGATGGCTTCGCCGACGGGCCACAGATCCGCCTCGAGGCCGATGCCGGCGCCCTCGAAGAAGACGTAGTCACCGATCCGACCGGCCGAAACCCACTGCGGCTCCCCGGCGAGGGCGACCTCGGCCGCTTCATGCGGATCGGATGGCAGACCAAGTGTGGAGCTGATGTTGTTGTTGGTCCCGGTGGCGATCAGACCGACCGGGGTCTCGGTTCCGATCAAGGCCCCGGCAATCGACCTGAACGTTCCGTCGCCGCCGATCACAACAATCCGATCACAACCGGATTCCGCTCGATCGCGTGCCCATGCGCACGCATCGACGCCCGGCTCGATCTTGTGGATGTCGACCTTGTCACCGAGGCGCAGACGGATCCACGGCTCGAGCCTTGCGGCCAGCCCGTGGCCGGAGCCTGGATTCATGACGACGCCGATCGTTCCCATCTCAAATCTCCTTCGGGGCTGACTTGCGGACCGGCGGGAGCAGCCCTGGCTTCATCCGCAACACCGGCGGCGACGTGACCGACTGCAATCCAAGCGCGACAAAGCCGATCGAGACAATGCTGAGCAACGCCGCGCCGGCGGGAAGGCCGAGGAGGACGCCGAACATCCGGGTGAGCCCGTAGTTCCAGACCAGGTCTCCGGAGTAGCCGCCCCAGATCATCAAGCTCCCGACCAGCGTGAACGCGACGCCTCGCGCGAAAAGGCCGAAGCGACCCGCCCAGATCCAGCTCGCCCACAGATGTGGGTTTTCGACCTGCATCAAGAAGTCGGTTCGGAAAGGCGCCCTCCACGCGTCCATGAACTGCCCGAGACCGGTGATGATGACCACGATCCCGAACAAGCCGAGCACCCACGGTGTCACTTCCGGCGTGATGAGCTGCTGGGCGCCAAACGGAAGGCCGGTTTCGCGCCTCGATCCTCCGAGGGCGAACTGCAGCGCGAACCAGGCCAGTCCGGTATACGCCGCGGCACTCCACAGAAACCCCACCCGGGAGACGATCCCGTGCAGTTCACTGCCGCGCTCGAGTGGATCCGCCACAGCGCGAATCAGCCCCCACAACGCGTACCCGACCAAGCCGGCAGCGGCCAGAACGCCGACGGGGATCTTGAGCGGGTGGTCGAGGACGAGAGCCACCGATCCCTGCAGGTCGACCGACCGGCTCAGCCCGATCATGGCGGTGATCGCGAACACTCCCACCAGGGCGTAAAGCACGCCGCGAACGACCAGGCCGAAGCGTTCGAGGGTCATCAGCCACCGGTTGAAGACGAAGTTCGGCATGCGCAGCCGCACCCCGGGCTCGATCGCGAGCCCGTGCGAAATCCGGGCTTCGGTTCCCATCGACTCGAAGTCTTGGAGACGCGAAATCCGGTTGCCAGTGCCGAACGATGCCTCTCGCCTAGCCCGAATGAGGCCGCGATTACGGAGTTACGGCGCTATCGGGCTCGAACACTGAGTGGCACATTCGATGCATGCCAGAGGCCCGAGCCGATTTCCGGTCCAACCTGCGAACTGTTTCGCGGCGATTCGTACGAATCATCGTCGGCTGGCTGGCGACATCGTTGACATTGGGCGTGCTTGGGTCGGTGCTGCCTGGCGTCCATGTGGACAGCTGGAGTGCGGCTCTCCTGGGCGGAGCTGTCATCGGACTGCTCAACTGGCTCATCTGGCCCGTGTTCATCCGACTCATGCTCCCTGTGACTGCCCTATCCCTCGGCACGGCCACGCTTGTCATCAACGGCGCTGTCATCTGGCTCTCCTCTCACCTGGTTGGCGACATGGAGGTCGCCGGCCTCTTCGACGGAGTCCTGCTGGCTCTGGCGATGGCGGCCGTCAACACTGCGCTCATCGGCTTGCTTTCGATGGACGACGATGAGGTCTACCTGCACCACGCTCGGATTGCCGCCCGGCGTTTCGGCGTCACCGCATCAGAAATCCCCGGGGTGCTTTTCCTCGAAATCGACGGGCTCGCGCATGAAGTGCTGGTACGTGCCCTTCGAAGCGGCGATGCCCCGACCTTGCGCAAGTGGCTTGGAACCTCCCATCAACTGGTCCGTTGGGAGACCGACTGGTCGTCCCAGACCGGCGCGTGCCAGGCCGGCCTTTTGCATGGCTCAAACGCGAACATTCCCGCGTTTCGCTGGTGGGATCGTTCCCGGGGCAGAGTTGTTATTACGAACCACCCAAAGGACGCCCACCTCATCGAACTCGAGCACTCCGATAGCCGCGGGCTGCTTGCATTCGACGGCGCGAGCCGCTGCAACATCCTGTCGGGCGACGCTCCGCGCTGTCTGTTGACGATGAGCATGGTCCTGGGCGATGCACCCCATGGGGCGGTCGGCCGCGAGTACTTCGCTTTCTTCGCCAGCCCGTACAACTTCACTCGCACCCTGATGCTCGCAATGAAAGATGTCCTGGTGGAGATGTGGTACGCGCGACAGCAGCGGCGGAATCACGTTCGTCCGCGTGTGGATCGCGGATTCCCTTATCCCCTCGTGCGCGCGTATGCGACAGCAGTGCAACGCGACATCCAGGTCCAGGTCCTCATTGCCGACCTCCTGGCGGGGCGGCCCGTCATGTACACGACGTTTCTAGGTTACGATGAGGTTGCCCACCACTCGGGGACCGAGCGACGCGACACCATCGCGGTGCTGGCCGGGATCGACCGGCAGTTTGCTCGCATCGCCGCCGCGGCGCGTCTGGCCCCCCGCCCGTACCGGATCGTGGTGCTCTCGGACCACGGCCAGAGCCAGGGGACAACCTTCAAGCAGCTGACAGGTACAAGCCTGGACGAGCTGGTGCATGACCTGTGTGACAAGCCTCGCCTGCCATCGGTCAATCACGGAAGTGAGGCTCTGTGGTCGATCTATGGGCTCCTGACGGAGGTCACGGCCGGGAGCTCCGCCGCGGCTCGTGCGCTCAGGGCGTTGACGCGCAGGCACCGCGCCGACGGCGCGATCGTGCTTGGCAGGGAGAGGCGGGAGTCAGTTCACGAGCACCGGCGAACGCGGAAAAAACCGGTTGTGCCTGAGATCGTCGTGCTCGCATCAGGATGTCTTGGGTTGGTCTATTTTCCTCGACATCAAGCCCGCCTCACGCTCGAAGAGATCGACGCTCTGTACCCGAAGCTGGTTTCGGGACTCAAGGACCAACCAGGAATCGGATTCCTTCTGGTGCGCTCGCGAACGCAAGGCGCGCTCGCGCTTGGCGCCAAAGGAACGCTTTTCCTGGATTCTGGTCGAGTGGAAGGTGACGACCCACTCACTCCATACGGACCAAACGCAGCTCGGCACTTGAGGCGGACAGACTCATTCGAGGATGTCGCCGACATCATGGTCAACGGAGCCTACGATCCGGCGTCCGATGAAGTGCCGGCATTCGAGGAGCTGGTTGGCTCTCACGGAGGGATGGGTGGCAGCCAGGCTTTTCCGTTCGCGATGCTGCCGAACGACTGGGCGATACCCGCCGAGCCTATCGTCGGCGCCGAAAAAATGCACCGATGGTTTCGCCGCTGGCTTGTTGAGCTGGGACACCACCAACTTGCGACGCCCGACGAGAGCGCCGGATTGACTAAGCGGCTCGAGCCGCAGCCGGCTCCGGTTCTTGCCGAGGCCGGCGCTCGAGCACAGGGTCCGAAATCCATCTGATCGCGAGCACGAAACTGAGCCAACCGACCCCGATCAGGAGTCCCGCGAGGACATCGGTCGGCCAATGAGCGCCCGAGTACACGCGGCTGAAGCCTCCGACAGCAACAAACAGGCCGGCGATCACCCATCCCAGCGGCTGCCATCGCCGCGGAATGAACTTGAGGCCGAGACAGACCATGAGGATGGTCGCATAGAAGAGGAAGAGGATCGTGTGGCCGCTTGGGTAGCTCGAGGCGCCCGGGTGCTCGGTGACCCGGAGGACGTCGGGCACCGTAGGCCTCGCCCGGACGACGAGGCTGACGATCAGGAAGTACCAGCCACTGGCTACCGCCCCGGCGATGAGCAGCCGCCATGAGTGACGGTTAAGCAGGAGAACGATTGCGAATACGACTCCTTCCGCGACCAGCCCGAAGGGTCCGCCGATCTCGCGGTAGAAATCGAAAACCACGGTGAACGGCCCGATGTTCAGGGACTGCGCAGCGCGTTCGAGCGAGGCGTCGACGGCAAGAAAGGGATTCGTGTAGGCAAGCACCGTCAGTCCGGATAGGGCCAGGCCGCAGACGGCCGCGAGGATAAGCAGCGGGACCCGGAACAGCGATCGTTTGGATGCGGCCGGGATTGTCAGCGCGGCGGCGTCGCCGGCTGCGATGGCCTGGGAGGCTGATGCCACCCGTCGATGCTCGGATGAGAACCGACGTCGAGCCAGTGCCGATATGGGTCAAATCCGTCCCCCAATCCGCATGTCCGACGCTGTCCAAATGGCACTTCCGCCTGATCGGGAATGCCCGCACGCTGGGGGATGGATGGGCACATGAGCGCGGCGACCATCGACGCAACACGCCCGCACAGAGCACACGAGCTTTCGTCGATGGGCCGGGCCCGCCAGATAGCGGCGGTGCTGGCGCGTCATCACCTCTGGCGCCTCATCGAGCTTCTCGCTCTGGAGCGTCTGACGCCGTTTGGGCACCACCGCGGCAACGGCACGCAACCCTCCACGCTGATCACTCCGATCCAGTTGCGCCTGACGCTGGAAGAGCTTGGCCCCACCTTCATGAAGTTGGGCCAGGTGCTCTCCACGCGAGCCGACTTGCTCACGCCCGAGTTTCAGTCCGAGCTCTCCTCGCTGCAAGACCAGGCGCCGCCAGTGCCCATCGAGATCGTCCTCGAGACGATCGAGGCAGAGCTGGGCGGGCCGGCTCTAGAGCGATTCGCCACTTTTGACTCCAACCCGCTGGCCACAGGCTCGATCGGCCAGGCGCACCTCGCCACCCTCCATGACGGCACCGAGGTCGTGGTCAAGGTCCGCCGGCCCGGTGCGGTCGAACAGATCGATGAGGATCTGAAACTCCTCCATCGCCTGGCCGTCATCGCCAACGGCCGGCTCGAAGAGGCTCAGGAGTTTGACCTCGTCGGGATCGTCAAGGAATTCGACTCCAGCCTCCGGGCCGAGGTGGACTATCAGCATGAAGGCCACAACGCGGAGCGATTCGGCCGCAACTTCCAAGGGTCCGAGCACGTCCACGTCCCGCGCATCTACTGGGAGACGACCACCTCGCGCGTGCTCACGATGGAACGAATCAGGGGCACGCGCATCACAGACGTGGCGGCGCTGCATGCGGCGGGCATCGACTGTGACGTGGTCGCTGAGGGCGCCACCAAGGTGGTTCTGAAGATGCTGCTCGATGACGGGTTCTTTCACGCCGACCTCCATCCCGGGAACCTCTTCATCGAGTCTGAAACGCGGATCGGGTTGATCGACTTCGGCATGGTCGGGGTCATAGACGAGGAAACGAAAGCAGGGCTTGGGGGCATGCTCTACGCGCTCGTCCAGCGCGATTCGGACGCGCTTGTCGATGCGTTGCTCGGCCTCGGTGTGGCCGGCGGTCAGGTGGACCGGCCGGCCCTGCTGCGAGACCTCGACGACCTCGTCTCGAGGTATTACGACCAGGCGTTGGGTGAGATGAAGCTCGGTGCTTTCCTGAATGACGTTTTCAGCGTGGTCCGCGCCCATCGACTCGTGATGCCCGCCTCGCTTTCGATGCTTGCGAAGACCGTGATCACGGCCGAGGGAATGGTGGCCCAGCTGGATCCGGGCTTCCAGATGATGGAAGCCACAGAGCCCTATGTGACCCGCCTGATCATGAGCCGAAATTCGCCCCAAGCGTGGGCGCAGCGGTTTGGCAGGGCCGCGCCGGACATCCTGTGGCTGGCCGCCGAGGGACCTCGGATCATGCGCGGCTTCGTCGGCTCGATGCAGAAAGGCGAGCTTGCCCTGGCGGTCGAACCCAAGGGCCTCGACCCCTACCTGCACCGCGTCGAGAAAACCGCGAACCGGATCGTTCTCGCCATGCTCATGTCTGCCCTTTTGATCGCGGGTGCGTTCCTCGTTTCGGTCTACCATCCGACGCTGTCCGGAGGCGTTGTCGATCTGATCCTGGCCGGGATAGTAGGGGCCGGGGCGGTTGCCGGATCGGCACTGCTGTGGATATCCCGGCGGAAATCGCTGCCCCGCAAGCAATCGGAGGCGCGCTGAGTATGAGCTCGCCGGCTATGGTTGCCGCCCCTCCTGCCGCGCCAGGCCCGGGCGTGCAGGGACGGCTGCGCGACTTTGCGAGTGCGCGGCGTCACGAGATGCCAGGCGTCATCGCCCTGGCTGCGATCGCCGCCCTCGAGATCGTGGGCGCGCAGTTCATTCTTCTCTCCGACCAGATCAACAGGGAAGGCGTTTCAGTGATCACCGAGGATCGCTGGCGGCCGGAGTTGGATGTCGGGCTGGCGGGGATCTTCCTGCCGATCGTCATCGTGGCCTGGCTGTTCGGAAAGCGGCGACCGATCCGGGTGCTCTTCACCATCGCGATCTGGTTCGCGCTGCTCAACGTCGTCGCGCTCACGATTGATGTTCTGGGGACGATCAACCTGCATCTCGGCCCTGTGGGCGGTGCGACGCTCCTCGCGGATGCGGGGTTCATCTGGGTCTCCAACGTGGTCATATTCGCCCTGTGGTACTGGAGCATCGACGGAGGCGGGCCGCAGTTGCGCGGCACCGCGAAGGCCAAGCGCGCCGACTTCCTCTTCTCACAGCAGCGTCATGAGATCTCCGGCTGGGACAGCTGGCTGCCAGGATTTCACGACTACCTGCACGCGGCCTTCGTGATCAGCCTCACATTTCACTCCGCGGGCGCCGAGGTGCTCTCCGCGCGGGCCAAGTACGTGAACATGCTGCAGGCTGCCGTCTCGGTGACCACGCTGCTCCTGATCGTGGCCAAGGCAATGGCGACTTTGAGCGGCGCGTAGAGAGCCCGCTGCCGTGAGAGTCAACGGTCAAATGCTGAGGCGCGGCGTTATCACCGCCTACATCGAGAGGCACTACGTGCAATGGGAGCTCGCCATGGGCGCCCTCACGGCTCTTTACGTCGTTCTGGCGTTCATGGAGGACGAGGTCCAGCCGGGACTGAACACGCAGACGATCGTCGTTCTTGCGGTGGCGACGATCTTCCTCGCCGAGTTTTCCATCCGGTTGTGGGATTCCCCGTCGCGCATCTTCTATCTGCGTCACCACTGGCTGGATGCGGTGACATGCATTCCACTGATCGGCGCCCTACGCGTCTTGCGGTTCGCGCGCCTACTCTGTTTGGTCCGGATCGCAGCATTGGTGCGAGCGTTTCTTTTCGGGCGGCAGGTTGGCGCCGACGGTCTTGGAGCGCGTGCGGGCTGGCTACTCGGGCCGACGCTCGTGATTTTCTGGGCCGCGTCCGCCTACGGGTTCTGGATGGTCGAACACGGCAAGAACGCGGACATCAACAGCTATGGGGACGCCCTGTACCTTTCATTCTTGACCGCGACAACCCTGGGCTACGGCGATGTCAGGCCCGGGACCGCGGAGGGCAAGATCATCGCGGGGCTGGTCATATTCGCCGCCATCGGCCTGGTCGGGTTCGCCTCCGCGCAGCTGACGGCTTACTGGCTAGGCCAGGAGTCGGACTCCAGCGTGACGAAACGAAGACTGTTTTCGGTTCAGAAGGAGCTGGCCGTGCAGCGCAACATGCTGGAACAGGTCCTTCACCATGTGAGCGCCGGCCGCGATGGCCGCCCGTTGTGGGGTTCGGATCAGGACTCCGCCGACAGGTTGAGCGCCATCGCGCCCAAAGCGGACGCGGAGAGAAGCTGAGCGGCGAGAAACGCGATCATTCCGTGCACCAGGGCGTGCCCTTCGCCGTGGCCAGGCACCGACACACGAACCGCGGTGCCGCGTTTGCCTGATGGTTCGATCACGGCATCGCCACCCCAGCTCCTGGCCCGCTTGAGGATGTTGCTGAGGCCCCTTCCCCCGGTGCGCCTGTGTACCGCGATCCCGCTCCCGTCGTCGGTGATGACGAGTTCGACGCCCTCGCCCGGACAGTCGAGGCTGATCGTCACGTTTGAGGCGTCGGCGTGCTGGGCGACGTTGGAAAGGGCCTCTCGAGAGATCTGCACCAGGTCTCGCGCCAGGCCGGCCCTGATGTCATCGACGCCGTCATCGAGCCGGACCGACGCCATTACGCCGCTGCTGGCGTGGAACTCATCGGCCAGCAAAGCAAGCTCGTAGCCGAGGCCGCGTTTAGCCAGCCGGCTTGGCGTGAGGTCGTTGATGTACGCGCGGAGGTCGTCGATGATCGAATTGATCGACCCTGTCAGCCCGGAAAGCTGGTTCTTGACGCGCAGGGTTTGACTGCCGGTCTGGATCCCCTCCAGGACCATTCCGATGCCGTAGAGGGATTGGATCACGCCGTCGTGCAGGTCCCGCGCGATCCGGCCGCGATCCTTCGCAAGCAGCCCTCGCTCGAGCTCCTGCCGGGCCGCCGCGAACGCGATGGCGAGCCTGGCCTCTGCGGCAAACGGTTCGAGCAACCGGAGGTCGGATTCGGAGAACTGGCCGCCGCTCGACCGCTTCAGGATCAGCAATGCGCCGCGACTGTGCTTGGCGAGCCCGACGGGCACCACCATTACCGGGCCGATCTTCTGGTATGCCATCGGCAAGGTTTGTGCTCCGCGACCGGCTGAAAGGTCGAGGAGCATGGGCCGGAGCTCGGCACTCGCCAACACGTCCGCCGCCATCGTCGCCGGAAGGTCGATTGCGGCCAGCTTGCGGCCCCAGAACCTGTTTGCTCCCGACAGGACGACGTCGTCGCCATCGTTGTCGCGGATCAGGACCGCGCCAAGGTCCGCATGAGCAGCCGTGCGAGCGCGAGCCGCCACGAGCGACAGGGCTGCGCGGCGGTTGTCGGCGACGAGGACCGTTCGCGACATGACTCGGAGCCGCCTCTCGTACCTCGCCATCGCGATGGCCCGAGACGTGGGTGCGGCGTGTCGAGCCGAATCGCCCACCGTTTGCCCCTTAAAATGCCGCACGCACTGCGGTCGCGTCGGCCTACACCTGACGCGGGAGCCTACCCCGCCAGTTGCCCGTAAGATGCGGGGCGCAAGCGTAACAAATCCTGTCAGAAATCGCCCGAGCGGATCTGAAGCGCCGCCGCATCGATCTCGGTGCGCTTTCCCTCAGACGTCCGGCACGCCTCGCGCGGGTGGACACGGCGGCCAAGGCGCATCCAACCAACCGACCCTTGCGGGCCACGGGGAGCCCTTAGGCTTGACGCTGCATGTCGGACGTCACACCGAAGACCGCGTTTTCGGGCTGGTGGATACCCGTCATCGCGTTGGTTTGTGGACTGCTTTCAGGTGCCGTTTTCGGGCTGTCTTTTGGGGCACTGCATTCCAACTGGAAACAGCTCGCCTGGGTCACGCCGGATGCCGAGAGCACTGTCCCCTTTTGGACGTTTCAAGGACTGATACCCATAGTTGTTTCCGTTGGCTGGACCGGGCTGATCCTTCATGCGCGGAGTCATCGACGTTGGTTGGGCCTTAGCGCTGCACTGGCTGCGATCGAGCTTGCTCTGCTCGCGTTTGCACTGTTACCAGTTGCACGCGCCGGGAACGGCGGGGTTTGGGCCGCGAGCTTCGGCCTGCCCGCGCTCGCGCTGGCGCTGTTCGGAGGTCCGATAGTCTCGGTCGTATGGCCGATGAGAAGCAGGCTCGTCAAGGTCTGGCAGCATGTGGTGGCCGGGCCTGTTCTCGTGGTCGCTGTCGATTGGTCTTTCACTACGGCAGGTGGCCGCTTCTGAGGTTTTTCAGGCAGGCGACCGCCTGAGAGGCGCCCCGACCTCATGCAGGAAGCTGAGAATCTCCTCATACGAGCGGTAAATCGTGGTCTCGTGATACGGAATCGCGAGCTCGGCGCAGTAGGCGCGCACGATCTTGTGGGCGCGGCGGATGTTGCAGCGCGGCATCGTCGGAAAGAGATGGTGCTCGATCTGATAGTTGAGCGATCCGTACAGGAGGTCGGTGAGGGGACTGGACTTGACGTTGCGTGATGTAAGGACCTGCGAGCGAAGGAAGTCGAGCTCCTGGCCTGCCTCAATCTGCGGCATGCCCTTGTGGTTGGGGGCGAAGACAGAGGCGAGGTAGAACCCTCCGACACATTTCTGGATCACGATCACCAGGAGCGCGCGCCACGGCCCGACGATGGCGAGAAGGAGCAACGGAAAGGCCACGGCGTGCAGGCATAAGGCGCCCACCTCGACCCACCGCAGGCTCTCCTTTGTCTTGACTAGGAACCGCACGCTCGAAACATGCATCGTCCACGCGAGGCCGAAGAGCAGCGGAAAGAACAGGCCCGCCTGATGGCTCACGATCCAGCGGGCGAGACCGGTCTTGGCCAGCGCCTGCTCCTCCGAGTAGGCGATCACCCCAACATCGATGTCCGGGTCGAGGTCCTGGTGGTTGGGATTGCCGTGATGCCGGTTGTGCTTGTCCACCCACCAGCCATGGCTCATACCAAGCAGTCCGTTGCCGGTCACGATCCCGATCACGGTGTTGACACGCCGGCTCGGAAACATCTGCCGGTGCCCTGAGTCGTGCAGCTGGAAGCCGAGCTGGCCGGAGACGACTCCAAGCAACGCGGCGATGACGACCGTCGCCCATCCGCTCTGCACGAGGCTCAGGAGCCATAGAGTCGTGGCGAACACAAGCGTG
>Ga0137371_10004435_pt1 | contig 11000 bp, 10 predicted proteins | sample SagtaG_7_FD_104919 | JGI IMG/M metagenome (GOLD analysis project Ga0137371, IMG submission 104919) | Vadose zone soil microbial communities from Sagehorn Ranch, Mendocino, California, USA - Sage1_R_40_16 metaG | ecosystem: Environmental > Terrestrial > Soil > Vadose zone | place: USA... | reverse complement strand
CATTCTATAAAAGCTTTGTCACTCGCTGCTTCTCGACCGATGTAACGGAGATTTTTTATTTCTAAAAGCGGGTTGAGTCTTAAAGTCGGTTTTACGCAATCGCGGCTCTCCAAAGGGTGAGCTATAGAAGACTACGGTGAATTTTAATGGATAACCCTTTATGTGTAAAGGAAAAGATTTGGCATGTTGTAGCAAAGTAATTATGTCAGGGTTGATAGCGATACGATTGCTGCTTCAACTTTGTAGGCGGCTGAGTCACACCGGCAGGTAAGCTCTTGCTCTGGCTAGATGTTTGGAGAAGCTCCGGTCAGGCTTCTTAGCAACGTTAAGTTCTCTTTATCCTCTCGTAAATCTGGCCCTTTGGGCGTCTCCAAACACATCGGCAGGCCCCAGAAACGCTGGTCATTCATTAGAAGGCGAAAGGCTGGGACGCCGATGTGGCCTTTGCCGATGTGCTCATGGCGGTCGACTCGCGAATTGAATTCTTTCTTTGAGTCGTTGAGGTGGAAGGCCGCGAGTCGATCGAGGCCGATCGCGTCATCGAACTCCGCGAAAGTTCGCTCGTAACCTTCTCTTGTCCGAAGGTCGTAGCCCGCCGCGAAGGCATGTTCCGTGTCGAAGCAAACTCGTAAGCGATCGCTTTCCTTCGTCGCGTCGAACATTCGGCCGATCTGTTCGAAGCGGTAGCCGAGATTCGAACCCTGGCCGGCGGTGATTTCCAGAGTGATCTTGGCGTTGTAGCCGGGACAGGCTTTATGGACTTCGTCTATCGAACGGGCAATGGTTTTGATCCCTTCCCGTTCTCCCGCTCCCAGATGCGAGCCGGGATGGGCGACGAGATTTGCGATACCCAGCGTTTCGCATCGCTCGAACTCATCGATGAACGCCAGTACCGAACGTTTTCGCAAATCACCATCCGGCGAACCTAGATTCAGCAGATACGAATCGTGAGCGATAACGGTCGTGATGCCGGTCTCTTTCTGGTTGTATTTGTAGCTTTCGATTTCCTCTTTCGCGTAAGGTTTGCCGGCCCACTGGCGCGACGATTTGGTAAAAATCTGAATAGCATCACAAGCGACCGTTTTACCGAGGAGCAGCGATTTATCCACGCCGCCGGCAATGGACATGTGGGCGCCGAGAATAGGGCCACGCGGCGCTTTGCGCTTCGGGCCCGGCGCAGAGCGAGTCATTGGGCGAAATGCCTCTTCTCCACTAGCGGTAGCGAGATGCTGCCGGCGCTGAGTAATTTATCGTGAAATTCTCTCAGATCGAATTTGTCGCCGAGCCGCGTCCGCTCTTGTGCGCGCAGGCGATTGATGATCGACCAACCCAGAGCGTAGCCCATAGGGCCGGAAGGAGACTGGCTGTACCAATTGAGATCGGCGCAGGCTTGAGCGCGGGGGAAGTGTAGCTCGCGCACCATGAGGTCGGCCGCTTCGTTATAGGACATCCGGCCGGTCTGCGTCTTGACGTCGATGATGATCCTGAGCGCGCGCCAAAGCCGGTCCTTGAGCATGACAAAGCGGTGCTCTTTCGATTTCAGAAAACCTTGCTCTTGCATGAGTTGTTCGCAGTAAAGCGCCCAGCCTTCGTAGAATACCGACGACTCGTTCATCAGACGCGGCAGTGTAGAAGCGGCAGGAATCGAATTCGCCACGGAAAATTGGAGATGGTGGCCCGGATAGCTTTCGTGGACGGAGGTATTTTCTAGACCGACCCAATTGTGTTCCCGAAGGAGATCATCTTCGGTCACGGGAGTGACATAGTAATAGCCGACCTGATCGGGATCCTTCGGCGAGGGCGAGAGATAGGCGGCAAACGGGATTTCATGGCGGCGAAATTCAGGCGTCGGTACCACGTGCAGTTCTTCCTTGGGCGGAAACGAGACGAGGGTCTTTTTTTTGACGAACTCGCGCGCGGCTTTCATGGCCTTCTGATAGACGGAGAGGACTTCGTCAATTGAAGGATGCTTCTCCTGAATGGATCGAGTGACTTGTTCGATATCTTTGCCCGGAGCCAATTCTTCGGCCAGCGCAATGAGTTCTCGCTTCGTGCTGGTGAAAAGATTCTCGCCTAGGGCAAGAAGACTTTCGGCGTCGTGATTTAAAAAATGCTTCTTCTTGAGCAGCAAGTTATAATGTTCTTCGCCAACGGCATAAACGCCGTTGCTTCTCGGTAGAAGATCCCGTTCAAGGAATGCTGCGAATTCGTTGACCGCGCCCTTTGTCTCCTCGATTGCAGTTTGAAATGCGCTAGCGTCTTGCACTGCCGCTTGGACTTTCGGATGGCTCGGCAAGTTATCGAGGAAATTGACGCCGCCCTTTGCCGCTTCGACCGCCATCTCCGTCCAAAGTTTTGGCGGATTCGCCACGGGCCGACTCAAGTTGGAGATCCCCTGCTGAATAAGCCCGCGGGCGCGACTCAGCCGACTTAGGAGATTGCCTTCGAGATTATTGGTTGTCCGAACCGTAAGAATGTAGATCGCATCGACCGGCAGATAGGTGTCGGGCCATTTCAAGCGGTAGTCTTCCTTTGCGTGCTCATAGCTTTGAACGGTAAGGCGTCCTTCGAGGAGCGTGTAGTCAATAGCTTCGTCGGGGTGGAGATGTTCGGTTGATATCTCCCGTAGGCTGTTCAGCGATTCTTCGACGAACGCCTTTTCGGTTCGATACGTCTCGTCTGAGTAATCATTCAACAGATGATCGTAGCCTTCGATTCCATAGTAAATGGCATCGGTAGGATGCAGATCAAAATATTTCTCGAAATAATTAGCGCAAAATTCAGTGAATGCAGACATGCAGGTGAATTATCATCTTAATGAGGGCGGTGCAAATTTTGGCCGAACACAGGAAGGATTGGTGCCTTCGATTTTCTCAGCGTGGCTCCGCGCGGTCTGCGCGCGCTGCCGCTTCATAATGGATTCAGCGCAGAGTATGCAACCCGCAGGCGATCGGCGGCGGAAGTCTTCATCGCAAAACCTAACGTTGCTGAAACAACCAATGCGACGAAGCCAATTCGATGGGCTTTTATATTCATGGTAACCGTCTGGATATAGCAAACCCGGTTTATCGTCAAGGGATTGTATTGCGACTGGTTGCTGTTTTATAAGGCGAACAGAGAAGGAGGAGTGCAATGGCCAATCGTTGGTTGTTCAAGACGGAACCGTCTGTTTATTCGTATCAACAACTGGAGAAAGATAAGAAGACCATCTGGGACGGAGTGAAAAATAATCTCGCCCTGAAAAATCTCAACGACATCGAGAAAGGCGATCAAATTCTCATCTATCACACGGGTGACGAGAAAGCCGCGGTCGGAGTAGCGCGCGCATTGAGCGGCGCTTATCCTGACCCGAGCCAGAAGAATCCAAGGATGCTTGTGGTCGATATCGAGGCGGTGAAGCCGTTGCCGCGACCGGTTACGCTCGCAGAAGTGAAAACCAATAGCAAACTGGCCAATTTCGATCTCGTGCGCCTTTCACGGCTATCGATCATGAAGGTGAGTGAGGAGCAATGGAATATCATCGAAACGATGGCGGGGCGATAGATGCAGGTTGAGCGTTGTTCAATTCAATCTCGGCGTAAACGGATCCTGCTTGACAACCCGTTCCTATGTGATAGTGGTCCGTCCGTAACGCCAATCACTAAATGCCTCCTACAACTTTGCCAAGATTTCCGAATGATGTGAGGCTCGGTAGCGGGGATGTCATCAGAACAGTTTAAAGCCAACCGCTGGGCGTTTTATCGCAGGTGCGCCGGCTTTTTGGTTTTCCTCGAATTGTAGATCTTTTGACTAAGAAGGAGATGGAGCTATGATTCAGACCATCGGTATATATCACATCGGTATCCCGGTTGACGACCTTGATCGAGCGGAGGGTTTCTACACCAAGGTTCTGGGCATGAAGGTGGCGGCGCGAATCGGTGAGTCAGGTGCGCGGCTAACACGGCTCACGTGCGGCGATGCGGATGTCGTGCTTTTTCAGCGTCCTCGCCCGCTCCATCGCAACACTCTTAAGGAGGACGGCATTGCCCACCAGGCTTTTGAAGTAGCCCCGGAAGCTTTTGACGAGGCGCTCGAGTTTCTGAAGAGAGAAGGTCATTACCACGAAGGCCCGGTGGTCCGGCCCAGCGGTCGTGCTGTTTACTTCTTTGACTCTGAAGGGAACTACCAGCAGATCCACTGTCGATAGCCGGTGCGTGGCGAGATTCAGCCGACTATCTTTGAGCGAAGGTGCTGTGCGACTTTTATCGATTCGGTTAGCTATTGATCAACATAACAGCAAATCAGGTCATCGGGTGATATGGGGCGATCGTGCTGGTAAAAGCCGCGCGATGTGAATAAGGCCGCTAAAGTTTTTTGTAAGGGGAAAAGATCCTTAGGATTGTTCGGTTTGGATCATTTTCCAATGTATTTTTGAAAGGGGGAAATCGATATGGCCTACAAACTCGAAGGAAGTCTTCTCGAAGTCTGCAATTGTGAGGTGCTCTGTCCATGCTGGGTCGGTGTTGACCCGGATAACGGGACTTGTGATTCGGCACTGGCGCATCATTTCGAGAAAGGGGAAATCGATGGCGTGGATGTCGCCGAGCTCACTTTGGGCTTCATTGTTCACATTCCCGGAAACATACTGAAGGGTAACTGGCGCGCGGTCGTCCACATAGATCAACAGGCTACCAAGGAGCAGGAACAAGCCCTGCTAAGCGTTTATACCGGCAAACAAGGCGGCCCGATCGCGGACCTCGTACAGTTGATTGGCGAAGTGGTTGCCGTGGAGCGCTCGCCCATTACCTTCGAGGTTGAAGAAGGTAAGGGGACCCTGCGGATCGGGAGCGTCGCCGACTGTGAGATGGAGCCTTTTCGCGGTCCGAACGGTGAGGTGACAACGCTCCGCGATTCCATATTTTCGACTATTCCCGGCTCACCTGCATATGTTGCCAAGGCGACGAAATTCAAAATGAAGAATCCGGCCTTGGGGCAAAATATTGATCTTCGAGACCACAACGCGATCCAGGGAAAATTTATCTTCCAGAGCTAATTCCTCAGCTGGCATAGGGAGCGGATAGACAACAGCTGCTGCGAGCCGTGGCTGTTTTAAGGAACGGTATGGCCGAGCGTAAAGTTTTCCTCTGGACCATTAGCTCACTGGTCGGTCTGGCATGGCTGGTGTTGTGGATATGGAATCGATCCCCCTATGGCCGTTACCTTGGCCACGCACAGTTGGGCGAGATCGGCCGTGATGGCGGCACGGTTTCGGTTTTCCTGCCCGTATCCCTCTACCTCGTCGGTTGGACTCTAATGACGATAGCCATGATGTTGCCAACCACGCTCCCATTACTTGAGATCTTTCACCGCTTAACCGCGCGGCGGCCGGAGCATTCGCAGCTCACGGCTGTGGTAATTACTGGCTACCTGAGCGTATGGGCGGGCTTCGGTGTTGCGGCCCATTTAGCTGATTGGGCCTTGCATGAGATCGTGGAGCGCAGTACATGGCTTGAGGCGAATGCGTGGGTCATTGGAGCGGGCACTTTGTTGTTGGCTGGGATTTTTCAGTTTACCCGTTTGAAATATCGTTGCCTGGATAAATGCCGCGCGCCCTTGAGCTTTGTCATGGAGTACTGGCGCGGTCGCCATGATCGCCGAAATGCACTCTTACTTGGAATCAATCACGGCATTTTTTGTGTGGGCTGCTGCTGGGCCTTGATGCTCTTGATGTTCGCTGTGGGTGTCGGGAATGTCGGGTGGATGTTAGCGCTGGGTGCAGTAATGGCCGTGGAGAAGAACATGCCGTGGGGACAGAAATTGAGCGCTCCGTTGGGAGTGGCCCTGCTTGGGTGGGCAGGCCTAATTTTGCTAAATCATTCCTGGTCCTGGCAAAGCTAACTCCGCTGCGAAGCCTGGCACATGAGCAATGATCATTTTACGGTAGATGGCACCCTGATTGAGGCTTGGTTATTCGATTGAACCGGGGTTTTCCGCTGCCCGTTGGCTTTAGCCCGCTCGAAAAAGGCATCCTCACGATGAACATAGCCACGGATGGTTTTGCCGTCCACGAAGGCCTGTATCCGGAAATAATCCCCTCTCGTACTCAAGACCTTAATCTGAGTTCGCGGTTGCAAGGTGGCTATAATCTCTGCGTCTGAACGGGGCCTGCGTCGCACGAACGAGAAGGGTCCGACAACCTCAAAGCGTCCTAAAAGTGATTCTCTTGGTTTGGTTTCAATCTGTCGCCGTTGAACTTCTGTTGGTTCTGTGTTTGACGGCGTCGGTTGCGGCTCCGAAGGTTTCGACTTGGGGGAATCCGGCCCCGCCTGCCTCACAACAATACTCTGCACCGGTAGTGCGGGTTCTCTGTTACCTTCAGTCAGTGCGACTTCAGTCGAACCTATGCTGTTAGTACCCAGGCCTGCGAGATAGTATTTGATTTGTTCCGAATAGAGCGCCCCGCCAGCGCTTCCAAGCATGACCAGCACCACGGCGATCGGTGTCAAAGCTAAGCCGGTTTTCTGTCGCCGAACAGGTTCTTTTTGCCGCTCGACGTCCTCTAAAGAGCTGTTGCACAGTTCATCGGCCGCGCTTTCAATAGCGGTTGCCGAAGACTCCCTTGCGAGTTGAAAAGCGTTTTTTAGGCCAAGATCGCGGGCCACCTCCTGAATCATTTCTGCGGTGACCTTTCTTTGGGATCCGGCAAAGGCGAGAAGCAGTGCGTTATCGCAAATAATGTTGATGAGTCGGGGAATCCCTCCCGAATAATAGGCAATCTGGCTCACTACCTCGGTACTGAACAGATCCTTGCCTACATAACCCGCTTCCTGAAGTCTAAAGTCGATGTAGCGACCTACCTCGTCTTCATCAAGCGGGGCCAGACGGCAGTGAAGGACCATTCGCTGTTTCAGATGGCGGAGGCTCAGTTGACCGAGTCTTGTCGCAAGCTCGGGTTGGCCGGTTAAGACAATTTGCAGCAGTTTTTCCTTCTCGGTTTCCAAATTCGAAAGGCACCTGATGCTTTCAAACATCTCATCGCTTAAGTTTTGAGCTTCATCGATCAGCAGAGCCGCGACGTGGCCTTTATTATGCAGCGTAATCAAATAGTCGCGGAGCTGCTCCACAGTCGCGAGCCTGTCCTTTCCATCGGTTGCCAAGCCCAGTTCCTTCGAAATGAATCGGAGCAGTTCGGTGTACGTGAGTTGGTCAGACGACACAAATACAGGATGAGTTGTAGGTTTTAAACTGCGCATCATTTTACACAGCAGGGTTGTCTTTCCCGTTCCAACCTCGCCGGTCATGACGATCAAGCCCTTCTTCCACTCAATACCGTAGCGCAGATTGGCAAGTGCTTCCTGATATAGATCGTTGCTATAGAAGAAGCGGGAATTTGCAGTGGCGGTGAAGGGTGACTCTACAAACCCGAAATGTTCATTATACATATGAGACGAATCTCCCCTTTTGAATGGGGTGCTCGGTTGTGCAGATACAATCGTCGCTTTTAGTGTTGATGTTGAACGTGTTTGGCCGGGTCAACAGAATGCATGACTTTCTACCCTTCAGGAATCTCGCGCGGTCGAGTGCGTGGCTCTACCAAATAAAACAGGATTGTATCTTTGCCACAAAGTGACACTATGTGTCAAGTATGATTTAAATACCGCATCTTTGGTCTTAGTAGACCAGTGCTTGGCAGGAGCCGCACATATGGGAGCACAAACGTCCACCGTTAAGCGGAGAAATTTTATAATTTAGAATTCAGTAATTTATTCATCATGCTGTTTTACGTGCAAAACGAACCACCGACCGAGCCTATCTGTTGATTGGATTTTCTGGTTTGGGCCATTAACGAGGAAAAGTCGGGCTGACCGCAAAGAGCTGTAGAATCGGTCTGCGGACGCTTTCCCGCAAAATGCAACTCCATAAGCTGGATCAAAATCATTTAAACCCTCGGCACCTAAATCCGGCACCGATTAGGACACGGCTCAATCTTTTTTACCTTCTCTTTTCGCCTTCGTAGCGACGCTTGCGGAGGGTCCGTCAGCATTAACTTTCAGGAGTGATCAGTCAGGGTCCCACATCTTACCGTTCTCCCGGCAAAGGTCCAAAGCTTGCCGGTGGGCCGCGGTGATGCGTGAATTTTTCGTACGCGGAGGCGATTTCCAAGAGCTTGGCTTCCGCGAATGGTCGGCCGACGAATTCCATACCGACCGGCAGCTGGACCGGCGTAGGACCGACGAGCCTGCTTCCGTTAGGGTCCGTCGGATCCGGCGCCCGATCATAAACCACTCTGGTAAACCCGGCAGGGACGACAATAGAAGGGAAGCCGCTTTCCGGGCTCAGGTTGACGCCCCAACTCCCACCCGCGCCCCTGAATACATCCAAATCGGTTTTCAGAACCGGTTCATCTGGGAGGAGTGTCGGGTCTGACAGAGCGGTTCCAGCCTTTAGCATTCTTGGCTCCGTCCGTGTGTCATACGCCGCCGGCAGCCTGCTCGGTAAGATGACAGGGGGAGGTATCGTCGTGTTCACGAAAACCAAGGCATCGAGGTTGTTGTCTGCCATCACCTTGAGCAGAATCTGTCGCAGAGTTTGTATTCTTAAAAGGTGATCGGACTGTGTGGCAGTATCCAAACTCTTGGCGGTCAGGCCGAAGGTCGCCTTCAAGACGTCCATGTGGCCGGCAAAGGTCGGGGTAGCGAACATGTCGGCTGTGCTCTTAAACTTTGGATCACCCCGCGCGCGCAAATATCGATTCATTGTATATCTGCCCTCTTCGCCGCGGCGCTGCGCCGCAAGCATCCGGAGATTAGCGCCGCGGAGCCCGGATGGAAATAGGGCGTGATCAAAGAACATCGTGACGATGTGATCGATGGGCTCGGGAGGAGCCTTCGGGAAAACCGACGGAAAGTTCTTCGCCAGAAGGCTCGGCTCGAGATAGGGCACCAGCTCTGCGATGGTGTCTTGAATATTTAGTGGGTCGATAATCGTCGCGCCCGCCTTCTTCATGTCGGCAATCGCTTCGTTGGCAACGCGAATGGAATCTCGATCAGCGAGAGTGACTTCGATCATTAGATCTCGCAGCACGCCCAGCCTTTTGCCGGCAAGGCTCTTCTCGTTTGCGAAGCGACGGTAGGATACCTTGGGCCCGGCAGCGGCTGCCGTCACCGCATCCTTCGGGTCATACCCCGCGAGCGTTTCCAACACCACCGCGGCGTCCTGTACCGTGCGACAAAGAGGGCCGGCTCGGTCTCTCGTGAAAGTCAGAGGAAAAATCCCGTCGCGACTGACCAAACCCTGCGTCGCAACGATCCCTACGATATTGTTGTAGGAAGCCGGATTTCGAACCGACCCGGACGTGTCCGTTCCCAATGCGCACATCGCCAGGTTCGCGGCCACGGCTGCTGCGGAACCTCCGCTCGAGCCTCCAGGAAGGCGCGTCGTATCATAGGGGTTACAGGTCTGGCCTCCGAATGTGCTCCGGCCTATGCCCGCAGGCGCGTATTCGTCCAAATTCGTCTTCCCAAGGATAATCGCTCCCGCCGCCCTGAGCTTCGCAATTACAGTTGCATCACGCGGCGGTTTGTCATTCGCGTATGCCGCGGCGGCGCCGGCCGTCGTGCGCATATCGAAGGTATCAAAAAGGTCCTTTATGGCGAAAGGAATGCCGTGAAGCGGCCCGACCAGCTTGCCGGTCCGGGCAAACTCGGCGTCGAGCTCTCGAGCGCGGTCGAGGGCATCCGGAACCTTTGGATCATCCGAGCCGGTGTGGGTGCGTTTCATCCTGTCCGGGAAACCCAGCGCAATCCGTTTGTCTTCTTTTAGATTCAACGTAATAAACGCGTTAATCTGCCCTGCTCTTGGAATCGGCGCGATGTCGCCAAGCTGCAATCCGGTAGCGGGATCAACAGCGCCCTGCACACAGGTGCCGCTATACGCCTTAATGCGCTTGAGGTAGAGATTTACTAGTTGCGTGGCCGTGATTTGCTTCGTCCTGATCGCTCGGTGAACATCGGCGATGGTTGCCTCGTCAAGCCGAAAGCCTCGGCCTTCCGCTGCGCTCGCGTCCGGCGATAAGAGTTTTGTTCTCTTCCGGGTCAGCGGGTTATCGAGAATGGGCAAGGACACCAGGAGTCCAAGGTTCAGCACCGCAACGGCTCGAAAAAGTTTTTTCCCGTTCACCGTCCGATCCTCCTTGATGTCATTTTAGTTGAGAACCGCTTTACTCCTTTTACCTATTCCGTTTCACGAAGACGATTCACGAACAGGCTTCGCGATTTCGCGTCACGGACTTCCGAACAGGCCGACAAGACCCGTCGCGCCCTTGGTGTGGCCGGTCAATTTAGCAAAGAGCTCGTCCCGAGTGAGGCCCGGCGGCAGTTCCTTCGGATCCAGATCGGTGGCGATGAGTGTGAACGTATAATGGTGCGGCGCTCCCGCGGGCGTGCAGGGTCCCATATAAGTCGAGGCTCCGGCCGTACCCTTGCCGCCAACGTATTTTTCGGACGGCTTGCTGGTCTCACCCTCCGCAAAACCAGTCACTGAGACAGGAATGCCATAGGCAACCCAGTGAATCACACCCGTTCCGCCTCTGCCTTCCGGATCGACCATGGTCAGCGCGAAGCTTTTTGTTCCGGCCGGCGGATTGGACCAGGACAACGGCGGCGAAACGTTCTCACCGACGCAGTTCGGATTGGACTTGTTGTCGCCGGCATTTTTCTTCGCAAGCGGCGTCCCATCCTTGAAGGCCGAGGACGTCAACATGAAGGGTTCGGCCGCATTTCCGACCCGACCCGCACACCACGATGCCAAGATCGTCGCGGCAGCGAGGAACAGACTTCCGAGACGCTCTCTGCAGATTCTTTTTACTTTTGTCTTTTTGCTTTTTCCTTGGCTTCTGAGCATAACGTTTCCTCCTTCAGGTTTGTTGAGTGCCCCAACCGTGATTTGAAACGCAGACTAGCCGAAAAGTTGGTGTCATTACAACCTTGACGCGGCTTCTAGCGGCATGAGGATCAAAGCTT
>Ga0137371_10004430_pt1 | contig 11008 bp, 11 predicted proteins | sample SagtaG_7_FD_104919 | JGI IMG/M metagenome (GOLD analysis project Ga0137371, IMG submission 104919) | Vadose zone soil microbial communities from Sagehorn Ranch, Mendocino, California, USA - Sage1_R_40_16 metaG | ecosystem: Environmental > Terrestrial > Soil > Vadose zone | place: USA... | reverse complement strand
CAACACGGTGGGCGACGTCTTCTCGTTCGTGAAGGGCAACGACGTCTTCATCGTCGGCGTCGTGTCGGCCAAGGACGACGTACTCAGCCTCGCCACGACGCAGACCAAGACGCAGTTCGACCAGGCGCCCGGGCAGACCATCCCGTCATCCCAGTGGCCCGAGAACGCCTCGAAGACTGTGGCAGGCGCGTTCCCCCTGCTGGCGGTGGGGATCATCGGGGCGCTGATCGTGGTCGCCGTGGTGGCGGTGCTCGCGGTAACCATGCGCCGGCGCGGCAATATGACGCCGGCGATGGCGGCGGCACCTGCCGCAATGGGTTCACCGCCGGCCGGCGGCGTTCAAATGTCGACGGATGGTAAGTACTGGTGGGACGGCCAGAACTGGCGCGACGCAGCCGCAGATGCGCCTCCTTCGGCGCAGAGATCCAACGATGGCGCACTCTGGTGGGATGGGCAGAATTGGCGCCCGGTCCCCCAGGCCGGCTCGCAGCCATCCCAGCAGCCGGAGTGGCCGCAGAGCTCCTGAGCTCCCGCTCTCACGCCTGATCGCAGCCGCCGCGGCTGCCGCGATGACGGTCGCGCTGCTGCCGGTCACCGCGCTCGCGGCCCCCTCGCCGTCGCCGAGCCTGGATACCCTGCTGGCGGCGCCCCCGGCCTCCGACTACAAGGAGGACACCCAGGGCCTCGCCCTCGAGGGATCGTTCAGCCTCAAGGACTACGTCGATTTCCTCGGACCGGCCGATTCTTCGGGGACACAGACCACCCTGCAGCGCGACGGGTTCGTCTCCGGATACGGCCGCAGCTGGGTCCAGCAGGCTTCAAGCCATCTTCTGCTCGAGATCGTGATCGCCTTCAGCGGCGGAACTGGCGCCAAGAAGTGGTTGGGGACGTCGCAGGAGCTGGACAAAGCCGACCAGTTCTACAAGAGCGCGATGTCGATCACCGGCATCGAGACGGCGTATGGGGTGCACTTTGCCGACCCGACCACCCCCGCCTACGCCGACGTCGCCTACTTCGTCAAGGGCAACGACTACTTCATCATCGGGCTCGTTTCCGGGGCCGACGACCTTGGCGATTCCGCGCCGAGCCAGACCAGGCGCCAATACGACACCGCCCCGCCGTACACGATCCCGCCTTCGCAGTGGCCGGAGTCGGCGCGGTCGATCCTGGCCGACCCTCTGAAGCTAGTGACGCCTGCCGCGTACGTGCTGGGCGGAGCCGTCGCGGTCGCGCTGCTCGCCGCTCTCATCGTGCTCCTCGTGTGGCGGCGCCGGCCGCGCATGCAGCGCGCCGCCGGGATCGAGCTCCATATGTCGCCGGACGGGCGGTACTGGTGGGACGGTCAGGCCTGGCGCGAGTCATCGCACGAGATTCCACCCAATGCACTGCGCTCCGACGACGGGAACTACTGGTGGGACGGCGGCGAGTGGCGGCTGCTTCGTGAGACTGCTTCTTCGGGCTGACCTCTAGGTGACAAGCGGTCGGTAGTTGCGCCGGTAGTACTCCCAGTACTCGCCCGACTTCAAGGGCCGCCACCACTCGGGATGCTCCTCGTACCAGTGCACCGTCCGCTCGAGGCCCTCGGGAAAGGTGACCTGCGGCTCCCATCCGAGCGCGGTGATCTTCGAGATGTCGACGGCGTACCGATAGTCGTGCCCTGGCCTGTCCGCGACGAACTCGATGAGGCTGCGCGGCTTGCCCATGATGTCGAGAACCGCCTCGGCAACCTGCACTCCGCTCGTCTCTGCCCCCGTACCGACGTTGTAAACGTTGCCGGCAGGAGCCTCATGGAGCACGAGGTCGATCGCCCGGCAGTGGTCCTCGACGTAGATGAAGTCCCTCACCGCGGAGCCATCGTTGTACAGCGGGAGCCGCAAGCCGTCCATCGCGTTGGTGATCAGGACCGGGATGAGCTTTTCCGGGTATTGGTAAGGGCCGTAGTTGTTGGAGCCGCGGGTGACCAGGAGCGGCAGGCCGAAGCTTTCCGCGTACGCATGTGCGAGATGCTCGCCGCCGGCCTTGCTTGCCGAGTAAGGGCTCCGCGGCCGGAAGGCATCGGTTTCCAACGACCGGCCCTCGCGCACGTGACCGTAGACCTCGTCCGTGCTGACTAGGAGGAACACCTGGTGCTCGTGTCTTCGCGCGGCCTCGCACAGCACAGCCGTCCCACGTACATCGGTGTCGATGAACGCCAGCGGATCCATCAGCGACCGGTCGACATGGGTCTCGGCGGCGAAGTTGACGATGGCGTCGCACTCCGCGGCCAGCGAGTCGACCAGCCCAGCGTCACAGATGTCGCCGTGCACGAATCGGTAACCCGGTTGGCCGTCGAACTCGAGGAGATTTGCCAGGTTGCCTGCGTATGTGAGCTTGTCGAGGACCGTGACCTCCATCTCGGGGCGCCTCTGTCGCAAGTGGCGGACGAAATTGGAGCCGATGAACCCGGCTGCTCCCGCCACCAGGAGCCGCTTCAGCGAGCGGCTCACGTGATCCGCGGCCCGGATGTCCAGTCGTAGCCGATCGTCGGGTCGTCATGAGGTATCCGACCCTCGTCGTCCGGCGCGTACACGCCCGACGTCACATAGAGAAGATGCGTGCGCTCTAGCGCGCGGCACCCATGCGCGACACCGGGTGGGATCTTCAGGCACGAGGGCGCGCCGTCTCCCATGAGCAGCTCCATCAGCTGACCCTTCGTGGGCGATCCCTCGCGCGTGTCGTAGAGAGCGACCTTGAGCGCCCCGATCGCGTACCACCAGTCGGTCTGCCGCTGGTGGATGTGCCATGCCTTGATCACACCCGGATGCATCAGCGAGTGGCTCCACTGGCCGAAATGCTCGAAGAAGCCGTCGGTTTCCCGGATGACCTCGCGAAAGAAACCGCGCTCGTCTCCATGCGTCACGAGGTCTTTGACAACGACGCCCTCGATGACCGGTTCTCGCCGGGTCACGATTCGTTGTTCGCGCCGTGCGCACGCACGAAATCGCCGACCGCATGGTAGGCGGGGATCGACTCGCCCGCGTCACCCCAGAATCCATCGAGGACGTCGTACTCCATCTGGCTGTGGTCGAGGTACCAGTTGTTGACGTCGGTGATCTCGAGCTCGCCACGCCCGGATACCTTCAGCTCGGGCAGGACTCTCCAGACGGACTCGTCGTAGAAATACACGCCCGTCACCGCGAAGTCGCTGGGCGGCTGTTCCGGTTTTTCGATGATCCGGGCGATCCTGTTGTTGCCGTCGAACTGGGCGACACCCAGGTTGCAAAGGTGGGCCCGGTCGCTCTCCCGGGAGAGCACGACGCGCGCTCCGCTCTTCTGCTTGCCGAACGCTTCCACGCATGGACGAAGCGAGCGCTCGAAAACGTTGTCGGCAAGCAGCACCACGCAGCGGTCGCCCGCCACGAACTTCTCCGCGAGGCCCAGGGCCTCCGCGATTCCCCCTGCCTTCTCCTGGTACGCGTAGAACAGCCGGTCGATGCCGAACTCGTGCCCATTGCCGAGCAAACGCAGGAACTCGCCCGCGTGAGTGCCCCCGGTGACGAGCATGATCTCCCCCACCCCCGCGCTGACGAGCGCCTCGATCCCGTAGTTGATCATGGGGCGGTCGTACAGCGGCAGCAGGTGCTTGTTGGTGATCCGCGTCAGCGGATGCAGCCGGCTGCCGGTGCCGCCGGCGAGTATCACTCCCTTCATCGTCCCCGGATTATCGTTCACGAGATGGGAGCCGATCCCCCAGGCCAGGTCCCTCCGCCACGCCGGCAAACGATGTTTTCGCCTGACGGCTTCTGGTGGTGGGACGGCTCACAGTGGAAGGCTGCGGTCTCCGCGGACCGGTTGTGGCGGTGGAACGGCCAGGCCTGGGAGCCGAACCGCGCCGTCGCCGCACCCTCGCGCGGGGGTGGCGGCGGGACGGCAACCGCCGTGGTCGTTACCATCGTTGGCTTTGCCGCAGTCGCGGTCCTGGTTTCGATCCTGGTGATCGTCGTCCTGCTGGTAATGGGCAATCAGCTGTCAAACGTGTTCGAAAACGTGGTCACGGCGCTGGGAGCCAGTCCGACCCCGAGCCCCTGAACCCGCGGTAGGCCACATGTTGTTGTGGCAGACTGGCGCCTGCACAACAGATGGCACGACCCGACAACTGGCCGCGGACGATCCTGCATGTCGATCTTGACGCGTTCTACACGTCCGTCCACCAGCGGGACGACGCCAAGCTGCGCGGCATTCCCGTCGCTGTCGCGGGGCGGTCGCGGCGAGCGGTCGTGATGGGTGCGTCATACGAGGCGCGTGCTTATGGGGTCCATTCTGCGATGCCGCTCCACGAGGCCCTTCAGGTCTGCCCCCAGCTGACCGTGGTGGCGCCAGATGGCGCCCGCTACCGTGAGGCAAGTCGGGTCGTCCACCAGATCTTCCGCCGCTTCACATCACCCGAGCTGGTCGAGGGAGTCGCGCTCGACGAGGCCTACCTCGACGTAACCGCGCGCACAAGGCACGGCACCTCGACCGCGGACGACGTGGCGCGACGGATCAAGTTTCAGGTCCACACGGAGGTCGGGCTCACCGCATCAGTGGGTGCCGCAACCTCAAAGCTGGTCGCCAAGGTGGCGAGCGGGACCCGCAAACCCGACGGCCTGGTCCTCGTCCTGCCCGGCACCGAGTCGGACTTCCTGGCGCCGCTGCCGGTCGGCGTCATACCAGGACTCGGCCCGAAGACCGAGGAGCGGCTGCATGCGATGGGCTTGCGCACCGTGGGCGGGCTGGCCGCGTATGAGACGCAACGCCTGGTTCAGGCCCTCGGCACCAACGGCGCCGTCCTCCAGCGACTCGCCCAGGGCCGCGACAGGACGCCGGTCGACGGCAGCCGGCCGGCCAAGACGATCTCGGCGGAGACAACCTTCGAAGACGATGTCAGCGACCGCGGCCAGCTCGAGCGCGCGCTACGCGACCTCACCGACCGAGTCACCGAACGTCTGAAGACCGACGGCGTCCGCGCGCGCACGGTCTACGTGAAGCTGAAGCTCCCTGACTTCAGGCTCGTGAGCCGCCAGGTGAGCCGGACGAGCCCGACCGACGACGTCGAGACGATCTTCCGCGCCGCGCGTTCGGCGCTGGAGAAGTCGCACGTGGAGTCGCGGCCGGTGCGCCTGATCGGGGTGGGACTGTCGGGCCTCGAGCACCCCGAGCCGGACCTGCAGATGACCCTCTTCGACTAGGCGGCGTCCGGTCGATCACCGGTCGCGGCAGCGCGGCCACCACGTCGCCAACCGATCTCCAGCCCAATTTTTCACGCGCACGCTCGATCAGCGCGCGGAACACCATCGCGGTCGCCCTTGCGTCGTCGAGCGCCGCGTGGGCCGGCGTCACGTCGAGGCCGAGCTCGTCCACGAGCCTCGCCAGCCCGGGCGTCTGGCCCTTCGGCAGGTCGAGGACGAGGCGCGCCAGGGCCGTGGTGTCGATGATCGGATGCTCGAGCGGGCTCTCCAGGCCGCGTCCGACAAGCCAGGTGTCGAACGCGTCGTGGCTGTGCTCGACCAGGACCGCGCCCTGAGCGAAACGCAGGAAGCCCCGTCTTGCGTCCTTGAACTCGGGCGCGCCGATGAGCATCGAGCGGTCGATGTGGTGGCGTCTGCGGGCGTATGGGTTGATCGGCGCGCGGCAATCGACGAGCGTGTCGAAGAACGACAGCGTGCGGTCGAGCCGGAAGCGCTCAGCGCCGATCTCCAGGACGAGGAACGGCGCGTTGCCGGTTGTCTCCACGTCGAGCGCGACGAATTGGGCGTCATCGAGCGGAGTTTGGGGGCCGACCTCGGGCGCGTCGACCGCGATCTCCTCCCATGCGACCGGCTCTGTCGCACCGCGGGGTTTGAGGTAGAGGGGCTTGGACTTCATCAGCGCGCCAGCGCCAGCGCACGGCGCGCCCAGGCGATCTCGTCCCGGCTGAGGGCGCGGAGGAGCAACACCGCGACCCCGTAGATGACGGCGCCGGCCGCGATAGGAATCGCGACCTCGAATCCCCGCACCGCACTGAGCGGGTAGATGGCGACCCCCATGATCAGGCCCGCGAGCAAAACGCGCCAGCTGAGAGTCAGCACCGGCACCCTGCCGACGTGGCGCGCGGTAAGCATCCAGCCCGCGATTCCAAGCACGAGCTCGGTGCCCACGGTTGCCCAGCTTGCGCCGATGTAGCTCCAGGGCGGGATCAGGGCGAAGTTGAGCAATAGGTTCGCCACCACGCTCCACGCGGCAGCCCACGTAAAAGAGACCTGCCGGTCAGACGCGTTGAGGGCGCCGATGAACACGTTGTTGATGAAGGCCAATCCAAGAGCCAGCGCCAGGATCCTCAACGGGGCTTCAGAGGCTCCGAACTGGCTGCCGAGCAGCAAAGGAGTCAGGGGTTGAGCGAGGACGAAGATGCCGACGCTCGCGGGCCATCCCATCAGCAGCAGCGCCTTGTAGAAACGATTCAGCGCGTCGAGCATCTCCTTCGGGCGCTCACGGTGATAGACCGCCAACACGGGAAAGACGATGGACAGGAACGTGATCGGAACGAAGAGGAGTGCTTCGATGGGTTTGTACGCGGCCGCGTACAGCGACGCATCCACGCGGCCGTGGAAGATCAGGACCAGCGGCTGGTCGATCTTGAAATAGATGATCGTCAATACGAAGGTGAGCGCGAAGGGCAGGCCTTTCCACAACCATTCGCGCAGCAGCGGCAGCTCAAACCTCCAACCGATGACCGCGATTCGCTTCGCCGCCAGCACGACCGTGAAGTAGATGCAGCTGAAGGCGTACTGGCCGGCGTAGGCCCAAACGAAGTAAGCCACGCCTTGATGGGTGATGCCTCCATAGAGCACCAGCGCGAGCAGCACACTGCTCTCGAGCACGACGGCGATGGCCTCGAAGCCAAGCTGCTGAACCGCATAGAGGCCGTTGCGGAGCAGGGTCGAGTACGAGGTGAGCACCATCAGCACGAACCCGGGGACTATCAGGTCGCCGAGCCCGATCGGATACACGAGAGCGGAAAGCAGTAGGAGCGCAACCACCGACATCAGAAGGCGAATGGACATCACGTTGCGCAGATAGCGTTCGATCTGGTCGTGGTGGCGCGCGCCTTCGCGGACGAACAGCACATTGAAACCGAGGTCGAGGGCCACGCTTGCGATCGCGGTCAGGTTGATGAGTGCGCTGAACACGCCGTAGTTGTCGGTGCCCAGCCTTCTGATCATGTAGAAGACGGTGAACAGGCCGATCAGGCGCGCGGCCACCTTCGCGGTGAGCACGATCGTCGTGTTGCGGAGAGCGCGCGAGCCGAGCCCTAGGCTGCTCGGCGGGGCTTCGAGTGCTGGATCGTTGTCAGGCAACTGACTGAATCCTAAATGTTGGCCTCGTTACACTCCGGCCGTGGCAGACCGGATTCGCATCCTGAGCGGCATGCGCCCGACGGGCCGTTTCCATCTCGGCAACTACCTCGGCGCGGCCAAGAAGTGGGTCGAGCTGCAGAACCAGTACGAGTGCTTTTACTTCGTGGCCGACTACCACGCGCTGACCACCGAACCCGACGGCCACAAGGCGGAGGACAAGGTTTTCGACCTGACCGCCGATCTCATCGCCGTCGGCATCGACCCCAAGCGGAGCGTGCTGTACCTGCAGTCGAAAGTGCCGGAGGTCACGGAGCTGGCGCTTCTATTGACGATGGTGACCCCGCTCAGCTGGGTCCTGCGCACGCCGGCTTTCAAGGAGAAGGCCAAGCAACACCCCGACAACGTCAACCTCGGACTGCTTTCCTACCCCATCCTCCAGGGCGCCGACATCCTCATGGTCAAGGGCGCCGGCGTTCCAGTCGGCAAGGACCAGCTGGCTCACATCGAGCTCATTCGCGAAGTCGCGCGCAGGTTCAACCGCACCTACGCGCCGGTGTTTCCCGAGCCTCGAGCGCTCCTCACCGAGACGCCCCTCGTCAAGGGCACGGACGGCAAGCAGCGGATGTCGAAGAGCGTCGGCAACATCGTCGGCGTGACCGACGACCCTGACGTGATTCGCAAGCAGGTGCTGAGCATGGTCACCGACGTCAAGCGGCCCCGCAAGACCGATCCCGGTCATCCCCGACTCTGCAACGTGTGCGCGTTCTACAAGTTCTTCTTCGACGACTGGGAGCACTACTGGGATCTCTGCCGCAAGGCGCAGATCGGCTGCTTCGACAAGAAGAAGCTGCTTGCGGAGCGGATGATCGAGGCCTTCGGGCCATTCCGGCAGGCGAGGGCCGAGCTCACGCCGGCGCGCGTGAATCAGATCCTCGAAGAGGGCAGCGAGAAAGCTCGCGAGGTGGCTCGCCAGACGATGCTCGAGGTCCGCCAGGCGGTGGGCCTCCCTTCCTATCTGGATCGTTAAGATTTGAGCCGGATGGCAGACGCTGCGGCGCCTCGGCGAATCACCCGCCGGTCGTTTCTCGGCTGGTGGCTTGCAAGCCTCATGACTGCGACGGTGATCACCGGGTTGCTTCCCATCCTCGTGTTCTTCTGGCCGGCCCCTCCCAAAGGCCAGAAGAAAGGCCCCATCAACATCGCGCTGCAGACGCCCATCAACCAGCTGCAGGACGGCGATGCGGTCAAATTCGATGCGCCCCGCAACCCCAACTCGGCGTTCATCATGGCCGACGGCGGAGGCGACAACGCGTCGGGCGAGCTCGCCTTTGGCGGATTCGTGGTCAAGAACCAGGGCAAGGTCAGCGTTTTCGCGATCAACTGCTCACACCTCGGCTGCTCCGTGGCCCTCAACAAGGATGCAAAGACATTCGACTGCCCATGCCACGGTTCGCGGTTCCACCTGGACGGCACTGTGCTTCAGGGTCCGGCTCCGGTTCCCCTTTCTCACTTAGCCTGGAAGCAAGGTGTCAACCCGGGCGACATCGAGGTTGAGGGCATAGTGCTCGGCTTTTAGATGGCAATCCCACACCCGCGCGACATCCAGGTGGCGGTTGTCGACTGGCTCGACGAGCGCTACCCGTTCACCAAAGCCGTCGACGAAGCTCTCTACCAGCGTGTCCCGAACTTCGCCAACGCCTTCTACTACTGCTTCGGCGGGATGGTCTTCATCCTGATCGTCTTCCAGCTCTTGACCGGCGTGCTGCTCGCGCTCTACTACGTCCCCGACGCGGCCGGGAATCCAGCCCCTGCTTACACGAGCGTGGAGTTCATCCAGAACAGCGTGTACCTCGGTTGGCTGATCCGCGGCGTTCATTTCTGGAGCGCCAACCTCCTGATCATCATGGTCCTGGTCCATATGGCCCGCGTGTACTGGACCGGGTCCTACCGCGCGCCTCGGGAGCTCAACTGGATGGTCGGCGTGCTGATGCTGCTGATCATCCTCGCCCTTTCGCTGACCGGTTACCTCCTACCTTGGGACACCAAGGCTTACTTCGCCACCGAGGTCACGATCAAGATCGCGGGCCTGACGCCTCCCCAGCAGGTCGGCATGTTTGTCAAGGAATTGCTGCAAGGTGGCCCGGTGGTCGGCCCGCCAACCCTGCAGCGTTTCTTCACCTTGCACGTTTTCGTGCTACCGGCGTTGATCGTGCTGTTGATGTATGTGCACTTCCGATTCATCCGTGCGCACGGCATCTCGGAGCCGTTATGAGCGATAAGAAGACGGGGGACGACGGCCCGAGCGCCGCGGTGGCGGCGCCAAAGGAAGTCCAGATCGTCGAGCTTGACGGTCATGGCGGCCACACGCTCGAGCCCGAGTGGAAGCGCCTGCCGATCGGCCCCGACCACATCCTTTACCCGGTGCTCGTCGGCCTCGCCCTCTTCCCCATCCTGATGGGCGACGCCGGGCACCACCTGGCCGACGATATGCCTGACGAGGACACCCACCCGTTCTTTCCCGACCACTTCTGGCCCTACCCGATCATCGCGGTGGTGATGCTGATCGCTGTCGGAGTGCTCTCAGCCTTCGTACAGAAAAACCTTCAGCTCGAGCCATCGGCAGACCCTCGCGCCGTCACGATTCCGCGGCCTGATTGGTATTTCCTCTTTCTATTTCAGTTTCTGAAGCTCGGGCCCGAGCTGATCATGTCGCAGGTCATACCAGGCATCGTTGTCGGAGCACTGATCCTGTTTCCCTTCATCGACGGGATCGCCGGTCCGCGGATGGCCCGCCGCCTGGGCTGGAAGAGCTGGCCGGTGCCCGGACGCAACATCATCACCGGGACAGTCTTTGTGCTGGGCCTTCTGTACGTCGCGTTTCTAGAGTTCTGGGCAGTGGCCGGGCCGAACTTCTGTCTCCCCTACTTCACTGGACCGGTCTGCGGGGCGTAAGTCAGCGGGTAATCGCTAGCGCCCTCCCCGGCCCTCCCCAGCGAGTGGGGAGGGTGGCTCTACCTGCGGAGTGAGCACTTCCAGCTGACGTTACCCTGGCGGCCGGGTTCAACCCGCACGCGACTATGCCTTGACGTCTGCCAGTCGTCGCCACGAGCGGCTAGCTAATAAAGTCCGAACCGTATACCGGAAAGAGAGCAGCGCCTGCGGCGAAGCCGCACGCGCGATGAGAGGGAACCATCTGGGTTCCCTCTCATATCTACGTTCGGCTGTCGTAGAGCTGCTTGGTCAGCTCGATCTGCGCCAGGTGCTCGCGCGCATGCCCGTAGTTCGAGATGAGCCAGTAGAGGCCCGGCCTGGGCTCGTTCTCACCCCGCGGCCGGTTCTCGGTCAGATCCTCGGTGGTCAGCCCGCCGAGGAGCTCGTCGACCTCTTGGTCCGCCTGATCCAGTAAGGCAAGCAGCTCCTCGGCTTCGGCTTCGACCCTGAACTCCGACTCGCGGTCGCGTTCCGTGGCCACCAGCCGCACCGACCGGAGCATCTCGCGCTCAGAACCAAGGCTATGGGTGACGAGCACCGCGATCGAGTTCGCCTTCGGCAGAGGCCGCCAATTCAGGGTGCCGTGGTCCAACCCGCGCACCTGCTTGCGAAAGCCCTCGTGCAGCACATGGAACAGCCCGCGGAACGTATCCGCCAGGTTT
>Ga0137371_10004426_pt1 | contig 11015 bp, 7 predicted proteins | sample SagtaG_7_FD_104919 | JGI IMG/M metagenome (GOLD analysis project Ga0137371, IMG submission 104919) | Vadose zone soil microbial communities from Sagehorn Ranch, Mendocino, California, USA - Sage1_R_40_16 metaG | ecosystem: Environmental > Terrestrial > Soil > Vadose zone | place: USA: California... | reverse complement strand
CTGCAGGCCCCCAGGCCCGCTGGCGAGGCGCGAGCGACGAGCTATACCCGGGGCGGTATGTGAGGAGCGAGCAACAAAGCCAGCGAGCCTGCGGGCCGCAGCCCGTAGGGGCGCGGCGCCTCGCATCTGCCCGCCCGGCGCTCGCGCCAAAATGTGAATTTATTTCTGCGCGAGCCCTAAGCTTCCAGTGCCATTCCAGGGCGCCCGGGCTTATTTGGGGAAATTCGTCGGCGCATTTATGAAATCGTGGGCCGAGTAACTCGCTATTCTTCTAATTGCACCCTTTGCGGCGACGCCATAGGGTTACCCGCTCCAATACCGAGGACGCGCGGATACCCAGGGCCACCCCTCGCGACGTGGATTTTTTCACAACCTTCTCGGTTAGGCGTTGACGGGTCGCGAACAGGAGCGCATACCCTCCCTCTCTCTTTGGGAGCTCAGACTGCCTGGGCGCAGGTGCAACCTGAAGGCTGAACTCCAAACTTGGCGATCGAAAAGGATCAATGACAAGTGACAAATGGCCGATGAAAAATAAATGGGAAGTAAGGGTCTGTTGAGGTCCGCGTACAACCGGGGCATTACGATTGTCAGTCGCGGTCCTTTCCCCTCGGTTCCTGTTTCCATTATAATCTTTGGTCAGAAGGGCGGTTCAGCAAATGATTCGGTATGAGGATCTGGCGGATAAGGTCGCCCGCTACCATCCGGAAGCCAACCTGGAAATGATCCAGCGCGGATATGTTGTGTCCGCCAAGTTCCACAAAGGCCAGCTGCGTATGAATGGAGAACCCTATCTTACGCATCCTCTCGAGGTGGCCAATATTCTGGCAGAGATAAAGCTGGATGCCGTCACTGTCACCGCCGGCCTGCTCCATGATGTTCTCGAAGACACCCTGATGTCCCCTGGCGACCTGCGCAAGCAGTTTGGGGAGGAGGTGTATCAGATTGTCGAGGGCGTAACGAAGATCTCGCAGGTTCAATTCACTTCCAGCCATCAGAAGCAGGCGGAGAACTTTCGCAAGATGCTTCTTGCGATGTCAGGAGACATCCGCGTGCTCCTGGTGAAACTGGCGGACCGGTTGCACAACATGCGCACCCTCGAGTATTTGTCGCCCGACCGGCGCGAGCGCATCTCGCTGGAGACACTGGAAATTTACGGTCCACTGGCCCATCGGCTAGGCATGGCGAAGATACGAGGGGAACTGGAGGATCTCGCTTTCGGCTTCATGGATCCCCAGGCCTATCAAAACACGGTTGCTCTCATCGAAGCCCGCCGCTCAGTGAGTCAGGATTTTATCGAGGAGGTGAAAAAGACGATTGCGTCGGAGCTTGCCGAGCATAACATCGCGGCCCGGCTGGAGAGCCGGATCAAAAGAGTTTATGGCATAAACCAGAAGATGAAGCGCCAGAAGATCGGCATCGACGAGGTGTTCGACTTCATCGCCGTTCGCGTCATTACAGACAGCGTCAAGAACTGTTACACCATTCTGGGAACCATTCACAATCTCTGGAAGCCGGTCCCCGGCCGTATCAAAGATTACATCGCGATACCCCGCCCTAACCTCTACCAATCGCTCCACACTTCGGTCATAGGTAAGAACGGCCAGCCTTTCGAGGTTCAAATACGCACGCAGGAGATGCATCGTATCGCGGAAGAAGGCATCGCGGCACATTGGAAATACAAGGAAGGGAAATCGGGAGTTGTGAAGGGAGAGGAGCAGTTTCGCTGGCTGCGGCAGCTCATCGATTCGCAGAGCGAGATCAGCGACGCGAGGGACTTTCTGACCAGCTTGAAGGTGGATCTGTATCCCGACGAGGTCTATTGCTTTACGCCCAAGTTGGAGGTCATCACACTTCCACGCGACGCCACACCCGTCGACTTCGCGTATGCGATTCACACCGAGATCGGTCATCGTTGCGTCGGGGCCAAAGTCAACAATCGCATCGTGTCCCTCCGCTATAAGCTCAAGAACGGCGAAGTTGTCGAGGTCTTGACCTCCAAAGACGCATGCCCCAGCCGCGATTGGCTGTCCTTCGTCAACACCGCCCGTGCGCGCAGTCGTATCAAGCACTGGATCAATCAAAAGGAGAGGGAAGACGCGGCCGAACTGGGGAAGAAACTGCTCGAGAAGGAGGCCAGAAAGTTCCAGACTACGTGGAAAAAAGTCCTGGCCATGAGCGACCTGGCGCGGATCCTGCAGAACCATGGCCTCCAGAGGGTGGAAGACATGTATCCGGCCGTAGGATTCGGCAAGGTTGCTCCCCGTCAGGTTCTGGCGGATCTCTTCCCAGGGGTGGAACCGCCCACGGACCAAACGACTACGGTTTCGCGCCTGGCCTCGGCTGTCCGAAAGGTCTTGAGGAGAGGGGAATCTCCGATCGCGGTCAAGGGCCAGGACGGGCTGTTGGTCTACCGGGCGAAATGCTGCAATCCCATACGCGGCGACGAAATCGTAGGTTACATTACGCGGGGCAAGGGGATCTCCGTCCATACCAATACCTGTCCAAACCTGGTAAATATGCTGGGATCGGATCGGGTGACCGAAGTGGAATGGATCAATGTTTCCAGCGATGAAGTGTTCACCGTCCGGCTCGCCATTTCCGTTGAGGACCGGCGGGGAATCCTGGCAGACATCGCCTCCTCTATTTCCAACCTCAAGACCAATATCCGCGAGTCTCGCGCCCGAACCGGTGAAGATGGGAAGGGATCGATAGATCTAACAGTCGACATAAACGATACGAAGCATCTCCAGAAGGTAATCCACGTCCTGAAGGGCATTCGCGGCATCCAGGAAGTCGAACGTGTGAGGCGTCTGCCGTAACGAATGACGAATGATCAAACAAAACAAGGCAGGCCCAGCCTCGTCCGTCCCTTGACGTAGGGCCGCCCTGCGTGGCCGCCCGGCTCACGTAGACCCTTCCTCCGCGGACGGGCGAGCACATAGGGTTACCCCTCCAGTCGCATTGCATGCCTTGACACGTCCTGACGGCTTAATACGGAGGAGATTCAATGCGCGAAATCATCGAGACAGCGAAGGCGCCTGCACCCATCGGCCCTTATTCGCAGGCTATACGGGCGAACGGCTTCATTTTTGTCTCGGGTCAGATCCCAATCGATCCTGGCACAGGAAACATCGTCGGCGAGGAAATTGCCGAACAGACGCACCAGGTGATGAAGAATCTCGCGGCGATCCTGGAGTCTGCAGGGAGCAACCTGAACAAGATCGTCAAGACGTCGATTTTCCTGACCAATCTCGACGATTTTGCCCGGCTCAATCAGGTCTATGGAGAGTACGTCGGAGAGTCCAGGCCAGCTCGGGCCACAGTCCAGGTTGCGAAATTGCCAAGAGGGGCCTTGGTGGAAATAGAAGCGGTGGCCTTGCTGGATTGACGATTTACGACTGTCGATTTGAATCTCAAACCCCAATCGTAAATCGTCAATCGGTCACACTGCCTTCCGTACCTTACCGGACCTCAGGCAGCGGGTACAAACGCGAACGCGTTTGATTGTCCCCTTTTCCAGAATCCGAATACTCTGCAAGTTGGGATTGAAACGCCGCGATCGGACATTGTGGGCATGAGAGATGGTGTGCCCGAAAACCGGCGTCTTTGCGCACACATAACATTGACGAGGCATCACCTGCTCCTCTTCTGAAACCGCGTATGCTATCAGCCCAGCCCCCGGTCAGTCAATGCTCAATCGCCGCCTCGATTGCGGATTTCGGATTGGAAAAGGGCAATCCGCGATCCGAAATCCGCAATCCGAAAGCCCAAGGCCCCTCCGTTTCACGAATACCTTAACTTTTGTTGTTGAGCGCAGGCACAGTTTTAACTATTCTCACGGTTCCCCTTGCTTGCGGATCTCCGGCAGGTGGCTACAGATAAAACAGTGACGAGGGCGAATTTATGGCATCCAGTGTGGAGGGCATAGTATTTGGAATCTCAATACTCTCGCTAGGGTATGCCGCGTGGCTTGCCCGCGAGGTCTTGCAAGCCGACACGGGCAGCGACGCCATGAGGGAGATTGCCGCAGCGATCAAAGAGGGAGCGGAGGCGTTTCTAAAGCGGCAGTATAGAACCATAGCGATCTTCTCGGTGGTCCTCGCGGTAATTATCTATCTGTTTTACGCATTGAGCTCGAGCCCCAATATTCGGGACCTGGGGCCGGGCATTGCTACAAAGGTGGCGGCAGCCTTTATTATCGGGGCCACATGCTCGGCGGTCTCGGGCTGTGTGGGCATGTTTGTTTCGATTCGCGCAAACCTGCGCACAGCCGCGGCGGCGACGTCTTCGCTGGACCGCGCGCTCAGGATTGCTCTTCGGGGCGGAGCGGTTTCCGGCCTTACGGTTGTGGCAATGAGCCTCCTGGGCGTTGGCGGTCTTTTCTATCTTTACGGGGGCATGCAGAGGCCGGAGCAGGTCCCGCTCGAGATTGTGGGCTTCGGTTTCGGAGCCAGCTTCGTGGCTCTTTTTGCACAGTTGGGTGGCGGGATCTACACCAAGGCCGCCGACGTCGGGGCGGACCTCGTGGGCAAGGTCGAAGCGGGAATTCCAGAGGATGACCCGCGAAATCCGGCCGTGATCGCGGATCTGGTGGGCGACAACGTTGGAGACTGTGCCGGCCGGGGGGCGGATCTGTTCGAATCGACGGCGGCGGAAAACATCGGCGCCATGATTCTGGGGATTGCTTTGTTCCCCGTCTTTGGGATCGAAGGCATCCTCTTTCCCTTACTCGCGCGCTCCTTCGGGTTGCTGGCGACCATGATAGGAATTCAGTTTGTCCGAACCAGTGAATCCGGTGATCCCATGGCGGCGCTGAACCGCGGCTATTTTGTGACGACGGCAATAGCAATGGGCGGCTTCTATCTGGCCGTGCGCTGGCTGCTGCAGGATCAACTATGGTTCTTTGCGGCCGGAGTCATCGGCATTCTCACGGCCCTCGCCTTCGTCTTCATCACGCAGTATTACACGGAGTATCGCTTTCGTCCCGTTCAGTCGATCTCTGAGGCCAGCCAGACCGGACCCGCCACCAATATCATCACCGGTATTGCGGTCGCCCTGGAATGCACCGGTCTGCCCGTGTTGGTCATCAGCGCGGCGATCTTTGCGGCCTATTATTGCGGGAAGCAGGCGCTTCCCAACGTGGCCGGCGCGGGACTGTACGGCACGGCCATCGCAACAATGGGCATGCTGGCTCCTTGCGCCTACATTCTGGCCATGGACACTTTCGGGCCGATCACCGACAACGCGGGAGGAATTATAGAAATGTCCCACGCGTCTGAAGAGATCCGCAAACGGACGGATCGACTGGACGCAGTGGGGAACACCACCAAGGCATTGACCAAAGGATACGCGATTGGCTCCGCCGCTCTCGCCGCTTTTCTTCTCTTTCGCGCCTACCTGGATGAAGTGGAGAAAATCACGGGACAACCCATGCGAGTGGATCTCAGTCGCGTTCCAGTTTTCGTTGGAGCGTTACTAGGCGCGACTCTGGTGTTTGTGTTCTCGGCATTGGCCATCAAAGCCGTCGGGAAAGACGCCTTCACGGTGATCCGCGAGGTCCGCCGCCAGTTTCGAGAGAATCCCGGAATCATGCTAGGCACGTCTAAACCGGACTACGGTCGCTGCGTCGACATTGTCACCGTGGGAGCGTTGAAGGCCATGACAGTACCCGGTCTTCTGGCGGTTGCCGTGCCGGTGGCTGTGGGCTACTTCTTCAAGTTCCTCTCGCCCTACGGACTCCCGGGAGCGGAGAGCGTGGCGGCGCTCTTGATGGTGGGCACCATCAGCGGCATCCTCCTGGCCACCGCGATGAATAACGGCGGGGGGGCATGGGACAACGCCAAGAAGTACATTGAAACGGGCAAGCTCGGCGGCAAGGGATCGGACACTCACAAGGCTGCGGTAGTGGGCGACACCGTGGGCGATCCCTTGAAGGACACAGCCGGACCCAGCCTGCACGTACTCATCAAGCTTCTCAGCACGATCACGCTGGTCTTAGCCCCCCTGTTCCTCTAAGACTCCAGCACGAAGCCGCCGATCCACAAACGGTCGATGACAAATGGCAAATAGACGGGGCGGGCGTACTCCTGATTACACCCACCGCCTCCACCGCCTGCCCGTCGAGTGACGAATGAGGAATAAGGCGATAGGACCCTCGAGATCTTTCAATCGTCATTCGTAAATCGTCGATTGCGGTGTCTGGTATAATGCGCGGTCGATGCGCCCCCGACGCGGGTCCAGACACTGGCTCCAGAGGTTCCTCACCCCGGCAAGCCTTCTCTTAGTGAGCTTTGCCGCTGCGATCCTTGTCGGGGCCTTGGCCCTCATGTCTCCGACAAGCACGACCGGGGGTCAAAACCGGTTTGTCGATGCGCTCTTCACAGCCACCTCGGCAGTCTGTGTCACGGGGCTCGCAGTCGTCGACACAGGAACCTTCTACACTCGGAGCGGTCAGGTTATTATTCTCTGCCTGATCCAGCTGGGAGGGCTTGGCATTATCACCTTTTCCGTCATTCTCTTGCTGATCGCCCGGCGCAGAATATCGATTCGAGATAAAATCATCGTTCAAGATACGTTTACGCCCGTTGCTTCAAGTGAGATATACCTTTTGGTGAAACGGGTTTTCCTGAGCACTTTTGCAATCGAAGGGCTGGGTGCGCTGTGTCTCTGGGTATTCACCCCCGATAGGACCTTCTTCTCTTCGGTCTTCCACGCGGTGTCTGCTTTTTGTAACGCCGGCTTCTCTTTGAAATCCGACAACCTGGTGGGCTATCGGTACAACACGGGCGTCAATTTGACCGTGTGCTCGCTGATTGTTCTGGGAGGATTGGGTTTCTTTTCCCATGTGGAGCTGGCGAGACTGGCGCTGCGAAAACCAGTGCGTCTGAGTCTGCACACCCGCCTCGTTGTGCTGGTTACATCGCTTCTGATCTTCGGCGGGGCGTTCAGCTTCTACATCTTTGAAAGCCGCAACACGCTCAAAGCGGAGAGCCTGAAGGGAATCATCCTGATTTCCTTGTTTCAGTCTGTCACGGCGCGAACATGCGGGTTCAATACCATCGATCTGGGCACGGTGACAAACGCCACGCTTTACATGATGATCCTTCTCATGTTCGTGGGGGCCTCTCCGGGTTCAACCGGAGGGGGCATCAAAACCTCTACCTTGGGAGTGCTTGTTGCCATGGCGAGGAGCAGGTTCCTGGGGGAGGCCGGCGTCAAGGTGTTCCACAGGACCATCCCGTATGAAACCGTCTCGCGTGCGCTGGTGGTGCTCGTGCTCGCCTTCACGCTGGTTACCTTCGCCGTGCTGGCGCTCGCCTTTGTTGAGATCGGGGACGCCCCTTATGCTCTCAGTCCGACGCACTTCATTGAGCTGTTCTTCGAAGTTGTCTCTGCCTTCGGGACGGTCGGGCTGAGTACGGGCATCACGCCCCATCTTAGCGATCTTGGAAAGCTCATTTTGATTCTGGTAATGTTTGTCGGAAGGGTGGGCCCGCTCACGGTTGCCACGGCCGTCGGGCGGCAGAGTCCCCGCGGAAAATTCCGCTATGCGGAAGAGAACGTCATGGTAGGATGACAGTCGTTCTGTAGCGGGAAGGAAATCCTTAAATGCGCCGGTTTGCCGTCATCGGAGCGGGAACCTTTGGCTCAGCGGTTGCCGAAACGTTATCCGAAGACAACAACGAGGTCATCGTCATCGACACCGTTCCGGAAAAGGTGCAGGCCATGCAAGGGATTGCGAGTCAGGCCGTCCAGGCCGATGCCACCGATCCGGAGACGCTCATCGCCCTCGGAGTGAACGAGGTCGATTGCGCCGTCGTGAGCCTGGGAGAGAAAATCGACCTCAGTATTCTGGTCACACTTCACCTGAAGGAAATGGGGGTGCCGGAGATCGTGGTCAAGGCCACGACTCCGGAACACGGCAAGATTCTCAAGCTCATAGGCGCAACCGAGGTGATCTTTCCCGAAAAACAAATGGCCCAGCGCGTGGCGCGGCGATTGAGCGCTCCGAACATTTACGACCAGATCCAGTTGGCGGAGGATCTCTCGGTGCTCGAGGTAATCGCTCCTCCAAAACTCGTGGGCAAGACCTTGAAGGACCTCCGCGTGCGCGACCAGTACCACGTCAACCTGATTGCCATCCGGGAACCCAACGGCCGAGGGGAGATGAGCACGATCATCCCGAGAGCAGAATTCAAGATTCGCCCGGACCATGTCCTTGTGGTTGTGGGCTCGGATCAGGACATCGAAGCGTTCAAGAACCTCAAGTAAGTAAAACGTCTCCGAAATTAGACTGGCGTTTGATAACAATTGGCATACCCCGGGCCTTCCAGAGGGGCCAAGGGACAAAGGGCCCAACGGCAAAATCTTCGTGAATAGACCCCTTAGTAAAGCCTTCCCTTTGCCCCTTGACCCCTAGAGTTTCCAGGACAGCGATGCTGCAAGAGCCGGTAATCCTCAGCGCATGCCGAACGCCTATAGGCAACTTCATGGGATCGCTGGCGCCGATGAGCGCGGTCGAACTGGGGATCCTGGTAATCCGAGAGGCCATCCGCCGCGCCGCGATCGAGCCGGCTCGCGTTGAAGAAGTCATTATGGGTAACGTCGTCAGCGCGGGCCTGGGACAGAATCCGGCGCGTCAGGCGTGCCTCAAGGCGGGGCTGTCGCCGGAAACCGGCGCCTTGACCATCAACAAGGTGTGCGGCTCGGGCTTGAAAGCTGTCATGCTCGCGGCGCAATCCATCCGCCTCGGCGAAACCGGGATATCCGCGGCCGGAGGGATGGAAAGCATGAGCAACGCTCCGTACCTGCTCTTTCATCTGAGGCGCGGGGCGCGGATGGGTGATACAACAGCGGTCGATGCAATGATCCGCGACGGTCTCTGGTGCGCGCTCGAAAATCAGCACATGGGCAAGGCCGCGGAACTTATCGCGCGCAGATACGGCATCTCCAGGGAAGAACAGGATGAGTACGCGTATCACAGTCACCGGAAAGCGGTCGCAGCGATCCAGGCCTGTCACTTCCAGGCCGAGATCGTTCCGGCCGCCGTTGCCAGGAAGCCGGGCGAGCCTGTGGCACTGATTTCCAGGGATGAACGGCCGAGAGCAGACACCACAACCGAGACTCTCGGCGAGCTCAAACCAGCGTTCGAGGAAAACGGCACGGTCACAGCCGGAAATGCTCCCGGGGTCAACGACGGCGCGGCCGCCCTGGTGATCAGTTCCGCTGCAGTCGCCTCCCGGCTGGGGCAGAAGCCCCTGGCACGTATCGCGGGCGAAGCCTTTAGCGGCGTGGAACCTTCGTTGGTGATGATGTCACCCGTGCCGGCGTTCCGCAAACTGCTGAGCAAAACAGGTTGGTCCCTTGAGGAGATCGACCGGATCGAGCTCAACGAAGCCTTTGCCGTCCAATCCATCGTCTTGATCCGCGAGCTTGGCCTCGATCCCTCTCGCGTAAATGTCAGAGGGGGCGCGGTCGCGCTGGGACATCCGATCGGCGCGAGTGGGGCACGAATCCTGGTTACGCTGCTCCATGCGCTCAAAGATTCCGGCGGACGCAAAGGAGTCGCTGCCCTGTGCATGGGCGGAGGCAACGGCCTCGCGCTCGCGGTAGAGTTAGTGTAGATTTTCTGGCTCAACCGATTCCTCTTCCGGTTATATATAGCGAGGGCGTTCAACCAAAAACTTCACGATTCTTTGCGTCTTCGCGTCTTAGTGATAAAAGGCTGTGCCGAATCCACCACGAAGACACGAAGACGCGAAGAATCGCCAAATTGAGGAGCTGAGGGAAAAAGTTAATGGCAGATGATCGAATCAGCAAGAACAAAGCTATCGACATGGCGTTGACCCAGATCGAGAAGCAGTTTGGCAAAGGTTCCATCATGCGGCTGGGAGATAGCTCGGATTGGGTCGGAGTCGCCACCATTCCCACGGGATCCATCTCGCTTGACGCCGCCCTGGGAATCGGAGGCTTCCCGAGGGGAAGAGTGGTGGAAATATTCGGTCCGGAGTCGAGCGGTAAAACCACGGTAGCGTTGCACGCCATTGCCCAGGCGCAGAAAGGAGGGGGATCGGCGGCCTTTATCGACGCCGAGCATGCCCTGGATCCCAAATACGCGAAGATGCTCGGTGTCAACACGGACGAACTGCTCGTCTCTCAGCCCGACAGCGGAGAGCAAGCGCTGGAGATTGCAGAAGTTCTCGTACGCAGCGGGGCCATCGACATCCTGGTAATCGATTCCGTGGCGGCGCTGGTTCCCAAGGCGGAGCTTGAAGGGGAAATGGGGGACTCTCTTCCGGGACTTCAGGCGCGACTGATGTCCCAGGCGCTCCGCAAGCTGACGGCCATCGTTTCGAAGTCAAACACCTGCATGATCTTCATCAACCAGATCCGCGAGAAGATCGGCGTCATGTTCGGGAACCCCGAGACAACCACCGGCGGCCGGGCTCTGAAATTCTACTCTTCTATCCGCACGGACATCCGGCGGGTTGCCTCGATAAAAGAGGGGGACCAGGTCGTAGGCAACAGAACCCGCGTAAAGATAGTGAAGAACAAACTGGCTCCTCCTTTTCGCGAAGCGGAGTTCGACATCCTGTACAACCAGGGAATCTCGTACGAGGGGGACCTGCTCGACCTGGCCGCGGAGAAGAAGCTCGTGGAAAAGAGCGGGACCTGGTTTTCCTACAAAGGCGAGCGTATGGGGCAGGGGCGTGAGAATGCAAAACAATTCCTCAAGGAACATCCCGATCTTGCCCAGGCGCTCGACGCAAAGTTGCGCGAGGCCCTCGGGCTGACCAAACCCACGCCCTCCGTTGCGGAGACAAAAGCCAAGCTGGGATAATCCGCGCGCCTCACCCTTCGCGTCTTTGTGGTGAAAAGAGTGCCTTATTCACCGCTAAGGGCCCGTCAGGAAATAAGGTGTACATTTTGCTGCTGGCCCCCAGGCCCGCTGGCAAGGCGCGAGCGACGAGCATACCCGCTGCGGTATGTAAGGAGCGAGCAACACAGCCAGCGGG
>Ga0137371_10004414_pt1 | contig 11037 bp, 8 predicted proteins | sample SagtaG_7_FD_104919 | JGI IMG/M metagenome (GOLD analysis project Ga0137371, IMG submission 104919) | Vadose zone soil microbial communities from Sagehorn Ranch, Mendocino, California, USA - Sage1_R_40_16 metaG | ecosystem: Environmental > Terrestrial > Soil > Vadose zone | place: USA: California... | reverse complement strand
TCGACGATGGTGTCGACGTGCTCGATGTCGACCGGGCACTGCTCGACGCAGGCGCCGCAGGTGGTGCAGGACCACAGCACGTCGCTGCCGACCACGTCGGCCACCAGGTCCTTGGACAGCACCGCCGGGTCGGGGCCGTGACCGTTGCCGGTGGGGCCGCCGCTGTCGCCTGCCGGCGCGTCGGCGCTGGCCTCGCCGAGCAGGAACGGGGCCTTCTCGATCAGGTGGTCGCGCAGGTCGGTGATGACCAGCTTGGGGGACAGCGGCTTGCCGGTGTTCCAGGCGGGGCACTGGTCCTGGCAACGGCCGCACTCGGTGCAGGTGACGAGGTCCAGGAGCTGCTTCCACTTGAGGTCCTCGACCTTGCCGACGCCGAAGACGTCGTCCTCGGTCATCGCCTCCGGGTCGATCTTCGGGGTGGAGAGCGGGCCAAGCGCGTCCGGCCGGCGCGAGAAGGCGACGTTGAACGGGGCGGTGAAGATGTGCAGGTGCTTGGAATAGGTGACCAGTACCAGGAAGCCAAGCACGACCGCCAGGTGGGCGAGCAGGAAGCCGTGGTCGAGGGCCTCAAGGGTCGAAGCGGCGAGCCCGTCGAGCAGCCGCCCGACCGCGTGCGAAGCGAATGCCGCGCCGCCGTAGGGGAGTGTGCCCCGGGCCGCCCGGGCGCCACGGTAGAGCAGCAGGGTGACGATCACCCCGGCGATCATCGCCAGGATCACCCAGGCCTGGCCGGTGTGGGAGCCGAAGAAGCGCGAGCGGCGTTCCCGCCGGGCCGGCGACTCGCGCAGGCGGATCGCCGCGAACACCAGCAGGCTCGCCAGCACCGCCACCGCGATCAGGTCCTGCAGCAGCCCGAGCACGGCCCAGTGGCCGATCAGCGGCAGGGCGAACCGGTCGCTGAACAGCTCGCCGTATGCCTCGGCGATGGTGGTCAGCAGCAGCACGAAGCCCCAGAAGGTGAAGAAGTGCGCCAGCCCGGGAAGCGGCCGCTTCAGGAGCTTCCGCTGGCCGAACACCTCGACCAGCTCGGCCCGCAGGCGGGTCCAGGCGCCGTCGAAGCGCTCGGGCGCCGGCTTGCCGACCGTGATGAGGCGGACCAGCTCCTCGGCGCGGCGGCCGGTGAGCGCCACGGCGAAGAACGTGAGCACAGCCCCGATGGCGAGCCTCAAGCCGGCCTCCCTTGATCCGTCGTCTGCCTGATCCGTCGCTGTCCTCGTCCACGTAGCTTACCGCCCGGTAACTTCCCTGGCAGGGCCGCGGGTTGGACCAGCCCCAGGAGCGTAGCCGCCGCGCCCGGGCCTGTCAGGGCCCCTCGCGAAAGTTGTGGATAACTTCGATGGAGGGGGCTGTGGACAACCGAAGCGGGGGAAGTCGCTGCTTGATAGCGTCCGCGGTGCTGGACGGCACATCCCCGAGGTGATCAGCGACACTTTCCGGTCTTGTCACATTGGTACATGATCTCTCCGAACCAGTCCTACCGGTCGAAATGGAGCAATGATGCCCCACCCAATGAACCTCTCAGGCATGCGGCTCGGTAAGCAGCCGGCCCGGCACGACCCGCGCACCCTGCTGCTCGCGGACTACCTCGACGCCGAGGTATTGCCCGCGCCCCCGCCGCACCTGCGCTGGACGAAGAACGTCAGCAGCTGGCCGATGATGCGCAACGACACCATCGGCGACTGTACGATTGCGGCGGCCGGCCATTGCGTCCAGGAGTGGACCGCCTTCAGCGCGACCGAGATGATCCCGAGCGACGACGACGTGGTCGCCGCCTACTCCGCGATCACCGGCTACGACCCCGTCACCGGCGCCAACGACAACGGCGCGGTCGAGCTTGACGTCCTCAACCACTGGCGGAAGCTTGGCATCGCCGGGCACCAGATCATGGCCTACGTGGCGACCGAGCCGGGCAACCACGACCACGTCAAGGACTCGGTGCAACTGTTCGGCAACTGCTACATCGGCCTCGGCCTGCCCGTCACCGCGCAGCGGCAGCGGGTCTGGTCGGTCCCACCCGGCGGGCCGAGCGGCGACGGGGCGCCCTGGTCGTGGGGCGGCCACGCCGTCCCGGTGGTCGGCTACGACACGCGCGGCCTGGTCTGCGTCACCTGGGGTGCCCTCAAGCGCATGACCTGGGGATTCTGGGACGCCTACTGCGACGAGGCCTACGCCGTGCTGTCGCGGGACTGGCTCAAGCCGAGTGGCGAGGCGCCCTCCGGATTCGACCTGGCGGCCCTGGAGGCGGACCTCCATAGCCTCGACAAGCAGGGCTGATGGCGCGGGCCCGCAGCGTGTCCGTCGCGGCCGGGGCGGTCGCCCTGCTGGGGGTCGCGCTGCTGGCGGCCCAGGTCGTCGCGGACCGCTCCGGGCACAGGTCCCGGCGCGCCACGGCGGCGACCGGCACCGGCGCGCCGCGGGCCACCTACTTGCTGGAGCCGTCCGGACGGCCGGCGGTGGGGGTCTCAGTGGAGGTGGCCGCCACCCCGGCCGCCCGCGAACGCGGGTTGATGGGCCGGACCTCGGTGCCGGCCGGGACCGGCATGGTGTTCCTCATGCCGTCCGACACGACGGTGCGCTTCTGGATGAAGGACACCCTGGTGCCGCTGTCGATCGCCTTCGTCGCCGCCGACGGCCACGTCGTCGAGGTCGACGAGATGCCCCCCTGCCACGCCAACCCCTGCCCCACCTACGGCCCAAACCGCCCCTACCGCTCCGCGATCGAGCTGGCCGCGGGCGGCTTCAGCCGCGCCGGCATCCACCCGGGCGACCTGGTGGTCCCAGAGGACCCGACCAGCCTCCCGGCAGCGGCCTGAGGCCTCCCTATGTTCCCGCTCGGTCTCGGCTGAATTGCGGCAGGTGGTCGCGGTGGGCGGCGAGGCCCTCGTCGAGGATGGCCTCGGCGGCGGCCTTGCGCCTGATGAACGGGTGGACCATCAGGGCCTGGAGGGCGAGGCGGCGGCTCCCTGTCGCCGCCGCCTCGGCCGCCAGCCACTCGTACTCGTGGATCGCCGCGACCAGCCCTCGCACCGGATGCGGCAACGCGCCCATCACCAGCGGGGTGGGACCCTGGGCGTCCACCCGCGCGGGCACCTCCACCACCGCCTCGGCGGGCAGGCCCTCGATCGCGCCGCGGTTGCGGGTGTTGACGATCAGGCGGCGCCCTTCATCCGCGGCGATCGCGCAGATCACGTCGACGGCGAGCTCCCCGTGCTCTCCCCCGCCGCGCTCTCGCGAGGGGTCGGGGGCGTCCTGCCCGGCCGCCTCGGCGTAGTCCGCGTACAGCGCTGGGAGGCGCGCCATGATCTCCTGCGCCCTGGTTGTGCCCTTGGCGCGCAGCTCGGCGACCACGTCGTCGTGGAAGAAGTAATAGCGGGCGTAGGAGTTCGGCAGGCAGCCGAGCGCCCGTCCCAGCTCGGCCAGCTGGCGGGTGGCCGCGTCGGCGCCCGCCGGCGGCTCCAGCCGGGCGAGGCGTCGGCGCACCTCGGCGCTGAGGTCGGGGTCACCGGTGGCATTTCGGAGGCGGACCCGCTCCGCCCAGGTGGCGTGGTTCAGCCCGATCCAGTCGGCTTCCAACGCCCATCCAGGCGGGAAGCCGAGCAGGCCGGCCCAGCGTTCCAGGTCGCCGGCGTGCTGGTCGCAGAGGCCAACGATGCGCGCCGCCGGGGCGCCGACCCGGTGGCCGAAGCGGAGCACCGCGTCGGTGACGATGTTGGTGGGGTTGGTGTAGTTCACGATCCAGGCGCTGGGGGCGACCCGCGCGCAGAGCGCGGCGATCCGCAGCAGCACCGGCACCGAGCGGCAGGCCATCAGGAACCCCCCGGGCCCGGCCGTCTCCTGCCCCACCACGCCGTGGCGCAGGGGGATCGACTCGTCAAGGTGGCGGGCTCGCATCCCGCCCGGCCGGAAGGTGGTGAAGACGAAGCCGGCGCCGTCCAGGGCGGCCCGCAGGTCCGGCTGGGCCCGCACGGCGAGGTTGGCGCCGGCCGCGGCGATCATCTTGCCCGCCAGGGCCTCCATCAGCCGCAGGTGGCCGGTGTCGGGGTCGTGCAGGACCAGCTCGGCGCCGGCCAGGGCGTCGGCGCGGTGCAGCAGGCCGCGGATCACGCCCGGCAGGTAGGCGCTGCCGGCGCCGACGACCGTGATCCGCCTGGAGCTGGCTGGCATGTCGGGCCTACCCGTTCGAGGCGAGGGGCGGCGCGAGGCAGGCCGTGTCGATGGTGGGCTGCGCCCGGCGGCACTGAACGCGGCGGCTGGTGCGCGCGTAGTGCTCGCGCAGGTAGTGGTAGGCGCGCTTGTGCTTGTCGGGGGCGTCCGGGTCGGCGTCCAGCTCGCGGCACCAGCCGGCGACCTCGTGCCAGCAGGGCGCGGACAGCGACCCGCCGTAGAAGCGCACCGAGAGGCCGGCGCACAGGTTGGCGAAGCGGATCCGCTCGGCGAGGGGCCACTGCTGGAGGCTGCCGTAGACGATCGCGGCGCCGAACACGTCGCCGGCGCCGGTCGGGTCGAGCGCCTCGACGCCGATCGCGGGCTCGCTGACCCGCTCGCCGGTTTCGCGCGAGACGGCGATGGCGCCATCGGGGCCGCACTTGACCACCGCCACCGGGACCAGCCCGGCGAGCACGTCGAGGGCGGCCTGGGGGCTGGAGGTGCGGGTGTAGGCCATCGCCTCGACCGCGTTCGGCATGAACACGTCGACCATGGCGAGGTTGTCGAGCACCGCCGCCGACCAGCGCTCGCTTGAGTCCCAGCCGACGTCGGCGAAGATCCGTGCGCCGGCGGCGCGCAGGGCTGGCAGCCAGCTGGCCTGTACGTGGTCGATGTGGGTGAGGAAGCAGCGCGCCCTCGGGGCCTGCGCCAGCAGCTCGGCCGCTGCCAGCGGGGGCGGCTGCTCGTAGGTGATCATGCTGCGTTCGCGCTGGTAGGCGAGCGACACGGTGAGCGGGGTGACCCAGCCGCCCACTCGGCGCGAGGCCGACAGGTCGACGCCCTCCTGCTCGCCGAGGGTGTGCCACAGGTAGGTGCCGTAGACGTCGTCGGCGAAGGTGGCTGCCAGCCCGACGGTGAGGTCCAGGCGGCGCAGCGCCACCGCGAGGTTGGCGACCCCGCCGGGGGAGGAGCCGAGGCCCTCGGTGCGGATCTCGGTGCCGAGCCGCGGCGTGGCGGTGAGCCCGGAGAACACCAGGTCGAGGTAGGGAGTACCGGCGAGCTGCACATCCAGCGGCAGGTCCGGTTCCGGCGCGGAGACGCTGGCGGGCACGGGCCGGAGTTCGTGGTGCCGCAGCTTGGGTGCGCTCAAGGCATCTACCTCCACCAGTTCGGTGGGAAATGGGCCCAGACAGGAGTCGGAGCGGACGGGATCGATTCCCTCTAGCGTGGGCCAAAGGGTAACCAGGGGCAAGGACAAGCCGGCGCCCGGGTGGTCCGGCGGCCATGCGAGGTCACTAAAACCCCAGGTAGGAGGCAAGATAAAGCGTTGCGCGCAACGGACTTGACAACGACTCACTCAAGTCATTACCTTGGACGTCGAGCGCCCGGCCTTGCGGGTGAAGCGACGAGTCCCCTCGTCGTCCCGGCCGGTCGGGTCGCAAGTCAATTCCACAGCAAGAGGTGATCAGATGGTCAAGGCGGTAGGGATCGACCTGGGGACCACGAACTCGGTTGTCGCCGTGCTTGAAGGCGGTGAGCCGACGGTCATCCCCAACGCCGAGGGTGCCCGCACCACCCCCTCGGTGGTCGCCCTGTCGAAGACCGGCGAGGTCCTGGTTGGCGAGGTTGCCAAGCGGCAGGCCGTCACCAATCCCGACAGGACCATCCGCTCGGTCAAGCGCCACATGGGGGAAGGCTCCTGGCGCTTCCGCGCTGACGGCAAGGAGTTCTCCCCCCAGCAGATCAGCGCGTTCATCCTGCAGAAGCTCAAGCGGGACGCAGAGGCGTACCTGGGCGACAGCGTGAGCCAGGCGGTCATCACCGTTCCCGCCTACTTCGACGACGCCCAGCGCCAGGCCACCAAGGAGGCCGGCCAGATCGCCGGGCTTGAGGTCCTGCGCATCATCAACGAGCCGACGGCCGCGTCGCTGGCCTACTCGCTCGACAAGGAGAATGACCAGACCATCCTGGTCTTCGACCTGGGCGGCGGCACCTTCGACGTTTCCCTGCTCGACATCGGCGAGGGCGTTATCGAGGTCCAGGCGACCTCCGGCGACATGCACCTCGGCGGCGACGACTGGGACCAGCGCATCGTCGACTGGCTGCTGAAGACCTTCAAGAACAACCACGGCATCGACCTGTCCGGCGACAAGATGGCGATGCAGCGCCTCAAGGAAGCGGCCGAGAAGGCCAAGATCGAGCTGTCCTCGACCCTTGAGACCACCATCAACCTGCCGTTCATCACCGCCACCCCGGAGGGCCCGCTGCACCTTGAGCAGCGCCTCACCCGGGGCGAGTTCGAGCGCATGACCCAGGACCTGGTGGAGCGCTGCAAGGGCCCGTTCGACCGCGCCATCACCGACTGGAAGGCCAAGACCGGCAAGGACCTCGGCCAGATCAACCACGTGGTCCTGGTCGGCGGCTCGACCCGCATGCCGATGGTGTTCGAATTCGTCAAGAAGCTCACCGGCGGCAAGGAGCCGCACAAGGGCGTCAACCCGGACGAGGTCGTGGCGGTCGGCGCCACCCTGCAGGCCGGCGTGCTCAAGGGTGAGGTCAAGGACATCCTGCTGCTCGACGTCACCCCGCTGTCGCTTGGCATCGAAACCAAGGGCGGCGTGATGACCAAGCTGATCGAGCGCAATACCACCATCCCGACGCGCCGCAGCGAGGTCTTCACCACCGCCGACGACGGCCAGTCCGAGGTCGACGTGAAGGTCTTCCAGGGCGAGCGCGAGATGACCTACGGCAACAAGCTGCTCGGCAACTTCCAGCTGGTCGGCATCCCGCCCGCGCCGCGTGGCGTGCCGCAGATCGAGGTCACCTTCGACATCGACGCCAACGGCATCGTCAACGTGTCGGCCAAGGACCGCGGCACCGGCAAGGAGCAGTCGATGACCATCACCGGCGGCACCGCGCTGCCGAAGGACGACATCGACCGCATGGTCCGCGAGGCCGAGCAGTACGCCGAGGAGGACCGCCGCCGGCGCGAGGCTGCCGAGGCCAAGAACCGCGCCGAGCAGCTCGTCTACCAGACCGAGAAGAGCCTCAAGGACTACGGCGACAAGATCTCCGATTCCGACCGTGCCGGTGTGGAGTCGGCGCTCGCCACCCTGAAGGAGAAGCTCACCGGCGACGACACCGTGGCCATCACCTCGGCCACCGAGGCGCTGCAGCAGGCGAGCTACAAGCTGGCCGAGGCGGTCTACGCGCAGGCCCAACCCGGTCCCGGCACGACCCAGAGCAGCGGGACCACCGCCGCCAGCGGCGAGCCCGGCGGTGGCACCAGCGAGGGCGACGTGGTCGACGCCGAGATCATCGATGAAGGTGAAGGTGAGGAGCAGAAGGGGGCCTAGGGGCGGCTGAGGCCCCCGGCAGCGACGGGTGACCGGAGGGGGGAGGCGCAGCCTGCCTCTCCCCTCCCGGCAAAGGCGCGGCCCCACGTCAGGGTGGCGCCTTTGAAAGGGGAACGGTGAAGAGCAAGAGCAACCGACGACGGATGGGCAAAAAAGTGGACGTGGACGACGACGCGAAGCGCGCTCCCGAGCCGGACCAGCCGGCCTCCACCCAGGCTGAGGCCGAGGCCGCGCCGGCGACGCAGCAGCCCGAGGCCGAGACGGCCGCGCCCGAGACGACTCCGCCGGCCGCTGCGGCGGCGGCCGGCGACCAGGACCAGGAGCAGGAGGCGGCCACCGCCGCTGGGGCCGCCACCGCCGAGGTCGACGCCGAGGCCGCCGAAGCCGAAGCGGCCCCAGTGCCCGAGCCAGGTGGCGAGACCGAGACCGCGGCTCCCGGGGAGGACGGCACCCAAGGCGACGAGGGCGAGGGTGCCCCGGTCCCGGACCAGGAGGCAGCGGCTGCGTCCGCCACCGAACCCGCTGCCGCTACGGCCACCGCCACAGCGGTGGGGGGCGAGCCGGTGGGGGAGCCACCGCCCGAAGGCGAAGGGCAGCCCGACGGGCAGCCGGAGGCCGAACCGCAGGTTGCGGCGGTCGCGGCCGCTGGAGCTGGAGCTGCGGCTGGAGCGCCAGCCGGGCGGCCCGCCTCGGATGAAGGTGACAGTGAAGGCGAGGAGGTAATGGCTGATCTGGTGGCCGCGCGGGCCGAGGCGGAGGGCTACCTCGACGACCTGCGCCGGCTCCAGGCGGAGTTCGACAACTACCGCAAGCGCATGCTGCGGGAGCAGACCAACCGCATCGCTTCCGCATCGCAGGCGCTGGTGGCGAAGCTGCTGCCGGTGCTCGACAACTTCGAGCTGGCAGTCTCCGCCGCCGAGCAGTCGCGCGACTTCGACCGCATGGTCAAAGGCGTGGAGATGGTCTTCGGCCAGCTCAAGGAAGTGCTGGACAACGAGGGCCTGGTGTCGATCGAGGCCGAAGGCAAGCCCTTCGACCCGGAGCGGCACGAGGCAGTGGTCGCGGTCGAGCAGGACGGCGCCGAAGCCGGCAGCGTGGTCGACGTGATCCGTAAGGGTTATGAGTTCAACGGCAGGGTCTTGCGACCCGCCATGGTGAAGGTAGCTAAGTAGGCGTGAACAACCCGGAGTACCTCGAGAAGGACTTCTACGCGATCCTGGGTGTGCCGCAAGACGCCAGCGCCCAGGACATCAAAAAGGCGTACCGGAAGCTCGCCCAGAAGCTCCACCCGGACGCCAACCCTGGCGACCGCAGCGCCGAAGAGCGCTTCAAGGAGGTCGGGCGGGCCCATGCCGTGCTGTCCGACCCCAAGAAGCGGTCGGAGTATGACGAGGCCCGCCGGCTCGTCAGTGCGGGCGGGTTCGGTGGCTTCCCCGGCGGTTACGGTGGCGGCCAGCGCGTCCGCGTCGAAGACCTGGGCGACTTCGGGGGACTTGGCGGGCTGTTCGGCAATATCTTCGGCGGCGGCCGTGCCCAGAACAGCGCGCGCCGGGGGCGCGACGTCGAGAGCGAGGTCACCCTCGGCTTCGAGGAGGCGGTCCGCGGCGCCACCATCCCGCTGCAGCTGCGCGGCCCGGCCCGCTGCGTCGCCTGCCAGGGGACCGGCGCCCGGCCGGGGACCCTCCCGCGCCCCTGTCCCACCTGCGGCGGCCGTGGCACGATCACCCGCGACCAGGGGCTGTTCGGCCTCTCCAGCCCGTGCCCGACCTGCCAGGGCCGCGGCACCGTGATCGACGACCCTTGCACCACCTGCAAGGGCAGCGGCACCCAGATCCGCACCCGGGAGCTGAAGGTGCGCATCCCGATCGGGGTCAACGACGGCGCGGTGATCCGGCTGAAGGGCCAGGGCGAGCCGGGCATGAATGGCGCGCCCGGCGGCGACCTGATCGTCAGGGTCCACGTCACCCCGCACCCGATCTTCGCGCGCCGCGCCCAGGACCTGATCATGACCGTCCCGGTCACCTTCGCCGAGGCGGCTCTCGGCACCGAGCTGACCGTGCCCACCCTGGACGGCTCGGTCACCCTGAAGATCCCGCCGGGCACCCAGAACGGCCGCACCTTCCGGGTGAAGGGCCGGGGGGTGCCCTCATCAGCCCGCAAGCTGACCGGCGATCTGCTGGTCACCGTGCAGGTGAGCGTGCCCGAGAAGCTCTCCCGCCGCGAGCGGGAGTTGCTGCGCGAGTTCGCCTCGCTGTCGGACACCTCGCCCCGATCGCACCTGAACATGGAACGGTAAGGCGGCGACTCCCATGGCCGACCAGGTGAACACCGGCCCCGGATCCGAACCCCGGAGCAGCCCCGGCTCCGGCGGTACCTCCCGGCCTGACGACCGGGCGCTGTTCGTGATCTCGGTGGCGGCCGAGCTGGCCGGGGTCCATCCCCAGACCCTGCGCATCTACGAGCGCAAGGGCCTGGTGCGGCCCAAGCGGACCACGGCCAACACGCGCCGTTACTCCGAGCGCGACATCGCGCGCCTGCGCGAGATCCAGGAGCTGACCAGCATGGGTGTGAACCTCGCCGGCGTCTCCCGGGTGATCGCGCTGGCCGAAGAGATCGACCGGCTGGAGGCGCGGATCGCCGCCTTGGAGCAGGCGCTGGAGGCGCAGGCCCGCCGCCACCGCGAAGAGCTGGAGGCGGCCCGCCGCGAGGCCCGCCGCGACATGGTCCGCTACTCCTCAGCGATCGTGCGCTACCAGCCACCGCGCCGCTACGACTGACAACGAACCACCGAACCACGCAACGAAGCGGAAGAACCATGGACGTCAACGCTTTCACCCACAAGGCACAGGAGGCGCTGGCAGGAGCCCAGCGCAACGCGCTCGCCAGCGACCACCAGCGCATCGAGCCGGAGCACCTGCTGGTCGCTCTGCTCTCCGACCCGGAGGGGATCGTCTTTCCGGTGGTGCGCCGCGCCGGCGCCGACCCGGTCCAGCTCAAAGCCCGCGCCAGCGAGGCGCTGGGCCGCATCCCCAAGGTCTATGGCCCCGAGCAGGAGGTGGTGCTGTCACCCCAGACCGCCCGCCTGATCGAGCGTGCCCGCAAGGAGGCCGGCGCCCTCGGCGACCAGTACGTCTCCACCGAGCACCTGCTGCTGGCCATGACGGAGGGCTCCGACAATGCCGCCAAGCTGCTCACCGGCGCGGGCGTCACCCGCGAGGCGATCCTGCAGGCGCTGAATCAAGTTCGCGGCAGCCATCGCGTCACCGACCAGAACCCCGAGGCCAAGTACCAGGCGCTGGAGCGCTTCGGCCGCGACATCACCGAGGCCGCCCGTGCCGGCAAGCTCGACCCGGTGATCGGCCGCGACGACGAGATCCGCCGGGTCGTGCAGGTGCTGTCGCGCCGCACCAAGAACAACCCGGTGCTGATCGGCGAACCCGGCGTCGGCAAGACCGCCATCGTCGAGGGCCTCGCCAACCGCGTGGTGGCCGGCGACGTGCCCGACAGCCTCAAGGACAAGCGCATCATCGCCCTC